>Ga0163144_10027384_pt1 | contig 11037 bp, 10 predicted proteins | sample OliLak19BULKMAT1_FD_123175 | JGI IMG/M metagenome (GOLD analysis project Ga0163144, IMG submission 123175) | Freshwater microbial mat bacterial communities from Lake Vanda, McMurdo Dry Valleys, Antarctica - Oligotrophic Lake LV.19.BULKMAT1 | ecosystem: Environmental > Aquatic > Freshwater >... | reverse complement strand
TACAAAAACCGGAAGAGCACTCGCGATTGCACAAACGCGATCACGTCGTGGAACCACGCGTAACCTAAGCGCGTCTTGCCGCAATTGACCAGCGCGGTCACGCCGGCGCCCGGCCGAAAATCTTGTTCGTTGATGCCGGCGTCAATGAGTTTCCGTTTGTCGATGGCGACTTTGATCTGGACCATGTTTCCCTCTTCGCCTTGCGTTTCGGCGATCGTGTGGATCTCTTTGATCCAGCCGGTGTGTTCGATGCTGGGATGCGTCGCCAGGATGAACGTGACCGTCAGGTCGCCCTCTTGTTGTTTCTCTTGAAGCTGCTTTTTGAGTTCGCGCCGCGCTTTGAGAATATGTCCCATCTTGTCCTCGGGCATTTGCAGGACCAGTTCCCATTCGCCGTCGGGGTTGGCCACGGTCATCATTTTTTCGCCGCGCTGCACCGGACGGTTGATGAGTTTGTCGCGGACTTGCCAACTGGTCATCACGCCGGTGATCGGGCTGACCACGGCGAGCTTTTTGAGCTGCTCCAACAGGATCGCTTCTTTTTCGCGGAGCGAATTGATCGCGGAGAGCGCCTTGGCCCGTTCGCCGCGTAGCTTGATCTTATCGGCTTCGAGGACGGCACTGGAGCTGATCGAGCTGGCAATCGACTCGACGATCCGCTGCTGCGTGACGATTTCGCCGCGGGTTGCGGAGATTTGCGCTTCGAGTTCCGGGCTGATGAGTTCGGCCAAGAGGTCGCCTTGATTGACGTGTTTCCCTTGCTCGGCTTGCGGCTCGACGTTGACCACCGTGCCGGTCACTTCGGCGAAGATGTCGCGTTTTTCGATCGGATCGAGTACTCCGCGCCCTTTAAGCTTGAAGTCCGCGGGGATCAAAAACAGCGCCAGCACGGTACCGATAACCAGCGTCAACACGGCCAGGGTTTTGGGGAGGTTCCGCCAGGCCACCACCGCGCGGCTCTTTCCCAAAAACCGCCAGACCGGCAGCAAAAACAGGCTCTGATGTTCGATCGCGTTGGCCAACGCCAGGGCGCTATGATCGCGGACCACTTCGACGCGCCGCTGCGTGACGTTGGAAAGCGCGTCCTCGGTGATCTGCTCGACCACCAACGCCCCCAACACTTCTTGCGGTTTTACTTGGCCGGGGGGAAGCTGCGCCGTGACCGCTTCGTCGCGGGGGCGCGAGAGGGGCAGGATCGCCAGCAGCTTGGTATGCGCCTCATCGACATACGCCTCGACCGCCTCTTCGACCTGCGGCGGCAGGTTGGTCGTATCGCCGGTGTACCACAGCGGTTCGCCGCTGCGACAAACCGTGGTGATGAGTTGATTGAGCAGCGTGACCAAATTCGCGCGGCGATCAAAGCCCTCTTGGCCGCTGATCGCCTCCAAGCGGAATTGCGAGCCGCGCTTGACCGCCACGCTGACGCGGTCGCACTCGATCAGCCGCCGCCCTTCGTTGGCGATGGTGTAGGCCGTCTCGCGCGGCTTGAGATCGCGGTGGACCAGCCGCGTGAATTGTTCCAACTGCGTCCACATTGCCTGCCGCGACGTGAACTGCCGCAAGCGGTGCGTCTTGAGATAGTCGCCGCCGAAATCGCACATCTGCAAAATGAACCGCAGATACCCGCGCTCGACGTTGGGGAGCGCGCCGGGCCGCTGGATGATTTCGACCACGCCTTGCGTTTCATTTTCGTTTTTGAGCGGACCAAGGACGAGCAGATACTCGGTCGGGTTAGCGGCGTCTTCGACGGTGCCGGAATGGGGCGCGGCGATCAGGCCCTGGCCGGTGGTCAACGCCTTGCGGATCAAACGGCCGTGCTGTTCTTGGGCCTCACGGTTGTCGGCGAGTTGCGTGACGCGGAGGTTGATCTGATAAGCCAGCTCCAGCCGGCCCCCCTCGCCCGACATCCAGATCGCTCCCCCTTCGGCCGCCATCGCGGCGACGACGCGGGTGAGGAAGGCCTCATAAAATTCGGTGGGCGAGAGCTCGGAGCGCGCCAGATTTTCGATTTCGCGCACTAAGACGCGAATCTGCTGCCGCATCTGATCGGCCAACTCCGGATCGTATTGTTCGGTGGACATAGAGGGGCCGACTCGCGAAAACGCGGGACTCGTTACGGAATTCAGTTTATCACAATCTTACCGCGCGATTTGGGGTGGCACGGGTAGCTTGTCTACCCGTGAATTTTCGAGCTAATTGCGGCACACTGGTAGCAAGCTACCAGTGGCACCCATTCAGCGAATGCTAGCAAGCCGCCGCGACTTGCCACTCAGGATCGCCCACCCTTGGCGGAACGCTATCGGCGCGCGGAATCTCCCCGACCTCACGCTCATTGTACAGGTCATCCCCACTTTCGTCCGCCGGTTGCCGACCGAACCAACAAAAAACGGCGAATTGCGCGAAATTCTTCCGCCTGCCCAAATTGGGGAAAGTAGGGCGATTTGGTGAGCTTTGCGGGCTGGGCTGCGTACTAGTACGGTTCGAGTATCGGGAATGGGATCTGTACGGCGGTGAAGGATGAAAAACGAATCGGGGGCGGAAGTGAAAAGTGGAAATTGGAAAGTGAAAAGTACAAAGTGCAGCAGAATCGGGTATCGGGCATGATTGGCAGAACTAATTTCGCCACTTTGCACCAGCCACATCTCTTCCCTCCCAACGTCCAAACCTCACATGCTTCACTTTCCACTTTCCACTTTTCATTACCGCTCGAATAACTTCATCGTTCATCGTTTCTCTACGCCTACAGCAACTCGCTCTCTTCTCCTCGCGGCAACTGTTCCGCCGGAACCCACGCAGCCCATACGATTCCGCTTGCCAGCATCGCCAACGTCCAAATCATTTCGGGCGAGGAATTTTCCCACGCATAGCGCTGCCCGGCCCAGCACATCGCCGCGCTGACCGCACTGAAGGCCAACGGCGTAATCGGAAATGCGGGCGAGCGGAATGCGGCCGCATCAGGGGCGCGGCGGCGGATGACGATCAGGGCCGCGCCGATCGCCACAAAGCCGAGCCAAAACGGCGGCGCGGTGAAGACCACCAACCGATTCGGATCGCCTGACCATCCGCCGACGCCGATCAACGTCGCCAGCGCGAGCAGTAACTGCGCAAGCAACGCGCCGCTCGGCGCGGCGCGGCCGCGGTCCCACTTTCGTATCCATCGTCCGCCGACCGCCCACGGTTGCGACTCGGCAAATGCCGCCGTGAATCGCGCGCCGGCCAACAGGTAGCCGTTCATCGCCCCTAACAACGTCAAACAGAGCAGCCCGCTCATCCAGAGTTTGCCCGCTGCGCCAAATCGCGCATAGAGGACATCGGCCGCGACCGCCTTGCTGGCGATTAACCCCTCCCACCCCAGCGCCGCGGCATACGCCCAATTGGTCAACAGATAAACGAGCGTGACGATCCCTAACCCGACTCCCAATGTCAAGGGAATGTGCTGCCGCGCATGGCGCAAATCGCCCGCTAGATACGCCACCTCGTTCCAGCCGCCATAGGCATAGAGGATCAAAATCATCGCCAGCGAGTAATCGACCGGCGCTTGCCTTCCGGTATTGACCGCCGCCGCATCGGCCGGAACAACAGCCGCCGGCGAACCGGTTAGCCCGATCACGATCAACGCCGCGATGCCGAGCAACTTTAGCCCGGTGAGCAACCGTTGCGTCCGCACCCCTTCGCGCAGCCCCAGCAGATTCACGCCGGTTAGACCGACCAGCGCGATCGCCCCCCAGACAATTTCCGGTGACGGTATTCGCAACGAGACCAACGATTGGGCATAGTTGCCAAAGACCATTGCCAGAAACGCCGACGAGCCGGGCCGGATGAGCCAGAGTTGCGTCCAGGCGAAATACAACGCCGGCCGCGGACCGAACGCGGCCCGTAAGTAAACATAGTCCCCCCCGCCGTGCGGAAACCGCGTGCCTAATTCGGCATAACAAAGCGCGCCGACCCACGCGATCACCCCACCTAGCAGCCAGCAGAATAACAGCGTCGGCAGATCGGGCAAACTGGCGGCGATTTCGGGGCTGCTTTGAAAGAGACTCGCCCCGATGATAATCCCGACGAGGATGGCCGTCGTGTCGAAGAGGCCTAAATGACGCGCCGCCTCGCCGCCGCGCGTCATATTCTCATGCGAATCAGATGGAGCATTCGGCGATGGAGAAGGTACAGTCATGCACGCAGCGAGTACAAGGGTCAAGCGATCGCTTCATTGAATTGGCGATCCGATTCCAACAACAGTCCTCTGGCTCCCTCCCCCCTCGTGGGGAGGGTTGGGGAGGGGGAAATTCGTCAACTTATCAACGCGCGTCGAATCTCCTCTGCCACATCTTTAAGATTGTCATCCATGGTCTGATTCCGAAACCGGAGAACATGAAATCCGCGCGACATCAACCACTCAATTCGCCTGGCGTCATCCACTTATGCCGCCGTGCATAATCGCGTTGTTCTTGATTGCGGTACATGGTAACTGATTCCACCCCCTCCCCTCCCCGCAAGGGGGAGGGAGCCAGAAGGATTTTCAAGTCCGTTGCGATTGTGTCATGCTCAATTGATAGCTTCATCATCTTCCGCCAAAGACTCCCGACCACCTGCATGTCGAATGCGTGTCGAACAACATGGTGGACCTGCGCCGGAGATCTTCACTCGCCAAATTTGGTTTCTGGCGGCTGGCTCCACCCTACGGTGAACGTAGTTATACTAAAGCCGACGCTGCGGCAGCACGTTCGCGCACCGTACAAAAGCAATTCCGCAAATACCAAAACACCACCAACTCGACGAGGAGTCATTTCCATTGCCATCCCCGCACGAACCCGCGAAATCGCGTTCCGACTTTCCACCGAATTCGTCCGCCACGCGGCCGCACAGTCCGCCGATCTATTTATCGAGCGTATATGAATGCGAATCGCCCGATCAGGTCAACGCATTGTTGGGCGGAAGCGAGCCGGGCTATGTTTATGCGCGCGACGGGCACCCCAACGCGGCGCGGTTGGCCGAGGCTTGTCGTAAATTGCACGACGCGCCGCGGGCCGCGGTGACCAATTCCGGAATGAGCGCGTTGGCGCTGGCGATGGTGACCGCCTGCAAGGCGGGGGATCATGTGTTGTTGAGTAAACATCTCTATGGCCGCACAGCCGCCTTGTTTGCGGGGGAAGCGGCGCGGCTGGGAATTTCGGCCACGGTGGTCGATACGTTTGATCCGGCGGCGCCGGCGGCGGCGTGGCAATCGAACACGCGGCTGTTGGTGGTCGAGACCATCACCAACCCGCTGGTTCGGCTAAACGATATTCCTACGCTAGCCGCGCTCTGCCAAGCCCGCGGCGGCGAATTGCTGGTCGATAACACGCTGGCCGGGCCGCTCAACTTTCGCCCGCTGGCGCATGGCGCCGCATGGGTCGTCGAGAGCCTGACCAAGATCATGAACGGGCATAGCGACGTGTTGCTCGGGCTGCTGTGCGGGCGCGAAGAACGCTGGGAGCGCGTGCCGGGCGCGCTTTCGACCTGGGGCTGGACCGCGCCGCCGTTTGAGTGCTGGCTGGCCGAGCGCGGGCTGGCCACGTTGCCGCTCCGCTGGCGGGCGGCGAGTCAAAACGCGCTGGCCGTGGCGCAGTTTCTTGCCCGGCAGCCGACGGTGAAGCAAGTCCTCTTCGCCGGGCTGTCCAGCGATCCGGATTACGCACTTGCCAAAAAGCTGTTCGGCGATCCGCCGGCGACCGGCACCTTGGTCGCGTTCACGCTGGACGGCGGTTGGGCCGGCGCGACGCGGTTCATCGCGGCGGTGCGGGAACGGATTCCGTTCTGTCCCTCGCTGGGCGAACTGCACACCACGCTGAGCCACCCCGCCTCCACCAGCCACCGCGGCCTCTCGCCCGAGGAACGGACGGCGTTGGGGATCGACGACGGGTTGATCCGGCTATCGGTGGGAGTGGAGGATGCGGCGGATGTGATTGCGCGTTTGCAGTTGGGATTAAGTGATTTGGGGAATTAAGGTATCGACGGGTGACGGGTGGCTGGGGCTGAGCGCAGCGAATCCCCAGTTTTGTAAAGCTGGGGTCTCATTTCATTCGACCCCAGCCACTCCAATGGTATCACTACTCCTCAAATGATAGTGGCTCAGGACCGTGTGCGCGCGACCGGACGCTAGACACGCCCACCTTAGCGCGATTGGAGCTGCTCAGGCTTGCCAAGCAGAAGGCTTAGCTGAGAGAAGGGGAATCGAACGCAACGGGGTGTCCGTACCCTAATGCGGTTTATAAGTCCGCTGCGCCACGAAGGCGCGGGCCACTCTCCTGAGTGCCTTTTGGCATGGACCGCCGGAATAATCGGAATGTTCGCTTTTTTCTCGCTTGCGGCGCGAAAAAAGCGTAGAATTCTGTAGTTCCGCCATTGCAGCCGAGATTCTGTCTCGAATAATTTGATGGGCAGTTCGTTATACTTGCTGGGACGACCATGCTGATTTCCTTTTCCGTTGAGAACTTTCGGTCCTTTGGTGACGAAGTGACCCTAAACATGGTCGCAAGCAACAAGCTTACGGACCATGAGCATCACCTTGTGCCAATTGGCGAAACTGGGAAAAGCGTGCTGCGCGCCGGTTTGCTATATGGCGCAAACGCCGCTGGAAAATCTAACCTAGTGCGTGCGATTGATGTCGCGCAGAAGCTGATTCGTGATACAACTGAGCGGCGTTACCCGCTCGCCCCATTCCGATTCTCTGCAGAAAGGGCCAATCAGCCGAGCACGTTTGAATTCCGGTTTCTCATTGGCAACCGAGTATTTATATACGGCTTTGATGCGTTTCCAGATCGCTTTACGGGCGAATGGCTCTCTGTAATGAAAGGAGATGACGAGGTAACGTTGTTTGACCGCAACGAGGCCGGAATAATTGAAGTTCCACCAACGGCGCAGCGTTATCTTCCTAACGATGATCGCACGTTTGCAACGTTAGGCGTTCTTCGGCAGTTAGATATTCGCCAGAATCAATTGTTCCTAAATCGGGCTACGTCGATTCCAGAGTCCATCCAGGGAGAAACACTCAACTCAATCATCAAGTGGTTTACAACCGGCCTTGTTGTAATTCCTACCGGGGACAGGACACTTAACCTGCTCGACCGCCTTCATGGTGACATTCCGTTTCGTCAATTCTGCGGAACATTCCTGGACAGTGTGGGGACGGGTGTTGGGAGCCTCAATTTCTCAATTGTGAACCGTGAGGGACACAACTGGGAAAAGCAATTGCTTGAAAAGAAGGGGAGGTCACCACGATACGGTAATTTCTACGACAGTGACGTGGACGTTATCCCTGACCCTAAAACGCCCGGCATGGTTATTGAACGACAGCTACTGTCGGAACACCAAATTACTCCACATAAATATTTATTGCCGTTCTCAGAAGAATCGGAGGGCACCCAGTCACTATTAAAGCTCTTGCCGGTTCTCGCATCCGCGCCGACCGACGAATTAGTTGTGGTGCTAGACGAGTTGGATCGAAGTCTACATCCGCTAATTTGCTGGGAATTTGTCAGATTCTTTAGCGAGTCTTGCCCTGGTGCACGAAAACAATTGATCGTTACGACGCATGAAGCGCATTTATTGAATCAGGAGTTGCTTCGCCGGGACGAATATTGGTTTGTGGAAAAGGACGAGCGACAGCAAACTCAGTTGACTTCTTTGATGGACTACCGAATTCGGAATGACCTGGACGTAGAGAAGGGCTATTTGAGGGGACGGTTTGGTGGGATTCCGTTGATTGGCGGTATGGACAGGCTGGAGCGACTACTAAATTGCGGATCGGAGGCCAGCAATGCCGCGGAAGCACCGCCAGCTTAATCGCGACAGTGGCGTTTTCAGGGACGCCAGTCTAATCGTGATTGCTTCGGAAGACACTTACGCCGTCAAGCAGTATTTTGCGCGATTTAGAACAAGTCGTGTACAAGTTGAAGTAATTGAAACGGACGACTGCCGATCCGCGCCGCAGCATGTCATTGACCGCCTGAATAAATTCAAGCAAGAAAACGTAACTGAGGAGGGAGATTCATTTTGGTTGTGCGTTGACCGCGACAGATGGGCGAAAGCCTCACTCAATGACGTGTTACGGGATTGCCTTGGGAAAAAGTACGGTATTGCATTAAGCAATCCGTGCTTTGAGCTTTGGATACTTTTGCATTATGAAGAAGTTCCCGATCGTCGAACTTGTTCAGAGATCAAAGAGCGTTTGCGAGAAATCCTTGGCGGATACGGAAAAAACTGTTGCAGCACGATTGCCCTTACGGAACAAATGGTTCGCAACGCAATAGAACGTGCTCGCGCTCGCGCTACTGACACTGAGTCCTTAATACCAGATGCTCCGGTAACCCACATGTTCAAAGTTATGGACGCAATACTCGCTAAAGAAGGCATCCGGTTTCCCGATGGGTCAGCATCATAACCCTAATATATTGCACCAAAAACACAAAAAGGGTTAGGCAATCCGTCGTGACCGTAATCCCAACACTCAAATGGTATCACTACTCCGCTCTTCCACTGCTAGACGGCCCCGCCGCGTCTCGGGTATAATGATTTGCTTATTCACAGCATCAGCTAATTCAATCGTGAGCCCAGCGCGGCCCACGGGAAAGCGCGTATGGCGGCAAAAGAAGAAGCTCTGGAATTGGAGGGGATCGTCCTCAAAGCGTTAGCCAACACCAGTTTCCATGTGCAACTGGACGGGGGACATGTTGTCACCGCCTATGTGGCGGGCCGGATGCGCAAAAACTTTATCCGCATCGTCCCCGGCGACAAAGTCAAAGTCGCGCTCTCACCTTATGATCTGACTAAAGGCCGTATCGTCTTTCGGGAGAGATAAGTTGGGGATTGGGCGTTGGGGAGAAGGCAAGAGACTGGAGAAGGCGTTCAATTTCCCACCTTTTCCATTGCATTTTTCATCGCTCATCGTTCATCGTTCATCGTTTAAATCCCCCTTTTTCTTTTCTCTTCGCATTTCCCTCGTCTCGCGTCTCTCGCCCCCTTCCCATTCTGTATTCAATATTCTGCATTCATCATTCTACATTCCGCCTCACCCGATCTCATGCGGCTCCAGCGCCCCCAGGTGCGGCAAGTTGCGATACAGGTCGCGATAGTCTAGCCCGTAGCCGACCACGAATTCGTTGGGAATTTCGAAGCCGACGTGATCCGGTTCCAGGTTGACTTCTTTGCGGCCGTGTTTGCGCAGCAACACCATCGTCCGCAACGTCGTCGGTTCCTGCTTCTTTAACATTTCGACCAGCCCCTTCATCGTGTGCCCGGTGTCGAAAATGTCGTCCACGATCAAGACGTGCTGAGCGCGCAGGTCGGGCAAGGTTTCGAGCTTGATCACCAACTCGCCGGGCGTGGTGGCGGTGCCGCGATAGCTGCTGGCCTGGACAAAACCGATCCGCAGCGGCAGATCCACCCGGCGGACCAGGTCGGCGACCAGCATGATGCTGCCGGTGAGTACGCCGATGATCGTGATCGGCTTGCCGAGATAAAATTCCTGGGTCTCGGCCGCCAACCGCGAGACCCCTTCGTCGAGTTGTTCTTTCGTTAAAACAGTTTTCACGGCGCGCGGACTCCGCGGGATTGTTGGGCGACAAAGGGGATAGCGATTTGAGGGTGGCACTGGTAGCTTGCTACCAGTGCCACCCGATGAATCGTAAAACGATAGTTTATCCGGCACGCCGCGCGTTGGACAGGTGTCGAACGACTTTCCCCCGGTCCCTTTCGCCCTCTTCCCCGCTGACTCGCCATGTGGTCCACCGTCACCATCGCCGGCAAACCGTGCGACCTGTATGATCCGCCGCGGCGCAACCCGCACGGCTTTGCAGCGATCTATCTGCACGGCGTTCATTTGCAGCGGCTGGCCGATTATCCTCCGTTTGAAGCCGAACTTGCCAAGCACGGGCTGCCGTGCCTTTGCCCCTGGACCGCGCACAGTTGGTGGACCGACAAAATCTGCGCCGAGTTCGATCTGCAACTGACCGCCGAGCGGCATCTGCTCGATAACGTGATGCCGTGGATCGCCAACGAATGGGGAACGAAGCCCCCGGCTATTGGACTGTTCGGCACGAGCATGGGGGGACAGGGTGCGCTGCGGTTCGCGTTTAAGTACCCGAACCGGTTTCCGGTCGCGGTGGGGATTTCGCCGGCGATCGACTATTGGTGGCGGATGAAAGAGGACTACGAAGACCCGCTTTGGAAGATGTACGCCGACCCGGAAGCGGCGCGGCAAGATTCGGCCACGCTCCATGTCCATCCATTGAACTGGCCGCGGAATATCTGGTACTGCTGCGACCCAACCGATCTGCGCTGGCACGAGAGCGCGGACCGCTTGCGGATGAAGCTGGCCGCGACGGGGATCATGCAGCAATACGATTTAGAAACCACGGGCGGCGGACATGGCTTTGCGTATTATAACCGCATGGCCCCGGCGGCGATTGGATTTTTGACGGAGCGGCTGGATCAAGAGCGACGCAGATTGGCGTAGCCGCGACGCGCAGCGGAGCGCGTTTCACAAAGCCGCAAAAAGAGTCTTGTCTTGAACAAGAATGTAAAACACTGGCGACAAATCGGTTCCATCTCGTTATGGCGTTATCGAGACGCGACGAAAAATTGCGCCGGGTGGCATCTATTCGCGGACAAAGCTGGTGAAAAGTCACTGCTAGAACTATTGCAAGCGTTGCTAAAGGCAACCGAAGCAATCCAGCGTACTATTCAACTCACGAAGCCAACTCCAGAAATCCTCTCAATACCAAACCACGGTAGAGCCATTTGGTCGCCGACAAAATGGCTGCTCGCTTATGATCCGCAGTTGGATGCAACCGCAAAATGGACTTTTCCGCCAGACGTCGATCCGGCTCTCCTTTCCATCGGTATTGAGTTTTGCAAATTGCTAACCGATGCGGTTGAAAAATGGAGCGAAGGACTTAACGACTTTTCTATCGGCCCGGCCTACCGCAGAGCAAAACATAGCATGAGATTATTGTTTTGGTGACGAAGCTTAAATGCAGAAAGCCGCGCTCCGCTAGCGCG
>Ga0163144_10027383_pt1 | contig 11037 bp, 6 predicted proteins | sample OliLak19BULKMAT1_FD_123175 | JGI IMG/M metagenome (GOLD analysis project Ga0163144, IMG submission 123175) | Freshwater microbial mat bacterial communities from Lake Vanda, McMurdo Dry Valleys, Antarctica - Oligotrophic Lake LV.19.BULKMAT1 | ecosystem: Environmental > Aquatic > Freshwater > Lake... | reverse complement strand
TTGCTGATGTCGAGGCCGTGGTGGTTGACCTGATAGACGTCGACCTCGCCGATGCGGTTGACCGGGCAGACCAGTTCCTTCTCCACGTTCCACGTCAGGTCACCGCCATTGAAGTAGCGGAAGCCGCCGAAGCTCAGGAGCGACACCACGCTGTTCGCGTTGTCCGACATGTCCTTGTCCTTGGACTTGGCGGTGGAGCAGTCGACGGACGATTTCGCTCCGTCCTTGGCCGGGACGAACTTTTGGTTGTTGCCGAGGCTGCGAAGTTCCAAGGCGACGGTGCCCGGCGTCTGCTTCAGCGGAAAGACGTCTCCAGGTTTGAGCACGTGCCGCGTTCCAGCCTGCATCTCGCGGTAGGGTTTGATGAGGAGCGGCCAGCGGGTGTCGGTCGGGTTGTTGTCGGGATTCGCCTCGGGGATTCCCTTGTCCCAAACGTTGCCAATCGGAACGAGCGCGGCCAATCCGGCGGCGCCGCCGAAATGGTCGATGTGGAAATGCGTGGTCACCAGGTGGTCCACCTTCTTGAGGCCGGCCACTTCGGTGACAACTTTGTGGATGCGGCCGGAGTCACGTCCGCCGGGATTCCCGGAATCGATCAGGACGGATTCACCCGCCGGGGTCACGATCAGCGTCGAACCGCCGCCTTCTGAATCGATCCAGTAGAAATCGAGCGTCTTGTCCGCGGATCCCGCGGTAGCGGAGAGGGCGCACGAAACGGAAAGGCCGATCGCGGAAAGAAAGCAGCGGGTCTTCATGGGTGTGCCCGGAAGGCTAGCCCGCTCCCGGTCTTCGTCCATGGCGAAGTAGGCGTTGCCGGACAAAGGGAGCCCAAGTTTCAGGGAGCACGTCAGTCCGCCGCGGGAAATTCGAGCAGGAACCCGCGCAGGCCGTTGAAATCACGGTTGCGCAGCAGCTCTTTCAGTTCCGGACCTAGCAGGTTTCCGATCATCCGTCGGCAAGCAGACTCGACCACCGCCCGTTATCCAAGTGGCGTCTTGAAATCATCCGCCGCTCGGAGCCTCGCCAAGCTTTCCTTCCTTCCTCGCATGCCGCCCATAGACGAGTTCAAACAGCGGCGACGCCATCAACGTGGTCACGATGGCCATGACGACGAGCATCGAGAAGAGCGTGGGTTCGATGATGCCCTTCTGCAGGCCGATGTTGATGATGATGAGTTCCATCAGGCCCCGCGAGTTCATCAACGTGCCGATGGCAAGCGAGGTGCGGTTGTCCTCGCCGGTGAGCCGCGCCGCCGCCCAGCACGCCACACCCTTGCCACCGATGGACGCGGCGAGCACGACTAGCGTGACGAGAAGGAGGTTCGGATTGGTCACGACATCGAGCTGCGTGTTGAGCCCGGAGAAGGTGAAGAACATGGGTAGAAGGAAAACCAGCGCGAAGGGTTCGAGCTGCTTCTTGAGTTCCGCCGCGAAGAACCCCCGGGGCATGGCCGTGCCGAGGAGGAATCCGCCGAAGACGGCGTGGATGCCGATGTAGTCCATGGCCCAGCAGGCCAGACAGAAAAGCATCATCACCACGCCAAGGATCGTCGGCGTGATCTTGCCCTCGCGTTCCGCCATCCTGCCGAGCGGCGCGAGAAGCTTCTTTCCGAAATGGATCATGAACGTCGCATAGACCAATCCGCCCAGGATGGCCTTGAGCGCGATGGCGTGGTCGATCGAACCGTCCGGCAGCTTCTCGAAGCTCGCGATCACCACGGCCAGCACGCACCACGCGGCCGCGTCGTCGATGGCGCCCGCCGCCAACGCCAACGTGCCGAGCGACGTGCCCGTCAGGCCGCGCTCATAAATGATCCGCGCCAGCATGGGAAAGGCCGTGATCGCGATGGCCGCACCGAGGAAGAGGGTGGCCTCCGATACGGTGGCCTTGGCCGAGAAAAGTCCGCCATGCTTCACGAGCCACGGAGCCAGCAACACCGCGAGGAGGAACGGGACCAGCATCCCCGCGATGGAGACTGAGGCTGCGCTCTTCAGGCGGGTCTTGAAATGGTCTGTCTGGAACTCGACCCCGACGAGGAACATGTAGAGGCCGACGCCAAGCTGCGCGCCGACGTAGAGCATCTTCAGCGTTTCCTTGGGAAACAGCCCCGCCTGCGCTTCCGGAGCGAAAAATCCGAACAGCGAAGGCCCGAGCATGACGCCAGCGATCATTTCACCGACGACTTGCGGTTGGCCGATCTTGCGGGCCGCCAGCCCCACCAAGCGGCACACACCGAGGATGATGGCCATCTGCAGGAAGAAGTAGATCGACATCTGGGAGGCAGCCATAATACGCATACGTATTAGTGAGATCAGGTCGACCGCGCAACCGCTTTTCTCTCGCTGTCGGATTTTGTGGGCCGCTGGAGGAAATTAGAATGCGGGACCACGGGGCCAACTTCCGGCCATCTCCCGCCAAACTCCGGCCAGCTTTGCGGTTTGCTTCGTCCGACGGCTTGGCCATGTTTCGGCGCACTTACAACTATGGATCTGACACGCACTGCATTCGGCACCTGGAACGGCGGACGGTTCATGCACTTCGGCGAGCCCCTGACCGACGATCGCTTCATCGCCGTCACCCGCCGCGCCTATGAGAAGGGCATCCGCACCTTCATGACGGCCGACGTCTACGGCAATGGCGCCGCCGACGAAATGCTGGCCAAAGCCCTCGAAGGTTTCCCGCGCGACAGCTACTGCCTCGTCGGTGCCATCGGCCACGATTTCTATGCCACAAAACGCGACGGAGCGAAGGGCTTCCCGCGCTTCACCGATCCGCGCATCCGCCAGCCGCAGGACTTCGCCGCCTATCTGGAAATGGCGGCGGAGAAGTCTCTCCAGCGCCTCAAGGCTTCGAAGTTCGACTGCCTGCTCCTGCACAATCCCGACTCCATCGGCTACAGCAGCGACCTCGTTTGGAAGGGCCTGGAGAAGCTCCGCGATTCCGGTCTGACCGACATGCTCGGCGTCGCGCCCGGACCCGCCAACGGCTTCACGCTCGACCTAATCCAGTGCTTCGAACGCTTCGGGCCGTTGATCGACTGGGCCATGATCATTCTCAACCCGCTCGAACCGTGGCCCGGCAGCCTGTGCCTCCCGGCGGCGGTGAAGAACGACATCAAGATCATCACCCGCGTCGTCGACTATGGCGGTCTCTTCCACGACGACGTGAAGCCCGGGCACAAGTTCGGCGAATGGGACCACCGCACCTACCGGCCCAAGGGCTGGGTGGAAGCCGGCTTCGGCAAGATCGAGCAATTCCGCTCCATCGCCACGAAACACAACCTCACGCTCCTCCAACTCGCGGCCATCTGGAATCTTTCCCAGGCGAACGTCTTCAGCGTCATCCCGACGCTCATCCAGGAGATCGACACCGACAGCAAACCCATCGAACAGAAGATCGATGAACTCGCCGCGTTGCCCGACGTGACGCTCACGCCCGCAGATCGCGCGCTGATCGCCGAAGTCGGGGATAACAAGGGCTGCATGGATCTCAAGGGTGGAAACCCGGCCCATTCGGGCGAGCCGCTCCCGGATCGTTGGAGCCTAACGCCCGATCTCGAAGCCACCGGCAAACGCTGGGGCATCGAACCGAACCGCGACCTGACCAACACCCACGCCCCCGCAGCCTGATGCAGTTCGGAGGTGTTTCCTGAAACACCAGTGCCCGGCCAAACAGGCCGGGCTTTTTTCATTGAAAGACACACCGCAACCACGACGGCCTGTTCGTTCAGTAATCGAACACGCTGATTTCGCGGTTCAGCTTGCGGAGCTTCTGGCAAAGGCCTAGGGCGATATTCTGGAGGAGGAGGATTTCGATGCGCGGATGTTCCCGGCCGAGCCTGCGGAAATCAGCCAACGGCAACATGTCGCAAACAAGCGCGGTGTCCGCCGTGACGACGGCCGACCGCGGTGCGCCGTCGAGCAGCGCCATTTCGCCGAAGGACATTCCCGATGAAAACGTGGCCAACCGCTTCTGTGTCCCGCCCGCCAGCGTGACGGTCACACTCGCGCTGCCGGCCGCGATGAAGAACAGCTCACGCGCTTCCGCGCCAAACTCCACGACGACCTGCCCGCGCCGGAAACTCACCCGCTGCATCACTCCGGTCAGCAGCTTGATCTCATGGGGGTTCAATCCCTCGAAAAGCCCGTAAGAACCCGCGTCGACCGTGTCGGTCGGCTCGTCGTCAATCGGGGACTTCAGCAACCGATTCTCACACCATTCAAGCGCGAGGTCGTTTTCCTCGAAGACACGGAACAGTGCCTCAAAGCGGTCTCCCAGCTTTTGCCTCAGGTATCTGCGGAGTGCCGGCACGCGGGCGGCATGGGTAAAGAGAAGAGTGCGCCCGGCTGCCGCAAGTAGTTCCAACAATTGGAGGAACAGACGGCTGCCGGCCTCGTTCAGGCTCAGGGCATGTTTGAAGTCGACGATCGCGAACTGCATTCCCTCGGACGAAGCGATGATGTGCCGCACCACGACCTCCACCGTGGAGAAGACGAGGTTGCCCTGGAGTTGCCACACTTGAATGGCCGGGCCGGACTCACGAAGCGTCTGCGTGTCCGCATTGGACCGCTGACGGCTGGACGAGACATCCGCGACGGTGAACTTGAGCCGCACGACCGAGCTGTTCGAGTGAGGCGGATGGAACTGGTGCAGATTGAAGTGCCGGGAAAGCTCGTCGCACACTTGGATACCCCGGACGCTGTTGCCCCGTGTATCCAGGGGTGGAGAGAAGATCCCGAGACCAAGCTGGCCCGGCAGGACGGCGATGATGCCGCCGGCCACGCCGCTCTTGGCCGGCATTCCCACGCGGTAGATCCATTCGCCCGCGTAGTCATACATGCCGCTGGAGGCCATGACGCTGAGGACGCTCTCGACGTATTCACCGCGGATCGCCTGCTTGCCGGTCACGGGATTCACGCCTCGATTGGCCAGCGTGGCCGCCATGAGGGCGAGGTCGCGGCAGGTCACGGAGATGGAACACTGCTTGAAGTAGAGGTCGACGATCGGTGTCGGATCGCCTTCGACGATGTCGAAGTTGCGCAGGAGATGGCCGATGGCGCGGTTGCGGTGACCGGTTTCGTTCTCCGACTGGTAGATGTCTTCGTCGATCTCCAGCGTGCGTCCGGCGTAGAGGGAGAATGTTTCAAGGATGCGCTTGAGACGGCCGGCGGGCGACTTCCCGGCGATCATCCCCGTCGTGGCGATGGCTCCCGCGTTGATCATCGGGTTGCGCGGACGACCGGATCCGGCTTCGAGGCTGATCGCGTTGAAAACGTCGCCGGTCGGTTCCACACCCACCTTGCGCAGCACCTCGGCGCGGGTGTTGTCCTCCAGCGCCATACCGTAGACGAAAGGCTTCGAGATCGATTGGATGGTGAATTCCTGCGCCGAGTCGCCCACCTCGTAGACCTGGCCGTCAGCGGTGACGAGCGCGATGCCGAACCAGTCGAGATTCGCCTTGGCCAATCCGGGAATGTAGGTCGCCACGTCGCCGCTACGATCCTCCGCCACCCTGCGATGCAACTCCCGCAGGAAGTCGCCGACGGGCGATCCTGTCACAGCCGGGGCATGCGGGCGCTGGTTTGAACGGGACGGGGAACGTTTCACGGAAGTCTCGTGTAGGGTGTCACCCTCGTCCCCTCAACCGCAAAGTGCTGGAGTCCCATGCTCGTTCCGGAATCTGCACGTTGAACCCGGTTGCTCGGCTGTGCTCTCCTTCGCACCTAGTGGTTGCCGCGTTTGAACAACTCCTGGCCCGTCCTGAACCGCTGCTGGCGCTCGCGCCGATGCAGGACGTGACCGACCTGCCTTTCTGGCGGCTCATGGCGCACTACGGCGGGCCGGACGTGTATTGGACGGAGTATTTCCGCGTCCACGCCGTGTCGAACCTGGAGCCGTGGATTCTTGAGGCGATTACGGGTAATCCCACGGGCAAGCCGGCGATCGCGCAGATGATCGGCAACGACGTCGAGTCGCTCGTCCGCAACGCCAAGAAGCTCCAGCGCCTGCCCATCGCCGCCGTGGACCTGAACCTCGGTTGCCCGGCGCCGGTGGTTTACCGCAAGTGCGCGGGCGGCGGGTTGCTCCGCGAGCCCAAACGCATCGACGCCATTCTCGGGGCGCTGCGGGACGCGGTCACGACGGCGAAGTTCACCGTGAAGACGCGCATCGGCTTCGATGATCCGGGTGTGTTCGAGGAGCTGCTCCCCATCTTCGCCAAACACCGGATCGATCTGTTGACGGTCCACGCCCGCACGGTAAAGGAGATGTATCGCAGCGAGGTCCACTACGAGTTCATCGCCCGCGCGGTGGCCGCGATGCCGTGTCCGGTGATCGCCAACGGCAACATCCATTCCGCCGCCAAGGCTGCCGAAGTTCTCCGCCTGACCGGCGCGCGTGGCCTCATGATCGGGCGCGGGGCGATCCGCAATCCGTGGCTCTTCGACCAGATCCGGCAACATCTCCTGGGCGAGCCGGTGCGCTATCCGACGGGCCGCGAAGTGCTCGACTATGTCCACCGGCTCTTCGACGCGACGACATCGCCGGTCGTGCGCGAGTCGGCGCAGGTGCAGAAGATGAAGAAGTATACGAACTTCCTCGGGCTCGGCGTGGAGCCGACCGGGCAGTTCCTCCACCGCATCCGCCGGGTTGATTCGCGGGCGGAGTTCTTCGGGATCTGCGCCGAGTTCCTGGACCACGATGAGCCGATGCCGCTTGATCCGTTCCCGCTCCAGCTACAGTCGACGGATGTGCTGGCAGGCGAACATCTCTAGCTCCCTTGAACCTGAACGAACATCTCCCAAACATGCGCGTGGCCTTGCGGTTGGCCCGAAAGGCTTACGGCGCAACCTCGCCGAACCCGATGGTCGGGGCGGTGCTCGTAAAACGCGGCGAGGTCATCGGCCGCGGATGGCACCATCGCGCCGGGCAACCGCACGCGGAGATCGAGGCGCTCCGTGATGCGGAACGGCGCGGCCACTCGACCAAGGGCGCGACGATCTACGTGACGTTGGAGCCGTGCAGCACCCACGGGCGCACGCCGCCCTGCACCGACGCGATCATCCGTGCCGGCATCCGCCGCGTCGTCGTCGCGGCGACGGATCCAAACCCGAAGCACGCCGGGCACGGCTTCGAGCTGCTTCGCGAAGCGGGCATCGAGGTTGTCTCCGGGGTTCTCGCCGATGGAGCCACAGCCCTGAACGAGGCCTTCAACCACTGGATCATTCACCGGACCCCGTTCGTCACGGTGAAGGCGGCCATGACGCTCGACGGCAAGATCGCGACGGCCAGCGGCGAGTCGAAATGGATCACCGGCGAGGAATCCCTCGCCCACTCCATGACGCTTCGGCAAAGCGCCGATGCCATCCTCGTCGGCGTGAACACGGTTCTGGTCGACGACCCGTCACTCACCGTGCGGCTTGTCTCAAAAGCGAAGCCTCTGCGCCGCGTGATCCTCGATTCCAGGGCCCGCACGCCGTTGTCCTCGAAGGTCGTGACGGACGAATCCGCGTCGCTCACGACCCTAGTCGTCGGACCGGCCGGTCCGAAACGCCGCGTCGCCGCGTTGGCGAAACGGGTCCGCGTGGTAGAGGCGCCGCTTCGTGATGGACGGATCGACCTGCCATGGTTGCTGGCTCAACTCGGTGGCGAACAAGTCACCAGCCTGCTCGTCGAAGGCGGCGGCGAAGTGAACGGTTCCTTCATCGACCAGCGGCTCGCGCATCGGGTCGCGTTCTTCTACGCCCCGAAGATCCTCGGCGGAAAACTGTCGCGTTCCGGCGTTGGTGGTCGCGGCGCGACTTGCCGGGCGGAACTGCTGCCATTGCGCGAGGTCGCTTGGCGCAAGTTCGGCGCGGACCTCTTCATGACGGCGCGCTGCGACGCGGCGGGCGCGTCCTGAAACGCCGCCGCAAGATCCTGCGTCGTTTGCAGTATCTCGGGCTTGAGGTTCCGACGTTTGCGTCCATCTTCGACCCGCAGCCAGCCGAAGCTCACATCCGTGCCTGCCATGCCGCGCCTTGAATCCATTTCGTTCGCCGCGTTTTCCGTCCTTCGGGCGGTTGCCGGTGAATTGAAACGCCCCGCCGCCTTCCTGCTCATTCTCCTGTCGCTCACGGCCAAACCGCTCACCGTGGAGGCAGCCGAACTGACACCGCTCGAGAAGCTCCGGCAGAGCTTCATCGCCGGCGAATATGAGAAGGTCGTGAACGAATCGTCGAAAGCCATCCGCGAGGGCGAATTCGGCGATGACTGGCGCATCCTGAACGTCGAAGCGTTGAAAACTCTCGGCCGCTACGCCGAGGCGATGAACTCGGTCTCCAATGGGATCGTCCGCTACTCCTTCAGCGTCCGGTTGCGGATGCTGTCGCACGATCTCCTCCGCATTTCCAACAAGCCACAGGAAGCCCGCGAACAGTTGGAGGCCATCAGCCAGCTCTGGCGTTCCCGGCCGTGGGCCTACCGCGACAACGCCGCCAGCATCGTCGTCCTGGCCCGCGCCGCCCTCATCATGAACGCCGACGCCAAGGACGTGCTCGACCGCCTGCTGACGCCGGCAAAGAAGATCGATCCCAAGGCGCGAGAACCGCTCCAGGCCATCGGCGACATGGCCTTGTCGAAATCCGACTTCGGGCTCGCCAGCAAAACCTTCGGCGAGGCCCTGAAACTCTATCCGGAAGATCCCGACCTGCTGCACGGCTACGCGGCATCCCTTCAGGAAGACGACCGGGAAAAGATGATCGAGGCCCTGAGCAAGGCGCTCGATGCAAACCCGAACCACATCCCCAGCCTGCTTCTTCTTTCCGACCACCTCGTTGACGCCGAGCAATATGGCGAAGCCCTCAAGCAGCTCGACCGGGTGGAAAAGGTGAACCCGTGGCAACCCGAGGCCGCCGCCTACCGCGCCATTGTCGCGCATCTCCGCAACGAACCGAAAAAGGAAACCGAGCTGCGGATGAAGGCGTTGAAGTATTGGACGAACAATCCCGCCGTCGACCACCTCATCGGCCGGAAGCTCTCGCAGAAGTATCGTTTCGCCGAAGGTGCGGCTTACCAGAAGCGCTCCCTGTCGTTTGACCCCGACTTCGCACCAGCCAAGATCCAGCTCGGCCAGGACCTGCTCAGGCTCGGCAACGACGCCGACGGCTGGGCTCTGGTGGAAGCCGCACACAAGGCCGACGGCTACAACATCGAATCCTTCAACCTCGTGACCCTGAAGGATGCGATGGCCAAGTTCACCACGCTCTCCAACCAGTGGTTCATCCTCCGCATGTCGGAGCTGGAGGCCAAGGTCTACGGCGACCGGGTGATGGCCCTGCTCGAAAGGGCGCGCACCAATCTGTGCGAGAAATACGACCTCAAGCTCGACCAGCCGATCGTGGTGGAGATCTTCACCGACCAGAAGGATTTCGGCGTGCGCACCTTCGGCATGCCGCTCAATCCCGGTTTCCTCGGAGTCTGCTTCGGCCGTGTCATCACGGCCAACAGCCCAGCCTCCGGCACCGGCTCCGCCAGCTGGGAAGCCACGCTCTGGCATGAGTTCTGTCACGTCATCACGCTCGGCCTGACGAAGAACAAGATGCCGCGCTGGCTGAGCGAGGGCATCTCCGTCTTCGAGGAACTGCAGCACAACCCGAACTGGGGCCAGCACCTGACGCCCGTCTACCGCGAGATGATCCTCGGCAAGGACCTCACGCCCGTGAGCGAGTTGAGCGGCGCCTTCATGAAGGCGAAGAACGGCCAGCAGATCCAGTTCGCCTACTACCAGTCGGCACTCGTCGTCGACTTCCTCGTGAAACGCTTTGGTTTCGACGCGTTGAAGAAGATACTCAACGACCTCGGCACCGGCACGGAGATCAACGCCGCGCTGTCAAAACACACCGCGCCGATCGAGACGCTCGACAAGGAATTCGCCGAACACGCCAAGGCGATGGCCAAGGCCTACGCGCCGGAACTCGACTGGATGAAGCCGAAGGCGAAGGACCCGTTGGCGACCGACGCACTGGCCGAGCTCAGCCCGAAGAACTACTACGTTCTCAAGGCCAAGGCGCTCCGCCTGATCCGTGAGAAGAAGTTCGAGGAGGCGCTCGAGCCATTGCTGACGCTGCGGAGACTTTTCCCGCGCGCCACCGGCGACGACGGGGCGCTTGCCCTTCTGGCCACCTCCTATCGTTCACTCAAACAGGCCGACAAAGAACGCGAAGTCCTCGAAGCGCGCGCGGCCATCGAGGTGGACGCCTATGAGACCTTTTCCCGGCTGATGCAGTTGGCCGTGGAGCGCAAGGACTGGGCCGAAGTCGCCAAGCAGGGTGAACGGGCGTTGGCCGTGAACCCGCTCCGTCCCGAAGCCCGCCGCCTGATTGGCCAAGCCTACGGCGAACTCAAGAAACCGCTCCGGGCCAGCGAGGAATGGAAAGCCGTCCTCGCGATGAATCCAGCGGACCCCGCAGAGATCCATTTCCGCCTCGCGGATTCGCTCCGATCCGATCCGACGAGGCTGGCCGACGCGCGCAAGCACCTTCTCCAGGCCATCGACGAAGCCCCACGCTTCCGCGCCGCACTGGCGCTGCTGGACGAGCTGCCCGCAGGTCCCGTCTCACCCACCACGGCACCGGTCGCTCCCCCAGCGAAATGAACCGCCGCTTCGCCCTCGTGTTGATCGCGGCGTTTGCCTTCGGAGGTTTCTGCATTTTCGCCGCGCGCAATCCCGCAGGCGAACTTGGAACCCGCCGGCGTGGACCCATCCGAACGGTGGAACACGCGGCCCCCGATGCCCCGTCGTGGAAGAACCCGCCGCCGTTCAAATACGACAGCTTCGCCTTTACCCGAGTCCGCTACAGCGCGAAAGGCCGGCTGAGAAGCAACGGGTTCTTCTTCGGAGATCGCCGGTGGAGCATCGACTACCCGGATGCCGACATCAACCTGGCCTTCCGCCTCCAGCAACTCACCTCGCTCAAGGCCGATCGCGACAGCACTGTCCTCGAGCTGACGGATCCCGACCTGGCCCGGTATCCGTTCATCTACATGGTCGAGCCCGGA
>Ga0163144_10027382_pt1 | contig 11037 bp, 9 predicted proteins | sample OliLak19BULKMAT1_FD_123175 | JGI IMG/M metagenome (GOLD analysis project Ga0163144, IMG submission 123175) | Freshwater microbial mat bacterial communities from Lake Vanda, McMurdo Dry Valleys, Antarctica - Oligotrophic Lake LV.19.BULKMAT1 | ecosystem: Environmental > Aquatic > Freshwater > Lake... | reverse complement strand
TAAGCGGGGTTGAGCCCACGCAGGGTGTGGAGTTGCGGCACGCCCATACCGACCTTCACCGGCGGGCCGAATCGTTTAATCAAGATATCGCGCAGCCCATTCCAGTCACCGGTCGCGGTGAGTGTGCTCTCCGTCGGCCCTTTAAAATAGCGCAACTCCATCTTCCAAAGTTTCCCGTCGCGGAACGTCAGCACGAGCATCGAGATTTGGGCGTTCGGTTTGTAGATTTCATAAACCTCCAGCCCCGGCGAGGACTCCACCCGCTTCGCTCCCCGAAACTTTTTCCAAACACCGCGCGGATCGCCCAGCTTCACACCGGCAACGGTCAGATTTTTCATCTCCGTCTCGCCCGCACGCGTGGGTTTCACCGGACCCGGGGCGGTTGTCTGACAGCCCGTCAGCGGGAGCAAAAGCGCGAGGGCAGCAGGGATGAGGCAACGGGTGGCGAACATGCCTCACATGTCGCCGGGGTCAGGGAGCCATTGTCAAGGAAAAGCGAATCCAACTCTACGCTTCCCAACCCGCCACGACTGCGGCAGTCTCCCGAATCGTGGCTTCCGAGCGTTCCTCCGCAAAAAAGAAAAAGATCTGCCAGTTTGTTACCGCATCACGAAAGGATTCCTAAAAAATGGATCTCCAAGAGTATTTTTTTAGCTACCAGACACTCCTCAGTTCCGGGGAGATCCCGGAATTGATGATGGAGCTGAAAGGTCGCATTGAAATTGTCAAGCAGTCCAGTGGCAAGTTGATGCTGGCAGGGAACGGGGCGAGCGCTTCGATTTCCAGCCATCTGGCGACGGACTTCTCTAAGCAGGCACGGGTGCGGGCTATGACATTCAACGACGCCAATCTGATCACGGCGCTTGCCAACGATTGCGGCTACGAAAATTGGATTTCTAAAGCGGTCGAATTCTATGGAGAGAAGGGTGACATGTTGATCTTGATCAGCAGCAGCGGCAGATCGCCCAATGTGGTGGCAGCGGCGATGAAAGCCCGTGCGATGGGCATCTCGGTGGCGGCCTTCACGGGATTTAATAAAGACAATCCGCTGGGCTTGCTCGCCGATGTTCATTTTTGGGTGGATAGCTGCGCCTACAATATCGTGGAATGCCTGCACATGATCTGGCTCACGGGCGTTTGCGACCTGATCATCGGGACTTCGGAATACGGCGTGGCTGAGTAAAAGACGCCATGGCCAACATTCTCGTCACGGGAGCGGCGGGGTTTATCGGAAGTCATCTCTTTGACGCACTTCTCGACGAGGCGCACCGCGTGGTGGGCATTGACAACATGAGCTTGGATAAGAAGAAAAATCTTGTGCGGGCGGCGGCGAATCCCTCGTTTTCCCTGCTGGAGCGCGATGTTTCGAGCGAGGATTTTCCACAGTCTTTTGATCCCGGTTGCAAGATCGACTGGCTGTGGCACCTGGCTGCGAACTCGGACATTCCGGCGGAAGCGGATGATCCGGGAGTGGGTTTCTCCGCTTTTACGCCTTACCGGAGCTTCATTCCAAAATCTCCGAAGCCGTAAGCGTTTTGCGGCGCATCCCCTTCTCGCTCGAACTTCGCGGCAGCCAGACCGTTTTTGGCAATTAAAAGTCTCTGTCCGCACTTCAAATTTCGCATTTGACGTTCTCGGCCCCGCGAGTCACGCCCTCCGGGCTGACCCTCTGTCAGTCTATCCCGACCGCTCCCAGCGGTCCGGTGTTGCCCTGTTCGCTCCCGCTCATTAGCGCCGTCAGAGTGCCCGACGGCAGTCTACCTTACCAGCGCCCGCTGGCACGTGTTCTTATTTCAAATTCCGAATTAACCATGTCCCAAAGCTGGCACTACTTGCTGCCCTCGCTCGACGACTCGATCCTCATCCCGGCGGATTTTCGCGGATTAAGCTGCCGGACGCGAACTCTACGCTTCCCATCCCACAACGACTACGGCAGTCTCCCGAGTCGTGGCTTCCAAGCGTTTCCCCGCAAAAAAGAAAAAGAACCGCACCGAAACAGCCGTCAGCACAGGGGCGCAACTGGTCGTGCCTGCGCCCGCCGCCCCACTCACTGGCTGGCGGCAGGTTTGGGCTTGGGTGGGTTTTACCGTCGTCGTCCTAGCCGCTTGCTCCTGGGTTCTTAGTCACGCCTACCTCGTCGATACCGTCACCGTGCGACTCTGCGAGAACATGGATAGAGACATGCCTGCGGAAAAGCGTATGCCCGTGTTTCTGGCCGAGATCGCTTTTGATGGATACATGTGGAACCACTTGGCGGAGCACCTCGGCGAGAATGGCGAGTGGAGGGCTCGCTACACTTATTTCGACAATGCGCCAGCCGGACGTGAGGTGCACTGGAGTTCGGGTTTCGCCTTGTATCTTCGCGGTCTCGGGGAAATCTATCGTGCGATCAACGGGGATTCGCTTCGCAACAGCATTTTCCGCATGTCGATCTGGGCGAACCCGATCATCCTCGTCTTGGCCATCGGGATTTTCTCCACACTCTCCGCCAGGCGGTTTGGCCCGCTTTGCGGAACCGTCATCGCCATCGGGATGGTCGCCGTGCCCACATTCTACGAAGGCTTCATGCCTGCCTACCCCGATCACCACGGGATCATCGCGTTCTGCATTCTTGGGATGCTTTTTGGCATTGCGTGGGCGGGGGCCGGTTGGGTGCAGGCACCGGAGGGAAATGACTTTGTTCCTCCTCATTCCATCAAGCAGGCCCGCCACGGGATGGTTTTTTCCGCGATCTGCGGGGCTGCTGGCATGTGGCTCAGCGCGTTTTCCATTGTTGTTGTTGTTCTCGGAATTGGCATTGCGGCCCTGGTCAGCGTGGCCGCGTTGTCTGGCAGGGGAAGCAAGAAAAATCCTTCCGTATTCCACCCCGAAGTTTGGAAACTTTGGGGGATTTCAGGCGCACTCGGGAGCCTGTTTTTCTATGCCTTCGAGTATTTCCCCTTCCAAATGGGGATGCGGTTGGAGGTCAATCACCCTCTGTATGCACTGGCTTGGTTTGCGGGCGGCTACGGAATCTTTATTTCTACAAAATGGATTGTCCGTTCCGATCGCTCGCTTCAAAACATTCCCTGGCAGGCACTCATCCTCTGTTCGCTCGCTTGTGCTGTCTTGCCAGCTTTCATCTTGGCGAACCCGAGCAAGTTTTATATAGTTCTTGAGCCATTCATGGCAAAGATGTCCGCCAACATCGCCGAGACGCTGCCGCTTTTGGTAAGAATCAAGACCGGTGGACTCACGTTGCAGATGGCCTTTGGATGGTTTCCCGTTTTTCTCGTGGTGGCGGCCGCGATGCTCTTTTCATCGAAGGTGGGTCGTGGAACGAAGGCTACGCTTTGCTTTCTCTCAATTCCGATTCTGGTCATTACCTCGTTGCAATTTTATCAGGTGCGTTGGGGCATGCTCGCTGGTCCTCTATACATTGCTCTCGCCGGGATTGTCATTCCGCAAATCTGGCGCCTTGTCCCCGCGAAATTGACCGAGCGCCTCCTCGTGGCAGCCATGCTTGTAGGTTTCGCATATCTCTTCATAGCGCCATCGTTCAGCAATTGTTTTACTGGCTCATGGGCGCAGTTTCAAAAGGGAACGAAGGACATCCCGATCTCGTTCGGCCAAGGGCTGGCACTCCTTCATCGTCAGATGGCCCGCGCAATCCTTGACAGTGCTGGAGACATGCCGGTGGTTTTGCTCAGCAGTCCGAACAGCTCATGCATGCTCGTCGGGCTCGGCGGATTTCGAGGAGTGGGCGCGCTCTATTGGGAAAATGTCGAAGGGCTCAAAAAAGCGGCACGCACGCTCAATGCTCAGAGCGACGACGAGGCTCTGGCGAAAATTCGCGAACTCGGCGTCACCCATATTTCCGTGATGACGTGGGAAAACTTCATCGCTCCGTTTTTCTTCATTTTGTACCCCGAGCCGATTCGCGGCAAATCGCTCGAGAATTCGTTCGCCCGGCGCGCGCTGGAGAACAAACAAATTCCAATTTGGACACGCCCGCTGGCGTTTCCGCCGAACGACCTTTCCAAGGGCCTCCAGCAACAAATTCTCCTCCTCCAAGTCGCGCCTGAGCAGAGTCGTGAAGAGGCGAAGTTCCATATTGGCCGGTTTGCCCGCTTCGTTGAGGGCAACCCGATTGCCGCAGAGATGACCTTCAAGGAAATTCTCGATGTCGCCCCTAAAAGCACCCTTGTGCGATTCGAGTTGGCAGACCTCTTTGTCGCGCAAAAACGCTATCAAGAAGCCGTCAATCAAATCCTCAAAGCACTGCCCGATGGCGATCCTGCTCAACGCTCGGCTCTCGCACGGAAGTTTGTGCCTGCGCTTGGAAGTGCCGGACAGTGGAAGCTGAGGTCAGACCTCATCAAGGCTCTTGTGGCGTACAAGGACGCGGATGCCGAAGCTCTGGAAAACGCCGCATGGATTCTCTCGACCTCGCCGGATCCTGATGCCCGCGACGCCACATTGGCCCTCGCGTGTAGTGACCGCCGACTGGCTCTGCCAGAACCCAAACCAGAACTCCTTCTCGCCCGCGCGGCAGCTTTGGCAGCTTCGGGCGAGTTTGAGAAGGCGGCACTCACAGCACGCGAAGCAGGAGCACGCGCCCCTTCCGACAAAAGCCTGCAAGATCGTGCCAACGAAATGTCGGCGGCCTTCGATGCCGGCCAAATTTGGACTATGGACAATTGACTCTCGACTTTTTACCCTTCTCCCGTTTGATCAGAAATCCTTAACTCCCTCCTTATGTCTCAGATATCCGCGTGACGAATCTGCGGTAACATTTATCTCGTCAAAGTGCTCTTACTGGGCGAGCAATCGCCCACAGGTGTGTTCCCTCGCTCACCTGAGGAACCGGTAACCCGGGGGATTCGACGACTTTCCAAATGAACTCACACCCCATCCACTGCGAAATGAGCCTGGAGAGCTCTTCTCTCGAACGGTCATCAATCTCCTTTTTACCGACGAGACGCGATTACCCAGATCAAGCATTCTGTAATAGAGGATCTCGAGTAGTTCTTGAAGCTGATGAAAAAACATTCGATCCCCTTGGCGCGCCATCTGGAATCAAATCGATAATAGATGCATAGTTGAATACTCAACTTCATTATCCACTTTATATAATATAGGTCTTCTCCCAATTGGACGGGCTTTAGTTTGCCAGCAGTCCGCTAGATAGATTATCAAAAGATGAAGCTAATCGCCATCCCTCATCCTAAAACCGTTTCTTTCATTGTCCTCGCACTCAATGAAGAAGCATTTATTGAAACAACAGTGCGGATGGTCATCGAAGCGGTTAAGGCCAGCCGAGTCGAACATTATGAGATTGTCATGATTGACGATGGCAGCACGGATAGGACTGGAGCGATCATGGATTCCCTTGCATTGAGGTTGCACAACATAATGGTTCTCCACAATCGGGTGAACCAAGGACTCGGTGCGGCCTTTATCCGAGGCGTGGGCGTTGCAACGTACGAGTATGTAATGATTATTGCAGGTGACAATATAATGCCGCGCAAGAGCATCACCAAGATCGTTAACGAGCTCGGTCTAACGGACATGGTGTTACCTTACATGACCGATGACAAGTATCGGGAGACAATCCGGCGCTACGGATCATCCGGGTTTACACGACTGATTAACCTGATGTCTGGGCACAATATCCGATACTATAATGGCATGGTCGTGAGGCGGGTGCTTTTCGCAGGCGAGCAAATCCAATCAACGGGCTACTCGCTGATGGCTGAGTGCGTCATCAAGTTCCTAGCCAAGGGAGCCACCTACAGCGAAATCGGCGTGCCGCACGGGTATCCACTTTTATTGAGGTCCAACTCAAAGGCACTAAGGATCAACAATCTGATGAACCTTGCGGGGAGTCTGATAAGGCTGCACCGCGCGATCTGCCAGAGCAGGCGGAGTTAGAGAGGTGGTGCCGGGATTTCACCCGCCCGCGGCAGCATCTCGAGAAATCTTCCACCTTTCCTCTGGTAGGCTTGGTGCTTTTCGACGACCACCTTTCCATACCGCCATGCTAGAAGAACAACCCAATCTGGTCGTTTCTCGGTGTGCATGAGGTCGGGTGAGTGAACTCGCAGCCCGAGGCCGGGGCTGAACAGACCTTGCCTGTTGGGATTGTCGTCAATGAGTCCCGAAACCAGAGAAGCAAGCTCAAAGTGGTAGAGGACAGTCGTGACTCCAACGGAGGCCCCGAAGCCAAAAATGCTTTCCGTGCGGGATTTTGCGGTCTGCAGAATCTGGTGCAAATCGGCTTTGATGGCTTGAAGTTTTGTCTTGAGTTTTTGGTATGGCTCCGGAAACTGATATCGCAAGATTTCCTCCCGTGCCACGAGTTCGGTGACCGTCGGTGAAACCCGATGGGGATGAGCAGCAAGCCCGACAAAGCCTCGAATGGAGCTGCCCTTCGACGCGGAGACATGCACGTCGAACAGCGTCATCCCGAGCGAATCAAAGAAGCCGATGAGCGGGGCGATTGCATAGTAGTCGATGTGTTCGTGGTAGATGTTGTCGAAAACACAGTCCTCGGCGAGGTAGCGGAGATATCCGGTCTCAAACACAAACACCCCTTCCGGTGCCAGGAGCTTGCTGATTGCGGCAACAGTCTCCCTCGGACTCTGCACGTTGGCCATGACGTTGTTGGCGATAACGAGCTGGGCCTGGCCTTGGTTCGCGAGGATCTGTGATGCAACCTCAGTGCTGAAAAACTCGCCAACTGTCGGAATTCCCGCCTGAGTTGCCTTTCGGGCGATATCTCGTGCCGGGTCAACGCCGACAACCCGCATCCCCAAGCCGTGGAACGCTCTGAGCATTGTGCCGTCGTTGCTGCCGATTTCAACGACGAGTGAGCCTGGTTGGAGCGAAAGTGCTTCAACGGTTTTTTCAGCGTAGTTGAGGAAGTGCGCAGCAAGTCCAAGCGAACTGGAGGTGGTGTAGATGTATTCCCGGTAAAGATACTCGGGGTTCACAATGGCACCGAGCTGAACGTGGCCGCATCCCAGACACTGATTGAGAGATAAAGGCAATACGGGCAGTGTTTCGGGATGCCGCTCGGCGGGCAGATAGTGATCGCCGGCAGGCGTGGAAGCGAGAGGCAGAACTTCAACAAGGTTTCCGGAGTCACAGAGCCGACATGTGGTCAATGGGGAGGTGAGGATCATGTGGTTACTTTCGGGATTCTGATTCGGGCCATACGAGTGAAGCGCCCCCATCACAAACAAGATTCTGCCCTGTGATCCATGATGCGTTTGATGAGCAAAGGAACTCTGCGGCAGATGCCACTTCCATGGCATGTCCCATGCGACGTAGGGGAGAAGCCTTCTCGCAAAGCGCTCTCTTTTCGGAATCTTTGGCAAAAAACGTGAGGTTCTCCTCCTTTAGAAGCGTGCCGGGGGAAATGCAATTCACCCTGATTCCGCGGGAGCCAAGATGCACGGCAAGGTATCGCATCAGGCCAAGCTGTGCTGCCCGGCTCGCGTGGTAAGCAGCATCCTGTTCTGGTGCGACGAAAAGAGCCGCCGTCGAGGAAACCAAGACGATCGATTTGTCTCCGGAGTTCGCAAAATGAGGCAGCAAGGTGGTGACTGCTGCATCCACGTGAACCACAGAAGTCTCCCAATGGCCTTTCCACGAAGCCGTTTCGCCACGATATCTTTGAAAAAATGCTGACGATTGCAACGGGCCATTGTGTTCGATCGCGAGTCTCAAGGCCTCATCGAATTGATCCGCATCGCAGAGATCAGCCCGAATCCCCAGTGTATTTTCGGGAGCCTCTCCAGAACGAGAAAGAACGGTCACATCCCAATCCCGTTGCAGGCAGAGGTTCGCAAATGCCCGGCCGATCCCGCGCGAGCCACCCACGACCAAAATATGCCTCTTCTCACTCATCCCAATCCCCCTCGCCAATTCGCTAGAGCGAGTTCGACGTGATGAAGAAATGAAGCTACAGCACTCACCTCCGTATCATTTGGCGACCATGGGGCGAATTCAGAGCCAGCCTGGTCGAAAGGTCCTGAAGTCGCCTCGTGAAAAACCAGAGAATCCGACCGAATGAGTAGCATGTGATAAACAGGTTCGTTGATTCTTTGGTAGAAATGGTTTTCGTCCAGCTGGAAAACGCCAGTAATTTCTCCATCATCAGAAAAAAACACGACCTCCGCCGAGCCTTCCAGGACACTCAGTCCCTCGCGTCGCGTCAGATGCCGGTGTGGACGCACGTAAGCGTTGCGCCCATGGACAATGAACATTTCATGGAGCGAATCCCCCGGGTCGGCATGGGTGCAAAGACGGGAGCGCTGCCGTGGATTCGCAAGAGCGATGGATTTCAGCATTTTCAGATCATCCCGGCAGAGTCCAACCAAACCGGCGTCTGCATAATAGACTTCATCGCTCTCTTTTCTGACCGGGAAGGAAAACTTCATAGACTCAAGCGCCAAAATACCGGTCGCTGGCTGGAAATATCGAGAGGAATTTTCCGCCAGCAGCTAGGAAAGACTGGTTTTTTGAGATGACTTTTTCTTCGCTCTCTGGATTGAGACTCAATAGACAAATATCAACCCGCTCATCAATCAGACTGGCAGACTTACGAATGGGGAGATCAGAGCCCGGGAGGAAGAGGTCGGATTTGTGCGGATTGTCATCGACAACAAATTCAAAAAAATCCCCGAGATTATGCAGGGAGAGAAACGCCACGGCGAGATGTCCGGCTCCAAAGAGGGCCATCCTTGAGCCCGATTCGCGCATTTTCTGCAAGCCTTCCCTCAGCGCGGATGTCAAACCGGGGAATTTCGCGGCGAATCGGCGTGCCCGCTCGCATTCTGCTGCAAGATCAGCTTCCGGAATTTCTTTTCTGCCAACCTCTCTCTTCTGGCAAACTGCCACCATGCAATTTTCAAAAGGATGTGGATAGACATTGGAAAAAATCGGTTCGAGATTTGCCGCCTGCAGTGCCTCGCGAAATGTGAGCGGCGTGAAGTAAACACTGTGCTCTTCCCAAAGAGTCGTGTAGTCGAGGGAATCAAGGGCACGCGTGCAATCCGGAACTTCAAAAACAACATAGCCGTCTGCTGTCACAACATCGCCTGCCGCCCGTAAAAAGCCGGCGAGGTCGTAGGAGTGCTCCAGCACATGACGCACAAAAAACAACTTTGGCTGTCCGCGCAAATCTGCCGCCCCCGCTGCGGTCCCAGCGATAAACTGAAGCTGGAAGGTCTCCACAAACGCACAGGGATCTAAAATTCCAAGATCAGTTGCCGGATCTAACCGCCATTGATTTGTGAATCCCCGCTCCGAAAGTCGCCGTAAAGTCGTGTCATCCTTGGAGGAATACCCGGCCACTACGGAGTCAGATGTTAGTCCCGGCAAACTTGCGATAACGTCCGCCAAATCATCCAAATGGCCCTCCGGCTCAAATGCGGTAATCCATGGCACCCGCGGTCGCAATTCTTCGGGAGGGAACGTCTCTGCAAGTTGCACCAAGCCGCTCTTCCTGCAAAGTGCAAGACGGAGATTTTGACGAAATGTATCATCGCCAGGCTGTCTAGTAAACCTGCTCGAAATCGGCTGAGGTCCGAAATTCCGTAAGACCTCTACTCTCTCTTCTGGATAAATCTGGCTACGCGGATCAGTCATGCTTCTGGCTTATTCAAAGTAAGTTGAACGCCATCCTGCAGACTAGTCCATGAAAAATTAGGCAAGAGGGAGTTGAGAAGCGAGGGATCAAAAACATTATCCGCCTTCATTTTCGTGCGGGGCTTTTCGCCAACTTCCAAGACTCGACCAGAACTGCAACCGACAGCGGCAACCACATCTCTAAATGTGTGGCTGTTGCCAGATGCCATATTGAGAACCCCCAGCCACTCAAAATCAAGCAAATCACCGACCATGCGAGCGCAATCCTCCACAAAAACAAACTCTCTCAACTCCGATCCATCGCCCCAAAGCGTCACCGGATCGCCACGGCGGGCGGCACGGCAAAATGCAACTGGTCCGTAGGAATTGGTACTGTCGCCGGGGCCGTATATGACAGGGGGACGCAACACCGCAAGATAAGACCCCACATTTTCCGCCGCAATCGAAATCACCCGTTCAGAGGCAAACTTCGCAATACCGTAACATGAAACAGGATTTACCGGAGTTAGCTCGCTTATGGCCAGATCATGGGTTTCCTCTCCATACACGGCGGCCGAACTGAAAAAAATCACCTGCTTTGGCCGAGCTTTTTCGATCGCACGTGCCAGCGTTGTAGCGATCTGCATGTTTTGCTCGAAACTTTCAAAAGTATCACCTGCCTGTCGCTTCAATCCCGCCAAAACCACCAAGCGAGACTCGCGGGGCAATAAATCCGCCAGCTTTATCCATGAGGACTTCAAAGTTAAGTCGAGGTCTCGGATTCCAAGACCGATGATTTCCCGTCTAGGATAACGAACTGAGAAATGCCTAAGCAGATGGGCACCCAGAAAACCACTGCTGCCAAGAATGTAGATGGGGTTGGTCAGGTGACTGAAAGATGAACGTTATTATCGGCAAAACCATCCGGAGTCCCAACAATGTTCCCTTCCTCGTTGTAACAGGCTACGAAGAGGGTGATGAGGGGAGGAGGGGGGATGGGAAATGGAGAAGGCAAGGGGAGAGGGGGAAAAAGTTTTCAGTGCTTAGATTTCAGTGTTCAGCGGGATCGGGTGGCGGGTGGCGGGGGAAGAAAAGCTAAAACCTGAGAAACAGGGCTAAATCTTTGGTATCACTTGGTAGGCCCGAGGATCACCCGAAAGCAGTTCGGGGCTGATGCGGCTGTCAAAGGTGGCGAGTGATGCGCTGTGGCGGATGGCAAGCGCGAGAAGGTAGTAATCGGTCAAATTTTTTGAGGAGGGCAGGAATGGGAATGAGGAAGTTTCGCAAAGGGAGAGGGAATCGGGCCAAAATTGGTGTCCGGGCTGGGCGACGAAGTCGTTTAATAAAACCCGGGCAGCCTCGGGTGAGCCGGGGCCTTTTGGGTAGTTCGGATGCCCGACAATTCGCAAAAATGCATTTTCC
>Ga0163144_10027381_pt1 | contig 11037 bp, 9 predicted proteins | sample OliLak19BULKMAT1_FD_123175 | JGI IMG/M metagenome (GOLD analysis project Ga0163144, IMG submission 123175) | Freshwater microbial mat bacterial communities from Lake Vanda, McMurdo Dry Valleys, Antarctica - Oligotrophic Lake LV.19.BULKMAT1 | ecosystem: Environmental > Aquatic > Freshwater > Lake... | reverse complement strand
TCTCGCGCCACTCCTTGCCCGCCGCGGTATCGCCCATCGCCTCCGCCATCTCCGCGCACGCCGCGAAGATGAACTGCATCAGCGACAGGTCGTAGTTCGAGTTCGGCGGCAGGAACGCCCTTAGCGAGTTGTCGTGGATTTCGGGCGAACTGGAGAGCGGCAGCCGCCGTACGCTGGCTTCGGTTCTCGGCGCAAGTGTTCGCAGCGCGGTCGCGATCTCGCTGCAGAAGGGATACGCGCGGTCCCGGAGGAACCGGTCATCGCGCGTGTACTGCCAGTGCAGGTAGAACGACTGCGCCACCCATGCGCCGTTCGTCGGCGAGAGCGAGTACATCGCCCACCCGCCCATCGGCTTTCCGTCGATCGTCATCACGCCCGGCACCACCGCGCCGGCATCAAGTCCGTACACCTTCTTCGCGTGGACGCGATACGCGGGGAGCAGGTTCGAGTTGAACCCGAGCCAACTCCCGCCCTGCTCAAACAGCCCGGCATCGAGGTAGGCCAGGTACGTCATCTGGGTATTGAGATCGTTGTGATAGTCGCCCTTCCACGGGGGCAGGTCGCCGTTGTCGGCGGTCCACACACCCTGAAGCGGCATCGGAGGCGAGCCAGGAGTTGAGGCCGCGCCGTAGAAGTATTTCACGAGGTCATAGTGTCGCTGGATCGCGGCATCGGGCAGGGTGACGCTGGATATTGCCCAGAAGTCAGACCACCAGCGGCGATGATCCGCGCGCATCCGGTCGTATCCCTCACCCAGCGCATCGCGGGCCTTGCTTGTGGCGATGCTCAGCGCCTCTCCGGCGGAGGTGATGTCGCCATTGGTGCCAAGCAGGCAGACAGCCATTTCTGTCCCATCGCCGACACGCCTGTTCGCCACGACGATCGCGTAGGCCCGCCACGCAAAGCACGGCTGCACCATGCTCCGCACCCGGATGCCGGTCGCCGGATCGGTCTCGTCGGAGAATGTCGCAGTTCCATACTCCAACTTGTCGAGGCCGCTCGGTCGCAGGATCCGAAGGCCGGGCTCCGGCCCCTCGAATCGCAGCATCGCGACATCGAATGTCGCCGAGAAGAACGCCCCGATCGTTTTCCCGTCCGCATCGACCCGTGCCTCCGCCCGCGCCAGGTCGAGCGTGAAGTCGCGGATGGTCGTGCCGGGGGCAAGAGGGGGGGAGAACTCGAGCCGCCCGCCCGGCAACTTTGTCGGGTAGGGCACGCTGTCGTATGGGCGATCGAACATCTCGGCCATGGTCTGGTGGTCGCCGGACTCCTTGAGCCGGCGCAGCGTGGCCCACGTCCAGTCCTCGCGTTGGAGTGCTTCGGGGATGCGCGTGTCCCACAGGTCGCCGCGGTCAAGCGACAGCCTCAGCGTGTCGCCCTCGCCCCACAGCAGCCCGCCCATGAGTCCATTGCCAAGCGGGATGGCCTCGTCCCAGCGCGAGATCGGTGCCCGCAGGACCATCGGCCCCGGAGGGGTGGCGCTGGGAGGCTCCGCCGCCAAGCCCGGCGTGCCGAGCCCCAGCGAGATCCACAACACCGCCGACGCTCGATGACCAATCATGCGGAACTCCTGCACATGAACCCCAAGCGTACCGGCTGCGGCGCTGTACCATTCCGGCGAAACTCCTGAATGCTTGCGATCGTCGGAGCCACCCATGACCCTGCCGTTTCTCTCCCGCCGTGATTCCCTTGGCCTGATGTCCGTCGGGTCGCTCTCCCTGCTCATGTCCGGCCGCGAATTTGTGCGGATGAACCTTGTGCCCGAACCGCTCTTCAAGATTTCCCTGGCACAGTGGTCCCTGAACCGCGCCCTCTTCGCCGGCACGCTCGATCACCTCGATTTTCCCAAGACCGCAAGGGAAGACTACGGCATCGACGCCATCGAGTACGTCAACACGTTTTTCAAGAAGAAGGGCGATGCCGACTACAACCTGGCGCTCCGGAAGCGGTGCGACGACTTGGGAGTGAAGAGCCTTCTGGTCATGTGCGACGGCGAGGGCGCGCTGGGGGACCCGGACCCGGCCAAGCGCAACCAGGCCGTGGAGAACCACCGGAAGTGGCTCGACGCCGCGGCGTCGCTTGGTTGCCATTCCATCCGGGTCAACGCGCACTCAGAGGGATCACCGGATGAGCAAAGAGAACGCGCTGCCGACGGTCTGCGAAAACTGTGTGGGCACGCCGACCCGATGGGGCTGAACGTGATCGTCGAGAACCACGGGGGGCTGTCCTCAAACGCTGCCTGGCTCGCGGCAGTCGTGAGGCAGGTGGATCACAAACGCGCCGGTACGCTCCCGGATTTCGGCAACTTCCGCATTTCCGACAAGGAGTCCTATGACCGCTACAAAGGCGTCGAGGAGTTGATGCCGCTGGCCAAGAGTGTCTCGGCGAAGAGTTACGACTTCAACGATTCCGGCGACGAGACCACGATCGACTATCAACGCATGTTGAAGATCGTCCTCGCGGCGAACTACACCGGCTATGTCGGGATCGAGTATGAAGGCGGACGCCTCAGTGAGTCGGAAGGAATCCTCGCAACCAAGCGGCTTCTGGAGCGCGTGCGAGATGCCTTGGTCGAACTGAGCGCTCCGGCAGTCCCCAAGCCGCGATAGCCGCCGCTATCCCGCGGATCAGCCCGCGAACCATGCCGCCAGGAACACGAAGATGTCCGCAACGTTGATCGTGCCGTTCTGGTCCACATCCGCCGCGGGGTTTCTGGCAAACCAGAGCGTCAAGAACTCGAAGATATCCCCGATCTGGGGCGCATCCGGCACGCCGGTAATGGATGTAATCCAGTCACGAGCGGTGGACAAGTTCACGCAGTAACTCGATGCGCCGTAGAGCGAGGAGCCGCCCCCGGTCACGGATACTGCTGTGCCGGCGAGTTGGAGTTGCCCACCGCCGCCAACAACAAAGAGTCCCGCACCCGAGTCGTTCATGGCAAACGTCGACTCGTGACTGTCCCCTCCGCCGCCGGGCGCATCGAAGCGGACTCGAAGCACCGTGCCCGTCGTCGCGATCGCGTTCGTGCCCCAAGTCTCGACGTGGGGGCCGTTCCAGTCCCAGCCCAGGTTGCCGGGCAACGGAGCTGCGGTCGTTGCACCCACACCCCCGAGCAGCACCGGAGTGCCCACGGCGGGTTGATCAGCGATCGAGTGCCAGCCTGGAACAGGCGTTGCGAGCCGAACGAGTTGAAGGTCAAGAACCGGATGCTGACGAATCTCGGCCGCTTGGTAAGTCTGCCCCCGCATCCAGAACGACGCTCCAACGGCACCGCCGACATGACGCGCGGAGAGCACCCAGTTGGGCGCAACCGGCACTGCCGATGAGCCGTACCAGTTGCCGACCCATCCGTTGGTCGGCGGCGCGATCGTGTTGAAGTTCGTGACCACGACGCCCGTTGCCGGGGTGGCCGCGGCAAGCAGTGTTGCCGCGGTGAGTGCTCCGAACACCTGTCCCCACGCGGATGAATGATTGCTCGCGCTGACTGTCATAGGCTGCGCTCCTGTTAGTGTGTCTGACATCTCGATGACGAAGGACGTGCTTGCGGACGCGAACCCTGAGCAATCGGCCTCGAAGTTCGATTGTGTCCAAGATTAGTCTTGATTCACCATGAGCAGTCAATACTCAAAACAAATCTTACCAATTCCCCCGAATTAGGTATACGAGGCACGCGCTGCGCCATCGACGCTACGCGAACAGCGTGCAATCGGTTCCGGACGCGAGTTGGACACAAAACGACTCGAAATGGCGGCGATATGTCGCGATGTTCGCGGTTGCTGGAACCCGCATCGCACTCTGATGCGCTGATCGGCACATCCGACTGTGTAAAGCGAACATGAAACTGGCCTAAATTAATCTTCAGACCCAACGAAATAAAAACGTTTTCATGTTCGCCGGTAGCCGAGCGGCTGCTCCAGCAGGGTGTACGCCTCTCGGAAGGCTGTCATCCCGAGAAAGCCGACGGCCGCAAGACCGGCGAGCATCCAGCCTTCCTGCTTGTACCCCTGACCGAAGTGCCATGCGCACGCGTAGAGCGACAACCACAGGGCGCCGTACCGCCTGATTTTGTCCGCGGCTCGCGGACCCCGACCAAGGATCCTGGTCCGTCTCCAGGACAGCGCGATGAAAACGAGGACAAGGAAAGCGGGAGCCACGCCCGCCCATGCAGATACCCATGATGGCCACAGGCCGCCGGCGCCGCCGCGTTGATATCCAAAGAGGAAGATCATCGCGCTCCAGAAGAACCAGCCCAGCAGCGCCACCGCGACCGCCCGGCCCGAGAGCGATGGCACTTTCTTCCCTATGACATGTGAAGCAATGCCAACGGCCAGCGCGTGCGTCATAACCAGCCAGACGGGCAAGACGAACCTGAGCGAGAGGTTTGGCACGACCATCTGCCCGGCGTAGATGAGGCCGAGCACGACAAGGCCGATCGCCGGCACGAACTTGCCTACCCCATTGAAGAAGAGGATCGCGCCCGCAACGAGGAGCGTGAGCAGGACTGCACGCATCCCCAGTGGTGTTGCTCCCAGGACGGCCGCGCCGAAGGTGAGCGCCAGCAGCGCGATCGCCGCGTCAAGGCTGAGCCTTCCCGAGGGCAGTGGTCGCTCCGCGTGAGAAGTCTGATCGCGACGGAGGTCCACGATATCGTTCAGAGCGGTTGCGAAGCCAAAAAGCCCGAGCGCGTTGACCGCACTCCCCAGCAGCAGAACCCACAGAGATGCGCTGCGAAACTCCTCGGTACCGGGTTCCTCAGGGCTGGCGCGGGTCCAGAGGACCACAAACCAAACGTTCGCCACCGCGGCGAACGCTGTTGTCAGGCGCGTGAGGTGCAGCGCTGGCGACATCCGAAGCAGGAGCCGTCGCATCGGCACAGCGTAGTCGATCGGCGATTACTCCGTGGCGATCTACTGCAAAGGCCGCAGTCGCCTCAGCCTACCATGGCCCGATGCCCAAGCCAGCACGGAAGAAAACGCGCGGCGATCGCGCACCCACACCCCGGGTGGGGGTCGTGGTTAGTCGCTACAACACCTCCGTCACAGACGAACTCATGGAGGGAGCGGCCTCGGCGTATGTCATGCGGTGCGGAGACGCGGACGGGGTTGTGTTCCTTCCCGCGCCCGGGGCGTTCGAGTTGACCGTTATCGCCGCGGCGATGGCCGCCTCGGGCCGATTCGATGCCCTGGTGGCGATCGGGTGCATCATCAAGGGAGATACTCCGCACGATCAGCACCTCGCGCGTGCGGTGACCGACGGCCTGACCCGCGTATCTATCGATCATCGGATGCCTGTTGGCTTGGGCGTGCTGACGGTGAACAACGCACGGCAGGCACGCGAACGTGCCGGCGGCCGGCACGGGAACAAGGGCGAGGAGGCGATGAATGCCGCGCTTGATTCACTCGCCGTCCTCCGGGCGATCCGGTCTGGCGAGGGCGCGGTTGGAAGTTCCCAAACTCTTCCGGACAAGGCGGCAGCACGGGCCGGGCATCGCGCTTCGCCGGTTGCGCGCGGTCGCGGGCGCGGCGCCGGGAGGGCCGGCTGATGTCCGATGTTTCTCAACGCCAGATCCGGCGTCTGGCTTTTCAGGTGCTCTACCAACTCGATGCGCGGAGTGGTCAGGATCCCGATGCGGTCCTCGCCTCGACCATGAACCAGGATGAGGACTCCGCCGATCGGGTCGATTTTACTCCCGCCGACCGCAAGAAGGCCTTCGAACTCGCGAGCCAGTCGTACGCGAACCGGGACAAGGCCGACGCGTTCATGCTCGAGATCGCGCCGGGGTGGCCCGCGCACCGGCAGGCGGCGGTCGATCGCGCGATCCTTCGCCTGGCACACTTCGAGATGACGAGCGGGCGCACGCATCCGAAGATCGCGGTCAATGAGGCGATCGAACTCGCGAAACTCTTCAGCACGGACAAGTCGCCCGCGTTCATCAACGGGCTTCTGGACAAGTTGCTCAAGACCGTGCTGACGGAGACTCCCGATGGCACCGCGTCGGGCGAGGGTCCGCGCTCCGAGCCGCAAGAGGAACTTCCGGGGACCGGCACGCGCGCACGCGGCGGGGAACAACCCGGCACGGTGGAGGCCGCCTGAATCATGGCGTTCTTCAAATCGGTTCTCGACAAAATCAAGGATGGGCTGGTCCGCACACGCGAGGTATTTGCCGGGGCGATCCGCTCGATCCTCATCGGGCGTGTCCTCACCGACGAGGTGATCGAGGAACTTGAAACCGCACTCCTCCAGGCCGATGTGGGAGTTGCCGGGACGCGAAAACTCATCGACGGCATCACCGAGGGGTACAAGGCCGGCAAGATGACGCGCGGCGAGGACGTCCTTGACTACATGAAGCGGGAACTCAAGGCCCTCTGGCCAGAGGCCGACCGCCTTCTGCGTCTCGCGCCTCCTGGCACGGGTCCGACCGTGATCTTTGTCACCGGCATCAATGGCGCGGGAAAAACCACCAGTATCGCCAAACTCTGCGCCATGCTCCGCAAGGACAACAAGCGCGTGCTCCTCGCCGCGTGCGACACTTTCCGCGCCGGTGCGGTGCGGCAACTGGAGATCTGGGGCGAGCGGCTGGGCGTGGACATCGTGAAGGGGCAGCAGGGGGGGGATCCTGCCGCGGTCGCATTTGACGCGTGCAAAGCCGCGCTCTCACGGAGTGTCGATGTCCTGATACTCGACACCGCGGGTCGGTTGCAGACGCAGGACCCGTTGATGCGCCAACTCACGAAGATTCGCTCCGTGGTCGCGCGGCAGATCCCGGGGGCTCCCCACGAGACGCTCCTGGTACTCGACGCTACCAGCGGCCAGAACGCCCTGCGTCAGGCGGAGGAGTTCGCCAAGGCCGCGGAGGTCACGGGCATATTCCTCGCCAAACTCGATGGCACCGCCAAGGGCGGCATCGTCGTGGCAATCCGGCACGCGACGGACATACCGGTTAAGTTCGTCGGTGTCGGCGAGACGCCCGATGACATTGAGCCGTTTGACCCCGATCGTTTCGTTGAGGCCCTGTTCGCCGCATGAGCGGGCAAGGGAAGACACGCGCGGACCGCTTTCACACGATCATCGTGGGGCTGGGGGCGATGGGCTCCGCGGCGGCGGCGAACCTTGCGCGCCGGGGTGTGCGGGTTCTGGGCATCGAGCAGTTCGCACTGGGCCACGCGAGGGGCTCATCCCACGGTCACTCGCGCATGATCCGGATGTGCTATTACGAGCACCCGGACTATGTGCCGCTGCTGCGGCGTGCGTATGAACTGTGGCGGGAGACGGAGGCAGCCTCGTCCGCGAAACTCCTGCATATCACGGGCGGGGTGTACATGGGGCCGCCGGATTCGCTCGCGGTGAGTGGCGCAATCCGTGCCGCGGTGGCGCACCACCTCGACCACGAGTTGCTTGATCGCGGTGACCTTGCGAAGCGTTACCCGCAGTTCAATGTTCCGGACGATCACTCAGCGCTCTTCGAGCCGGTGGCGGGATACCTGGTTCCCGAGGCGGTGATCGCGGCGCACCTTTCGCTTGCCCGCGCTGCGGGCGCGACCCTCCGCGACAACGAGCGCGTGGACTCCTACGACGCGGATGGCGCTCGTGTGCGCCTGTACACGAGCGCGGGTGAGTACGAGGCGGATCGCCTGATCTTCACCAGCGGCGCTTGGGCCACGCGAGTTGTCACAGACCTCGGCATCGAGGTCGCGGCGTCGCGCCAGGTCATGGGCTGGGTGCGGCCAGAGAAGCCGGAGATGTTCGCCGAGGGGGCATGTCCCGTCTGGGCGATTGACTGTCCTCTCGCCTTGGCGGACGTTCGCGCGGGCCTGTATTACGGCTTCCCTGCTGATGCCGGCGGCACTCCCGGCTTCAAGATCGCGCGGCACGCTGTCGGCCCGCCTATCAACCCCGATCGTGCGGACTTGAATCCGGTGCCGAGTGATGAGGCTGACTTCCGGCCCGCCCTCCGCGCGTTCCTGCCCGATGCCGATGGGCCGCTCATCGCGGCCCGCATCTGCATGTACGAGAACAGCCCCGACGGCCACTTCATCATCGATCGGCATCCGCGCCATGCCAATGTCATCATCGCGTGCGGTTTCTCCGGGCACGGGTTCAAGTTCGCGAGCGTCGTTGGCGAGGTGCTCGCGGACCTGGCCGCAGATGGAGCAACTCGTCACCCGATCGGATTTCTGGGCCTTGCACGCTTCGGTCGGTTGCAGGCATAAGAAAACGCGGAAGCGCCATCGCAGCGGTTCTTACACCCGGGGTAGCCGCTCGGAATGCCCAGCGGGCCGCACACGCTGTCATCGCTCTCCGGTCACACCCGCCCGAACCGCTTGTCGAGTTCACCGATCGACACGCGGATAGAGGTGGGCCGTCCGTGCGGGCAGTTGCTCGCGCGTCCGACGGCATCGCGCAGGCGGATGAGTTCGAGCAGTTCCGCATGGCTCATGCGGTCGCCAGCCTTGATCGCCGCCTTGCACGCCATCATGTCGAGAACCTCGTGGAGCGTCTCCTCGTTGCCGGGCATGAAGCCCTCGGCCTCAGCGCGCTCCAGCATTTCGCGCAGAAAGCCGCCGGGCTCGACACCCTTGTCGAACAGGAACGTCGGGAAAGACTGCACGGCGAGGCTCGACGGCCCGATCGCCTCGACCGACACGCCCAGGCGCTCCAGCAGCGGGCGGAGGTCATCGGCCCGCGCCATCTGCGCGGGGGAAGCCTCGACCACGGCGGGCACCAGCATCCGCTGGCTCTCCAGTGCGCCGCCCTCCGCGCTCACGCGGGCGAGCAGGTACTCGAACATCACCCGCTCGTGCAGCGCGTGCTGATCGACGATCACCAGGCCCTGCTCATCCTCGGTGACGACATACTGGTTGTGAACCTGAAGCACGCGCTCCGCCGGTCGCGGCGCGCTGAGCACGGCCTCGGGCGCGGGGGACCCGGCGGGATTTTCTAATCTCTCTCCGGGCGTCGCCTCAACCGCTGATGCACCCTCGTTGGCCCGTGTCATCGCGTCGCGAAGCAAGCCGAAGGAAATCCGCTCCTGCGAAGGCGGCGAAGTGGCCCGCGTAAACTGCTCGACGAACCGGCTGATGCGCCCCGGCTCATCGCCGGTTGATTCAGCGGCGTAGCCCGGTCCCGTGCCGAGCAGCCCCGGAGAATCGCCCCCCCTGCCAAAACCCCCGCCACCAAAGCCGGTGCGTCCAATCTGGGGCGTGAGGTCCGCACGCTGGAGCGCATCTCGCACCGCGCGCAGCACCGACGAGTGGACCATCGACTGATCGCGGAAACGTACCTCCGTCTTCTGCGGGTGGACGTTGACATCCACTGCTCCCGGGTCCATCTCGATCATCACCACCGCGGTCGGGTAGCGCCCCGGCTCGATCAGGCCCCGGTACGCCTCGCGGATCGCGTGCTGGATCGTGCGGTCGCGCACGGGCCGACCGTTGACGTAGACCTTCATCGCTTTGGCCGAAGCACGGGCGACTGAGGGCCGACCGATGAGGCCCCAGAGCGCCAGGCCGCGCGCATCGTCGAACTCGTCAAGGCTCGCCTCGATCAGTTCTGGGGCGAGTTCCTTTCCCAGCACCGCCAGCACACGCTCACGCGGCGACTGCCCCGGCGGGACATCCAGCACGCGTCGGCCCGCCCCCCCCCCCACCCCGGGCGGGTCGCACAGCACGACGAAGCCCACCGCCGGGTGGCTGATGGCGAGGTCACCGGCGATCTCGATGCAGTGTCCCTGCTCGGTCGGCGGCGTCCGCAGGAACTTGCGCCGCGCGGGCGTGTTGAAGAACAGATTGCGGACGCTCACGCAGGTGCCGACCGCGCCGGCCGCAGGCTGCACAGGCTCGGTGCGGTCGCCCTCGGATTGCAACTCGCTTGCGCCGGTATCCGCGGCGGTGCGAGAGCGGATGGAGACGCGGGAAACGGAGGCGATCGACGCCAGCGCCTCGCCCCGAAAGCCATACGTTGCGATCTTGTCCAAGTCCTCGACCGTGGCGACCTTGCTGGTTGCGTGCGGCGCGAGGGCCAGCGGCAGTTCTGCGGCGGCAATACCCGTGCCGTCATCGGTCACGCGGATAAGTTCGATCCCGCCTTGCCCGATCTCGATCGTGATGCGCTTCGCGCCCGCGTCCAGCGCGTTGTCGAGCAGTTCCTTGACGACCGAGGCCGGACGCTCCACGACCTCGCCCGCGGCGATCTGGTTCACCAGCAGCGCGGGAAGTTTGCGGATGGGGGGCGTGAGGGTGGGGGCCGTCGCGGGCATGGGCGGCATTGTAGAGGAAGTGGGGAATGCGGAGTGCGGAATGCGGAATGGAGAACTCCGTCGCTTCATCACCTCATTACGCTCCTCCCACCGCCGCCCTGATCTTCGCCGCCAGTTCCATGCCCGAGGCCGTCTCGAGCGGTTCGGGCTTCCACACAAGCCCCAGCCCACGATCATCCGGCATCTTCGGGATGATGTGGAAGTGGACGTGGGGCACGGCCTGATGTGCCGCGGCCCCGTTGTTCTGAAGGACGTTGTACGCCTCGCAGCCCGTCGCCCGCACGATCGCGCGGCAGATGCGTGGGAGGGCCCGTCCGATCGCCGCGGCCGACTCATCACTGAGTTCCGCGAGCGTGGCCTGCGCTTCCTTCGGGATCACCAGCGTGTGGCCGGGGCTGAGCGGGGCGATGTCGAGGAAGGCCAGGACGTGCGCATCCTCGTAGACGCGGTGGCAGGGGATTTCGCCGCGGATGATGCGCGAGAAGATGGTCATATGGCCAGAGGATAACCGGGCAAGCAGACCGCCACTCTCGACACCGTCCTCACGGCCGGGCTGCCTGCTCCAGGTGGTGCCGGAACTCGCGGCTGGGGGTGTCGCGGATCATTTTTTCCAGCGCGGCTTTGGCTTCGGGCGTGCCGATCCGGCCCAGGGCTGCCGCCCCGGCGAAGCGTACACGCGGCTCGTGGTCGCTTAGCGTCGCCGCGAGAACCGATACCGCGCGTGCCGCATCGTGGTGCGCTAGGCCGCCAAGAACCTCCGCCGCTGATGCCCGCGTCATCTG
>Ga0163144_10027378_pt1 | contig 11039 bp, 6 predicted proteins | sample OliLak19BULKMAT1_FD_123175 | JGI IMG/M metagenome (GOLD analysis project Ga0163144, IMG submission 123175) | Freshwater microbial mat bacterial communities from Lake Vanda, McMurdo Dry Valleys, Antarctica - Oligotrophic Lake LV.19.BULKMAT1 | ecosystem: Environmental > Aquatic > Freshwater > Lake... | reverse complement strand
CACTCGACCTTTGCGGAACGAATAACAGCCATGCGACTCTCCCTCGGCCAAAGCATGCAGATGGCCCAGAAGCAGGTGCTGGCGCCGCGATTGATCCAGTCGATGGAGATTCTTCAACTGCCGATCATCGCGCTGCAGGAGCGGATCGAGCAGGAGATGGAAGACAACCCGGTGCTCGACCAGATCGAGCCGACGGACGAGCCCGAAGAGAATGGTTTTGAAGAGACCGTCTCGACCGCCGACGGACCCGACGCGCTGGAGGAGACCGAACGCGAGTTGGTCGTCAAAGAGGGGACGAACAACGAGGATGACTTTGAACGTCTCCTCAACATGACCGAGAATCTCCCCGACGAGTACGAGGAGCGAAGCCGCCCGTCGCGCGGAGAGATTGAAGCCGAAGGAGATCGTCGCCACGACCAGATGGCGAACATGGTTGCCCGGCCCGAGTCGCTGCAGGACTATCTCGATCATCAGCTGAGCTGGTTCGATCTCGATGAAGAGACGCGGCGGATGGCCGACCGTATTATCTACAACCTCGACAGCAACGGCTATCTGAAGTCGCCGCTGGAGGATTTGGTGCCGCCGGCGCCGCCGGAAGTGAACGGCAACGCCGAGGCGTGGCGGGCCCAGCAACTCGAAATGGCTGAACGGGCGCTGACTGTGGTGCAGCGGCTCGACCCGCCTGGAGTCGGGGCGCGAAGCCTGAAAGAGTGCCTGCTGCTGCAGTTGACGCCGGGACTGCTGTTCTTTGAAGAGTTGCAGGTGTTGATCGAACATCACCTGGAGGATCTCGAGAACAATCGGTTGCCTTTAATCTCGAAGAAGACCGGCTTCTCGATCGAGACGATTCAAGAAGCCTGGGAAGACCTAAGGACGCTCAAGCCGAAGCCAGGCGCCGACTTCACCGAGACGAGCGCCCCGGCAGTGACTCCGGACGTGTTCGTCGAGAAGAACGAAGAAGGGAAGTACGTCGTCCACCTCGAAGACGGCGATCTGCCGTCGCTCTATATCAGCCCCTACTACCGGCGGCTGTTGCAGGAGTCGGGCACTTCGGCCGAGACGCGCGATTACATCAAGCGGAAGGTGAACGCCGCGCAGTGGTTGATCGAAGCGATCGAACAACGCCGCAGCACGCTCACGCGGGTGTCGCAGGCGATCGTCGATCACCAGACGAAGTTCCTCGACGACGGCCCCGATCATATCGAACCGCTGAAGATGCAGCAGATCGCCGACAAGGTGGGCGTGCATGTGACCACCGTGAGCCGCGCGGTCGACGACAAGTGGATCCAGACGCCGCGCGGGATTTTTCCGCTGAAGCGATTCTTCGTGGGCGGCACCACTGGCGCCGACGGCGAAGAGGTGGCGTGGGACCGCGTGCGGCTGAAGCTGCAGGAGATCATCGACAACGAAGACAAGACGAAGCCGATGTCGGACGACGCGCTCGTCGACGAACTCGGCAAAGCGGGGGTGACCGTCGCGCGGCGGACGGTGACGAAGTACCGCAAGGCGATGAATATTCCGAGCAGCCGGCAACGGCGGGATTGGACGGAAGAGGGGAAGTAAGTGCCGCTACGGCTATCCACCGATTAGTCAATCATTCGGCCCCAGTCACGGGCGGAATGAATCACGCGGCTGACGAGGACCGACTTATCGGTGACCTCGTAAAAGATGGCGTACGAGCCGTAGTGAATCTGCCGATACTCGCCGGACTGGAACTGCGGACAAATTTCGCCGATCCAGGGGCTCCTCTTTAATTGCTGACAATGCTCGCGCAATCGTCGCACCAATGCACGCGCCGCTGCTGGGTTTCTTTTGGCGATGTAGGCGGCGATTTCCGCTAGGTCGCTTTTGGCCAAGCTGGAAAAGCGAAGAGTCCTCATCAGCGAGACTCGGCTTGAACGCCGCGTTCGATCTCGTTGATTGTTTCGTCGAGGAAGTCAAATACTTCCTCTTCGGGAATCCCTCCCCCTGCGGAAAACTCAGCGCTAGCGGTTTGCAGACTTTTTTCCAATTGATCGCGCCGCTGCAGCAGCCACACCGCTTGATTGAGCGCCTCAGCTTCGCTTTGATACTTGCCGCTGGCGATCGCTGCGGCGACATACTGCGAATGCTCGGGGGAGAGGCTGTCTAACATGTCGATTCTCACTTCGATTCTGGTTGGATGAGCCGTCTAAATTATCGCCCAGGAGCGCCGAGAAGTCAAAGTCCACTCTACAGCCGCATATTCTAGACCGACTCGATATACATCCCCCGCCGGCGCCGTTCTTTGCGTCGCGCCTCGTCAATCAGCGACGCGACGCGACGGACGTCTTCGATGCCTTGGATGAGAAACTCCGGCGTGGTGGCGTCGCTCGAGCGGAGGCGGATCGAGCCGATCTTGAGCATCCGCTCGACGGGGCCTTGAACGACGCCGACGTCGTCGATGTCGATCGTTTCGATGCGGTCGACTTCGCGCCACAGGAGGCCGCGCTCGTGGATGAAGCGTTGGCTGGTGAGGTAGTAGTGGAGGCTGAGTTGCAGGTAGAGGAGCCGCAACACCAGGCCGATCCAGACGAGGACGATCACGCCGGCGGCGATCCCCCACGCTCCGGGGGTGAACCCGGCGATCAGGCCGACGGCGATGACGACGATCGTGAAGATGCCGCCGGCGAGCCAGGAGCCGAGCATCGCCAGCTTCGAGAACTGCCCCTGCCAGAGCATGTCCTCGGGGTCGTCGCCCTGGGCCGCGTTGAAGGGGAGGGGGCCGCGGGGGCGTTTGGCGGCCTGTTGCGGGCCGAGACTCGCGGCCGTCGCACCGGGGGCTGTGGGGGACGCGAGCGAGGCGCCGCATTTGTGGCAGAAGGCGGCGTCGGCCGGGAGATCGGCTTCGCAGGCGGGGCATTTCATCGGCGACGAATCCTTGCGGGGGATAAGAGTTGCTGACGGGGCGGCTAGCGACGGTTCGCGGCTGGAATGGCCGGCGCGGGTTGAGCGGGCGGCCGGCATTATAACGGGGCGCGACGGTCGCGGCAGGCCGTTCTCGCGAGGTGCGCGGGGCGATTTCAGGGGTGTGTTCAGGGTTCCTGCGTGCGCTATTCGTCGCCGGCCGGTACAGCTTGCCAGCACTCGCCGCGGAAGCGCGGAATTGTCGCGCCGATGCCGCTGCGGCGCCGTTTACGAGGGGCGCGCCTGGTGTATGATGGCGACCATGAAATGCCCCTTCTGTCGCATCGATAACGATCGTGTGATTGACTCGCGGGCTTGCCAGGACGGCTTTTCAATCCGCCGACGGCGGGAATGCCTTTCGTGCAAGCGGCGATACACCACGTATGAGCGGATCGAAGAAACCGCCATCAAGGTGGTGAAGAAGGATGGCTCGCGCGTCCCCTTCTCGCGCGACAAGATCAAGCATGGTCTCGAGCGGGCCTGCTGGAAGCGGCCGATCGGCGATCGCGACATCGAGCGGACCGTGGCCGCGATCGAGAACGACGTCTACACGACGTTCGAGAACGAGATCGAAAGCCGGCGGCTCGGCGAACTGGTGATGGATCACTTGCGCGACCTCGACGAGGTGGCGTTCGTGCGGTTCGCCAGCGTCTACCGGCAGTTTGCCGACGCGGGCGATTTCTTCGAAGAATTGCGGCCGTTTCTGGCCGAGGCGCGGAAGGCGCCGCGGTAGTCGCCGCCGGTTCGTTCGCTGGTTCGTTCGCTGGTTGAGAACCACGCCGCTGCGCTGGTAGCATAGCGTTCTTAACGGCCACTTGTTTCTTCGCACGTTTGCGTGAGAAAGGCCGGGAGGTTTCTCGCAAAGCCGCCAAGGCGCAAAGAAAACGCAAAGGAAGAAACGAAGGAGTTGATGAATCAAGAATGACTGAAAGAATTGTCTTCTTTGCGATCCCTTTGCGCCTTCGCGTCTTTGCGTGAGACATAAATCTAACTTGGTCGGATAAGTGAAATAGTTCGATGGCCCTTTCTCCGATGATGCAGCAGTATCACGACGCCAAGCAGGTGGCGGGCGATGCGATCTTGCTGTTTCGGATGGGAGATTTCTACGAGCTGTTTCACGACGACGCCAAGACGGCGGCGCGGGAGTTGGGGTTGTCGCTCACCAGCCGCGACAAGGGCGAAAATCCGATCCCGATGGCGGGGTTTCCGCACCATCAGCTTGATCAATATTTGGCGAAGCTGATCGCCCGCGGATTTCGGGCCGCCGTCTGCGAGCAGATGGAAGATCCGCGGCAGGCGAAGGGGATCGTTAAGCGCGAGGTGACGCGGGTCGTCAGCCGCGGGACGGTGACCGACGATTCGCTGCTGGAACCTTGCACGGCGAACTTCTTGCTGGCACTCGCTGCGAGTCCGACGAAGGACGCCTGCGGATTGGCGTGGATCGACGTCTCGACCGGACGGTTCGAGGCGACGGTGACGACTGCCGATCGGCTCGGCGACGAACTCGCCCGCGTGGCGCCGGTGGAGATACTGGTGCGCGAGGATGTGGGGGAACTGCCGGCCGAGTGGTGCGAAGGGCGGATGGTCACCCGCCGGCCGACCTGGGCCTTCAGCCGCGAGGCGGGCGACGACGCGCTAACGCGGCATTTTGGAGCGCACTCACTAGAGGGGTTCGGGTTTACCGACGACGACGGCCCGGCGATTCAGGCGGCGGGGGCGGTGCTCGATTACCTCAACGAGACGCAGAAGTCGTCGCTGGCCCACGTCGATCGATTGATTCCCTATCGACGGGAGACGCGGCTGGAGATCGATCAAGCGACGCGACGGAGTCTGGAACTGTGCCAGACGATTCGCGACGGTCGGCGCGACGGCTCGCTGCTCGGGGTGATGGACCGGACGGTGACGTCGATGGGCGCCCGGCTGCTGGGCGAATGGCTGGCAGCGCCGCTCACCGACGTGGCGGCAATCGACGCGCGGCTCGACGCGGTGGGCGAGCTGCACGCCGATCCGGCGTTCACTGGCGACTTGCGCGAGGCGCTCCGTTCGATCTACGACATCGAACGGCTGCTAGCCCGTGTGACGACTGGTCGGGCGACGCCGCGGGATTTGAGTTTCGTCGCGCGAACGCTGCGCTGCTTGCCGGCGGTGAAGGCGAAGCTGACGGGGCGGAAGGCGGCGCGGCTGGAGCAACTGGAATCGCGTATCGACTTGTGCGGCGACGTGCGCGGGAAGCTGGAAACGGCGCTCGCCGACGATTGCCCGCTGAACGCCCGCGACGGCGGCTTCATTCGACCGGGGTTCCATGCCGAACTCGACGAACAGCGCGAACTCTCGAAAGGGGGCAAGCAGTGGATTGCCGCGTATCAGGCGGAAGCGATCGAACGGACCGGCATCGCGTCGATGAAGGTCGGGTTCAACAACGTCTTCGGTTACTACCTCGAAGTCACTCACGCCCAGCGCGACAAGATTCCGGCCGACTTTATTCGGAAGCAGACGCTCAAGAATTGCGAGCGTTACATCACGCCGGAATTGAAAGTTCACGAAGAGAAGGTCCTCGCCGCGGAAGAGCGGTCGAAGGATATCGAGTACGACCTGTTCGTCGAACTGCGAGAAACGGTGGCGACGGCGACGCGGCGAATTTTGGCGACGGCCGAGGCGCTCGCGGAGATCGACGTGCTGTCAGGGCTAGCGGAGTTGGCGCGCTCGCGAAACTATTGCCGGCCGACGATGCTCACGGAGCCGCGGCTGGAGATCATTGCCGGCCGGCATCCGGTGCTCGACGCGACCGAGGCGGCGGGGACGTTTGTGCCGAACGACCTGCGCTGCGCTGCGGTCGGGGGGGGAGAGGTCGGAGGTGAGAGGTCAGAGGTGGGAAGTGAGAAGTCAGGGGAAGAGAAGAGTGATGCTCTTAGCGACTCTTCCTCCGACCTCTTGTCTCCGACCTCTTCCCCCTCCCTCCTCCTCATCACCGGTCCGAATATGGCCGGCAAGAGCACTTACATTCGCCAGACGGCGCTGCTGCAATTGATGGCGCAGGTCGGCAGTTTCGTCCCCGCGAAAAGTGCGACGGTCGGCGTCGCCGACCGGATCTTCGCCCGCGTCGGCGCCAGCGACGACTTGGCCCGCGGCCGCAGTACGTTCATGGTCGAGATGACCGAGACGGCGCGGATCCTCAACACGGCGACGGCGCGAAGCCTGGTGATTCTCGACGAGATTGGCCGCGGCACGAGCACCTACGACGGGCTGTCGCTCGCCTGGGCGGTGGTCGAGCATCTGCACGACGAAATCGGCTGCCGGACGCTGTTCGCGACCCATTACCACGAACTGACGCAACTCGCGAAGGAGCTGCCGCGGCTGGCCAACTTCAACGTCGCGGTGCGCGAGTGGCAGGATCAGGTGGTGTTCCTTCACCAAATTGTCCCGGGCGCCGCGGAAAAAAGCTTTGGCATTCACGTCGCGCAGCTTGCCGGCGTGCCGCGTGAAGTGAACCAACGGGCTGAGCAAATTCTCGCCAGTCTGGAAAAAGGCTCGGCGGCGGCGAGTCACGACCGAGCGCACGACGTAGAATTGACGCGCACCGACGGCGCGCATGGCGCCAAGCCAAAGCGGCGCCGCGCGGAAGGTCAGTGGCAGATGACGCTATTCGAGCATGCGGAGCACCCGTTACTCGACCTGATTCGGGGCGTCGACCTCGATGCGACGAGTCCCCGCGAAGCGATGCAATTGATTGACTGCTGGCAAGGACAGTTGCTCGCCGAAGCCAACGGACCGACCCAGCCCGCCTAATTCTAGCGAAGGATGACCATGCGTTTGCGATTGGCGACTCTCCTCTTGGCCGCCGTCGCGGCGTGGGCATCGTCCCTGCCGAACGCGTTTGCCGGCGGCGGGCCGCAGAACGTGGCGGTGCTGATCAACTCGAACGACCCCGATTCGCTGGCCGTCGCAAACTGCTTTATCGAATTGCGGCAGATCCCGGCGCTCAACGTCATCTACGTGCCTTGGGAAGTCGACGCCAGGGACACCTCCGCCGTCAAGTTTCGCGACCAATTGATGAAACCGGCGCTCGCCGAGCTGGCGAAGCGAGGCGTGCTGCCGCAGATTGACTACATTGCCTTCAGCAGCGGCTTTCCCTACCTAGTCGATTGCGCCCGGCTGTGGCCGGGCGAAGCCTTCCCGAAAACCTCGAGACCGACGACGTCGCTCACGTCGGCAGCCTATCTCTATCAGTTCCTGACGGATGAACGGAAGGAGATGTTTTTGGGCAACGTCAATCTGTTTTATGCGCCGACGGTGAATGGAAGGACCTCGTCGCGGGCCTTTTCGGCTGCGCAAGGGTGGGGACCGAACGGCGTCGCGATTGACGGCGGGTTGAAGTATTACCTTGCCACCGCACTGGGAGTGACGCACGGGCAAGGGAACACGGCCAGCGAAGTCATCGGATCGCTCCGCCGCGCGAAATCGGCTGACGGCACCCGGTATCGCGGCACCATCTATTACATGGAGAACAAGGACGTCCGCTCGCAAGTGCGGCAGGGAGGGTACCAGGCGGCAGTCAACGAGTTAGCGGCTATCGGCGTCAAGGGCGTCGTCCTGCCGGGAACGGCGCCAAGCAACAAGCCTGACGTGGCCGGCCTGACGACCGGGACGAGTCACCTCCTGCTGCGCACGTCGGGGAGCACGCTCTTGCCGGGCGCGCTGGTCGACAATCTCACCAGTGCGGGAGGCCAGCTGCTGATTCGCCCCGAGACGAACCCGCAAACCCGCATCAGCGAGTTCATTCGCCTTGGTGCCGCGGGAGCGTCGGGGACGGTGGTCGAGCCGTTCGCCCTGGCGGCCAAGTTTCCTTCGCCGGCGCTGCAAGTCCACTACGCGCGAGGCTGCTCGCTGGCTGAATCCTTCTACCAAGCCGTCGCGGCGCCCTGCCATCTGCTCATCATCGGCGATCCGCTCTGCCATCCCTGGGCCGTGACCCCCAAGGTGACCGTCACGGGAATCGCCGCGGGCGGCGTGACGTCGGGAACGGTCGTCATTGCGCCGAAAGCGGCTTACCCTGACGCGAGGCAAGCGAGCCGGTTCGAACTGTTCATCGACGGCGTTCGCACTGCCGAAACGAAGCTTGGCGATCCCATCACGCTCGACACGACGAAGCTCGCCGAGGGTTGGCATGATGTCTGGGTCGTCGCGATCGACAACACGCCGATCGCCGTTCAGGGGGGCTGGATCGGCGAAATCCAAGTGAAGAACGGCTCCGATTCGCTACAGCTCGCGGCCGATCCGCTGCAAACCTCGTCGAGCGGCGCGTTCAACTTCTTGGTGAGCGGAACAGGGAGCGCCGACGTCGAAATCTACCAAAACGGTCGGTCGCTGGGCGTCGTCGCCGGCGGCAAAGGGACACTGAACGTGCCGGCTGCGACCTTAGGCCGCGGCAAGGTCAAGGTGACCGCGATTCAGGCGGGGACGCCAGGCGTCAGGTCGCGATCGATCTTCGTGGAGATTCAGTAAAGTCACCAGTGGCGCCAATGCCCGATGGCGGCGCCGCTCAGCGTCCGTCGTCGGATCGATTAGGCAGTCCGTCGGCTAACAGCGCCGACGAGGGCGACGGCGCCGAGCGCCAGCATCGCAGCCGAGGCAGGTTCGGGAACGCCTGCCACGGCGGCTGAACTTCCAGCCGAAGCGCCCAGCGTTCGCTGCCAGACGAGGAAGTCGGCTCCATCGGTGAGACCATCCCCGTTCGCGTCTCCGGCGCTGGTCGTTCCGGCGGCCGACTTCCAGATGAGGAGATCGGATGCGTTCACGAAACCATCGCCGTTAAAGTCGGCTGGGAGCGTCGGGGCCGTCAGGATGCGAAACTCGGCGACGTCGTTGCTGGCGATGGTGAGGTTGTAGGTGAGGGTGCGTCGATTTGCGGAAATCGTGATGAAGTCGGTTCCAGCTAACAGCAAGCCGCGATCAGCGGCGGCGCCGTATTGACCAATCGAACCGAGAATGGGATCGCTGCTGACAAGCTTGGCGGCGGCGGTGACGATGCCGATGACGTCGTAGGCGAAAGTCACCGAACCCGAAATGGTCGAGTTGCCGGCGGCGGCGCCGACGGGATCGAAGTGGAAGAGGTAGCTGGTGAAGTCGGTTCCAGCGGTGATGTTGCCAGGAGTGAACGGCGTGGTCCCATTGGCCGTCTGTCCGCCAAGGATCACGCCATCGACGGCCAGGGCGCTCGCCAGCCGATGCTGCCGTTCTTGCATGACCTGCAACGAGTTCGATTCGGCGGCGCTGATCGCCATGTTCGTTGGCCGCGCTGCGGGGACGAGGGAGGCTCCGGTCATCGTCTTCACGCCGAAAGAAACAGCGTCGAGCTTGGCGTTGTAGTTGTTGGCGACTTGAGCGGGCGTGAGGGCGTAGTTCCAGAAGTTGACTTCCGCCATGCTCCCTTTGAAGACGCCGTTGAAGGGAAGGTCGCCTGTGCCGCCCTTGCCGCCGATGTCGGTGCCGCCCATTTTTCCCAGGCCGGCGTCGTCGATGCCGTCCCAGCGGAGGCTGCCGGCTGAGCCGAGCGTGCCGTTCGTTCGTCCCGCCAGGGCGCCGTTAATGTAGAGCGAAGCAAAGCGATCGCTGTCGCTATCGCTGAAGACGATCGTGGCGTGAACGAAGTCGGTCAGCGGATTAGCAAACGTATTGAGAGGGGCCGTCACGGTGACGGCCTCTCCGCTTTGACCGAGAACGCGGAAACGAAGGTCGTTGAACGAGCCATTGGCGTCGGCGTCGCCAAGCGTTAGCGACAGCCCCGTCGTGCCGTCGCCAGATTCGAGCAAGACTTGGTTGTGAGTCAGATCGGCTGTGCGAAACCAGACGTCGGCGGCGACGGATCGATCGAGGTCGGGCGTGCCGGAACCGGGGGTGTTCTTACGCGGACCTGTATCGCCGACGTGGAAGAAGCGGCCGCTCATGCCGTCGTTCCCGTCGAACGAAAACGCCTTGCCGCTCAGTCCCGACTGGAAGCCGGCGGCATTGATGCGCGTCGGCGCCGCATTGCCGGCTCCCAAATCCCAGGTTTCGCGCTCTTTGTACCGGACGTCAATCGTTGAGCGCCAGGCATTGCCAACGGCCCCCGGTTGGCTCGCATTCCACGAGAGTTGGGTGGGGGCCTTCACGTCGTAAGCGAACGAGGCGTCGACCGATACGAGATAGCGATCAAGCTTTCCCTTCAGTTCGGTGACTTTCTGTGGGTTTTGTTCGGCGATATTGATGTTCTCCGCAATATTTGTTTTGAGATTGTAGAGAGCGTACGTATCGGAACCTCCATTCTCGCCATAAGTCAGGACCAGCTTGAAATCGCCGTCGCGGACGGCCGACTGAGGGCGCCACCGCCACGTTGGTCCAAAAGCAGAATTGTGAGGCAGGTGGAAATAAACCTCGCCGCCCTCTGCGTATTGACGCTCAAGGTGGTCCATTCCTCCCGGCAACTGACCCCCGTTAAAGAGCAACGGGGAAATGTCTGCGCCTTCCACGCCTTCAGGAGTCGGTCCTTTGTATCCAGCCAACGAGGCGAAGGTGGTCATCAAATCAGTCGTCATCACAGGCACGTCGCTGAAGCTGTTTGCCTGAATGCCCGGGCCCTTGACGATGTACGGAATGCGGATGCCGCCTTCAGAGATGGACGCCTTGCCGTCCTTCAGAGGGAGACTCGCGCTGTAACCGAGAGGAGCTCCGTTGTCAGAGACAAAGAAAATGTAAGTGTTATCCTCGATGCCGAGTTCCTGAATCTTGTCGAGGACCGTGCCGATTGACGAGTCGAGATCCTCGGTCATCGCGGCATAGCCTGGGTCTTTGTGGATGGCCCCCTTAGGCAAGGCGTTGTACTTGTCGTATACCTCCTGGCGATATCGGATCGGTTCGTGAACCGAGCGGTGCGCTATTTCCACGAAGAACGGCTTGTCGGCGGCAACCGCATTTGCCATGTAGTCGCCGGCCAGATTGGACAGCTGCTCCACGCCCCACGGATCAACGCTGTTGGGGGGAAGCGGCGGAGCGGAGTAGTGATCAAACCCAGAGGCTGTTGGCGTGATGCTCGCTGGAAGTTCAAGGTGCCATTTGCCGAACAAAGCGGTTTGGTAATT
>Ga0163144_10027377_pt1 | contig 11039 bp, 7 predicted proteins | sample OliLak19BULKMAT1_FD_123175 | JGI IMG/M metagenome (GOLD analysis project Ga0163144, IMG submission 123175) | Freshwater microbial mat bacterial communities from Lake Vanda, McMurdo Dry Valleys, Antarctica - Oligotrophic Lake LV.19.BULKMAT1 | ecosystem: Environmental > Aquatic > Freshwater > Lake... | reverse complement strand
TAGGACGCTCAAGCGGCAAGCGGCAAGCGGCAAGCGGCAAACAAATTCATGTTTAAGGAAAGATCAAAACCGCCGGGTACTGTCGAGATTTTATTGATTGGTTAGGAAAATATACTGACGCGCGTCAGGTTTGGAAGAATCGTGGCAGCGGTTTTCAACCGCATGGCCCTGTGTCTTGATCGGGCATGGCGGTTGAAAACCGCCGCCACGGCCAGGTTGAGCCAACCTTGGCTTATCACGAGCCTTAACTTGCGGAAGTATATCAAACCGACACGATGCATATCCTATCACGCAGGAGTTCGGAAAACCCGTTTCACGCCGAAACGCATCTCGCCGCCCCCTGCGATCCCGGCTATGGCCCCTCCCATGCCAGGCCAACCCGGACTCCCCAACCTCACCGCCATGCGCGGCCGCCGCAAGGGCGGCGCATCCCTCCCGCAGGCGACCACATCGTGTGGCATCGCCGCCCATGCGGACTCCTTCCTCGCGCACCTCGCCGCCCGCGCCTACTCGCAGGGATCCCTTGATGCCCACCGCTGGGCACTCAAAGGCTTCGTCGGATGGGCGGACACCCTTGGTCTCGACTCCCCCGCCGCGTTCACCCGCGCCATCATCGAATCCTATCAACTCCATCTCCACCACTATCGTTCCCCGCGCACCGGCCAGCCACTGTTCGTCAACACCCAGCTCGCCCGGCTTGGCTGCGTCCGCCGCTTCTTCGCCTGGCTCTGCCGTTCCGGCACCATTCCCGCCAACCCCGCCGCCGATCTCGACCTGCCCCGCAAACAGGCCCGCCACCTCCCGAAAAACCTCGACGCCGGGGAAATCGAGCGCCTCCTCGCCCTCCCCAATCCCGCCGATCCCTTCGGCCTGCGCGACCGCGCCATGCTCGAACTCTTCTACGCCACCGGCATCCGGCGCACCGAAATGACCAACCTCGATCACGGCGACTACGATCCTTCCAGCAACACCCTGGTCGTCCGCAAGGGCAAAAACGGCAAAAGCCGGATGCTGCCCGTCGGCGCACGCGCCGCCGCCTGGCTGGATCGCTTCCTCGCCGAATCCCGCCCGCTCTTCCTCCACCTGCCGCAGGAAAGCGCCCTGTTTCTCAGCGGCTACGGCAGCCGTTTCAGCCCCGCCTACCTCGGCAACTGGATCAAAAAACTCCTCAAACGCTGCGGCATCGACAAACCCGGCTCCTGCCACTTGTGGCGACACTCCTGCGCCACCGACATGCACCGTGGCGGCGCGGACATCCGCTACGTCCAGGAAATGTTAGGCCACGAGCGGATGGAAACCACCCAGATCTACACCCACGTCCACATCGAAGCCCTGCGCGACGTCCACACCCGCTGCCACCCGCACGGCCGCCTCGACGAAACCCACGACCTCTACGGTCAGGTCAGCGCACCCGACTCCCCGCAGCAGGATTTGCCTTCCAGTGAGCAGGAAGAACCGCTACAAGCCGAATCCACCATGATCGTAGCCGCGCCACATCCCGCCGCCCGCACCGCTCCGGTGACGATAGCGGACACACCGCGCTTCGAATTGCCGCCCGATGACGACGACGACCATCCGCCAACTGGCGAAGCCCCCGCCACCGGTCCCAAACCACCGCCAAAGGGCAGTCCCCCAGCAGGAAACCGTCCGATTCCAGAACTCGAAAACCACCCGGAAACCCCGGAATCACGCGGTTTGAGCCCGTGTGTGACTGATTACGGGTACAGATACTACGATCCGGTCACCGGCCGCTGGCCATCAAGGGATCCCATAGGGGAGCGTGGCGGGGTGAACTTGTATGGATTTGTGGGGAATGATGGCATAAAAAAATGGGACTTTATTGGTTTGGTTTCCGATAATGATGAGCCCGAACTTCCACCTTTTGATGACAAGACTGGCAAATTTGATTTCAACCCACCGCTACCACCTGATAAAGAAGTCGGTTTCCCACTATTGCCGGAGTCGCCTCCGATTCCTAGTGAACTTCAACCACCCGACTGGAATGGCGACACATTGGACGAGGATCCCAATGCATGTTTCGAATGCACGATATCCTCGAAAATGAATTTCCTACTTTCTCTAGATTCGATGAACGAATATTTGGACCGTGTAAGAGGATCCAGTATTCCTGAGATGGATAAAGCGTTCATATTTAAAATAGTAACTTCATTTCTTCCTGATGGCGGTGGTGATAACAAAACAGAAGATTTTAACGCAAATGGGATCAGTTCATCCGCTTCTGGAGCATGCTTTCACGCAAGGAATTCAATTAGAACACAAATGAGAGAATCCTTTAGCAACAACACAAGCTTTTTTTGGAAATATGTAAATAGTGAAGAGGATGCTGAATGCAAATGCCAACGACTATTACGCTGATGAAAATTCTTTTAAAATCTATTCCTTTACTTGTTTTGACCTTATCTGTTTCAAAGGCGCAGCCAAAACCTATTGATTCGATTTATAGTTATAAATTTGAAAAAGTAGAACTAGCAATTTTTCCCATTGTTGGATATAATTTTTGGACCAAGCGCAAGGGGAAGATGGAATTGGTCTTAACTATTAAAGACTCGCACAGCACGTCGGTCAGTTATGGAATATGTGGCCTAATATGCGGCATATTGATCGAGGGCATAGCAACTCGTCCTTCAGACGTGGTTATACAAATAGGAAGTCGTAATGATCAGTGGGTTAAATTTTCAGAGCGGAGCAAGTTCATCATTATCCAGATCAATGGTAAGAAATTACAGATTGATAGAGACGAGGCCAAACGTTTGATACAGAAACTTACGAATTACTGGTGCGAGCAGGAGGAATCCAAATAATCGTAAACATTTTGCAGCCGTCCCCGATAGGGTCAGTAGTATCTGATCGAAACATCTAAAGTGTCGCGCCTAACATTGATCGATAGGGTCAGTGAAAGCGCCGGGATAAACCGGCTTGGAATAGAGAATGAAAGAGTCTTACAAAGAACAAGCAGCCATTGACTTTGGCCACAATCCCTACGCTGGGAGCGGGGGGGGGCTCCGGACAGGTTTTGACAGAATCAATTTTTGACAGAATCATGAAGACCGTGGTTCTGGATTTCTTGAAAATGATTTTGCCATTCATGATTCTGCCAATTCTTCGGATGCGGCCGGGAATGAGTTTCGAGTGTCTCAGTCGGATTCCATTTGGGCAACGTGTCGCGACCGAGACATCTGGAACAGGTGTGTATGAACTCGCGGCGACCGGTGATCGCCGCTACGTTTCTTCCATGGAAAATGGGGAAGAGAATGAATGAATGAAGGCCGGAATGAATTGCCTAGGGGCCAGCCAGTCAGCGCTTCGCCAGTTTGATGAAGGTCTGCTAGCGCAGACTCTGGATTCCGCGTTCCGTTGAACCCATCCACCAAAACATTCTTCACTTCACTTCTCTTCGACTTTCGACTTTCGACTTTCAGACCTTTGACTCTTTCCATGAACAGGGTCGGTGAAAGCGCCGGGATCAACCGGCTTGGAATAGAGAATGAAAAAGTCTTACAACGAACAACCTGCCCTTGACCTTGGCCACAAACCCTACGCTGGGAGCGGTGACGCTCCGGGTGTAGCATCCTCCTTCGCCACCCCCTACGCCAAGGCTACGGAGGTCAGGAAGGCTACGGCAGGACAAGTGGGTACGTGGAGACGCAGGCCAGCCATTGAGCTCCGAAATCAAGATTCCCGTGTGCCGACCTTGTACTGACAAGGGGAAGGCAATATCACCCTCACCGCTCTGGCAAGGTGAGGGTGGACACGGCGGAGTCGGAGACCCTGTGCATGTGTCGAGATTCCAAGCGCGAGAACCGGGAATGGGAGCGCAGCGGACATAGAGTCCCCGGAGGGGAGCCCCGCGAGGGGTGAGCGATCGCGAATCAAATCCTGTCAATATCCGACGAGGAAGGGAGGCAACTCCCCAAACCCTTACGGGTCGTTTGGTAAACGTTTCTGACGGTAATGCCAAAATGAACGTTGATAGGAAGTCAGAACCGGATGTCAGCCTCGGCATTGGCTACTGCTCGGACTTCCGGCCCAGCCATCTGGTCGAGCAGAGTTGCAAAGTTTCTTCGGTCTTTCGGTTCTGAAGCAGCTTCTGACTCCGGGTTTCGGTTTTCCCGCTCGAAAAATTTCCGCCGCTTGCCACAGTCCGGCGTGGATTTATTTTCGAAACCCAAGACCTCGGAGGAAAAGGCGCTGTCCGTGACGCAATTGCTGCGGCGGATGAAAAACCTGCTGGAAGTGCAGATCGGAGAAATCTGGGTCGAAGGCGAGGTCTCGAACCTGCGGAAGCAAGGCAGCGGTCATTGGTATTTCTCGCTCAAGGATGCCGGGGCGCAGATCTCATGTGCCATGTTCGGTGCGCGCAAGCGGGAGGGATCGGACGCGCTTGAGGATGGTGCCAAGGTCCGGGTCTTCGCCGAAGCCAGCGTCTATGAAGCCCGCGGCCAGCTCCAGATCATCGTCCAGAAAGCCGAGCGAGCCGGAGCAGGGGACTTGCAGGCGAAGTTCGAGGCGTTGAAGCGCAAGCTGAATGCCGAGGGCCTCTTCGATCAGGATCGCAAGCAGGCCATCCCGCCATTTCCCCGGGCCATCGGGCTGATCACCTCCGGCACCGGGGCCGCGCTCCAGGACATGCTCAACGTTCTAACGCGCCGCGCGCCGTGGGTGCAGCCGGTCCTTTTCCCCGTGCGCGTGCAGGGCAGGGGAGCCGAAATGGAGATTGCCCAGGCGATCGCGAAAATGGGTGAACCGGAGAAATTCGGTTATCCGCGTTGCGACGTGCTCATCGTTGGACGCGGCGGCGGATCCATCGAGGACTTGTGGAATTTCAATGAGGAAGTCGTCGCCCGCGCCATCGCAGCCTGCCCCATTCCCATCATTTCCGCCGTCGGGCATGAGATCGACTTCACCATCGCGGACTTCGTGGCGGATCTCCGCGCTCCGACTCCCAGCGCGGCTGCGGAACTCGCGGTATCGGATGGAGCTGAATTGTTAGCCCGTCTCGCACAACTCCGCAACCGCATGACCCGGATCACCCGCGAGCGCCTGACGCGATCCCAACTCGCGGTCGAATCCCTCAAGCGCGGCGTCCTCCAGCGCGACGGGGAAAAGCTCCTTCGCGAATCGGTCCTGCGTCTCGACTCGGCACGCGCCCAACTTTCCCAGGCCACCCGGTCCTCCCTCGACTCCTTGAGTCAACGCCTGAAAGATCTCCGTGCCAGCCACAAGGCCAATCATCCCGCGCGGGTGCTCGAGCGGCGGACCGAAGCCGTGACCCACTTCCGCCAGCAGTTCGAACGAGCCGGCAAGGATGCGCTAACAACCCGCGCCGAGCGGCTCGACCGGCTTCGAGTCATGCTGCGCACCCTCGGTCCGGAAGCCACCTTCCAGCGCGGCTTCTCCATCACCCTGGGAGCTGATGGGAAAATCATCACCTCCGCAGCTTCCCTCAAATCCGGGGATCTGCTTAATACGAAGTTTGCCGACGGCGAAACCAAGAGCATTGTCCAGCCATGATCGAACTCGTGGCTGAGTCGTGGCTGTGAGTCGTGGCTGTGAGTCGTGGCTGTGGCGTCTCGCCTCAGACCGTCGTCGGAGCGTCTCGCTCCGAGTCTGTTATTCATGGTCTGGCACGACAGATTGAATAATCTGGCAGTAAACAACCGGGGTAAGGAGCGGCTCGTGAATTACCGGTAACAGTTCATGCATGTTTCCGAAGAAGAAAGGCACCACGGATCTAACGAATCTGACGAATGGGAGAAGGAAAGAACCTTGGAATTGAAGAGTTCCCGGCTCCAATCATTTCTTCGGATTCGTTCGATTCGTCAGATTCGTGGTGCCTTCATCTCTTTCCGTGGCTTCATTCGTCCTTTGCCATTCAGAGAATAGCCCCGGCTATTCAACCACAGTTCGCTCAACTCCTTAGGAATTCGATCGCCTCCCGCAAATCATCCGCCGTCACGCTCTTGACCACCCTCGCGCTGCCGAGCTTGTCGAGCACCACGAAGCGGATCGCCCCGGCGGAGAACTTCTTATCCCGCGCGAGCTTCTCCATCACCGAGTCCGTGGTGATTTCCGCAGGCAGGACCAGTGGCAGTTGGAATTTCTCCAACAGCGCCAGCACCCGCGCGCTTTCCCCTGCTGTCAGTGCCGCGTGTCGCTCTGATAGGTAAAGCGCCGCTTTCATCCCCAGGGAAATGGCCTCTCCATGCAGCATCTCGCCATACGGCACCGATGCCTCGATCCCATGGCCGATGGTGTGGCCGAAGTTCAGCAAGGCACGGATGTCCTTCGTCTCGTATTCATCCGCCTCCACCACCCGCGCCTTGATCGCGATGTTGCGGGCTAACAAATCCGCGGGAATTCCCCGCGTCGCAGGATCCAGCGCGGCGAGCTCTGCCAGCATCGCCGAGTCGCGGATCGCCGCGTGTTTGATGGCCTCGGCGAATCCCTCCACATACTCGCGGTCCGGCAGGGTTTGCAGCGTGAGCGGATCCACGATGACCAGCCGTGGCTGATGAAACGACCCTAACAAATTTTTTCCCTCGGCGACGTTTACGCCCGTCTTGCCGCCCACCGAGGAATCCACCTGCGAGACGATCGTCGTGGGAATCTGCACGAACGGAATTCCCCGGTAAAAGATCGCCGCCACAAATCCCGCCAGGTCACCCACCACGCCACCGCCCAGCGCCACCACCATCGACTTCCTGTCATGCCCGGCGCGGATCATCTCGCGGCAGACCGCTTCCACCTGGGTCATGGATTTCGAGGCTTCACCGGCGGGCACCGTGTGCAGCGTCGGCCGCAGTCCTGCCTTTGCCAGCGACGCCATCAAGGCTTCCGCGTGGAATCCCGCCACCGTCTCGTCACTGACGACCGCCGCGCGCAGTCCCGTGATCCCTGCCTTGAGGATCGTTTCCCCGGCTTGCGCAAGCAGGCCCGGCTCGACAAGGACGTTATAGGCGCGGTCAGCGAGATCGACATGGACGGAAGGCATCCGCGGAGCATGGAAAAACCGCCGCGCATGTCCATCCCGGATCATCCGGGTAACCATGAGACCTTTCGCCTCCGTCCTTCACCCGGAACATCCGGGCTGCTCCGCGAGGAAAAGTGTGGGGAATGCGGGCTCGATTTCTCATGACTGCCCGCAGCCGGAAATCAGCTTGCGCGTCGTCTCCCAGTCGATGCACGAGTCGGTGATGCTTTGTCCCCGGACGAGTTGATCGAGCGGTTGTGGGAATTTCTGCGCCCCGGCGACGAGGTTGCTCTCGAGCATGGCTCCGATGATCGAGGTATCTCCAGCAGCACGCTGGCGGACGATTTCCTCGAAGACCGCGGGCATTTGACGGTGATCCTTCCCACAATTCCCATGACTCGCATCGATCATGATGGCGGGCGTGAGGCCGTGCCTGATCAAGAGGTCGCGTGTGTTAGCCACGCTCGTCTCGTCGTGGTTAGGCCCGTCATCCCCGCCTCGCAGGATGATGTGGCAGTCGGGATTTCCAGTGGTGGTGACTGCGGACGCGCGACCGTCCATGGCGACTCCGAGGAAAGTTTGCGGATGGGTGGCGGCCTTGATCGCATTGATGGCGGGTTCCAGGTTTCCGAGGGTTCCATTCTTGAATCCCAGCGGCATCGAGAGTCCGCTGGCCATCTGGCGGTGGGTTTGGGATTCGGTGGTGCGCGCCCCGACCGCCGACCAGCAGATGAGATCCGCGATGTATTGCGGGGTGATGGGATCCAGCAGCTCGGTCGCGGTGGGAATGCCGAGACTGAGGACGTCTAGCAGGAATCGACGCGCGGTTTCGAGCCCTTCCTCGATCCGGTTGCTGCCGTCGAGACGCGGGTCCATGATGAGTCCTTTCCAACCGACGGTGGTGCGTGGCTTTTCGAAGTAAACCCGCATGACCAGCAGCATTTCATCCTTCACTTGGTCCGCGAGCTTGGCGAAGCGCTCGGCATACTCGAGTCCGGCCCCGGTGTCGTGGATCGAGCAAGGTCCGGCGATGACCAGGAAACGCGGGTCGTTTCCGAAAATGATCTCGCGGATTGCCTGGCGGCTTCGAGCCACGAATTCCGCGCTGTCCGCGCTTCCTGGCAGGCGGTCGAGGAGTTCGTGCGGTGAGGGGAGTGGCTGGTTGGAACTGACGTGGATGTCGCTAACGGATTGCATGGATGTTTCGGGAAATTGTCTATCAGGAGATTCGCGGATCGGGCGGGAATTCCGGTGCCTCGTGCCATGGAATGCCGGCGTTCGAGCTGCCTTGGAGGTCCGCGATGACTTGAGCGCCTAACAACAGGATGAGGGCGACCGCCTCCATGGTCAGGAGAACGATGATGATGGTGGCCATGGAGCCGTAAATCACGTTCACCGGCGAGACGTTGGTGTAATAGGAGACCAGGAGATGGCGGACAATTTCCCAAAGGATGGTCGCCGTGAGTCCACCGATGAGCGCCCGCTTCCATGGGATACTGGCGATTGGCATGATCTTGTAAAAGAGCGTGAAAAGGAGAACCAAGCCGAACACTCCGACCAGGTAGATGATCATGCCGAGGTTCCGGTGGAGCAAGAGGTCGAGGCCATCGAGACCGGGACCTCGCAGGCTGCGTGCGTCGATGACCGCATTGACGGCGGAGATGGCGATGAGTCCGGCGGCGACCACCAGGATGAAGAAATACGGCATCAGCGCGGAGACCCAGAACTTGCGTTTGAGCGGGGCCAGCGGCCGGTGGAAAATGATGGCGATGGCATCCTCCAGCACACGGAACGCGAAGGAACTGAAGATCAGCAAAGATCCCAGCCCCACCCAGCCGATGACCTCGCGGGTCTTGAGGAACTCTGTCAGAACTTCATTCAACGTGGCTGAAAATCCGGGAGCGATCAGAGAAACCTCGATGGAGATCGATTCCATCAACTGCGGAGGATCGATGAAATGTGAGAAAACCACCAACAACACGGCTGACAGTGGAATCAGCGACAGCATCATGTTGTTCGCCACGGCGGCGGTGAGCAGCAGCCCGTGATTGTGCAGGAAAAAGTCGCGCAGCACCCGGCTGGCGAACCGGATGATTTTCGGAGTCCGATTTTCCATCACGCGGCAGTTTGAACGGGCAAGGACGCGTATGCCAACCGAAAACCGAAACGGCTTCGACAGGGCGTCCCCAGGACCAATCGGTGGGGGGAAGGCGGAAACACGGCCGTTGAGCTGGCGGTGAGGCGCTTGCCGATTTCGTCGAAGGTGGAGGCGTCGTTCCAGCCGAGTGCTGCGGCTTTCTCACGCTTTCTTCAACACCCATATTTTGGAGATTCCGACCATGGATAGGACGTGAGCGTGGCCCGGATTTTGATTTTTCCGGGTGTCCGGCTCCTACGGACTGATAAAAGTGGCGCTGGCCGGGTGTAAACCCATGACGCTGGAAGCTTGTGGCATTGGACGATGCCGTGGTTTCGTGCGTCATGGGACCAATGGAATCGGGCAGGGAGGGGGATTTTCCATTGGAAGATCCCAAACAACTGCCACGATCCGCCGTCTCCAACCAGAACGACGCGAAAATGAGTTCATATCCCCATCGATCAAAGATTATCCGGTTAGTGAACCTATGAAAAATCATCTGGTTTTCCTCTGCTCCCAACTGATTTCGTGCTTCTTGCCGGTCCATGCCGCCCCGGTCCATCTGGTGGATGAGCCGCCCGCGAGCATCAAGCGGGTCAGCCCGGATGTGATTCTGGTCGATTTCGGGAAGGTGGCATTCGGGAATATCCGGATCACCCCGCCTTCAGGAAATGACAGTTCCCATCGCGTCCACTTCGGCGAGGCACTGAAAAATGGACGGATCGACCGCAAGCCACCGGGCACTGTCCGGTATGCCAGCACGACGGTGGAAGCTGGCGGCGGCAAGCCGATGGTGGTCGCGGCGCCCGCCGACAAGCGGAACACACAGGATTCCCTGCCGAATACGCCTCCGGCAATCCGCACCCCGTCGGAATGGGGAGTTGTCCTGCCATTCCGGTGGGTCGAGATCGAGGGCTGGCCCGGCGAACTGAAGACGGAACAGATCGTCCGCCAATCGGCATTCTCAAAGACCTGGGATGACGATGCCGCCGAATTCAAATCCTCCGACGAGCTGCTCAACCGGATCTGGGAACTGTGCCGTTATTCGATCAAGGCAACCACCTTCGCCGGAGTCTATGTGGATGGCGACCGCGAGCGCATCCCCTACGAGGCGGACGCCTATCTGAACCAGCTCAGCCACTACGCGACCGACAGCGACGTCCAGATGGCGCGCGATACCTACGATCATCTGATGAAATATCCCACCTGGCCGACGGAATGGTCCTTCCACATGATCTTCATGGCCCATGCCGACTTCATGCAAACGGGCGACACCGGCTGGCTGGCAGATCGATATGAAAGTCTCAAGCCGAAGCTGCTGCAGGAGCGCTCGCGCGACGACGGATTGCTGGTGAGCGACAAGAAGCAAATGAACAAGACCGATATCGTGGACTGGCCCCGGAGTGAGCGGGACGGATATGTCTTCAAGCCGGTCAACACCGTGGTGAATGCGTTTTACATCCGTTCTCTCGGGATGATGGCGGAGATGGCGAAGGCCCTCGGCAAGACCTCCGATGCGGAGAAATACACCGCGATGGAAGCGAAGGCCCGCGATGCATTCCAGAAGCTGCTTTTCGATTCCAAGAAGGGAGTCTATCGGGACGGCGAGGGAACCGACCATGCCTCGCAACACGCCAGCTTGTTCCCGCTTGCCTTCGGGCTTGTGCCCGAGGGACTCTGCAAGGAAGTCGCCGAAAAGGTCGCCGCACGCGGGATGGCCTGCTCGGTTTACGCGGCGCAATACCTGATGGAGGGGTTGTTTGAAAACGGAGCTTCCCGTCAGGCTTTGGAACTCATCACCGCATCCGGCGACCGCAGTTGGAAGCACATGGTGGACAGCGGCACCACCATCACCTGGGAGGCTTGGGATCAGAAATACAAGCCTAACCAGGACTGGAACCATGCCTGGGG
>Ga0163144_10027376_pt1 | contig 11039 bp, 6 predicted proteins | sample OliLak19BULKMAT1_FD_123175 | JGI IMG/M metagenome (GOLD analysis project Ga0163144, IMG submission 123175) | Freshwater microbial mat bacterial communities from Lake Vanda, McMurdo Dry Valleys, Antarctica - Oligotrophic Lake LV.19.BULKMAT1 | ecosystem: Environmental > Aquatic > Freshwater > Lake... | reverse complement strand
GGGGGGCGGCTGCCCGGGGATCCGTGGGCCAAGACCGAGGCGATGAAGCAGCGTTTCGACGTGACGGTGTGATCCTGAGTAAACCGCTCACTTTAAAGTATTCTCACGATTGCTGGCCTTGCTCGTTCCACGACATCGCCTCTTTCATCGCCGCCAGCGTGCCGGGAACATCAAGGTTTTCCGACGCAAAGCCTGCATTGAGCAGATCTTCGGGCAGCAACGGATCCCATTTCTGCCGCATTTTGTTTTGGACGCTCGAGGCAATCGCCAGGCTGTCCGGAGTGGGCATGTGGAGCATTTCCTCCAATAGGTCAGTTACCGCCACTTCCTCCGACTTGCGAATTTCCAGATAGATGCCGTGGTTCATCGCCACGATGCCTTGCGCTTGGAGCATGAGCATCAGGGTGTCATTGATCCGGTCCCCTTTCCAAAGAAAGACGTGCACCTCGCTCCCGGCTTGCCTGATCCATGCTTTTTCCAGCCCGAGCCGGCGGTAATTGTCCCGGGCCTCCGCCAATAATGTCATTCCGGTCTTGTCGAGGAACGGCACCGCCTCGCCCTCTTGCAGGATGAGGCGCATTTCCCCCCTAACCCGGTCATGGATCATGGCCCCCGTGCTGCCCTCAAAGCTCGGCAGCGCACCGCCGGCGCCGGGCTGGACCTCGACGACCAAATCTTCCTGCGAGACGGAGAGGACCTGCCAGCGACGTCCGCCGAAGATGACAAAGCTGCCGGGCACCAGCGGGCGTGTGACGGGCATGGAGCCCAGCGTCCGGCCTCCGGTCACGATCCGGTATTCCTCCTGCGAACTGAAAGCGGCATAGAAGGAATAGTGACCGGTGATTTGCTCTCCTTTCGGTGCCAGCAATATCAATCCGGTTGGATCCTGGAAGATCAGTTCCTTGGCTCCCAGCGATCGCAGTAATGAGGAGAACAATTCCTTGGATATGTTGGGAAATGCGCCGGCGGAGCAAAGCATCTCCCACAACTTGCCCGCGGTCAGGCCGCCATGCTGGGCAATGAGGGAAAGGGCCTGCTGCACCATGGTGGAGGCATGCAAGCCGTCGCTGGCGACCGGTTCATACCACCCCCGGGTCAGCAGGCGGACCATTGCGGCGCTCTGCACCAGGCTGGCCCGCAGTTGGTCGGAGGGAGCCGATTGGACCGTAAGCTGCCGTTCGAGGGCAAAACCCCGGAGGATGGCGGGTTCACCCTTGCGGCGACCGGACCGACCCAAACGCTGTCGGAGGCTCGCCACCGACGGCGGTGGTCCAATTTGCACCACGCTTTTAACGGCGCCGATGTCGATCCCCAGCTCGAGCGTGCTGGTGCAAATCGCGGTGGCGGGGATTTCCTTTTGTTTTAGGGCCGCTTCTGTCTGCTCCCTGATCTCCTTGGAGAGATTGCCATGGTGGGGCCAGAATTCATTCGGCACCCGTTCGGTCTCGCACCGGCGCCGCAGGCGGTCGGCGAAGAATTCGACCGAACTCCGGCTGTTGGGGAACACCAGGTTGTTTGAGCCACGCAGAACCTTGAACAGGTCGGTGACGATCGAGCCCTTGGCGATCAGGTCCGGAGTCTCTTCTTCCTCCTGTGCTTCATCCGGGGGCGCGCTCTTTTCCACCACGCCCTTGATCAGCACCATGAGCTCCTGGCCGTTTTCCCTCGCTTCAATCAGTTCCACCTCGGCCCCATGCGACTGGCGGAGGAATTCTTTCGCGCCGTGCATGTCGCCCAGCGTGGCGGAAAGTCCAATGCGGCAGACGCGGCGTTGCAGCAGCCGCTCGATCCGCGTCAGTTGCGATTGCAGCTGCTTGCCCCGCTCTGAACCCATGAAGGAGTGCAGTTCGTCGATGACAATGTAACACAGGCCGGCCAGCAGGGCCGCGACGCCGTGGCCCTGCCGCATGAGCATGGCTTCCAGCGATTCGGGCGTGATCAGCAGGCAGCCACCCGGGCGCTTCTGAAACTTGCCCTTGCGGGAGGCGGCCACGTCGCCGTGCCAGGGCGTGACGGGGATCGCCAAGGATTCGCAGAGCAGCTCGAGCCGCTGCCACTGGTCATTGATCAGGGCCTTCAGCGGGCTGATGTAGAGCACCAGTTTCATTTCCTCCCCCGGTTCCGCCACCCGGGTGAGGATCGGGAGGAAAGCAGCCTCGGTCTTGCCGGAGGCCGTCGAGGCCGCGATGATCACGTCGCGGTCGCCCGCCAGAATCGGCGGTATCGCCCGCTCCTGCGAGTCCCGCAGTTCCGTCCAGCCCGATTCCCAAATCCAGCGCTGGATCCGCGGATCCAGTTTTTCATAGTTCCGGGAACGAGGCTCAGAGCTTGAATTTGGCGAATTCGTCATCGCTGGGCGGCGTCGCACCGTTGGCGTCAGCTTCAAGGCTTAGATCAGCGGCGCCGCCATCGTCTTTCGCCACCGCGACCTGACCAAGCAGGGCTTTCCAATCGGTCCCGGCGTTCTGCTGGAGGACCGCGAGCAGGTTCACGAACGAGGTAATGGTCGTCCGGGGCGTCCGGAAGTAGGCTTCGCCGACCTTTTCCTGACAATGCGCCATAAAGGCCGGCAGGGCTTCGCCGGGCAGCGGGTATTGCGATTCGTCTCCGTAGGCGAAGACGTGCTGGATCTTTTGGAGGAGAACAAGGAAGTCTTCCTGGCTGAGACTGGAAAGTCGGATGACCGGGTGCTGGAAGTCCACCAGCCCATCCTTGGCGAAGGTGTTTTCCGCCAAGCGTGACTGTAGGGCCGCGTAACTGTAGAGCCCGCGCCGGGTATCCATCAGGAATTCCGGCGTGCCGCCGAGCAGAAACCCCAACCCCGAGGACGAGCCCTGCAGCACGTCATTCAAGATCCGGAGGATCTGCTCATAGTTGGCATTCCGTGCCTGTGAGTTCGACAATTTATAGAGGTTCACCATCTCATCCAAACAAATGAGCAAACCCGAGAAACCGCAGAGTCGGACAAACACGCTGAAGAGCTTCAGTTGATCGTAGATGTTGGAGTCGTCGACGATGGTGCGAACCCCCAGTGCGTTGCGGGCATCGGTCTTGGTTGAAAATTCCCCGCGCAGCCACCGAATGGCATCCGCTTTCCTCTGTTCGTTCCCCTCTTTGGCCGCGCTCCAGTAGACTTGGATGACTTGGGCGAAATCGTAGCCGTTCACCATCTCGGACAACTGCCCCAACTTCTTCTGGATGATAACCTCCACCCCCACCCCGCTGCCAGTCGCCTCGGTCGTGGCCGTATAGATGAACTTCTCGACTATGCCGGGGAGTGCGCCGCCGTCCGGCTTGGTCCGGGTCGAAAAATTCTTGCTTAGTTCAGCATAGAGCGAGCGGGCCTGCCCGCCGGAGGCCTGCAGCCGCCGCTCGGGATTCAGATCGGCCGTGGTGGTGACCAGTTTCTTTTCGAGGGCTATCGCCCGGATCAGATTTAGGAAGAATGTCTTGCCGGATCCGTATTCACCTATGACCAGCCGGAAGGCCGCGCCGCCATCGGCCAGGCTGTCGAGATTCTTCAGGAGCGCGTCAATTTCGTGGGCCCGCCCGACTTGGATCAGGTGCTGGCCGACGCGCGGCACGACGCCGGTGCGCAACGCTTGGATCAGGGTGTCCCGGTCTCTGGGTCTAATGGTTGGTGGCATGCGTGGTATCCTCTAGGAGGTGGCCGGCAATTTCGAGAGGATCCTCTCCTTCGATGATTGCTTGGTCAAATTTTGTGAAAGCAGCGTCATTGATTCTTTCCAATGCGCCATCCGGCAGCAAGTCTTTGTCAGCGCATAGTTCCTCAAACTCCGCCCGGGTCCATTGCGTCCGCCCAACTAGCAGCGCGAGCAGCTCCACATGGGCCACATCGAGGTCGAGCAGCGTGGCCGTGCCCACGGGAGCCGGCTCTGGTTCCTCGGTTTCCTTCTTTTCGGCCGCCAGCACGGCGGCATGCTCCGCATAGAAGATGACGGCCAGCTTCTTGGTCACTTCATCGGATACTTTCCGCAACTGCTGCACCTTCGCGGCATTGAGCTGGATCGGGCCCGCTTTCTGTCCGGCCGGGACCGGGGTGGGCTTGGCCCCGGCGGATAACTCGTGCAGGCGGGTGTAAAGCGCCGCCGGCTCCATGCCGAATAGCGCGTAAACCTTTTCCATCACTTTGACCTCAGCCGGCGCCACCGTGCGATCCGTGTAGATCATGGTAAGCAGGAAATCGGTGACCTTGGCCCGGGCCTCGGCATTCATTTGTTGGATGGTCGGCTTGAGTCCCGTGAGCCCTGGCGCCTGAGCGCGGAAGCGCGCGAGTCGCGCCAACAGACGCCGTTTATCCTCCGGTTTCACGGTGGCGTTGCCCTGAATTTCGTCCTGCAGTATCTTCATTTCCTGGTCGGTGAAAGCTCCGTCCGCGGCTGCCACTGCCGCAGCCAATCGCAATAGCAGGGACGCCAAGCCAAATCCTTCAGCTACGTGCTCGATACCATCCGTGGCAAAAACGACGACCGTGTCCTCCAAATCCGGCACCTCCCCGCCAAATCGCGGGTCAGGCTCAAGCCCGATGCCCGCTCCAGCAAGCGAACGGCACCAACCGACGTAGGTCAAACGAGCCGGTGCAACCTGCTGACCAAAACGTCCGAGCAAGCCCTGATACTTGAGCGTCGACGCGGTTTCTCCCGCCGCTCTCTTGCCCAATCCCTCCACGGTCGATTGCCAGGCTGCCGGCCAAAGGCTGACAGGTAACAACACCAAGCCATCAAAAGTGTCCTTCCTTTCCCGGTTCCGCCCGACGAATCGACTGTACGCGTCCAATTGCTGGAAGCATTCCACGGCAATCGCATCGAGTTTCGCATAGCTGGCCGTAAGGATGGAAACATCCGGCAGGTCCGCCGACTGGGCCAGCGAGCCGCCGAAGGACGCACTGGCTGGACGGTAGGTGAGTTTCAAGCGGGTCTTGTTGGCCGGCAACACGAGGCCCTCGCCCAGTTGCCGGGTATACTCGAACGCAAAGAGCCGTGCAGTATGTTCGGGGCAACGTTCGGCCGCCGCAGGCAAACGGGTGCGCGGATCGTTATGATACCAGGTATAGGCCCAGTTTGGCGGCAGGGGTTTGCCGGCGGCGGCCAGTTGCCCCAGCTTCCGGCGCAGTCCAAAGGTCAGTTGGTAACGCGTCAACGGCGGCGGCTCCTCGTGGTCGGTCCCTCCGGATTGCATCGACTGCGACGCCTCCACGAAATCCATGAATTCGGCGGAATACCGGTTGAAGCTGCCACTTTGGCCGTAGATGGAGCGGAGGCGGCGGACCTCCTCAATGATGGCAGGGATTTCCGTCCGCGCGGTCTCGTCAATCTTTGCATCCGCTAGAACGCGCCGCTCCAATCCGTAGAAATACAGGAATACATAGCCAATGTCGGCTGCCGGATCGCTTCGTCCCGTGGTCAACCATTGCAGATAGGAAGCCCGCGCCGCCGGCGAAGCATAACTATAGCTGGACCAGTAATTCAGCATGCGCACATGGCAGTCAGCCTCCCCCGCCGAGACCGGCTGCGCCGGATCGATTAGCGCTGGTTCAACCGTGCGCCCGTTGACCAAACCTAATTTTTCCCCGACATAGATCATTCCGCCCGCGACTTTGAACGACCCAATCACCGTGTTGCGACCGGACGCCACCCAGCATTCCTGGATTCGAGCCGGGCTGGGGGCGGGTAATTCCGGCGGCTCGGCCTCATCGATATTGATCTTTATAGAAAAACCTGGATTTGCCCCCACCTGAGCACGCATTCGGACTGGCTCAACTGCCGGTTCCTCCTCTTTCTGCCTTCGTTGAACCGGGTCGGGCCGCCGGCTCGCCATGTTACCGAACAACTTGATGAAGAATATCCGATAGAGTTCACCGTTCGCGGCTACATTCGCTGCGACGTTCTGGCTAGCCACGGACTGTGGTGAGATCGCGCTAGCACTCGCCAACCGGGCTCGCCCGTCCACCAAGGCGTGGCCCATTTCTTCTTGGGGCGCCTGTTTGGCCTCGATCGCCGCACCTGACACCAGCGCCGCTTGCAACGCACCTTTGTCTTCTGAACCCAGCATCCAGCGCAAAAACGTGGTTTGATTTCCAACCACCGCACAGTGCGGCCGCCCTTCCTTGAGAATCGCCCCTAGCGCCGCCTCCTGGCCCGATAATATTTCCTGCACTTGTCCGAAGGCGTAGATCTGCCGGAATAACTCCTGCGCCACATTACTAGAATCGGTCAGCCGCGGGTGTGCTACCGTCTGACGGAGGGCGGCCTTGGTCAGGGCGGCACAAGCTAACGCAATCTGCCGCGCCGAATCGGGTCCGATTCCCCTCAATTGCGAAAAGCGTGAGGCGTCCCAGCCTTGCACCGCGAGCAGGGTATTTAATCCGCGGTCGTGAAGTGGCTTCAGCCTCAAACCCGATGTTACTCGGCGCACTTCGTCGATTGATATACTCATCAGATACCCTCGCTTTACCTCATTCAGATACTCATTCCCGGTGGCCTTGATCTCCGTTTGTAATTTTGCAGTCAGATCCTTTTGCCCCTGCAGTATTTGCTCAAATGCATTGATGATTTCGCGCATTCGGCGATGCATCCGGCCTGTCTCGGACCGACGATACAGAGCCCAGATGGTAAGGCAGACAATACCCGCTAGGCCTAGTATCACAGCCCCGAAACTACCAACCGGGTTCACCGTGTGCTGACTTGAGGCAGTCGCCGTGTTTTCTACTGTTTCCACTATCGCCGCCGGCTTTGAGTCAGACGGGGGTGGTTTGCTCGCCGCCGGTGGCCGCTTGGCGGTAAGTGTGATGGTAAACTGCAATAGGTTAGTGTATGAATCACGCTCTAGGCGAATCAGACGGGCGTCGTAAAGCGAACCAACCGTTTTTGAGCCGATAAGGAATTCTAGAAATCTGTTTGCCGTTTGTGCGGCAACATCTGCCGGTCCAGCGGCTATGCCCATTAATGAGCTGAGTTCGCGTGTCCCAGACCAATCATTTAGCGTGATACCTTCCGGAAGGGGCTCGGCAAGGATCCGCAGGAAAGATGTCACCCGCTGATCATGTGGAGTCTCCTTCTTGGCTTTTTCTCCCTGCCTCGCGGAATTCAGGGCAGAGAGCATTTCGTCCGGAAATAAATCGAGCCTAATTGTTCCAGCTCCGTTCGCATGCCGAACCATGACCGTAGTGCTACCAAAACTCTTAATGCTAACGTCATGCATGATCGTGCCGTCCTTCAAGCGGAGCTCCGCAATGGGTTTCGTCAGATCGACGTCGGCCAGCGCGCAGGTGGCCAGGACGATGGGCAGGCAAACCCTAGCGATGAACGATTTCATACGACGTCAGAATCTTAAGGCACCACCTCTGGCCCGAGGGATGCTATGATCAAACAACTGGATGGCTTTGCCCCCCAGCACTGTCAACGGACTTGCCACACCTTTCCCGAAATAGGTGCGCGGCACCGCACTCGCCTCGAATCAGCCAGAAGAATTTGCTCGATCCGGCCACTGGCCTAAAGTAATTATTCACTACGGGCCTTAACCAGAATAGCTATAGGAGGATTCAATGAAGGCCCATACCTTGTTCGGAAGGATTGTCACGGCGAGCCGGCTTGCCGTTATTACTTTTATCGTAGCTGGCTTCTCGCTCTACGCAGAAGAGTACCAAGTCTATCGTGGCCTGCTGCACGCGCACACCCTGTTCTCGGATGGTAGCGGCACCCCTGCCGAGGCTTACGCCATGGCAAAGTCGGCAGGCTGTGACTTCTTTGCCGTCACTCCGCACAACCACAAGGATGCCGAAGACGGCGCCAAAGACAGGGCGGACGGGATCCTGATCGCGACGAACCACCTGCTGTACGAGTCCAATGACCCTCTCAACATCACGACCACTAGCGGTGCGCATCTTCAGGTAGTGTCGGTGCAGCGAGCAGCTCATGATGCCACGGTCGCAAACTTTGCCCCACTCTACGGCGAGGAATTCTCGACGATTTCATCGGGCAACCACGTAAACGTGCTGGGCTACGACAAGGTGCTCACAAACCCCAATGGCGATTTTCGCAGCCTATTCCAAACGCTCGATCAGGTTGTCGCGGATGGGAATCCGATGCCGATCGTCCAGCTGAATCACCCCGACGTGCAAGCCGACCTGTTCTATGGTGGCGCCGACCCAAAGGTGAAAAAGAAGATGTTCAATGACTATGGCTTCGATGAATTCGGCCAGGACTTTAGCGAGATCGTAGCTACCGGTGGGAAGTATGTGGTCCTGCTAGAAGTCCTCTCCGGTCCGGCGATGAGGAAGCAGGCGAACCCCAATTTCCGCTACCCAGATCCCCACGAAAACGATTACTATTTCTATTTAGCCCAGGGCTTCCACATCAGCCCTTCCGCGGGACAGGACAATCACTACAAAACCTGGGGCGTATCCAGCTCGGCGCGCATGGGTGTGTTTGCCACCGCTCTAACTCAGAATGCACTCTTCGAGGCCTTCAGGGGCAATCGGACGTTCGCGTCCGAGGACAAGAATCTCACCGTTAAGCTAACTGCAAACGGCAAGATCATGGGAAGTTGCCTCGAATTACCCTCGGGTACCGATATCAATTTCGAAGTCACAATTTCGGATCCGGACGAGCCCAATGCCGATTACGACATTGTATTGGTCCGCGGCGAAGTGAAGCCGCAGAAGAGGGATAACCTTCATCGGCTGATGGCCAGCGATGGCGTAATCGAAACGGATGAACGCAATGGGAATGGAGCAGTTTCGTTCTCTACGACGACCGCAGGGCATCCAGAGTTCTTCTATGTGCGGGTCACGCAGGACAAAGACGACCGGACATGGACTGCTCCAGTTTGGATCAACTATCCACGAACAGGCGCTCCGGTAGCCGCTGGCGAAGACACGTGGGCCTGGTCGGCAAGCTCAAGCTTCAAGGTTTATCACCATGACTGGTGTAGGGTCGTGGACACCATCTCTCCCCAGAACGAACGGACCGGAGCGACACCCCCTGAAGGACGCACGCTGCATGACTGCAAACGTCCAGCAGAGCCGCAACATTAGCCGGCCGGAAACAACTCCAGGCTCTCCCATTCCCTATCCAGAAGTGCATGCACATATTATAAGACGCTATTTGCGTTGAACCGATGTGCTATCCGCCATGCCTATAACGCCCGCCCAGTTTCAGGTTCTCTATCCGCAGATCGCGGCCTGGATACAAGAAACGCTGCGAAGCCACGCCGATTCTGCACGGTCCGTCCAATCGGCCGGCTTCCCCACTCTATCCCAATATTATTCTGCAGGTCTGCTTCAGGGTGCAAAATATATACCCGTTGCGAATCCGCCTAAACCACCGTTAGCGAGGCTGGGCCTGACTCAATTTCACGCCTTTGAGCAGCAGGAGGTCAAAGGTGTCACCTACCTCGACACCTACTTCGTGCGGCTAGGATGTGAGGATCAGGAGTCGCTCCATTTCCATGAACTGATCCACGTTGTCCAATGGAGCGTGCTTGGCCCAGAGCAATTCGTTGCCGCCTATGCAGACGGTCTTGAGCGCTTCGGCTACTGGCACTGCCCCCTAGAAGTGATGGCATACAAGGCAGAGAGTGAGTTCGTACGAGGGATAATATTCGATGCCGAAAAGCGCGTCCGAAAAGAACTCGCGCATATTTATGGGCTTTAGGGGCCAGGTGACAGCAACCCCCGGACAGGGGGGGGCCTCTTTTGGACAGAATCTGGTTATTATAACAGAATAAACGGACGAGAACACAGCAAGGGTTGGTACTTCGGTTCGCGGCGGCGGAGAGCATAGCAGCACACGATATTTTTTGAGACGAATAGTTCGCAACGAACAAGGCGATGCTGAAGGGTTTGGGGAATGGTATGCGGCCCGGCAGGCTCGGCTGCGGGCCGACCCACTCGCACGGTATTTTGTGGAGTTGCGGAACCATACCCAGAAGACGGGCGCACGAGTAGTAAACCATATCCGGTCGGCGGAAAAACTGCGTGAACATCTCGCGCGGCAGGTTTCCGGCAATAGAGGGAACTGGTTCGGTGACTCAGGAGAAGCACTGCCTCCCGCCCCCGAGATGGAGGTGGGTGAGGCGGCCTTCGCGCATTTTCGCACGCTTCTGGAAATCGTTTACGAATGCTATGTGGATTTCGGACCGGTCATCGACCCGTAGCAGCACTACACGCCGGAACATTTCGCGAAACTGGGAAAGACCGCGGAGGACGCCGAAGAGGAACTCGGATACCCGCGCGGCTGGACCTCGTTGGGGAAGACCGGTCCGTCTGATATCCCGTATCGCTTCGAACTCCTGCGCCGATACGCCGCCGGAGAAGGTGGGCTAAACGAAATATTCGCGCGGTATCTCGGGAAGACCACACCGCGGCCGGCCCCGCTGCCGGAGCGAGTGATGCCTGAAGACGGCCATGGGGATCAGCGGGAGTCTGCGGAGCCGGATTCATAGGCGCACCAAAAGCGTTCGACTCTGATCTTCTGCCCCTGCGCCGTGAATTCGAAGGGCAGTGCCTGCAAGGCGGGAGTGGAGGCGCGATCTGATTTCAGGCGCTGATGAATGGTGCCGAAAACACTGCCAGCGGGACCGATCTCGAACCGGGTTCTCAGGAAGTGATACCAGTGCGCAACGGCCAGCTCCTCACGAAACCCGGCATAGCCGAACCCGTCCGGACGGGCGATGGTGCGTGAAAGAGCGAGAAGATAAACACGCCGGATCTCCCCGTCTCGCTGCGAATTGAAACGAAGTGACCTTGCAACTCCCTGAAGCGATTCGCGTCCGAGCCAAGCGAGCACGTCATCCGTCCACTTGTTCAAATCTTCAGCAAGGTTGCGGGCCTTGCTGCGGAACTTGCGAAAATCATTGGTAAGGTGATCCTGCCACTTTAGCTGCACGAGCAGGAGTTCTCCGGTGGTCCGGTCGAGGATGGCGGCGTCAATATCCGTTGCGATCCTCGCGCCATCACGGACCTTTACGTTCCCGTCGACGCGTGCGTAGCGCACACCCTGAAACAACGCATAGAACTC
>Ga0163144_10027375_pt1 | contig 11039 bp, 12 predicted proteins | sample OliLak19BULKMAT1_FD_123175 | JGI IMG/M metagenome (GOLD analysis project Ga0163144, IMG submission 123175) | Freshwater microbial mat bacterial communities from Lake Vanda, McMurdo Dry Valleys, Antarctica - Oligotrophic Lake LV.19.BULKMAT1 | ecosystem: Environmental > Aquatic > Freshwater >... | reverse complement strand
TGGAACCTGGAACCTGGAACCTGGAACCTGGAACCCGGAACCTGGGAACTGGGAACTGGGTCAAACCGCCTCTGCCACGCGCCGGAGATAGTCGAAGGAAAAAATGCCCGTGCCATGCCCATCGCCCCACAAGGGCTGCACGCCATAGCCTCCGACCACCCCAAGGCGCGTGAGTTGAAAGGCGGAGGGTGTCAGTGGCTTGTCCGGGGACTTGTAAAGGTTGCCCATAATGTCCGTCTCGCCCTTGCAACCGGCGCATGGGCAATGCCGCCGCAATTTCTCCAGCTTCACATAACTCTCGCTCCCGTCGTCCCACTTGACGGCAAGTTCATCGCCAATGGTCTGGAGGTCGGATGGTTTCATAGGCGCATCGAGAGTGCCGTGGGCGCGCCCCGAAGCCAACCCTCATTCGAAGCCCATGCGAAGCCGAAACCCTGCGCCGGTCTGAGGATGATGGAGCGACGGCCTGGCGGCGCGGCGCGGGCATGGGCTGAGGGTTGCCGGGCAGGCGGGACGCCTGCCGCCACCAGAGCGCCGAACCCCCTGCTCCCAACCAATGGGTCCATAAAGTTAGACACGGCTAAAATTATTTCTTGACTCAAATATCTTTCGACAGCACCGTGCCGCCCATGAAATCGAAAATTCTTCTGCTCGACCTCTTCCGGCCGTGGAGCCCCGGGTCGCTGGCGCGCCGGGTCGCCTTCCTTTGGCTGATGGTCGTCACGGCGCTGCCCGGTTTCGCCGATTCCCCCCGCCCGGCCGGCGGCGTCGTCAAGGTCACCGCCACCACCACCATGGTCGCCGATATGGTCCGGGCGGTGGGCGGGGATCGGGTCGCGGTGCAGGGACTGATGGGGCCGGGCGTGGACCCGCATCTCTACAAAGCCTCCGCCTCCGACGTCACCAAGCTGCAGCGGGCGGACGTGATTTTTTATTCGGGCCTGTTGCTGGAGGGAAAGCTTCAGGATGTGTTTGCACGGATGGCCCGGACCAAGAAACACGTTTATGCAGTCACCGAGGCGATCGCCGAGAAACAGTTGCTCGAGCCGGAGAGCTTTGGCGGCCATTACGATCCCCACGTCTGGTTTGAGGTGCCGCTGTGGGAAAAATGCGTGGAGACGGTGGTCAAGGGCCTCGGTGATTTTGACCCGACGAGCCGGGATTATTTCGAGAAACGCGGCCAGGCCGTGCACGCGCAGATGCGGGCATTGCACGAGTGGGCCTTGCAGAAGGCGGCGGAACTGCCGAAGGAAAAGCGCATCCTCATCACCAGCCATGACGCCTTCAACTACTTCGGCCGTGCCTACGGATTCCAGGTCGTCGGCCTGCAGGGGATTTCGACGGTGGAGGAGGCGAGCCTCGCGTCCATGGCCAAACTGGCGGACTTCGTCAAGAAGCATCAGGTGAAGGCCATCTTCGTCGAGACCAGTGTGTCTCCCGCGGCCATCAAGCGGATCAGCGAGGACGCCGGAGTGAGGATTGGCGGGGAAATCTTTTCCGACGCGATGGGAACTCCGGGCCAGATCGAGAGTGGCTATGATCTCGGAACCTACGAGGGCATGATCAAGCACAACCTCAACACCATCGTCAACGCGTTGAAGTGACGCGCGCGCCGAGCCCGGAAGGAATCACGGCATGAACCCCTGCTTCTCGACAGCCATCGCCGCCACGGCCTGTTTCAGCGCCGTCGCCGGCGTTGCGGCCCTGGCCGCGGACGCCCCCTCGGCGGGCGAGAAGGGCGGATATCACCTCTTCAAACCCACCCCGCGCGAATTGATGCGGGAGATGAGCACCGACCGGCCGGACAAAACCGAGAGCGCGTACACCGTGGATGCCGGTCATTTCCAGATCGAGATGGATGTGTTCAACTACGCCTACGACCGTTACAACACCGAGCGGGCGGACGTGCGCACGGAGAGCCTCGCCATCGCGCCGATGAACTTGAAACTTGGCCTGGGCAATCGCGTTGACCTGCAGCTCGTGCTCCAGACCTACAACTCCGTGCGCATCGACGACCGCCGCGGGGGCGAAGTGGAGAAGCACCGGGGCTTCGGCGACGTGATTGGGAGGATGAAGTTCAATCTCTGGGGCAATGACGGCGGACGCACGGCCCTGGCCGTGATGCCGTACGTGAAACTGCCGACCCATCAGGACGGTCTGGGCACCCGTGCGGTCGAAGGCGGCCTTATTCTTCCACTGGCCGCCGAACTGGGGTACGGCTTTGGACTCGGCATAATGACGCAGTTCGATTGCCTCCGGGATGAAACCGGGGGCGGGCACCATGCCGAGTTCGTGAACACCCTCACCCTCAGCCATGACATCGCTGGCAAGCTCGGCGGCTATGTCGAATTCTTCAGCGCCGTGAGCGCCGAAAAAGACGCGCCCTGGATGGGCACGCTGGACCTCGGTTTTACCTACGGATTGACCGCGGACATCCAACTCGACGCCGGGATCAACATCGGCGTGACGCGCTCGGCGGAGGATTGGAACCCGTTCCTGGGCCTGTCGTGGCGTTTTTAAAACCATGGAGATTCCTCCGATTCACAAAGCCACTGACCCGGTCCCGCCCCACGCCGGGACCACGCCGACGGCCGACTGGCCTTTGGAGATTCATGACCTCACGGTTTCATACCAAAAGAAACCGGTGCTCTGGGGGATCGACCTCGCGGTGCCGCGGGGGCACCTCGTGGGCATCGTCGGCCCGAACGGGGCCGGCAAATCGACCCTGATCAAGGCCGCGATGGGCCTGATGCCGCTCAACAGTGGATGGGTGAAGATCTTCGGAGAACCGGTCAAGCGCCAGCTGACGCGGGTGGGTTATGTGCCCCAGCGGGAATCCGTGGATTGGGATTTTCCGGTGAGCGTGATGGATGTCGTGCTGATGGGTCGCTACGGCCGGCTCGGTCTCGCCCGCCGTCCGACCCGGGAGGATCGCGACATCGCCCGACATTGCCTCGACAAGGTGACGATGCTCCCGTACGCCAACCGCCAGATCTCCAACCTGAGCGGGGGCCAGCAACAGCGCGTCTTCCTGGCGCGCGCGCTCGCGCAGGAAAGCGATCTTTACTTCATGGACGAACCTTTTGCCGGCGTCGATGCCGCGACCGAATCCGCCATCATCAACCTGCTTCACGAATTGAAGGACAAAGGCAAGACGCTGATGGTGGTTCATCACGACCTGCCCACGGCGCGCAATTATTTCGACATGTTGCTGCTGCTGAACATGCGCGTCGTCGCTTTTGGTCCCACCGAGGAGGTTTTCACCTACGAACTGCTGCAGAAGACCTACGGCGGCCGCCTGACCATCCTGTCGGAAGTCGCCGAAGCCGTGCGGATAAAGGAGGAGTGAGGCATGGAAAGTGAAGGGTGAAAATTCCATGAGCGCATCACAGAAACCGGGTCTCTGGACCGCCCGCTCCTCACGGCTCACGCCTCACGGCTTCCTTCTCACTCTGGCTGCCCTCCTTCTCGCCGTCCCTGCATCCCACGCCGCCAAGATCGGCGACCTGTCCGAAACCACCCTGGCCGTGCAGGCCCTGCGCTTCTTCACGTTTCAGGATCCCTCGGTGCGCTACGCGCTCGCGGGATCCATCCTGCTCGGGATTAGTTGCGGCATGCTCGGCAGCTTTATTGTCGTGCGCAAGATGGCCCTGGTCGGCGACGCGCTCTCGCACGCAGTACTTCCCGGCGTGGCGGTCGGTTTCCTGTGGAATATGTCGAAGGATCCGGTGGCCATTTTTATCGGCGCGACCATCGCGGGCCTGCTCGGCACCGTGGTCGTGCGGCTCATCCAGCAGACGACGCGGCTGAAGGAAGACACCGCGCTCGGCCTGGTGCTGGCCACATTCTTTGCCGCGGGCATCTGTCTGCTCACGATGATTCAGCGCCTGCCCACGGGCAACAAGAGCGGCATCGACAAGTTCCTCTTTGGCCAGGCCGCCGCCATTGGTCCGGGCGACGTCAAGCTGATGGCCATCGTCACCCTCGTCGCCTTTGCGATCATCCTCGTCTTCTACAAGGAATTCCTCGTCACCAGCTTCGATCCCGCGTTCGCCCGGGTCGCCGGCATTCCCGCGCAGGTGTTCCATTATGTGCTCATGCTCCTGCTCGCCGGCGCCGTCGTCATCGCGCTCCAGGCGGTCGGGGTGGTGCTGGTCTCCGCCATGCTCATCACGCCCGCGGCCTCCGCCTATCTGCTGACCGATCGCCTGAGCCGGATGGTCTGGCTCTCCGCGATTTTCGGGTTGTTGGCGGGCGCCCTGGGCTCGTTCCTCAGCTTCCTCGGCCCGAACCTGCCGACCGGCCCGTTCATGGTGCTGGGCGCCACCGCGGTCTTCGTGCTGGCCTTCCTCTTCGGGCCACGCCATGGCATCGTCATCCGGGGAATCCGGCGACGCTCGCGCGCCTCCCGCGTGCAGCGCGAGAACACGCTCAAGTCCATCTATCACGTGCTGGAAGGCCGGGACTTCAAAGGCGACGGCGTCTCCTTGCGCGAACTGGCCGAGCGCCGGCGCGAAACGGTCGAGGAAGCCGCCCGTCAGTCCCGCGAACTGCGCCGGCACGCCCTCGCCACCCTCCATGAAGAAGGCAATCTCATCTTCCTCACTCCCGACGGCTGGCAACTCGCCTGTGCCATCGTCCGCAATCACCGGCTTTGGGAACTCTACCTCACCAATGCCGCCCAAATCGCCGCCGATCATGTCCACGAGGATGCCGAAAAAATCGAGCACGTCCTGGGCGACGAGGTCGTGCGCGAGATCGAACGCCGGCTGGCCAACGCGACGCGGGATCCCCACGGCCGTCCGATCCCGAGCCTGAGTGACATGCAACGCGGGGGCGCCACCTCCGAGCGGTCCCCCGCCTCCGTCGGCTACGGGAAACGAACATGACCACATTGATTCCCGCGTTCGATTTCCATCGGGTCTTCATCGCGCCCTGGACCTCTGATCTTTCCAGCCATGGCTGGACGGTCCTGATGGGATTTTTTGTCGCGGCCGCCTGCGGGTTGGTCGGGAATTATCTCATCCTTCGCCGGATGGCTCTGGTCGGCGATGCCATCAGCCACAGCGTGCTGCCCGGCCTGGTGGTGGCGTTCCTCCTGGCGAGATCGCGCCACGCCATCGTCATGTTTCTCGGGGCGCTCGTCGCCGGCCTGCTCACCACGCTGTTGATCGAGGTGATTCACAAAAAGTCCCGCGTAAAGCAGGACGCCGCGATCGGCATCACGTTCTCCAGCCTCTTCGCCGTGGGGGTCATCCTCGTGAGCCTGTTCGCCAGCCAGGTCGATCTGGACCAGGAATGTGTGCTCTATGGCGAGATCGGGTACGTCTCCACCGATCTGCCGGTCAGTATCGCCGGAGTGCAGATCGGTCCCGCGACGGTGATTCGGATGGGAATGGTTGCGCTCATCACGGCGCTTCTCGTGATCTTAATATACAAGGAACTCCTGGTGAGTTCGTTCGACCCGGCACTCGCCTTCTCCCTCGGCATCAACGCGACCGTCATCCATTATGGCCTGATGTGCTGGCTCTCGGTCGTGGTGGTCAGCTCGTTTGAATCCGTCGGGGCCGTCCTCGTCATCGCCATGCTGATTCTTCCCGGCGCCACTGCCTCATTGCTGGCTCACCGGCTGCCCACGGTGCTGCTGCTCAGCGTGCTGCATGCCGCGCTTTGCTCGGTGCTCGGACTGCATCTTGGACTGTGGCTCGATTGCACCGTCGCCGGAGCGATGGTCGTGATGGGCGGATTCCTATTCGGATTGGCCTGGGTCTTCAGTCCCTCCCAGGGACTCCTGCGGCGCTGGCTCTGGATGCGGCAATCGCCAACGGGCGAGGGTGAAGGCGAGGCGGGGTGAAGCTTGGTTCTGGCTTCGGGCTTCGGGCTTGCTGAGCATAGCGGAAACTTCTCACGTTTTACGTTTTAGGCGCCACGCCCCACATTCTCCAGCTCCGCACCTGCCTTCCGGCTCTCACAACAACTCGATCACCCGCTGCAACTCCGCGTCGGTGTTGTAGAAGTGTGGGGAGAGGCGAAGGTAGCGCTGGCCGGCCCGGCTCACGCGAAGGCTGGTGATGACATTGGCCGCGTTCAGTTTGGCATGGAGCGCCGGCATGTCTCCCTCCGGCTGGTAAAACGTGACGATGCTGCTGGCATTTTCAATGGGGGGCGCTGCGTGGAGCACGGCACAGCCTTTGGCCTGGAGGGCGGGCACGAGCCAGGCGCGTTTGCGCAGCGCTTCCGCGGCGATGGCCTCCACGCCAATTTCGAGGATTAATTCCAGGGCGGCCTGCAAGCCGGCCAAACCGAGGAGATTGGCGCTGCCGGCTTCGTAGCGGCGGGCGTCGGGTCGAAAGGCGATCTGGTTCGGGGCGATGTAATCCGGGCAACGAACATTGTGCCAGCCGAGGATCCGCGGACGCAGCCGTTCCTGGATGGGTTTGCGGACGTAAAGGATACCCGCCGCCAGCGGACCCAGAAGCCATTTATGGGCGTCCGCCGCGAGGAAATCCACCTGTTCCACCGTCGTCGGAAAGGCCCCCAAGGTCTGGATGCCATCCACGCAAAAGAGAATGTTACGATCGCGCAAATACTTGCCGATGGCGGGATGGTCCAGCCGCCAGCCGGTGATGAAATGGCAGGAGGCGAGTGCGACCAGGCGGGTGTTTTCGTCCACCTGGCCCGTGACGTCCGCAGTCCGAATCCGGCCCAGTTCGCGGACATTCATAAAGCGGACCTGCACGCCCCGCTCGGCCAGCGCCATCCAGGGAAAGACGTTCGACGGAAAATCATCCTGATAGATAAGAATGTTATCCCCTTTGCGGAAGGGCAGTCCGCTGGCCACCGTATTAATGCCCTGGGAAGTCGGGCCGACCAGGGCGATTTCGTCGGCTTGCGCGTGCAGGAGGCGGGCGGCGAGTTGCCGGCAATGCTGCATGCGGGCACCGGCAAAGGCATCCTCCTGATCGCCGGCCGCGGCGAGCCGGGAGTACTCGGTGATGGCTTCGACCACACGGCGTGGAAGCGGACAAACCCCGGCGTGGCCGAGGAAGATCCGTTCCGCGCAAACCGGGAATTCGTGCCGGCGCAATTCCTCGTTCGAATGAAGTTCCTGAATCGTCATGATGAAAATCCCGCGACCCAGCCGGCTCTCCCGGCGCTCCCGTTGTTTGGGACGATGGTCAGCGATTTCTAGCTTCCGGGAGGTTCGAACGCACGACAAATTGAGGGGGGCACCACGTAGAATTGCGGAGGGTCCGTACCGGAAGCGCTGCGCTTGACGCTTCGCTCTGGCTTGGAGTAGCTTGCGACCACTGAAACATCTCATCCATCGCAACGGAATAACAACCTGCCACTGACGGCATCACATGAATAATTTTCTAGTCCCCCTGGTGGTCGAACAAACCGGTCGCGGCGAACGCAGTTATGACATCTATTCGCGCCTGCTGGTTGACCGGATCGTGTTCCTCGGCACGCCCATTGATGACATGGTCTCCAACGTCATTATCGCGCAACTCCTTTTCCTCCAGATGACTGACCCCAAAAAGGACGTTCATCTGTATATCAATTCCCCCGGCGGCAGTGTGTCGGCCGGCCTGGCCATTTACGACACGATGCAATTCATGACCTGCGACGTGAACACCTATTGCATCGGCCAGGCGGCGAGCATGGGGGCCGTCCTCCTGACCGGCGGGACCAAGGGCAAGCGGTTCGCCCTGCCGAATTCCAACGTGATGATCCACCAGGTCCTCGGCGGCGCCGAAGGCCAGGCCAGCGACGTGGAGATCCGCGTCAAATACATGCTCCGCCTGAAGCAGCGGTTGAATACCATCATTGCCAAGCACACGGGCCAGACCTACGAAGTCGTGGAACGGGCGTGTGATCGGGACAATTTCATGAGCCCCGAGGAAGCCCGGGACTTTGGGCTCGTCGATGAAGTCGTCGCGTCGCGCAAACAGGTTCCCGGCTTGCCCGAGAAAACTTCCGTCGTCAACTAGCATCCAACTCAGACATCAGAAAGATCCAACGTACATGGCCCGACCCAGCAATAACATCACCCTTTGCAGCTTCTGTGGGAAATCCCATTCAGAAGTGAAGAAACTGATCCAAGGACCGGGCGTTTACATTTGCGACAACTGCGTGCTCCTGTGCAAGAGCGTGCTCGAAAAGGAGCTGGCCCCCGAGCCCTCCCGGAAAGCCGCCACCCACACCATCCCCAAGCCGCTCGAGATCAAAAAGCATCTTGACCTCTATTGCGTCGGCCAGGATCACGCCAAAAAGACGCTCTCTGTGGCGGTGCACAACCACTACAAGCGCATCACCATGGAGCCGCCCGCCGGCGCCAAGGTGCAGGAGGAATGGGCCAGCAAAAGCGGCGAGGTGGAAATCGAGAAGAGCAACATCATGCTCATCGGCAACACCGGCTCCGGCAAGACCCTGCTGGCCCGCTCGCTTGCACGCATTCTCGATGTGCCCTTTGCCATCGCGGACGCCACCACCCTCACCGAGGCCGGGTATGTCGGCGAGGATGTCGAGAACATCATCCTGCGCCTCCTCCAGAACGCCGACTTCGACGTCAAGCGCGCCCAGAAGGGCATTGTTTACATTGATGAGATCGACAAGATCGCGCGCAAGACGGAGAACGTCTCCCTGACCCGCGACGTTTCCGGTGAAGGGGTGCAGCAGGCGCTGCTCAAGATCCTGGAAGGCACCGTCTGCAATGTCCCCCCGCAGGGCGGGCGCAAGCATCCGCAACAGGAATATATCCGCGTCAACACCAGCGGGATCCTGTTCATCTGCGGCGGCGCCTTCGTCGGCCTGGAGAAGATCATCCACCGGCGCATGGGCCACCGCGTGATGGGCTTCGGCGCCGTGGAAAACGCCCACCGGATTTCCGAGATTGACCGCCACGCGATGCTGCAGCATGTCGAGCCGGAGGATTTGATCACGTTCGGCTTCATCCCCGAGTTTGTCGGCCGCCTGCCCATGGTGACCGTGCTCGAACAGCTCACCGAGGCGCAACTCGTGGCGATTCTCACCGAGCCCAAGAACGCCCTCATCAAGCAATACGCCAAGCTGATGTCGATGGAAGGCGTCGAGCTGGAGTTCACCCCGGAGGCCCTCCAGGAACTCGCCGCCATGGCGATCAACAAGGGGACCGGCGCCCGCGCCCTCCGCAGCATCCTCGAACGCCTGATGCTCGACGTCATGTTCGATGTGCCGAGCAGCGACATCCTGGGGATCAAAATCAGCCGCCAGGTGGTCCGGGGCGAGAGCAAGCCCGGCCTCCGCCGCAAGAACGACAAGGCGGCGGCCTGAAGCGCCCCGCTCAGGGGGACCCGTAGTTCGGCGCAAAGGCGCCCGAGACCTGCCGATACCAGGTGCGGGCGATGAGCAACAGCTTCTGGCCCTTGCTCAACTTGGTGGGGGTGGGACCGAAGACATTAAATTCCTGCCGCTCCAGCTTGCGCAGGAGCCGCCAGTAAACCGACCCCATCAACTCGGCCGCGGCCATCGCCCGCCGATCCTCCGCCGGCAGCGTCTCCCGGGCCTTTTGATAAAAATGCCGGGCGCGGACCGCGACCACGCGCGCCAGCTCGCGAAAGCGATCCGAGTATTCGAAACCCAGGATCGACTCCTCCGAGACCTTGCAGCGCGCCAGTTCCGTCCGGGGCAGGTAGATGCGTCCGCGTTCGGCGTCCGCGCGCACATCGCGCAGGATATTGGTGAGTTGCAGCGCCTTGCCCAGGTGATCCGCATACTCGCGGCAGGCGGGGTTTTGGTAGCCGAAAATCTCGATGCTGAGCAGGCCCACGACCGAAGCCACCCGGTAACAATAACGTTCGAGGTCGGCGAAGGTTTCGTAGCGCTTGATGTCGAGGTCCATCTCGACCCCGCGAATCAATTCGTCGAACAACTCGAAGGGGAGCCGATGGGCGGCGATGACGGGCTGGAGCTCGCGGTTGACGGTGAAGACCGGCGGGTCGCCCCGGCAGGGCCGGGCAATGTCCTACCGCCAGCGGGCAAGACGCGCGCGGCGCACCTCGACCGGCGCCGACTCTTCATCCGGCACGTCATCCACCTCCCGGCAGAAGGCGTAAAGCGCCGTCATGCCTTCGCGCTTGGCCTTGGGCAGCAACACAAACGCCAGCGCGAGATTCGAGCGGCTTTTGTGGGTGATGGAACGGCTTTCCTCCATGAGCGGCGCGTCTAACGCTGCGGCTCCGCCGGTTCGTCCTGCCCGGAACCCCCGGGGTCGTCCGGCCGGGCCGGCGGCAGCCCGCCGGTCTCCTCCAGGGTCGGGTTGCGCCCCCAGTTGTCGGGATGGTCCGGCCGCTTTTTGCGCCGCTTGCGGCGCCCGGCCGCGCCGTGGGCGTCCTTCGCGACCGGGCGGGCGCGCTCGACCACGAGGGAGCCGTGCGATTGCTTGGGGCGCTTGCGCAGGAACACGGCCCAGAAAAACAGGAGCGCGGCGACCAGCAGCAGCGCGCCGAGGATCAAGCCCATGTCCCCGCCCCACAGCCAGGGGGTCGATTTGGATTTGTGGCGCAAGGCCTCGATTTCCTGAGGCTGCAGATCCGTCTGCGCGAGCAAAAGCATCGCGTTCAACATGGCGTGATTTCCTTTCCCGTGGACTGGGGCGCGTCCTCCTCGGCGTCCATTGCCGTATGGATGTTGAGTCGTTGCATGCGATAGCGAAGGGCGTGCCGGCTGATTTTCAGCGTGTCCGCCGTCCGGGTCAAATTGTAGCGATTCTGCTCGAGGGTGTTGAGGATGAATTCACGCTCATAATTCGACATCACCTCGTCGATGCCCTGATCGGCCGGCACCACCGGCAAATCCCCCTTGCGCAGCCGCGTTTCCAGCCGGAATTCCGGCAGGCTGCCCGGCTGGATCTCGCCGGTGGTTTCGAGGATGACGGCGCGCTCGATGACATTGCGCAACTCGCGGACATTGCCCGGCCAGTGATGGGCCAGCAGCTTCTGCTGCGCCCCGGGGGCGATGGCATGCACCGGCTTGTTCATGGTGGCGCTGAACTGGCG
>Ga0163144_10027372_pt1 | contig 11040 bp, 10 predicted proteins | sample OliLak19BULKMAT1_FD_123175 | JGI IMG/M metagenome (GOLD analysis project Ga0163144, IMG submission 123175) | Freshwater microbial mat bacterial communities from Lake Vanda, McMurdo Dry Valleys, Antarctica - Oligotrophic Lake LV.19.BULKMAT1 | ecosystem: Environmental > Aquatic > Freshwater >... | reverse complement strand
CCTTCGAACAAAGCTCGGAGCAGCGCCGGATTACTCAACGCGAGACGTTCCGTCGCGTCCGAGCAGCCGGACACCACACCTGCGCCCTCGACAACTTAGGTCAGCTCGAATGCTGGGGCGAGAACACCGACGGCGAGCTCGGAACGGGCGACACGACGCACCGCGGAGCCCCCGTCGTCGTGGCGTTGGATGCACCGGTCAGCTCGTTCGCCACGGGTGTCTTCCAAACGTGCGCCATCACGGAAGCCGGTACACTTTGGTGTTGGGGCGAGCTGGAGGGCACCGACGGGGGTCGGGCGGACTCCGACGACGCGCTCCGCCCCGTGAAGATCGAGACCAGCGTGGCCTTTCGCGAGATCGTCGCAGGTTATGCCTATTTCTGTGCGCTGGACCACCAAGACGGCGTCTGGTGTTGGGGCACGAACTCGGCGGGTCAGATGGGCCTGGGCGACGCGGCGAAGCGTAGCTCACCGACCCAACTAGCGCTTCCGTAGTCAACGACCGACGTCACTTCACCACGTCGCTGGGCAGAATCTCCCCACACTCCGTGAAATCCAGGTAGGGCTCGTCACCAGCAAGACGAGCTCCACAATTCCGTAGAGCTCGTCTGCAATCGTTTTGCTAAGTCGGTCCGACGTCGTTCAGAGCCCCGCGCCGCCCGCGCCGCCCGCGCCGCCCGCGCCGGCACCGCCCGCCCCGCTTGCGGCGGTGAGAGTGACGGTCACCTTGTCGAAGTTGGGACCGCTGTTGCCATTGGTCGCGAGCTGCACGCTGTTGAGACCGGCTACTAGGTCCACCTCTACCGTGACGTCGGCGAGCCAAGACATGTTCCAGCTATTGGTGTCTTGGAACGCGAGAGACGCCGTGTCCACGGTTCCATTGACCGTGAGCGTCATGTCGCGGGTGTCATCCTGAGTGTAGGCGAGCTGCAGGCTGTAGGTACCTGCGGTCGCTACGTCGAAGATCCAGTTTACGCCACCTTCCGCGCCGAACATGTCCGCGAAGCCGGGGCCGGTCCAACCGCTGCCGGTCTTAGCAATGGCGGCCGCGCCGGTCATTAGCGCAGCCTCTGCTTCGCAGATGACCGGTGCAGTGCCCGCAACGGCGCACGTCGGCGGGGTTACGATCAATTGGTCGAAGTTGGGGCCGCTGCCACCGTTCGTCTTGAGCACGATGCGGTTGGTGCCCTTGCGAAGCGTTACGGGGCGGTTGACGTCGGCCATCCAGCCGCTGTTCCAGGAGCCCAGATCTGCGAAAGCCACGGGTGTCGGGACGTTCACGCAGTTGACGTTCAAGTCCATGTCGCGCGCCTCGTCCGCCGTGTACCGCCAGCTGAGGACGTAGTCGCCGGCCGCGGGCACGTCTACCAGCCACACCATGCCGCCCTCGCCGCCCTTCATGTCGGCGTAGCCGGTGCCGAGCCAGCCGGTGCCATCCATCACGATCCCAGCCGAACCCGTCAGCATGGCCGCCTCGCTCTCCACGCTCGCCGGAGCCATCACGAGCCCCGCGAAGTCTTCGCCGCCCGTGTTGGGAACGACGCATACGGGAGCCTGGCCACCAGCGCCGCCAGCGCCACCTTTGCCGCCGCTGCCGGCCCCACCACCGCTGCCGCCAGAACCGCCAGAGCCGCCAGAACCGCCAGAACCGGCCTGCGAAACCCCACCTGCACTGCCATTGCCGCCCTTACCGGCCGTGCCCGGCACTCCTCCTCCGCTGGACCCGCCCGAGATTGCGCCTCCGGAGCCGCCACTGCCGCCTTTGCCAGTCCCGCCACCGCCAACCGGCGTAGAGGATTCGCCCTCGCTGCAGGCGGACATTAGCCCCAAGATTGCAGTCGAAACGACGACCAAGCTGGAAACGGCACTGCGGTTGGATACTCGAAAAGCCATATGATGAAAGCTCCCTTAAAGACGCCGGGTGGTGCTGCGAGAATTTCGGGCCCTACGCGGGGCCCTGCCTAGCGCGACGGCGTATTAGACGGCGCGCATAGGAGAAACGTTAGACCGACAGTAACTCCGTATATGCTGACAGAGGCTTTTTTTCATCCCTCGCGAGAGCACCCGCGCTCAAATGTTTTACGCGGTGCCTCTCCAACCGAGTGAACGCAGTGGAGGGCCAAGTAAGAGAACGTGGGCGAGCTGCGCCTAGCGCAGGACATGGCCTTACCTATTCCGGACGTGAGCGCGGAGCGCGAGCCACTGCCACGAACAGCACATGCCGCGCGCGCTTGCCTTTGCGCGCTGCAACCCGCATCACTCTCACGTCGAAGCCGGCGTTGTTCAAAGCGCGCTCGAAGCGAGCGCTGGGGCCGGCGGACCAGACCGCGAGCACGCCCGGCGCCCGTAGTGCGTCGCGGCAGGCACGTACCCCGCGTTCGCTGTAAAGCCGCTGATTGCTGGCGTTCGACAGCGCCAGAGGTCCGTTATCGACGTCGAGCAGGATGGCGTCGAAGGTGTTGGGCGAGCTCTTGATCACCTCGAAGACGTCGCCCACGATGACCTCGCTCCGCGGATCTGAGAGCGGGTGCTTTGCGAGCTCCCCTACGTGCTCGCGATTCCAGGTCACGAGCGCAGGTACCAACTCCGCCACGCTGACCTTGCAGTCGCGTGAGACGCGGTCCAGGACCGCCCGCAGCGTGAAGCCGAGCCCTAGGCCTCCGACCAACACGCGGCGCGGCCCCACTACCCTCGACAGCGCGTGCTCGGCCAGCGACTCCTCCGAGTCGTGCATGAGGCTCGACATCAGGATCATGGAGCCGTTGACGCGAACTACCCACTCGTCGCCTCGACGTGCGAGCGTAAATTCGGTGCCATTGCCGAGGACATAGCTGTCGATTGTCACGGACTCGAGCACAGGAGGCGCTTCCTTACACGAACGACCGCGCGTAACAACCACCACGTTCAGGGCCGCTTGCAGGCGGTTGCGCGGCGAGCGCTGGTCATTTAGCGTGAAGCGAGCTTGTTCTACCCTTTACTTCGGCGCTTGCTGTTCGCACTCAGCGCGGAGAACGCGCACCGCCTGGGCATGGCCTGTTTGCGCGTCGCTTCGGCTTTGCCGCTGGTGCTCGGGGTTCTGCGTCGGTGGAGTGGCGCAACAGAGCCACTTCTGCGAATTCGAGCGCTGGGGCTGGACTTGAGCTCCCCCTTGGGCCTGGCGGCCGGCCTTGATAAGGACGCTGAGGCTTTCGAGGCGCTAGGCGCCTTGGGCTTCGCCTTCGTGGAGATCGGAACCGTGACCGCGCTGGCCCAACCCGGCAATGCCCGCCCGCGCCTTTTCCGCTTGCCTATCGACAGAGCGCTGATCAACCGCATGGGCTTCAACAACCACGGCGCCCAAGCCGCGCACGCCCGGCTCGCCAAACCCAGGACGACCCTCGTCGGCGTCAACATCGGCCGCAGCAAGTTGACGCCGAACGAAGCAGCCGTCGCCGACTACGTCCAAAGCGCGGAACGTTTGGCGCCGCACGCGGACTACATGGTGATCAACGTGAGTTCGCCGAATACGCCGTCGCTCCGAGACCTGCAAGCCGTGGAGCAGCTTCGTCCGCTGATCGTCGGAGTACAGGCCGCCGTGCGTCGGGTTGCTCCCTCACGCAACGTGCCGCTACTGCTCAAGGTCGCGCCGGACCTCGCCGACGCAGACGTGGACGCCATCGCCGACCTGGCTCTGGAGCTGAAGGTGGACGGCATCATCGCTACCAACACCACCCTGAGCCGCGACGGGTTGCTCTCGTCAGCGTCGGATATAGAAGGCTGTGGCGCCGGCGGTCTCTCCGGGGCGCCCCTCAAGGAGCGCAGCATGGCAGTGCTGCGTCGTCTTCGTGCCAAAGTCGGTGACAAGCTCGTGCTGGTAGCCGTAGGCGGCATCGAAACCGGCGAGGACGCCTGGCAGCGAATCCTGGCCGGCGCTACCCTCGTACAGGTCTATTCAGCGCTCATTTACGCCGGCCCCAGCCTGCCCCGCCGCATCCGCCGAGAGCTGGCCGACCGAGTGCGGAGCGCCGGGCTTCCGAACGTTTCGGCGGCGATCGGGGAGCGCGACAACTTGCGAGCGTAGGGCCCGGCACGTATCCTTGTGGGAATGTCCGCACTCGCGCGAGCTCCCGTCGCGAAAGCCAACTCCCTGGTTCGTCGCCGGGGCACGCGGCTAGCGCTGCGGCTGGCGTTGTCAGGCGTCGGACTCCTGCCCAGCGTTGCGGCAGCCGAAACCATCCACTTCCCTCACCAAGACGCGCGCTTTCTCTACCCTTACCAGCGCAACGGCGGCGCGGCCCTGGTGCCCGACGACGCGACCGCGGAGGAGTCCCTTCCGCTCGTGGTGTTCCTGCACGGAACCAATCCGACACCGGAGCTACACCTGTGGTTCGGCGGCGGGGGGCGCGATCTGCGACCGCTCGCCCGGCAGCTGGTTCGAAGTAAAGAGGTGAGCCCTTTTGTTCTGGCTGGACCGAGTCAAAGCAAGGGCGCAGGCCTAGCGCGCACGGTTTGGCAGGCGTTCGACCTGACCGCGTTCGTGGAAGACGTCGTTCAAGCCACCGCCACGCGAGTAAGAATCGACCGCCAGCGCGTGGTGTTGGTCGGGCACAGCGGCGCCGGATGTAACCCGAGCGGCGGGCTGGCAGCCGACTTCTGGACCGCCGGTACCCCGCTACCTCTGGCGCTCGTGGCGATCGACCCGTGTCTGGATGCCAAGCTCGGTCAAGCCTTCGCTCGGCGTCCAGCAGGCGTCCCGCTCTGGCTCTCTTGGCAGCCGGCGCTGTGGGTGCGTGAGCCGAACGAGTTTGCGGCGGCACTCGCGCGTGACAAGCCCGAGCTGCGAGTTGACCGAGTCGTCGAGCTACCGCCCAGAGGTCCCAACCCCCACGAAGCGATCGTCCCCATCGCCTTCGAAAGCGCCATGCGCGAGCTCTTCGGCGTAAAGCCCGCCGAGTAGGTAGGCCATGGTTCCTGGCACGGGCGTTCGCCCGCGCGCGCCGCGAGCAGCGGCTCGCGCAGAACCGATAGTGGGTCGCTTAAGGCGTCGGATTAAGACAACAACGAAAAAATCTCTTATGGCGCTCTCGGCATAGGCAAGGCGTTTCCCTTTCCCCATGCCTGGGCGGACCAGGACTGGGCCCGAAGGCTCGGCTCGTGCCGCAAAGGGCGTGTCGGGGCGTGTAGGGCGAGTGGAGCCGTGGCGCCCCGAGTGGCCAGTAGGCGGACGGCTTGCTATTCTCCCGGGGTGCTCTGGTCATCGCAGAGCCGCGACTCTGCGCGCTTCCGCGGCCCGTAGCAGCCTGGTCCACGCCCAATCTTGGAGATATGAATGCTCATACATCGTCCCGTGTTGCGCCGCGTGCGCTCTGCCATCCCATCGCTTTTCGTTTGCGCGGTCACGGCCAGCGTCGGTTTGGGGTGTGACGCCGGCAGGTCCTCCGAAAAGGAAGATCTTGATGCGGTCGCTGGAACTAGTTCCGTGCCAAATAGTAGCGCGGGCACCGCAGCCGCAACGGGCGCTCAGCCGGCAACGGGAACGGGCGGGAGTGGCGGTCAGCCGGCGAGCAGCGCAGGCAGCGGCGGTCAACCGACACCGCCGGGGAGCGTCCTACCAAGCCTGTTCGGCAGCCCCAAGCAGAGCGGCGAGGGCAGTTCCTCGGACCGCTGGCACAAGACCGCCGTTCAAAGGGACGGCGCGAGTTATCTTTTCATGGCTAACGGCTGGGGTCCCGGGTTCGGCTCACAGAGCGTGAGCTGGCTCGGTACCTCGTTCAAGGTCACGAGCATGCAGGGCAGCCAGGGCGCCGGCTACGAGCCAGCCTCGTACCCGACCATGTTCTGCGGCGCCTACTCGGACTCGCAGTCCGGCGCCTGCGGACTTCCCAAAGCGTTGACGGAGATCACGTCGCTGCGTACCGGCTGGCGCTGGCGACCCAATGGGAACACAGGCGAGTACAACGCCGCGTACGACATCTGGCTCTCGAACGGGCCCGGCGTTGCCGGACACAGCGCATTCCTCATGGTCTGGCTACGCGAACCGCCGGGGCAGCGGCCCGCCGGCGCGCGCAAGGCCAACGGCATCACCGTCACGAACGCCCCCGGCGCGTGGAACTTGTGGTCAGGCGACGTGCTAGGCAAGCCCTGCATCAGCTATGTGCGCTCAGAAGGTCAAGACTCGCAGGAGCTCGAAATCGACGTGATGGACTTCGTTCGCGACGTTCCAACTCGCCAGCTCAACCTGCCGGGAACGCACGTGATCAGCGTGGCAGTCGGTTTCGAGATCTGGAACGGCCCGATCACCAACCTGGAAAGCCAGGATTTCTACGTGAACGTGAAGTAGCGAAGCCGTCGCCCCACTCCCCTGGCGGCTAGCCTGCGCGTGCCGCTCCAGACGGCTCGCCCGGATACCCGTGACCGACCAGGCGTTGACAACGCGAGAGACCACGCGCTACGCCGTTGCGCAACTATGAGCCCTCTGGAACTGCGTGGACGCTGGGTGCTGGTGACGGGTGCTTCTTCCGGCTTGGGCCGAGAGATGGCAAAGATCCTGGCTCTCACGCATGGGGCCAACCTGTTCGTGGTGGCCCGCAGGCAGGACCGCCTCGCCGAGCTCAAGGCAGAGCTCGAGCAACGCGCCGGCGTACAGGTCCTCACCTGCAGCGCGGATCTCTCCCAGCTGGCCGACGTGGATCGAGCGCTGGCGGACGCTACCCGGGACCGTCAGTTCTGCGCCGCCATCCTGTGCGCGGGCGTCACCCATTTTGGCTCCCACAGCAGCTTGGAATGGGATTCTTTCAAGACCATGCTCGACACGAACGTCACGGCCGTGGTGCGTATGGCGACGACGCTTGTGCCCCACTTGGAGAAGCAAAGCGGAGCGTTGATGATCGTGTCGAGCATGGCAGGCATTTTTCCAGTGCCGTACCAAACCGCCTATTCGGCAACCAAGGCCTTCCTGGTTCACTTTGGCGTGGGTCTTTGGCACGAGCTGCAGGGTCGCAATGTTTCGGTCACCACCTACGCGCCCAGCGGCGTCGTGAGCGAGATGACCGCTGGCGAGAGCTTCACTCCGCTCCGCAAGTGGCTGATGCCGGTCGACCAGGCAGCTCAGGAAGGCGTCGAAGCGCTGCGCCAGCGCAAGTACCTGCACATCCCGGGTCTGGCCAACCGCGTGGGGAGCGTATTTGCGCGCATGCTGCCGCAGCGTTTCACGACCGGCTTGGTCGCGGCTCAGTATAGAAATGCCCTGAAGAAGCACAGCCAAGAGGTCTAAAAAGCCCGAGCGCGTCCGCCGGTCGCAAGCAGCGCTCCTCGCGGCCGCGCTGTTCGTCAGCGCGCTAAACCATTCTTGCGGGCGTGCTCCAACGCCTCGCCAGCATGCGCAACCCAGATCAGCTCGGAGCCCAGGCTCTTGGCGCGTGCGGCCATGCTGGCCAGCTGGCTCTCTTCGCGGGCCCGACCAACGTCGCGAATGTAGATCGCGCGGACGCGCCCGGGATACTTGGCGGCCACGGATAAGTAGATGTCCGGATCGCGCTCGCCGCTGTCCCCGATCAACACGAAAGCTAGCTCCGGGTAGGTTTCTAGCACCCGCTCGACCGCGTCGGTCTTGAAGTCGAGCGTCGGCTGCTCGTGGAGCCCGATGTCGCGCAGCAAGAGCGGGCCGCGGGGCAAGTGGTGCTGCTCCATGAAGTGGACCAAGAAATCGTACAGATTCCACGGACTCTTCGACACATAGAAGACTGGGTTCTGAGCAGCGCCCGAGGGCCCCGCCACCAGCGCCTCGAACAGCTCGCTAGTGCCTGCAAAGGGCAGGCGCGTGTACGGGTTGCCCAGGGCCAACACCCAAAGAAGCTTCAGCTTCCGGGTTACGTAACTTTGAATCACCGTGTCGTCGATGTCGCTGATGATGCCGAGCTCTGCCGAGCACCCCGGTATGAGTATTTCTGCAGGCGCGCTCACTTTCTTGAAGCCACGAATAGGGCAGCCCACTACCTCTACCTCAGCCGCTTGCCAGGTCCCCGAAAGCGACGCATCGAGCTCGGGCACCGGTAGCCAGAGCTCGAAGTAGCCCTCGTCGTCGGTGTGCCCGGTCACTTCCACGGAGCCGATGCATGCACGAACATCCGCGCCCGGTACCTCGCGCGAATTGAAGCGTCGCAGCATCCTCCGAAAGTTGGTGAAACGCCGATCGTCGGGCAGGGAGCGCTTCAGCGCCTTGGCTTCCAATACCCGTCCACGTAGGGCGGCGCGGCCTTGCTTGCCATAGCCGCGATAGGTCACGATCAAGAGTGGCCCCAACCGGCCGAAGCGGCGCCGAAACCACCAGCTCGAACTATCGAGCAAAAGCGCCAGGCGCGCGAGCAACCGCAGGATCAGAGCGAGTGCTCGTTGCCCGATGCGAACGGTTCGCGTCTCGGGCGTCTCGCTAGGCGTCTCGCGCATGGCGGCGCAGGCTAGATCCGTTCATCAGCCGGCAGCAACGAAGGAGCGGCGGCGGCAACGAAGGAGCGGCGTTTCGTCCGATGCTTGCAACCTTGGTGAGAGTTGCACCTAGAGCCGGGCGACACGGCTTGCGTGCGCGCTCGCATCGCGGCGCCCCAGACCGCAACGGCGATTCCAAGCACGATGCAGACTAGAGCCGCAACGGTGCTGACCCCCGTCGCGCTGGCGCCGACGACCGTGAGCAATCCCATCACGATACCCGTGCCAGAAAGCGCGTCGCGGGTGCTCTAGGCTCGAACGCCGGCCGCCACGACCAGACCCGCCGCGGGTAGACCGAGCAGTAGAATCGCGAGTACTGGCGAGGAGATATCACTCGTGAGCCCCGACCTTGGACCGCTATTGCGCGCTGCTCTACCGGGAAACGGGCAGCTACGTGGAGACCGGCAAGCGCCTGGGGCTCGACCGGCGCACCGTAAAGGAGCGGGCCGAGCGCTCCTCCCCCTAGAGTTGCTGAACCAAAGCAGCGGTCGGGCGTCGCAATCCGCGTCAGAATGGCAGGGGTAGGCATGAGGAATCCTGGAGTGAACGGAGCGAGGACCCAAGGCCACTCCAGGTCACGAGCTCGGACGAGCTGGAAACGGCTAGTAGGCCTGCTTCTCTCGTTGGGGCTACTCGCTCCGAGCCTCGCCCGGGCGAGCGAATCGCCAGAGCGCGTCTCGATCCTGACGATGGGCCCCGGCGATCACCCGTTCGCGCGCTTTGGGCACAACGCGATCTTGCTGGAGTGGGCTGCGGCGCCGGGCCAAGAGCAGGGGCGAGCGGTCGTCTACAATTTTGGAACCTTCGCCTTCGCGGGGCTCGACGGGGTTCGTGACTTTATGGCGGGTAACTTCCGCTATTGGCTCAGCGCCACGACGCTCGACCGTACACTGAACGCCTACTCGCGCGACCGCCGCTCGCTGGTCGCACAAGAGCTGGGCCTGTCGCCTACGGAGCGCGCGCGCCTGGCGCTTTCTTTGGCGGAGAACCTACGCCCAGAGCACCGCTACTACGACTACGACTACTATCGCGACAACTGCTCGACCCGCGTCCGTGATGCGCTGGATCAGCTGCTCGGCGGCCAGCTCGAGCGCTCCCTACGCGGGCCCGGTAGGCTCAGCTTTCGAGCGCACACGTTGCGCCTCACGGCAGGCACGCTTTGGCTGTACGGCGGTTTGGACCTGGCCCTCGGGGCAGCAACGGATCGTCCAACGTCACGCTGGGACGAGCTCTTTCTGCCTAGCGAGCTCCACGACGTACTCGCCAGCGCCTCGCGCGAACAAGACGGCAAGCTCTCGAAGCTCGTTCGAAGTGAGCGCGTGCTGCTGAGCGCCGCTCGCCCCATGCCAAGTGCAACGCCGCCCGAGCGCAGGGTGGGCTTCGCCGCCACCGGCGCCGCGCTAGGCGCAGCGCTGGCGGTTCTGGGCGAGCTTGCCAGGCGTTCGCGCGCGGCGCGGGTGGGTTTTGGAGCGCTGCTCAGCACCGTCGGTCTCCTGCTGGGCTCGCTGGGCTGCATTTTTGCAGGTTTCTGGGCCTACTCGCGCCATTGGTCCGCACACCAGAACCTCAACCTGCTCCTCTGCCCGCCGTGGGCCCTGGCGCTCTTGGTTTTTGGATTGGGGCTCGCGCTCGGCCGCGAAAAGTTGGCTCGGCGTGCACGGCAGGTCGTGAGCCTGTGCTTCGGCTCGTGCGTGGTCGCCTTGCTTCTCGGACTGCTGCCACTGGGGCGTCAGGACAACCTGCGAATGGTGGCATTGCTGCTGCCGGTCTGGGGCGGGCTCTGGGTGGGGGTACACCGTATGCTGGCAGGCCTGCGAAGCACAACCTACACCACCCCCACAGCAATTGCGCGAAGCCAGTGACTCAAAGCAGCCTCGGCGAGGCGAGTGACTCACGCGGAACAGGCGGGAGCGAAGTCGAGATCTAACAGCTCCGCGGGCAGCGAACCGACAGCTTCTTCGGCAGCCTCGAGCAAGAGCTCGACTGTCGGCAAGCGCAGCAAGCGCCTTTGCAAGGCGAGCCCCTGCGGCAGTGCTCTGCACAAATAGCCCAGCTGCTCCTTCAAGGGGCCGAGCGGAGAGTGCGAAGGATCCTTCGACCGCGAAGTAAGCGCCGTAGCCAGGCGCAGCAGGTGGCCAGCGATATCGGCGCCGGAGGGCCGAAACGGAGTGCGCCCTGCCAAAAGCTCAGCCACTTGCCGGAAAATCCAAGGGTTGCGCAAGGCGGGCCGGCCCAACATGACTGCATCGCAGTCAGTCTCCTCGAACATACGCAGAGCGGACTCAGCGTACCAAATGTCGCCGTTTCCGACGACCGGGATGCTCAGCTCGCGTTTCAGGAGCGTCACGATGCGCCAGTCTGCCGTGCCGCGATAGTGGTCCACCCCGCGCCTCGGATGCACCGCCAAGAAATCTAGCCCATTGCCCTCGACCAGGCGCGCGTTCGATAGGGCGTCGGACGTAGTGTCGAAGCCCGCGCGGAGCTTTGCCGAGAGCAGACCGGGGACCGCCTGCCGCATGGTGGAAAGTAGACGCGAGAGCAACGCCGGCTCCTTCAACAGAGCGGCGCCCACACCCTT
>Ga0163144_10027371_pt1 | contig 11040 bp, 10 predicted proteins | sample OliLak19BULKMAT1_FD_123175 | JGI IMG/M metagenome (GOLD analysis project Ga0163144, IMG submission 123175) | Freshwater microbial mat bacterial communities from Lake Vanda, McMurdo Dry Valleys, Antarctica - Oligotrophic Lake LV.19.BULKMAT1 | ecosystem: Environmental > Aquatic > Freshwater >... | reverse complement strand
TCCCTTGAGTCGCACGCGCATTATCGTCGTCACCGCTGGGGTGATGATGAGCCTGTTTCTGGCCTCAATGGAATCAACGGTGATCGCAACAGCGATGCCAACAATTGTCAGCCAGTTGGGCGGGATCGATAGCTATAGCTGGGTGTTTACCGCCTTTATGCTCACCTCAACGACGGTTGTTCCGGTGTTTGGGAAGTTGGCCGATATCTATGGCATTCGTCCAGTCTATCTTGTGGCAATTGTCCTGTTCCTTGGTGGCTCGCTGCTGTGTGGGATGGCAGGCAGCATGACGGAGCTGATCATCTATCGAGCCATCCAGGGTATTGGGGCTGGCGGGTTGTTGCCACTCTCGTTTATCACAATCGGTGCGATCTTCTCATTCGAGCAACGAGCGCGCATGCAGGGCTTTTTCTCCAGTGTGTGGGGCGTTTCGGCGGTGGCAGGGCCATTATTGGGCGGGTTTCTTGTCGATACCATCTCATGGCGTTGGGTGTTCTATGTCAATATCGTTCCTGGCCTGATTGCTGCCGCACTGGTTGGGTTTGCCCTTGTCGAACGCAAACGCGAGAGTGCAACCCGCCCAGCCATTGATTTCGCTGGAGTCGTCTTGCTCAGTATTGGCTGTATTCTGTTGCTGCTTGGGTTATCCGATGTCCGTGCGGCCCAGAATTGGGCGGCCCTGATTGGCGCTGCGATCTGCTTTGGCATCCTGTCCTGGGTCGAACGGCGGGCTGCCGATCCAATCGTGCCATTGCGCCTGTTTCAGGCCCGATCCTTTGCCGTTGCCTGTGGTCACGGGGTGCTGGCCGGCTTTGCGGTGTTTGGTTGTGTCACCTTTATTCCATTGTATGCCCAGGCAGTGCTTGGCACAACGGCGACGGGTGCAGGCGCAACGCTGATTCCACTCATGCTTGGCTGGGTGTTTGCCAGTATCGTTGGCAGCCGCCTGCTTCTACGAATCTCATACCGATCCCTGGCAATGTTTGGCATGGTGCTACTCACGATTGGCGCGGCGCTGTTGCTTCTGCCAACGATCAGTGGCCTTGGGATGATCCAACTGCTGATTCCAACCGCGTTCATGGGCGTTGGTATGGGCCTGTCGATCCCTGCTTTCTTGATTACCGTGCAGAGTAGTGTGGCGCGTAATGACTTAGGCGCGGCGACCTCGACGGTCCAGTTTAGCCGCAGTATTGGCGGCACATTTGGTGTGAGCGTGATGGGCGCAGTACTCGCCGCTGGCCTAGCAGCTAGCCTGACAGCAGCTGGTGTTGATCCAAGCACGGTTTCACTCAATGGCTTGATCGATCCACTCAAGAAGAGTACAGCATCGACACTCGATGGCACGCTGCAACTGGCGCTTGGGAGCGCGATGCACTGGGTGTTTCTGATCGCACTGGTTGCTTCAATTGGCGCACTGATTGTCACAACACTAGCACCGCGTGGCACCGTGCGCTCGATACAGGCAGCCCAGCCAACGCCAACGATCAGTGCAGAGTAAAGTGGAGTTAATATATAACAGTCCTTTCTGGGTTATAAGCGCACGCAAGCGCACAGCGAGGGTTTGGGGGCGCAGCCCCCAAGAAAACCTCCCTCGCTCTCTTCACAAATCCGATAGGATTGTTATAAATGGTATAATCCCGCCGTTCAGCATAGTAAAGACACGAGCAAACTGTGTTTCATAAGGTATTAGTTGCGAACCGTGGCGAGATCGCGGTTCGGATTGTTCGCGCGTGCCACGATCTTGGGATCAGGGCCGTGGTTGCCTATAGCGAGGCTGATCGAGACTCGCTTGCGGTTCGCATGGCCGATGAGGCTGTCTGTATTGGCCCAGCTGCCGCTGCCCGTTCGTATCTGAATCCATCGGCGCTGATTAGTGCTGCCCTGATCACTGGCTGCGAGGCCATTCATCCAGGCTATGGCTTCTTATCCGAGAACCCCTATTTCGCCGATATCTGCGCCGAATGTCAACTTCAGTTTATTGGCCCGTCTGGTTCTGCTATTCGTGAAATGGGCGATAAAGCGCTTGGCCGTGCAACAATGAAACGGGCTGGTGTGCCAACCGTTCCTGGTTCAGATGGCGAGCTACGCAGTATTGAAGAAGCGCTCGATCTCGCACGGTCGCTTGGCTACCCGGTGTTGCTCAAACCCAGCGCTGGTGGTGGCGGGCGTGGGATGCGGGTGGCGAACGATGATTCGGAACTGGTGAAGGGCTATCCAATCGCTCGCGCCGAAGCCGAATCGGCATTTGGCAATGGGGCATTGCTGCTCGAAAAATACCTACCGCATATTCGGCATATCGAGATCCAGGTTCTGGCCGATAATTTTGGCCATGCGATTCATCTTGGTGAGCGCGATTGCTCATCACAGCGCCGCCATCAGAAGATCGTTGAGGAAGCGCCATCGCCGATCATCACGCCGCGATTACGCAAGCGTATGGGTGCCGATGCACTGCGCGGAATCCGTGCGATTGGCTATGTCAATGCTGGCACGCTTGAGTTCCTGGTCGATCCGAATGGCCATTACTATTTTATTGAGATGAACACACGCATTCAGGTCGAACATCCTGTCACCGAACTCGTGACTGGCATTGATCTTGTGAAATGGCAACTGCGCATCGCAGCAGGCGAACGTCTGACGATCAAGCAGAATGATGTTGAGATCCGTGGCCATGCCATTGAATGCCGGATCAATGCAGAAGATCCAGAGCAGGATTTCCTACCAGCCCATGGCGAAGTTGAACACTTCCTCGCACCAGGCGGGCCAGGTGTGCGCTGCGATTCGCACCTGTATTCTGGCTATGCGCCGCCACGCCACTACGATTCACTGCTTGGCAAGATTATTACATGGGGCACGGATCGCGATGAAGCATTGGATCGGATGCGCCGCGCCCTTCGTGAAACCGTGATCACTGGCGTCAAAACAACCATTCCGTTTCAATTGGCGATGATCGACGACCCGCCCTTCCGCCGTGGCGATATTTCGACCCGCTATGTCCCGGAGTTGCTCGAACGCTGGAAACAGCGCGTTGAGTGACGAACTAAGTATGCAGGAGTGAGGGGAACGTTTCCGGCTGCCCGCCGCGCACAGCGGCATCCTCAGCAGACAGTGTAAATGGTCTATCGGCTATCGGTTATTGGCTATCGGCTATTTCATGTGCGTATCGTCAGATCACCCTGAATGAGTGCCGGGCCGGTTGGCCATTCACTGCCACCTGCCGGTTCGGTGGTGACGAGTACCGCACTATAATTACTGAATGCCTGCATTGGTCGGATCATGAACCAGCGATTGCCGGGGCGGAACTCGAACGTGCCAGCGCTACTCCAACTTTTCCCATTACGCAACCAGACCTGGTAGATCTGGCCGGAGGGCGGAGCAGGCAGATTCTCAATCATCAGGCAGGCGAGTTCGCGCTGCGGAACACCCCAGACCGTCCCCTGAGCGACGGAGCCGGACATGCGGTATGAAACGAGTGTCGGGTCATTCAGCATTCCCACAAGCGTCTGCCAGCCCTCACGATTGGCCGTTAGCGCCGTGGTTTGGGATGCCAGTTGTTGCTGGAGCGAAATATTCCAGCCCAACAGTGCCACAATCACAACCAGCGCCGTGCCAAACGCTACCCGTAATCCGATGATCGGCCCGCGGCGTTTGCGCGCCTGAGCGGATGCTGGTGGCGCAGATGTTCGTGTGGTACTCCCGCTCGTGGCTTGCATCGTTTCGGCCTGAACAGCGGCAATCAGGCGATCACGCAGTGCCGGTGGTGGCGCTACGGGTGGCGCATCAAAGGGCAGCATCTGGACGACGCCACTATATTCGCGCAGTGTCTGCTGGCAAGTTTGGCAAGCCAGGAGATGTGTACGGGTGGGTGCATCTAGGGTTGCATCACCAATGGCATATGCCGCCAACAGTGGCCAGACCTCCTCACACACCATGGGTAGATTGTCCTGTATCTCAGCCATCAGATCGCCCATCACGAACGTAACTCATACAACTCTATAATCATATACGTAAAAAAACGCAAAAAGAGTCTATTCATCGGCCATCCAGCGCTGGAGCGACACACGCAATTTATCCATTGCTAGCCGTAGGCGGGTATGAACAGTACCGAGTGGGAGATCGAGTTGATCAGCGATCTCGTGGCGTGTTAGCCCGCCCCAGAAGGCGAGTTCCACAACCTCACGTTGAGCGACAGGCAAACCACTCAGTGCCTGGCGGATTTCATCGCGGATCAGCCCTTCATCCAGGCGTGGATCAAGCAACAATCCATCGAGTAGTTCATCGGAGACTTCGCGCCGTGCTTCTTTGCCGCGCCTACTACGCAGTTCGTCGACAGAACGATTGCGGGTGATCGTCAGTAACCAGGTTGATAGGCCGCTCTGTTCTGGCCGGTAGTGCTCAATTGTTCGCCAGCAGCGCAGAAACACATCCTGGGTGATCTCCTCGGCAGCCCCATGATCCTGAACAACACGAAAGGCAACACTAAACACCAATCGACCATAGCGATCATACAGCGCGGCAATGCCCACCGCAGGTTGTTCCCGCAGAAGGCTAACAATCTCCGCATCGTTCAGTATTGTTGAAAGCTGTGTCGTGGAAGCCTCCCAACCACCTGCCACACTATCAGTTTCAAGGCACTGTATTTTAGCATGAGTTGGAACTATCCTCATCTGCCAGTTCTATCTGCCAATGCTATCTAGCGATCACTCGCTGTTCGCGCAGGCGCACAGCCGCTTCGATCGCATCAATATGTGGTGTTGGAATATCAGTGAGCCGACCAAGTTCTGCCACAGCGCCGACCAATGCATCAATCTCGGTTGGCCGGCCAGCCTCGATATCCTGCAGCATTGATGTCTTATGTTCGCCAACCTGTTGCGCACCCGCAATCCGCTGCTCAATACTGATTCCAAAATTGATATCGAGCCGCTCACCAATCGCCTGTGCCTCGGCCATCATCGCCGCAGCCAGCGCTCGAGTTGGTGGGAAACGACAAATCCCCGCCAGTGTCGCACCGGTCAGCGCACTAATTGGGTTGAATGCCAGATTGCCCCACAGCTTAATCCAGATATCGGTGCGGATGCGCTGGCGAATAGGAGCCTTCAGGCCAGCCTGTGCAAGCGTTCGTGCAAGCTGTTGGATGCGCTCTGTTCGGGTTCCATCCAACTCGCCAAGCGTGAAACGCTCGCCCTCAATATGCCGAATAACCCCAGGCGCTTCCAGTTCCGCCGCTGGATAGACAACACAGCCGATCACGCGCTCGGTTTCAATCTGCGCTGCCAGAATGCCATGTGGATCAACAGCCCTGATCTGATGTCCATCGTATGGGCCACCATGATTGGAGAAATACCACCAGGGAATGCCATTCTGTGCAGGAACAACAATCGTATTGGCATCATAGAGTGCTCGCATTGCAGGAGCCACACCAGCCAATTGATGCGCCTTGACTGCGGCAATCACCACATCGTGCGAACCAGCCACCGCCATATCATCAGTCGTCAGTTGCGGATGAGCAACTTGCTCACCATCGGCAGAACGCAGAATCAGGCCATTCATGCGAATAGCCGCCAGATTAGCGCCGCGGGCAATCAGTGTGACATCCACATCGGCTAACGCCAATTTTGCAGCAAGGTAGCCGCCAATTGCCCCGGCCCCAACAATACAGATGCGCATATGGTTATTCCTTGTGAGTAGAGCTAGCCGTCAGCTTTGAATCAGCGACATGCAACGCAGTTGGATATTTCTTTAGAATAATTCTGACCTGAGCTATAGAATTGAGGAGGCCAAAGCTTGGCAGAGTTCTATTCTGACTCCTGACTCCTGACTCCTGAGTGCTGAAAGCTAAATATATGGTACCATGCTATGCTACAGACCCAATGAAGGGCAGGGATACTATGCAGCACGAGCAGATCCAAGCAGCAGCGGCGCTTGTCCGTGACGCACAAAAAATCGTGGCGCTTACCGGTGCAGGAATCAGTACGCCATCCGGGGTGCCCGATTTTCGCAGCGATGTGGGCCTCTGGCAACAGCATAATCCATTTGATATTGCTGCGCTAACGGCGTTCCGGCGTGATCCGCAGCGCTTCTATCGCTGGTTCCAACCATTGCTAGAACGCCTGATTGTTGCTCAGCCGAACTTAGCCCATTGTGCCCTGGCACAGTTGGAGCGGGCTGGAAGGCTGCATGCGCTTGTCACGCAGAACATCGATGGGTTGCATCAGCGTGCCGGTTCGCGCGAAGTCTATGAACTGCACGGCAATATGCGTAGTGCCACATGCCTGGAGTGTGATCAGCAAATTCCAGGCGCGCCAGTGGTTGCCAAAGCCAGGCATGGTGCCGCACTCCACTGTAGCTGTGGTGGAGCCTATAAGCCAGATATTGTGCTGTTCGAGGAGCTACTACCACGAGGTCTGGTCTGGTTAGCACAACGTGCCTTTGACACAGCAGATCTTGTGATTGTGGCTGGAACATCGCTTGAGGTTGCGCCAGTCTGTGAGATGCCGTTGGCAGCACTACGCAGAGGCGCAAAACTGATTATCATCAATCATGGCGAAACATATCTCGATGCGCGAGCCGATGTTATCCTGCGCGCCGATGTTGAACAGGCACTGCCAGCAATTGTGGAGCAGGTGATCATCCGCTAGCCGCAGGCTTCAGCCTGCGGGTTCAGGATACAACGTTCATGTAGCGGGCGCGACAAAGTCGGGCTGCGCAAAGAAACGATAAAGGAATTGATTATGGAAACAATGAACCTGGAGGCCCTGCGGACGCGCTTTGAGAGCGTTCGGGGGCGGCTTTGACTTACCAGAGAAGCAGCGCCAGGCAACCGAGCTCGAAGAACGCTCTGCCGATCCAACACTCTGGAATAATCCGCAGGATGCACAGCGCTTGATGCAACGCCTGACCCGCCTGCAACAGGAATTGGGTCGTTGGGAGGCGCTTGATCGCCAGATCGAGACGATCACAGAATTGCATGCAATGGCCGAGGAGGAGGGCGATAGTTCTCTTCAAGCCGAGTTGGCATCCGATTATGCCCGTGCCAATGCTGATCTAGATGCGCTTGAAATCGAAGTGCTGTTGAGTGGCCCATACGATGACCATGATGCATTTCTTTCGGTCAAGGCCGGTATGGGTGGCACCGATGCTCAGGATTGGGCCGAAATGATGCTGCGTATGTATATGCGCTGGGCAGAACGCTATGGCTATCAGGTGACGCTGATCGACAGCAGTGCGGGTGAAGAGGCTGGGATCAAAAGCGCAACGCTGGAGGTTCGTGGCGCATATGCCTATGGCCGCACCAAAGCAGAAGCCGGCGTCCATCGGCTCATTCGCCTATCGCCATTCAATTCCGGCAATGCCCGCCAGACATCATTTGGGTTGGTTGAGGTGCTGCCAGAAGTCGATGATGCGCCGGAAGTGTCGATTCGCCCAGAGGAAATCCGCGTTGATGTCTATCGGGCAGGTGGCCATGGCGGCCAGGGTGTCAACACCACCGATTCAGCGGTTCGGATAACCTACCGGCCTGGTACACCAGAGCAGATTGTCGTTACATGCCAGAATGAGCGCTCGCAGATCCAGAATAAAGAAACAGCCATGCGAGTGCTGCGCGGGCGGTTGCTTGAGCGCGAACTACAGCGCCAACATGCGGAACGCGCCCGCCTAAAGGGTGAACATCGCAAGGCCGATTTTGGAAGCCAGATGCGCACCTACTACCTACATCCGTACACACTCGTCAAAGATCACCGTACCGATTACGAAACCAGCGATGTCCAAATGGTGTTGGACGGTGGGATCGAGCCGTTTATCGATGCCTACCTACGCTGGAATATTGGGCGGGAAAGCGATCTATAGCTATCCGACAGCATGTGTCTATGCGCGATAGCGCGAGCGGGGTGTGGGGCGCAGCCCCAAAGAAAAACCTTCCCACTTCACACATCCGATAGGATTGCTATAGATTAATCGAGCATATCGTTGATCAGCCTCAGTAACTGTTCAATATCGAACGGCTTCTGCAGAATGACTGCCCCCTCGGCTTCGAGATCAGCAAACCATGGTTTGCGATTGAGGGCAGTCATAATGAAGATCGGAATACCATCTTCCTGTAGCTGATCCTTGATACGCTGAAATGTCTCCACGCCATCCATCTGCGGCATCATAATGTCACTGATCACCAGATTTGGGTGCATCGTCGCCAGTTTGGTGATCCCTTCTTGGCCGTCGCTGGCAAGAATAACCTTATACCCAGCCTCACGCAGCGCAATCTCGAGTACTGTCTGCATCGCCAGATCATCGTCGATTACGAGAATCGTCTTCTCATCATCCATGGTTGAGACCTACCTATATCCTTGATGTGAGCGACAGCAGCCCACCAGCGTCGGGAGGCAATTATAGCAGATATATATATGCTTTCTGTCAGACCCCTTATCCTTGACCGCCTGACAGAGTGACGCGGTGACAAGGTGACGCGGTGAAGGTGCTTGAAAGGTGTCATATAGCTTCGATCCAGCATATGTCACCTGGCCACATGTCACCGTGTCACGTTCTGGTATTGACATACACGCTTTCGTATGGTATCCTACTCCGTGTAGAGGGAGTGGGTATGTTGCGATTAGGGGTAGCGGTACGGCTGATCGGGCGTTCGGCTCCGGATCGGCCACAGAGCGGCCATTTGAGTGTTGGGTTGCTCTGGTTACGGGAAGTATTCGGGTACCTAATCGCCCGCAACATCACATTCTATCGCCTACCCGATGATCTGGCAGGTTGCCTCGCTACGGAGGATAGCGATCAGATCGAGCGTGAGCTGATCGATTGTCAATCGCTGATTGAGGCAATACGCACGATCATCGTAGCTCATACGTATCGGCTGACGATGCACCTTGCACCAGGGTTAGGGCCATCTGCGGTTGCCGACGAAGTATCTGAGCGGTGGGCAAGAGCAGTGTGTGTACGGGCACGGGTTCTAGAAGCGTTGGGCAGCCCTGGGAGCGCCCTGATTGGGCATGTTGGCGGCGTCTATGGTAATCGTGATGCGGCGCTTGAGCGGGCTGCTAGGCGGATTGATCAATTGCCTATTTGGGCACGCAAATACCTGGTTCTTGAGCCGGATGAAGATGCATATGGGCTACCAGATCTGATCTGGATTCACGAGCGATGTGGCACGCCAGTTGTGCTTGATCTGCTACATCATCAGATCCATAATCCGCAGCGGATCAGTTGTTCTGAAGCAATGGCATTGGCGCTGGCAACCTGGCCAGCACATATGCGGCCAAAGATCCACATGAGTACGCAACGAACCGAGGCGCATCTGATACCAGAGGGCCGCAGTATGCGTGTGATTCCGCCACGGATCGGGCAACATGCGGATTTCATTAACCCATTTGAATTTGTTGAACTGCTACGCGCCGCCGCTGGATTACGGCCTTTCGATATTATGTTGGAAGCCAAGGCGGGCGATCTGGCATTGGTGCGATTACGCGAGGATGTCCAGCGATTTGCGCCTGATCTGGCTGCATTGCTCGATGCATTTTAGCCGCAGATCTTAGCCGCAGGCTTCAGCCTGCGAGGCATGGTGGAGGCGACATGCACGATGATAACGATACCCATATGCGCGTGCTCGTCTGCGTTGTCACCAAGCCAGCCGATCTGGAACGGGCGCGCAGCGATGGCTGGTATCGTATTCCTGTGGCGCATGCACCGCGTGGCATGGCCGCCGATTATCTGGCCTTCTACCAAACAGCAGCGTTTGGTGGGGAGCGCTGGGCGATTCGCTGGTTTGCACCAGTACAGGCGGTGAAACTGGCGCGCAGAGTCGATCTGCTACCCGATCAACCAGGGCATCGGCGCGCTATGGAACAGTATTATTGCTATGAGCTTGGGCCGCTTGAATTATTGCCAACAGCCATTCCGAGCAGGCGATTACGGCGCATCTCGTTTATTGCGACGACACTGGGGCAGTTACACCAGGCACGGGATGTTGTTGAATTATGGGATGCTCCTGCATGTATGGTACAGGGCGTGTGGGGTGCAGGGATTGGCCGGCGGAGCCTGAAACGGTAATCGTCCCATCAACCCTCAGTAGGGACTTTTAAGCCTTCTTTGGCCAGGATGCGCCGTGCATCCAATCCTGTCAGAAATCCATACAATTCCTGAGCGGCCCGTGGAGCGCCCCGCTCGCGCGAGCGCAATGCATACCAATCGAGTTGGAGGTTGGCTCCTGCAAGATCAATCACCCCAGTATCACGCCCACGTGGCAGGCGTGTCTGCGGGATGAAGGCCAACCCCACGCCACTACGAACGGCCTGGATCATCAGCGCAATGCCATCCGCCTCAAGCGCAACCAGCATGTCTGTCGAGCCAACACCGCGGCGGCGTAATCCATCCTCAATTGTTCGCCGCATGGGCGTACCACTGCGCGGCAACACCAGTGGCATCTCGCGCAACATGCCAGGTGGCACTTGTTCTTGTTGCAGCAAGATATGGCCACGAGGTGCCAGGAGTACCAATCGTTCGACGCCAAGCAGTTGCGATTCCCAGCCGCGCCGGCGTTGCTGCTCTTCCGTCAACAATACCTGAACCTCCTGGCCCGCCATCCATTCCAATAATGTTTCCAATGGGGCTTGCTGGACGGTAACGCTGATTGCTGGGAATTTCACGCGAAAGGCCACCAGCAATGGTGGAAGCAGTTGCTCGCCACTTGAGGATGTGCATCCAATCACCACCCGGCCCGTTACCTGGCCGCGCAGGCTACGCATATGCTCATCGGCACGAGTTGCTAGCGCAAGGATTTCTCGCGCCATATCGACAAGCTCCTCGCCAGCATGAGTCAGCAGCATCTGTTGGCCAACCCGCCGGAACAAGCGTACATCCTCAAACTGGCTTTCCAGTATATGGATATGCTGGCTCACCGCTGGTTGCGACATATGCAGGCGTTCGGCGGCGGCACTATAGCTGCCAGCCTCAACCACTGCGATGAAGGTTTGGAGATGGATGGTATTGAGCATAGTATGATTGTGTGAGCAGTGGTAGAGACGCAAGATATTGCGTCTCTAC
>Ga0163144_10027370_pt1 | contig 11040 bp, 11 predicted proteins | sample OliLak19BULKMAT1_FD_123175 | JGI IMG/M metagenome (GOLD analysis project Ga0163144, IMG submission 123175) | Freshwater microbial mat bacterial communities from Lake Vanda, McMurdo Dry Valleys, Antarctica - Oligotrophic Lake LV.19.BULKMAT1 | ecosystem: Environmental > Aquatic > Freshwater >... | reverse complement strand
TGACCGAGAACGGGCTCACCGCTTGCCGGACGCTTTCGAACGAGGGCATCAAGGTCAACGTCACGCTGTGCTTCTCTGCCGTACAGGCGCTGCTCGCCGCGAAGGCTGGCGCCTATTTCGTCTCGCCCTTCATCGGCCGGCTTGATGACAAGGGCATTGATGGCATGGAGCTCATCCGCGAGATCCGCCGCATCTACGACAACTATGGGTATCAGACGAACATCCTGTCGGCATCGATCCGCTCGACGGATCATGTGCGTCTCGCAGCGCTCGCCGGCTCGGACTGTGCGACGCTGCCGCCCAAGATCTTCGCGGCGCTTTACAAGCACGAACTGACCGATTCCGGCGTCGAGGCCTTCCTCAAGGATTGGGCGTCGACTGGGCAGTCGATCCTCTGAGGGGTCGCTGCCGGCGTTGGCTGGGTCGCCCATCTGGGGAACGCGGCGCAGATTTGCTGCCGTTTCTGGCTTGACCGGCTTGTCCGGTATCGTGCGGCTGATATCGGATGTGCTGCATTTTGTGAGAGGCTGGCTGATGGGTGTTGCGCGAGTCCTGGTCGCGGGCGGCGCCGGCTATATCGGGTCGCATGCTGTAAAGGCGCTTCGAAAAGCTGGCCGTGAAGCCGTTGTGTTTGACAACCTCTCGTCAGGCCACCGCCATGCTGTGCTCGGCGCACCGCTGGTTGCGGGCGACATCCGCGACGCAGAAGCGGTGCGCGCTGCGATCCGCGAGCACAGGCCCGACGCGGTTATGCACTTCGCCGCAAAGATTGAGGTCGGCGAAGGCGAGCGTGATCCGGTCGGCTTTTACGACAACAATGTCAGCGGGGCGCTGACCCTCCTGCGCGTGATGCTTGAGGAGGGTGTGAACAAGTTCGTCTTCTCGTCGACCTGCGCGATCTATGGCAATCCCGAGCGGTTGCCGCTCAGCGAGGACCTGCCGAAAAGACCGGTCAGCGTTTACGGCCGCACCAAGCTGATGGTCGAGCAGATGCTCGAGGACACGGCCCGGGCGACCGGTCTGCAGTTTGCGGCCCTTCGCTATTTCAACGCGGCCGGCGCCGACATCGACGGCGAGATCGGTGAAGAGCATGACCCGGAATCGCACCTGATCCCCAATGCACTGAAGGCGGCGGCGGGCCTTGGGCCGGCAATGAAACTCTTCGGCGACGACTATCCGACGCGTGATGGCACGTGCGTGCGCGACTACATTCACGTCACCGACCTTGCCGAGGCGCACATACTCGCAGCTGACAAGCTGGCTGATGGCCCTGGGAGCCTGCAGCTCAATCTGGGCACCGGCGACGGGTTCACCGTGCGCGAGGTTCTGGATGCGGTCGAACGCGCCGTTGGAAAGCCGACGCCCCATACCCTACAGCCCCGGCGGGCAGGCGATGCGATTGCACTGGTTGCTGACCCAACCCGGACGCGCGCCGCTCTCGGCTGGGTCCCGCGACTGTCGGACCTCGATACGATCTGCGGGTCCGCCTGGCGCTTCCATCGGCGCAAATGGAGCGTCTAGAGTCCCTGTTCGCCATTTCGGCCTGAGCGAAGTCGCTGTATGCGGATCTAGGGGCGGGGCGCCCGTGAGAGGATGGCATGCAGAGGGGGCAGGGCGAACCCACCGGCAAGGCTCCCGCGGTCACCGTGGTCGTCGTCAACTACAATGGCGGCGATTACCTGCGCGGCTGCCTCGCATCCCTTGCTCGGCAGACCTTCACAGACTTCGAGACGATCGTCATCGACAACGCATCCAGCGACGATTCGCTTTCCGGCATCGACGAACAGCCTGCGCGCACCACCATCCTCCGACAGGACAAGAATCTCGGCTTCGCGGGCGGCAACAATGTCGGCGCGCGCGTGGGGCGTGGCAGGTGGCTAGCCTTGCTCAATCCCGACGCGGAGGCCGCCCCCGACTGGCTCGCCGCCATGCTGCGCGCGGTCGAGCGCCGTCCGACGCATCGGATGGTCGCCTGCCTCCAGATCAGCCTGCACGAGCCGGACAAGCTGGACGGCGCGGGCGACTGCTATCTCGCCTATGGCTACGCGTGGCGCGGCGGCTTCGGCCACGCATTGGCTGACGCGCCAGCCTCCGGCGAGTGCTTCGCGCCCTGCGGCGCCGCGGCGCTGTATCCCCGCGAGCTGTTCCTCGAAGCAGGCGGCTTTGACGAGCGGTATTTCTGCTACCACGAGGACGTCGACATCGCGTTTCGTTTGCGACACCGCGGCGAACGCTGTCAGTTCGTACCCGACGCCGTCGTGCGCCACGCGGGCTCTGGCATTTCAGGTCGGTCGAGCGCGTTCGCAGTGTTCCACGGCGTCCGCAACGGCGTCTGGACCTATGTGAAGAATATGCCCGGAGGGATGCTCATGTTCACGTCGCCGGTCTGGCTGGCCGGCTCGCTGATGCTTCTCGTGCGCGGTGCGATACGCGGCGTGTTCGTCCCGACCTGGCAAGGCTTCTGGGCCGCCTTCGAGAATCTTGGCCCGATGCTCAAGACACGGCGCGAGCTCAAGGCCCATCGCCGCATCCCGCCCGCCCGGCTAGCCGCCGCCTTCTCGTGGAATCCGTTCAGCTATCTCGGCCGCAGCATCCAGGTGACGCCGTTCGCCGACGATCACTCCGAGATCCGCAGCACTTCCGCAAAAGCCAGGAAGACATGATAGAGCGTGGAGGCCGGTATCGTCTTCGACACAGGCTGCCCCTTTGCATCGAACGCGTCGATCCATGTCCCCGGCGGATTGTGTGACAGGTAGCGCTGCAGCAGCAGCTCCGCCGTCGGATCAATCACCGGCGCCGGATCGACGCCGTCGAGTTCATAGAGCGCCACAGCCGCCTTCAGCCGCTCCGTGTTCGGCCATGTCCGCGAGCCGCGATCAATTGGCGTCCCGTCGTCGCGCACGCAGTTGTAGGTTGCAGCTGACCGGTGATCGACGCCATGCCGCTCCGCGAATCCGATTGTCGCGCGTATCTCCGCTGCCGTATCGACACCCAGCAGTTTCCGCGCGGAATTGAGGATCCACGCCCATTCCATCTGGTGGCCCGGTTCCGTGATGCCGCCATCCTCGCCTGAGGCTCGCGACCAATCGTCGTTGAAATACTCCGCCAGCGTGCCGGACGTCGCGTCGAAGAATTTCGTCTGGAACAGTTTCACCAGCGCCTTCGCGTGGTCGGCGAACCGCTGATCACCCGTCGCCTCGAACGCCGCGAGGCATGCCTCAGTGAGGTGCATGTGCGGGTTCTGCAGCCGGAAACCTTCCGGCGGCAGCTGGTGCCAGAAACCCAGTCCGCTCGGATGGCGCAGGTGCTGCTCGATGAAGTCGAGCGTCCTGTGCATCCAGCCAAGCGAAAGTTCGTCCTTCATCGCTCTGTGGCGCCAGGCGAATGCGAACAGCACGAAGGCGAGATCGTAGAGATCGGGCGTCGAATCCAGAACCCGACCATCGCGCGTCGTCAGCCTGGCAAATCCCTTGTCCGGACCCTGCCATGCACGTTCGACAAGGTATGCAACGCCTGGTTCCGCCAGCACCGCGCCTGCGCTCCAGCCCATGGTGGCCGCATGGGAGAATACATAAATCTGCCGGCACGCAACGCGGGTGCGCTTGAAGTCGATCGCGGCGTCGCCCCCATCAAGCGTCAGCTGCTCGACATAACCGCCGTGCGCGCGGTCCAGCCCGTGCGCTGCCCAGAACGGCAGCGCCTGGTCAAAGATCCACGACCGAATCGCCTCACGCGTGCGGATTTCAACTGGCATTAGACTTCTCATCTGACCCCGAACCCCTCTCACTTGATTCACGTGCACGATCAGCAGGCGCTTAGGCAAGTCGTCCGGGGCTGCTGAAGTGCAGCCGCAATGCTCCACAAACGGGTTCCCGCTTGCACCCCTTTGAGCGGCGCCCCATGTGTAATCTTCAATGCAAACAGCACGTCCCCAGCATATCTTCCTGACCGGCGCGGCCGGGTTCATCGGGTTCCACGTCGCCAATGCGCTGCTCGACCAGGGCATCGCTGTGACTGGCGTGGACAACCTCAACAATTATTACCCTGTAGCTCTCAAGCGCGATCGTCTGGCTTTGCTGGGCGAGCGCGAAGGTTTCCGCTTCGTCGAACTCGACATTGCCGATCACGCCGCCCTGAAAGCGGCAGCGCCCGCAGATATCGGCGCGGTGATCCATCTCGCGGCGCAGGCCGGTGTTCGCTACTCGATCGAGAATCCGTTCGCCTACGCCCAGTCCAACCTGGTCGGTCACCTGTCGGTCCTGGAACTCGTACGTCACCATCCGAACCGCCCGCGTCTTGCCTACGCGTCCTCTTCCTCGGTCTATGGCAATACGGCCATCGCCCCCTATTCGGAGGCCGCACGCGTCGATCACCCTGTATCGCTCTATGCGGCTACCAAACGCTCCAACGAACTTACCAGCGAAGCGTACGCCACACTCTATGGGCTCGAGCAGGTCGGACTGCGCTTCTTTACTGTCTACGGTCCATGGGGCCGGCCCGACATGGCCTACTGGTCATTTACCCGCGACATCATTGCAGGCCGCCCGATCAATGTGTTCAACAATGGCGAGCTGGAACGCGACTTCACCTGGATCGGCGACATCGTCTCCGGCGTGATCGCGACTGCGATTCAAGCGCCTGCGACGCAGCAGCCGCTCCATCGCATCTACAACATCGGCAACAACCGTCCTGTCCAGCTCGGCCGCTTCATCGCGATCATCGAAGAGGCTGTCGGCAAGAAGGCGGAGCTGATCATGCTGCCGATGCAGGCGGGCGACGTGCAAGCAACCTGCGCGAACATCGACGCGCTGCAGCGCGATTATGGATACGCGCCGACCACGAGGCTGGAAGAGGGCATACCGCGCTTTGTCGCCTGGTATCGCGGCTGGACAAAATCCTGATCAGGGCCTGATCAGGCCCCGGCGAATGGCGTCGTCCAGAAACCAAAGGCAGCGTTCTGCAGCGTCGGATTGCGCGTCTGATCGATCTTGACCCCAAGCACCTCGACATTGCCGCTCCCGACAAGGGACGCGCCCTGGGCCAGCAGCTTGTAGTTTGCGCCATCCGATACGTAGACATACTGCGTGCCCGCGTCATGGACAGGATCGCGCGGGATCGCCGCAAGGAATTCCGGCGACAGACCCGGTATCCACGCTGCGCCCCGCTCATTCGCGCCGGCAAGGCCATCCGCCTTTGGATAGCCGCCGTTCTTCGCATGGTACGCTTTCAGCGCATCATTGATGGTCACCAGATCCTGCACGCGCTTGCGGTTGACCATGCGTGGATCGGGTGGAGGCGCGCCCGGATTTGCGCCGGCAGGCGGTTGACCCGACGCCTGCGGCTTGGCTTTGGCCTGACCCTGTGGGGGCACGGGATCCTGTGGGGGCACGGGCGCTGCGGCAAGTTGGGGGACGGGAGAGACCACTGGCGGAGGCACAGGGGGCGCTGCGGGTTGCGGGTCCTGCGCGGGAGCAGAGGGCTGCAGCGTCTGCGGTGAAGCGACGCGTGGCGCGGGTTTGGGCGCTGCGGTCGGCGGCTGATATGGAACTGGCGGTTCATTAACGGGCGCCGGGGGCGGATCCGTGGCCTGCGGTGTCGCGGATGCAGCTGGTTTCCCGGCGGGGCGCGCCATTCGCGGGCCTGGCATCTCGGGTGACTTCGGCGCCGGCCGTGCCTGCTTCTTGCCGCCAGTCGCCACCCCGACGACAATCAGCAACAGGCCAAGAACCGCTGCGCCCCCGCCGGAATAGAGCGCCATCTCGGTTTTCAGGAATTCGCGAGAGCCGGGCAGGCTGGAGAAGACGGGGTCGAGCGCCGGAATTGTCGAGACATCCACCGGCGCGAACTGCGCCCCGGCAACCGCTCCCCCGCCGAGCAGCAGCAGGAGACCCAGGAAAATCGCAAAACCGCGCACGCAATACTCCCTCGACCCCGCGCGACACTAGCCTGCCGCTTCGAGGCCCTCAACAGGCCGATGCGGATACCGCCTCCGGGACCGGCTGACAGATGACATTCCGGCAAAACTGGTCCAAACCCGCCGCATGTCGCAGCATGCAAACATCGCGATCGCCCGCCGCGTCCTGCAGCTGGAAGCGGATGCTCTGCACCAGCTTGCGCGCAGCCTAGACGAGCATTTCGTCAGGGCGGTCGAGACGATCCTGGCGGCCAAGGGGCGTGTAATCTGCACCGGCATCGGCAAGTCGGGTCACGTCGCCCGCAAGATTGCCGCGACAATGGCGTCCACGGGAACGCAGGCCTACTTCGTTCACGCTACCGAAGCCTCCCACGGCGATCTCGGCATGATCGGCCAGGATGACGTTGTGCTGGCCCTTTCCAGATCCGGCGAGACAAAGGAGCTCGCCGACATGCTGAGTTACGCCAAACGCTATTCCATCCCTTTGCTTGGCATGACGGCCAGGGCCGATTCGACGCTCGGCCGTGCGGCGGACATCCTGCTGCAGGTGCCGGACGCCGCCGAGGCTTGCGCCGAAACCAATGCGCCGACCACGTCTACGACGCTGATGATCGCGTTGGGCGATGCGCTAGCCGTGGCGTTGCTGGAAAGCCGAGGCTTCAAGGCCGATCACTTCAAGGTTTTCCATCCGGGTGGCAAGCTCGGCGCAATGCTTCGCACCGCGACGGACGTGATGCACAAGTCGGGCGAACTGCCGCTGACGCCCGCGGGCACGCCGTTCATTGACGGGGTGAAGACAATGACCGCCATGGGATTTGGCGTCCTCGCGGTCACCAACCCGGACGGAACGCTGGCCGGCCTTGTGACCGATGGCGATCTTCGCCGCCATCTGACGTCGGGCAAGTCTGCCCTCACGATCGACGATGTGATGACCCGCGCGCCACGCACGGTGGAGCCCAACGCGCTCGCCGCCGACGTTCTCCGCACAATGAACGAGCGCAAGATCACCCAGATGTTCGTCGTCGATGCGGGCAAGCCTGTCGGCCTCATCCATATGCACGACCTGCTGAAGGCCGGCCTCGCGTGAGATCCGCCCCATGAAGTCTGTCATCGTCATACCTGCGCGCTTTGCGTCGACGCGCTTCCCGGGCAAGCCGCTGCATTTCATCAATGGCGTATCGATGCTGGAACGTACGGTCGGCGCCGCGCGCAAGGCGGGGCAGGCGACCGGCGCGCGCGTGCTGGTCGCAACCGATGACGACCGCATCGCCGCTCACGCCCGCGAGATCGGCGCCGAGGCGGTGATGACTGATCCGGACCTTCCTTCGGGCACAGACCGCTGCCGCGCCGCCATGGAGATCGCCGCCCCTGATGCGGACTTCATCGTCAACCTGCAGGGCGACGCGCCATTTACGCCGCCGTCCCACGTTTCCGCGCTGATCGACAACGCATCGCGCGCTGACGTCGTCACGCCGGTCATCGCGCTCACATGGGACGCACTCGACGCCTTGCGCGAGCACAAGAAATCAACGCCTTTTTCCGGCACCACCTGTATTCGTGGCGAGGATGGCCGCGCCATCTGGTTTTCCAAGATCATCCTTCCGGCGATCCGCACCGAGGCAAAGATGCGCGCCAATACCGACCTTTCGCCCGTTCTCCAGCATGTTGGCCTTTATGGCTACACGCGCGCCGCCCTCATCCGCATCGCAGCCCTGCCACCCTCACGTTACGAAGAACTCGAAGGCCTCGAACAGTTGCGCTTCCTTGAGAACGGCTTGAGCGTCTACGCTGTGCCCGTCGCCGCACAGGAACTGCCGTCAGCCGGAATCGATACGCCACAGGACGTCGCGAAGGCGGAAGCAGCGCTGCAGAGGCTGGGCGACTCATTCAGGGATGTCTGACTTCGACCAATCGCCGTGGATGAGGTGCATTCCGCTGCGTCCGCCTGTCGCCGTGATCGATTTCATGGCGGGGTCAGCGATTCTCCCGCCTTGTCCCACGCCCAGCGCATGCCTACGCTCCACGACAGCATGCGTGCATCAGGAGGCTCTGCAGTCTCATGGCCGACACAGCTTCACATCTTCCCTGGCACCTGCGTGGCAACTGGGCGCCGCTTCTCGAGGAGCGAACGACCTCGAATCTGCACGTCGAGGGCGCGATCCCGCCGGAGCTCAACGGCACCTACATCCGCACAGGTCCCAACCCGAAGTCGGGACGCTCGCATCACTGGTTTCTCGGCGATGGCATGGTGCACGGCATACGCCTGCGCAACGGCAAGGCGGAATGGCATCGCAACCGGTTCGTTCAGACGCCCAACATCACCGATCCCGTGGAGCGTCCGCCAACAGCGCCGCGTGAACTCGGGCGCGGCACAGCGAACACGCACGTGGCCCTGCACGGCAAGCAGATCCTATGCCTCAACGAGGCTTCATGGCCCTGGCAGATCGACCAGGACCTCAACACTGTCGGCGTACAGAACTACGGCGGCGCGCTGACCTGCTCGATGACGGCGCATCCGAAAGTGTGTCCGGAGACAGGCGAGCTGCTGGCGTTTTCATACTTCGCCTTCACCCCGCCTTTCCTCCACTACATCCGCGTCGGCGCTGACGGCGTGCTGAAGCAGGTCGAGGGGATCAATATCCCCAACACCGTCATGATGCATGACTTCAGCATCACCCGGAACCACGTGATCTTCATGGACCTGCCGCTGCTGTTCAAACCACAGCTGATCGCCACGGGCATGCCATATCAGTTCGACGTATCGGCTGGCGCACGGCTTGGCGTGATGCCGCGCAATGGGACCAATCGGGATGTGCGATGGTTCCCCATCGACCCCTGCTATGTCTTCCACACTGTGAACTCATACGAGGACGGCAATCGCATCATCATGCACGTCTCGAAGATGAGGTCCGCTTTCGGCGCCGACTCGAACGACTATTCGAACGTCGCGCGTCTCTGGCGCTGGACGATCGACCTTGAGGCAGGGACTGTCTTGCAGGACCAGATCGACGACCGGCCGGGCGATTTTGGCCGCGTCAACGAAAGCCGCGTCGGCCTCAGGGCACGCTTTGGCTATCTCATGTCACTCGCAGGCGAAGGCAATTCAGAGGAGCCCGTCTACGGACCGCAGCTCTTCAAGTATGACCTGCGCGACGGTTCCCGCGCGATCCATGAACTTGGCGGCAGTGTTCGCGGCGGCGAGCCGGTCTTCGTGCAGGGTGGAGCGGGCGAGGACGAAGGTTGGGTCATGACGATCTGCCACGATGAGGCGAGCGGGCAGTCGAAGTTCGTCATTGTGGACGCCCAGAATTTCGGCGCGCGGCCGGTGGCGACCATCCATCTGCCCGAACGCGTGCCCTACGGCGCGCATGGCAGCTGGATACCGCTGCAGCACTGAGGATCAGGCTCGCCTATTCGAAAGCGACCGTCCGCGCGACATTTGGGAAGACGCGTACTTCGATGTGAGACGATATTGCGAGCGCCAGGATCCGCAGTTCTTGAACCCGGCACGCAAGCGCGTCTTGCGGAGAAAATCGGTCGCTTGCCTTTCGACTCCGAGATGATTGCTATTCAATCGATCTGATAGTGAGTGATGAATGACTGACACCAAGGTCTTGACCGTCCACCTCCCCCTCGAACTCGCTGAGAAGGTCGAGGCGATGGCGGCGCGCCTCGAACGGTCCCGGGGATGGGTCATGAAGCAGGCGCTGGAGGCGTGGGTCGACCAGGAAGAGGAGCGTCACCGCATGACGCTCGAAGCGCTCGCGGACGTCGATGTCGGCCATGTGATCGACCATCAAGCTATCCAGGCGTGGGCTGACAGCCTCGGTCCCCGAAAGCCATTGCCGCCGCCCGTGAAATGAAAGTCTCGTGGACCCGAAAGGCGTCCTCAGACCTTGTACGCCTGCATGAGTTTCTGAAGGCTGCCGCGCCCACGGCGGCCGCACGTGTCATTCAGCAGCTTGCCCGCGCGCCCGACAGGCTGCGCGATTTTCCCCGGATCGGCGAGAAGCTGGAAGCCTTCGCGCCACGCGAGGTTCGCCGGATCATCGTTGGTCAGTTCGAGTCGCGTTACGAACTTGCGGAGGCGAGCATCATCAACCTGCGCGTGTGGCATTGCCGGGAGTACCGCAACCCGGATTCAGAAACGTAAGTTGCGAGGCTTACCGCCTATTCGAACACCACCGTGCGCCCGCCGTTGAGGAAGATGCGCCCTTCGAGGTGAAGTTTCACCGCCCGCGCCAGCACGCGCGCCTCGGTATCCCGGCCCTTGGCCGTCATCACATCGGGCTGATCCACATGCGTTGTCGGCTCCACGGCCTGCGCGATGATCGGGCCTTCATCGAGGTCACTGGTCACATAGTGCGCCGTCGCTCCGATCAGCTTCACGCCGCGATTGAACGCCTGCGTGTACGGCTTTGCGCCCTTGAAGCCCGGCAGGAAGGAGTGGTGGATGTTGATGCACTTGCCCGCGAGCTTCGCGCTCATCTCGGACGACAGGATCTGCATGTAACGTGCGAGCACGACGAGATCGACCTTCTGCGATTCCACCAGTTCCAGAATCCGCGCCTCGGTCGCGTCCTTGCCATCCCGGTCGATTGGCAGGTGGTAATAGGGAATGCCGTTGCGGTCGGCGAGCCACGCGCACGTCAGGTGGTTCGACACGATCGCCGGCACATTCATGTGCAGCGAGCCAATGCGCTGGCGATAGAGCAGGTCGTTGAGACAGTGGTCCGCCGTGGAGACAAGAATCAGCACATTCGGCTTGGCCCGCGCGTCGATCACCTCCCAGTCCATGCCCCACTTGTCGGCGATCGCGCCGAATTCGGACTTGAACTTCGCCAGTGTGAAGCCCGGCGTCGTCGGCGCGAACAGCAACCGCATGAAAAACAGGCCGGAGGCCGCATCTCCAAAGTTCGCCGTCTCCGCGATGAACAGACGCCGCTCGGCAAGGAAGCCTGCAACATCGGCCACGATGCCGATCGCGTCCCGGCACGAGGCGCGGAGGATGAATCTTTCCTGGCTTTGCGGTGTCATGCGTCGAAACCCTGCAGGCGCCGTTTGCCCCTGTCCTTAAACGTGGCAAGCCCCTGGACGTGGCAACTCACCGGCCACAATAGCCCTGG
>Ga0163144_10027368_pt1 | contig 11040 bp, 10 predicted proteins | sample OliLak19BULKMAT1_FD_123175 | JGI IMG/M metagenome (GOLD analysis project Ga0163144, IMG submission 123175) | Freshwater microbial mat bacterial communities from Lake Vanda, McMurdo Dry Valleys, Antarctica - Oligotrophic Lake LV.19.BULKMAT1 | ecosystem: Environmental > Aquatic > Freshwater >... | reverse complement strand
TGGCACCGATCCCACGCAATGCACAAGCATCTCGAGTGCTTCGATGCTCCGGCCGTCCGCTGGGCTCGTCCGGAGCACATCCGAGGTCTCCACGCCGACGGCTCTAGCCGTCGGAATCGGAATCACCACGCCAGGGGCCTGATTGGGATTGACGAGGAGGCGACCCTGTTCGCTTGTCGTCACGAGGTGCCACGCCGCGAGCCGGAGTACGTAAGCGACCTCCTCGCGATGGACTTGCAGGAGATGCCGCTCCGCCCGACTCAAGAACGAACTCGACGGACTCGCCACCGGACGGTCCTCCTGCAGAGTCCGGATCGCGCGCCCACGCGGCACTCGCAACAACACCGAATCCCGCCGCGTCGCGATCTCGCGGACGAGTTCCTCGACCTCGGGGCGCAACTGGATCATCTCACGCGTCATGTTCCCCTCCTCGCAGCCATTCGTCGAGGTCCAGCTCCTCACGCACGCCCAACGCCCACAGCGCGGTGCGCAACGCGGCGATCGCGCGCTCGGTCGTCGTACTGTTCACCTCGCACCAGGTCTCGAGAGCATGTCCCTCCAGCACGATTCCGTGGAATGCCGCGCGTGCTTCGTACGGTGCCCGGTTGAACGCGACGCAGCCGCGACCGAGCGACTCGGGGGCGATGCCGAACGCATCCGCGATCGCTAGAAGGCGCTCGTCTTCGGGCGGTTCAGGTATCGCACCCGCTGCCACGAGTTCGGCCGCTTCCTGCAAAAGCTCCTGCGCGGCCCTGCGGACCTTCTCGCCCAGCCACACGTCGATAGAGGGCGCACCCGCATAGCCGGGTGCGTGGCGAGCCACGTGCGCGGCGCTGCGAAGATGGAGACCGTGCACCTCGAGCAAAACGGCCTGGCTGCGCACGCGCAACTCGCAACGCGCACGCAGCCCCAATGGATCACCTTCGACCAAGCGCGCGAGAATTTCGCGCGGCGACTTGCCGGCCAGCACGACCTTCCAGGCCGGCTCGTCGGGAGTCGGATTCGATTGCGCGGCACTGGTCGGAGGACGATCCATCTCGACAGGATCGGCGAGGGAACGGGGAAGCTACCCGCCGAGAGAGCACAGCCTCCCGATGTACTCGGGGACTGTCAAGATGTCGGGTACACGAGGCAGGTTCGCGCACGCGCGCGCAACGGCGCCAGGGCTCCCGCGGCGCGGTTCCGGATCGGGGTGAGATTTCGGCTCGCTGCGATCGGTCAGTGGATCGGATCGAGGGCGAGCACGCTCAAACTGCGTTCGACCCATTCCTCCGGCTCCAGGGCTCCTGCCAACATCGAGGCGCGCAGCTCGCGGAACCACGGGCCACGGCGCGCGGCGATCGTAGGCACCTCGGCGACCGGATCGGTGCCGAGTAGGGCGGGTCGAACAGTCGGATCGGCGCGCAACCGGCGTTGCAGCTCCTCGACCGGGACCTGCAGCCACAGGCAACGTGCGCGTGTCCGGAGCAGCAAACGGTTCTTGGCGCGCTCCACCACGCCGCCACCCGTCGCAAGGACCAAGGGCTCCGTCCGCGACAGGACGCGTTCGAGCGCGCGCTCTTCCAGGTCGCGGAACTTCGGTTCGCCCTCGACGCTGAGGATCTCCCCTGCCGCGCGCAACACATCCGTGCCGCGCAGCGCCGCGTCCTCGCGCGACACCTCCTCGTCCAAGTCCACGAACACCCGCCCGAGCTTCTCCGCGAGCAACTTCCCGAGCGTCGTCTTCCCGCTCGCGCGCAAACCCACGAGCGCGATCGGCCGCGGATCGATCGTCGTCATGGCGCGTCCTCCAGCAGCGCGCGCGCGAGCTCGATCCGCATCGACTCCGCCGGCGCGTCGACGCTCGTGAACGCGCGGAACTGCGCCAGCGCCTGCTCGAGGAACCACTCGCGGCCTTCGATCGTACGCGCACCGATTGCGCGCGCGGCGAGCAGGAGCGGCGTCTCGGATGGGCGGTACACGGCGTCGAACACGATCGAATCGGGCCGCAGCGCGCGCGCAGGTACGGCGATCTCGCCCGGGTGTCTGCGCGAGCCGAGCGGCGTCGTGTTCACCAGGATGTCGTGCGGGATCTCGACCAGCTCGTCCATCGAGCATGCTTCCGCGCCGAACTCGCGCGCGAGTTGCTCGCGCTTGGCGGCGTCGCGGCCGGCGAGGACGAGCTCGGCGCCGCGCAATCCGTGCAGCGCGGCGCGCGCGGCGCCGCCGGTTCCCACCACCACTGCGATGGAGTCGGTGAGTGTGACGCCGCTGCCGCACAGCGCGCGGCCGATGCACGTGCGCACCGCGCTCGCGTCGGTGTTCGTCGCGTGCCAGCCCGTCGGCGTGCGCACGAGCGTGTTCGCCGCGCCGCAGGCCGCGACGGCGTCGTCGCGCGTGCTCGCGAGCCGCGCGGCGTCGGCCTTGAACGGCATCGTCACCGAGAGGCCGTGCACGCCGAGCTCTGTCGCGAGCGCGAGGAACGCGTCGAAGTTCGCGGGCTCGAACGCGACGTAGACCGCGTCGAACCCGACGCGGCGCAGCGCGGCGCCGTGCAAGCGCGGTGAGAGCGACGCGCCGACCGGGCGGCCGACGACGCCCAGGATCCGCGTCGCGCTCGTCGCGCCGTTCGTGGGCCACTGAGCGCGCAGCACGTCGGCTTCGATCTGTCCGGGAGCGGTCGCGCGAGCGCCGCTCCCGCGCGACGGAGCCGCGTACGTCGCGAGCGATCCGCACACCGGCGCCAGCACGCGCGTGAAGCTGCCGGCGGTGCCGCTCGCGAACGCGACGATCGGGCGGCCGACGCGCGCACGCTCGCGCGCGAGGAGCAGGACGCGCAGGCCGTCTTCGGCGCACGTCGCGTGCGTCACGAGCTTGATCCGGTCGTCGGGCCCGACATCGCGCTCCATCTCGGCGAGGAGAGACGCCAGATCGCCGGGCGTGCCGTCGAGCACGTGTCGCGACACGACGCGGCGTGCGCGCGGGCTGGCGCTCGTCGACGCCGGTTCACCCGCGCAGTTCGCCGAGTGCTCGCGCGCGAGCGTCCAGGGCACATCGATCCACGCGGCGCCGGCTGCGCTGGCGCGGGCGAGCAGTGCGAGCCGCTCTGCGTCGCGCCCCGCGAAGGAGCCGTACGCCTCCAGTCCGTTGACCGCAGCGAGCACGGGCCGCGGCGAATTCGCGAACGCGCGCCGCAGATCGGACTCCGTGGCGTCCGCGCAGGCGTCCAGGCGCAGCTCGAGCACGTCCGCGCGCGGGGCTTGCGCGCGGGCCGACGCGACGAGCGCATCCAGGGTCCCGGCCAGATTCGAAACGACGAGATCCATCGGGAGATTCGGATCGGGAGCACCGTGGGCGAGCGAACAACGTCCATCGCGACGCGTGATTCCAGCGTGATCGCGCGGCATGATGTTGGGCTCTCGACTCCCCTCTGTCCAGGCGCCTTCAACCGTCTTAAGAATCCAGTGCCCATGAGCGTCCAGGCCCCGACCAGCGCGACGTCAGCGCGACGCACGAGCGTCTTCACGAGAACCATCGCGCTCAAGGCGATCATGGCCGTGACCGGCCTCGCGCTGTTCGGATTCGTGATCGGTCACATGATCGGGAACTTGCAAGTCTACTTGCCGCTCGGCGCGAATGGCGTGTGGGCGCTAGACAGTTACGGAGAGTGGCTGCGCGAGCTCGGGCACGGCGGCGCCATCTGGGTCGCGCGCGGCGGACTGCTCGCGGCGCTCGTGCTCCACGTCGGCGCAGCGTGGGCCTTGACACGCCGCAGCTGGGCCGCGCGCCCCGTCGCCTACCGCCAGTGGAAAGCGAAGGAATCGACTTATGCGTCGCGCACGATGCGTGTGTCGGGCCCGCTGATCTTCCTGTTCATCGTCTATCACCTCATGCACTTGACGTGGGGCAACGCGCACCACGACTACCGCGCGGGCGGCGTGCACCACAACGTCACGACGGGGCTCGCACAGCCGCTCGTGACGGGCGTGTACGTCGTCGCGATTCTGGCGCTCGGCATCCACCTCTACCACGGGATCTGGAGTCTTTTGCAGACGCTCGGCTTGTCGCATCCGCGCTACGAAACGCTGCGGCGCGGCGCGGCGGGAGCGCTCGCGGCGCTCGTCGTCGTCGGCAACGTGTCCATCCCGATCGCCGCGCTTGCCGGCTGGCTCCCTCGCTGAGACGCACATGAAACTCGACGCCAAGATCCCGCCCGGTCCCATCGAGAAGAAGTGGGAGCAACACCAGCTCGACATGAAGCTGGTCAACCCCGCGAACAAGCGGAAGTACAAGGTGCTCGTCGTGGGCACCGGACTCGCGGGCGCGTCCGCCGCGGCGACCATGGCCGAGCTCGGCTACCAGGTCAGCGCCTTCTGCTTCCAGGACAGCCCGCGCCGCGCGCACTCGATCGCCGCGCAGGGCGGCATCAACGCCGCGAAGAACTACCAGAACGACGGCGACAGCGTGTATCGCCTCTTCTACGACACGATCAAGGGCGGCGACTTCCGCGCGCGCGAAGCCAACGTGTACCGGCTGGCGCAGACGTCGGTGAAGATCATCGACCAATGCGTCGCGCAGGGCGTCCCCTTCGCGCGCGAGTATGGCGGTCTGCTCGCGAACCGCAGCTTCGGCGGCGCGCAGGTCAGTCGCACGTTCTATGCACGCGGCCAGACGGGACAGCAATTGCTGCTCGGCGCGTACTCGGCGCTCGAGCGTATGATCGGACTGGGCCGCGTGCAGATGCACTCGCGGCACGAGATGCTCGAGCTCATCGTGGTCAACGGCGTCGCGCGCGGCATCGTCACGCGCGACCTCGTCACCGGCGCAGTGAGCTCGCACCTCGGCGACGCGGTCGTGCTCGCGACCGGCGGCTACGGCAACGTCTTCTACCTCTCGACGAACGCCAAGGGCTGCAACACGACAGCCAACTGGCGCGCGTACAAGAAGGGCGCGGCCTTCGCGAACCCGTGCTACACGCAGATCCACCCGACGTGCATCCCGGTCAGCGGCGAGTACCAGTCGAAGCTGACCCTGATGAGCGAGTCGCTGCGCAACGACGGGCGCATCTGGGTGCCAAAGAAGGAGGGCGACAAGCGCGCGCCGCATGAAATCCCCGAGGAAGAGCGCGATTACTACCTCGAGCGCAAGTACCCGAGCTACGGCAACCTCGCGCCGCGCGACATCGCCTCGCGGGCCGCCAAGGAAGCCTGCGACAGCGGTCGCGGCGTCGGCAAGACGGGCCTGGGCGTGTACCTCGATTTCGCGGCGTCGATCCAACGACTGGGCGAGAGCGCCATTCGCGAGCGCTACGGCAACCTCTTCGAGATGTACGCGCGCATCACGGACGACGATCCGTACAAGACGCCCATGCGCATCTTCCCGGCCACGCATTACACGATGGGCGGGCTGTGGGTGGACTACAACCTGATGAGCACGATCCCGGGTCTGCACGTGATCGGCGAAGCGAACTTCTCCGACCACGGCGCGAATCGCTTGGGCGCGAGCGCGCTCATGCAGGGGCTGGCCGACGGCTACTTCATCCTGCCGTACACGATTGGAAACTGGCTCGCGACAGCGAAGCTCGAGAAGGTCACGGCGGACCATCCGGACGTGAAGGCGGCCGAAGCCTCCGTCGCCGCGCGCACGCAGCAGCTCTTGTCGGTGAAGGGCAAGCGCACGGCCGCGTCGTTCCACCGCGAGCTGGGCCAGATCATCTGGGGCGAGTGCGGCATGGCACGGGCCGCGACGGGACTGACGCGCGCGCTGAAGCGGCTCCCCGAGCTGCGCCAGGAATTCTGGAGCGACGTCAACGTGCCGGGTTCCGGCGCGAGCGTGAACCAGTCGCTCGAGATGGCCGGCCGCGTGGCCGACTTCATCGAGCTCGGCGAACTGATGTGCCTCGACGCGCTGGAACGCGAGGAGTCGTGCGGCGGTCACTTCCGCACCGAGCACCAGACGGAAGACGGCGAAGCGCGTCGCGACGACGAACGCTACTGCCACGTGGCCGCGTGGGAATACGTCGGCGAATCGAAGAAGCCGATCCGCAACGTCGAGCCCCTACAGTTCGAGTTCACGCACCTCGCGACCCGGAGCTACAAATGATGAAGATCAAGCTGAACGTCTGGCGTCAGAAGGACGCGGCCGACGCGGGTGCTTTCGAGACGTACGACGCCGCCGACGTGAGCCCGGACATGTCGTTCCTCGAGATGCTCGACGTCCTGAACGAGCGCCTGACGCTCGCGGGCAAGGCGCCGATCGCGTTCGACCACGACTGTCGCGAGGGCATCTGCGGATCGTGCGGCGTCGTCATCGACGGCCGCCCGCACGGCCCCAAGGAGCGCACGACGACGTGCCAGTTGCACATGCGCAGCTTCGAAAACGGCGCGGAGATCACGCTTGAACCCTGGCGCGCGGGCGCATTCCCGGTCGTGAAGGACCTCGTGGTCGACCGCTCCGCGTTCGACCGCATCATCGCCGCGGGCGGCTTCATCAGCGCGCCGACCGGCAGCGCCGTGGACGGTAACGCGACTCCGATCGAGAAAGAGAACGCCGACCTCGCGATGGACGCCGCGGCGTGCATCGGTTGCGGCGCGTGCGTCGCCGCCTGCCCGAACGCGTCGGCGATGTTGTTCACGGCCGCGAAGGTGTCGCAGTTCGCGCTCCTGCCCCAAGGTCAGCCCGAGCGCTACCGCCGCGCGCGCGCGATGGTCGCGACGATGGACCAGGCCGGCTTCGGCTCTTGCTCGAACCACGGCGAGTGCATGGCCGCATGCCCGAAGGCCATACCGCTCGATCACATCGCGCGGCTGAACCGGGACTGGCTCAAGGCGTCGTTCCGCGAGGGCCGCCGGGTCGCGACGTCGGGAGACAGCGCGGCGGGGTGACGATGTCGTACGGAACGTACGGTGTCAGGTGAATTCGTGCAGGGTTGCGTCCGCGACGTTCCCTGCGCGGGAGCCGTGGGCGCAACCCTGCACGAATTCACCTGACACCGTACGTTCCGTACGTTGACTCCAAACGACGACGACATCGTCGTCAGCGCAGGTCGCTCGACGAATCCTCTTCGAGGTAGTCGTAGTCGAGGTCGTCGAAGCTCTGCGCGACGTACCCATCCTGCTTCGAACGTTCGAACTCCTCGCCATAGGCCTTCAGCACCGCGCTCTGCACGAAGTCGCGCGCGTCCTGACTGATCGGGTGGCTGATGTCCGCATAGAGCCGCGGACGGCGGCGCTCGTCCATCTCGCCGCGATCATCGGCGAGCCGCGCGCCGCATTCGTTGCAGAAGCGCGCGCGGATGTGGTTCTTCGCGGCGCACGCGGGACAGCGATCACAGAGCTTGCGGCTCGGCATCGCGACGAACAGACCCTTCGCGCCTTCGATGATCTTGATATCGCGCACGACGAGCGTGTCGTCCAGCGTCAGGCTCGCGAACGCGCGCAACTTGTCCCGCGCCTGCAAGAGCAGCTTGATCCGGATCTCGGTGATCCTCATCGACGGCGCACCTCGACTTGAACCTTGAAACGATCGCACGGGCACGAATCCGCGCTCGCCGCGAATCGCGGTTCAATTTTTCGGTGCGAGTACCGCGCCGTGCCCGGACGCGTGGACGACGCGCGCGAGGCGAGTCCGCAGCCCGCGATCGCGCGCGCCGCGCTCCACGAGCTCGAGCGCGGTGCGTGCCTCGGCGTCGGAATCGTGGATGCCGAACCAGGAGGAGCCGCTGCCGCACAGGCGCCAAGCCGCAAGGCCAACGTGGTCGAGCAACGACCTCCACGCCCCGAGCGCGGGTATCGCGGCGAGGGCCGCTGCTTCGAGATCGTTCTCGATCGAGCCGCAGGCATCCGAGGCGGCCTCCGTGATCCGCGGGCGCAAAGTAGGTCGCGCACGATCCCTCGGCAAGGCCCGAGCGTAGACCGCGGCCGTCGGGGCGCCGCATTCGGGCGTCACGAGCGCGATGGACCAGCTCGGAATCGGGCCCTCGACGCGCTCGATGCGCTCGCCGCGGCCGGTCGCGATTCCGAGCCCTTCGCGCGCCTTCTGGAAGAAGACGCAATCCGAGCCGAGCCGCGCGAGCGCGCTCTCACCGACCTCGTCGGGGAGATCGGGTATCAGCGCCGCGCGCGCCGCGAGCCAGGTCGCGGCCGCGTCCGAGGAGCCCCCGCCCAGGCCGGCCTGGCTCGGGATGGACTTCCACAAGTCGATCTCGAGGCCTCGCACGGCGCGTCCACGCTCGCGCGCGACGTCGAGCAGGCTGCGCGCCGCCCGCACCGCCAGGTTGCGCTCGTCCAGGGGCACGTCGGGCGTCGCCGCCTCGCCGCGCACCGTGAGGCGCACTGCGCCCGAGTCGACGGCGCGCACGCGCACCACGTCGACGAGGTCGAGGGCCAGCATCCACGATTCGATGTCGTGGAAGCCGTCGGGGCGCTTCGCGAGCACCGCCAGCGTCAGGTTGACTTTGGCCGGCGCGAGCGCGCGCACCCAGGGTCCGTTCACGCCGCGGGCTCCCGCGGATCGGGCGCGTCCACCCGCAGGTTGTCGATCAGCCGAACTCCACCCAGACGGACCGCGATCAGGGCCTGCGCGCGCTCGAGCGGCGCCGCGAGCTCGTCCGCGCTCCAGGAATCGGGATCCCGGACGGTCGCGTACTCGACGGCGAGCGCGGAGTCCATCAACACGGCGCGCATCACCGCGCCGAGTCGATCCGCGCGGCGTTCGCCCGAGCGCCACGCCGCGCGTGCGCTCACGAGCGCGCGGAAGATCGCGGCGGCTTGCGCGCGCTGCTCGTTCGACAGGCGCTCGTTGCGCGACGAACGCGCCAGCCCCGAAGCCTCGCGCGAGGTCGGACACACGACGATCGGCGGCGCACCGCGGCGCCGCGCGAGATCGCGCACGACGAGCGTCTGCTGGAAGTCCTTCTCGCCGAAGTAGGCGACGTGCGGCGCGACGACGTCGAACAGACGATCGACGATCGTGGCGACACCGGCGAAATGCCCCGGGCGCAGCGCGCCCTCGAGACCGTGGGCCGCGGGCCCCGGATCCACGAGCAAGGACACGGGCAGCAGGCCGTCCGCTCCGAGCAGGCCCGCGAAGAATCCCGCGAGCGTCCCCGTGAACGCCATCGCGCACCCCGCCGGGCCGAGCAGCGCCACGTCCGACCCGAAATCGCGCGGATAGCGGTCGAAGTCGGACTTCTCGTCGAACTGAAGCGGGTTCACGTACACGCTGACGACGGCCGCGTCGTTCTCGCGCGCGGCGCGGCGCACGAGCTCGAGGTGTCCCTCGTGCAGCGCCCCCATCGTCGGCACGAATCCGATGCGGCGCCCGCGCTCGCGCTCGCGCGCGCACCAGGCGCGCGCCTCGGCCGGCGTTCCGAGCGACGCGATGGCGCGCGGTGCGACGCGGCGTTCCGCTCCGGACGCGCGCAAGTTCGCCAGCGCCTCGAGCACCGTGCTCCCGGATCTCGGGAAACGCAGTCCGGGCGCGATCTCGGCCAGCGGCTCGAGCACGAACGCACGTTCCTCGGCGCGCGGATGCGGCAGCACGAGCCCGGGCTCGTCGAGGACCGCGTCGCCGTGGACCAAGAGGTCGAGGTCGAGCGTGCGCGGTCCGTCGCGCACTCCAGCGACCCGCACGCGCCCCTCGGCGGCCTCGATCGCGAGCAGTGCGTCGAGCAGTTCGCGCGGAGCGAGCTCCGTGTCGACGAGCACGGCTCCGTTCCAGTAACGCTCCTGGCCGACCGGCCCACCGACCGGCTCGGTCTCGAGCCACGACGAAATGCCGCGCACGCGGGTCCGCGGGAGCCGGCGCAGGGCCGCGACCGCGCGCTCGAGGTGCTGCGCGCGGTCGCCGAGGTTCGTGCCGAGGGCGATCGCGGCGACGACCGTCCGGCCCGCGCTCACGCGGTGGGTCCCGCGGGCTTCGGGCTGGTCCGCGAGCGCCGGACGAGCCACAGCACGATCCCGATCAGGACGTAGCCGTGGAAGACGAGGAACAAGGACAGCGCCGGGATGGTGATCAGGAGCACCGCCGCGATCACGACCCACACGAGCGTGATGAACTGGCTGCGGCCGGTCATGGCCGAGAACATGTGCAGGTAGCGCACGCGGCTCACCATCAGGAGGCCCAGCACCACGAGCAGCCCCCACAGGACCGGCAGCGACCAGCCCATGTGCATGTTGGCCGGCATTTCGTCCAGCACGCGTCCGAGCGGCGTGCGGATCCCGTCCGAGTGCTCGAGCTGCGGCTTGCGCAGCGCTAGGTAGAGGAGCAGCGCGGACGCGACCGTGCCCGCCGCGGCCGGCGACGGAAGGCCCTGGAAGCTCTTGTGCGCCTCGGGGTCCGGGTCGGTGTCGAGGTTGAAGCGCGCGAGGCGCAGGATCGCCATGATCGCGAACAGCGCCGCGGCGGCGAAGGTCAGGCGCGGGTCGACGGCGTAGCCCCAAGCCGGCCCCTCGTGCTCGATCAGGATCTTGGTGAGGATCGCGGGCGCGACGCCGAAGCTCAGCATGTCGCTGAAGCTGTCGAGTTGCGCGCCGAACGCGCTGCCCCCGCCGACCATGCGCGCGACCTTGCCGTCGAGCGCGTCGAACAACATGCCCACGAAGATGAGCCAGGCCGCCGTCTCGAGGTTCTGGAAGAAGCGCAAAGGATCCGGACCCGCGTAGGCCAGCGCGTCGATCCCCTTGCAGATGGCGAGCAGTCCGCAGAAGGCGTTCGCCAGGGTCAGGAGGTTCGGGAGGAGGTGGATCTTGCGCACGGGGTCGTCCGGGTCGGTGAGGCGCCATCCGGGGGAGCGCGCGGAGACGGTACGGCGGGCGCGGGGGGAATGCACCGGGGAACGGCCGGGCGGCGCGAGGAGTCGCTCGGTGCGCTGATTTCGTCGCGCGCGCGACGTCGCAGCTCCGCGGTTCTCACGCAGGCTGGCAAGCCGCTCCCGAAAAAGGTACGGAGAGCGTCATGTCCGCGATCGTCCACGTCCACGCGCGCGAAATCCTCGACTCGCGCGGCAATCCGACCATCGAGGTCGACATCGCCCTGGAGTCCGGCGCGACCGGCCGGGCG
>Ga0163144_10027365_pt1 | contig 11041 bp, 7 predicted proteins | sample OliLak19BULKMAT1_FD_123175 | JGI IMG/M metagenome (GOLD analysis project Ga0163144, IMG submission 123175) | Freshwater microbial mat bacterial communities from Lake Vanda, McMurdo Dry Valleys, Antarctica - Oligotrophic Lake LV.19.BULKMAT1 | ecosystem: Environmental > Aquatic > Freshwater > Lake... | reverse complement strand
TGCCCCTACGCTTCGGGAGAAGGGCCCCGCCCCCCAATGGCCCAAGGCCAGGCTGCGCGCTGGCCCAAGGCCAGGCTGCGCGCTGGCCCAAGGCCAGGCTGCGCGCTGGCCCAAGGCCAGGCTCCGCGCTCCCCTTCTGCCGCGCGGGCTCCTGGCCCGTTAGACTCCACCGCGCGTGGCCAAGGAACAAAACCCCATCATCCTTATTTTCGGCCAGGATTCACTCCGCGCGGAACGAGCCCTTGAGGGCGTCCTCAAGGCCCGTCATATCGACCCCTCGGAGATCATCCGCATATGGGGTGACGAGTCGTCGTTTGCGGATGTGTTCGCGGCGGCGGCCTCGCGGTCTCTCTTTTCCGAACGGACCGTCGTCATGGTCCGCCGGGCGGAGAAGCTTCGCGGGGGAGGACGGGATCCTGAGAGTGAAGGGGACGAGGGGGAGTCTGACGTCGAGACCGAGCCAAAGCCCCGCGGCAAAAAGGCCGCAGCGAAGTCTTCCGTCGCGGAACTGCCCGAGGTCGATCCCTCGTCGAGTCTCATCTTCATCGTGAGGAAAGCGAACCGCACCGCGGGGATGTGGCGGAAGATCAACAAGGCCGCCGAAGTCATCGAGGTGGACTACTTCAAAGGTCGGGCGCTGACCACCGCCGCCGCGGCCGAGGCTCGGGCCTTGGGGCTCAGGGTCTCGGATGAACTCGTCCAGGAAACCGTCGACCAATGTGGACCGGCCCTGGGCCGCATCGCCAGCGAATTCGAGAAGATGGTCCTCTACCAGGGCGGCAAATCGGGTCCCGGGGCCGACGACATCGTGGCGGTCACCTCCGCGCCGCCCCTCTACCTGCTCTCCGATGCCCTCATGGTCAGGAACAAGCGCAAGAGCCTGGGCTATCTCGACGATGCCCTGCGGCAGGGAGAGGCAGGACTGCGTGTCCTTGCCACACTGCACGGCGCGGTGCGCCGGCTGGCCATGTTCCGGGCGATGCGGGCCGAGGGGGTTCCGAGCGCCGAGGCCGCGGGCAGACTTGGCATCCTGCCCTTCAAGGTGATCGATACGGAGCGGGCGGCCAGGGCCTGGAGCGAAGCGGAGGTGGGACGGGCTCTTTCAATCTTTGCTGAAGCCGACCGGCGCCTGAAGCTGTCGGCTCCGCCGAGTCCGGTTCTGACCCACGCGGTGATTCAGATCCTTGGCGGGCAACTCCCGAGCGGGGGACGGACCTGAGGGGTGCGACGCCGCACGCGCTCACGTCCCCGCCGGTGTGCCTCAAGCGGGAACGGAGGCGGAGAGACCTAGGCCTAGGCGCTGACGGCGTTGAGGCGGCGCGCGAGGCGCGACTTGGTGCGGCTGGCGGCGTTGCGGTGGATCGCACCCTTCTTGGCCGCGCGATCCAGTTCCGAGAATGTGGGGCCGGAAAGAGCCTTGGCCGCGGTGGCGTCGCCCTTCTCCATGGCCGAACGGAGCTTCTTGACCTGAGTCTTGAGCTGCGCGGTATTGGCGCGGTTGATCGCGCGCTTCTTGCGCGATCGGCGCATTTGTCTGAGTGCGGAGTCGTGATTCGCCACGCTAAAAAACCTCTTCTGTCGCTAAACCCTGTGTTTGTGCGGGCAAACTCCCGCCATTCCGACCTTGTGAGCCGGTGAGTCTACCTGAAACTCCGCAGAAGCACGAGCCCCGGGTCCGTCCGGGCTTCGGGGCCAAGACCGCGATGCTGTCTCTCGCCACTCTGCTTTCGCGGGTCCTCGGGTTGGTTCGAGAACAACTCTTCGCCTTGACCCTCGGCGCATCCGCTCAAGCGGAGGCCTTCGTGATCGCTTACCGGATCCCGAATCTTCTCCGGGATTTGTTTGCGGAGGGCGCCCTCTCCGCGGCTTTCATTCCGGCCTATTCGCGCGCGGATATGGAGAGCGCGGATCGAGGCTTCGCCCTCGCCCGGCGGCTTCTGACCCTGCTGTTCCTTGTACTCACCATGATCTGCGGCCTGGGCGTGGTGGCGGCACCTCTGCTGGTTCACGGGCTCGCCTCCGGCTTCTCGGAGATTGAAGGGAAGACGGAACTCGCGACCACCCTGACCCGGGTCATGATGCCGATTCTTCCTTTCGTTTCGTTCGCCGCGGTTGCGATGGGGATGCTGAATTCGCGGGACAGGTTCGGCCTGCCGTCGCTGGCCCCGGCGGTCTTCAATGTGGTCAACATCGTCATCGCGCTGGCCCTTCACGGGGCCGGCCTTTCGATGGACAAGGTGGCCTATGGCTGGGCGGTGGGCGCTCTCTTCGGAAGCGCCGCCCAGTTCCTGGTGCAGTGGCCGGGCCTCCGGCGCGAAGGATTTCGGTTTCGACCGGACTTCAAGTTCGACGACCCGCTCATTCGGGACATTCTCACCACGATGGCCCCGGCCACGGTCGCCCTCGCCGCGGTTCAGATCAACATATTCGTGAGCAGTCACTACGCTTCGACCCAGCCATCGGCGGTGGCCTGGCTCAACTATGCGTTTCGGCTGCTCTACCTTCCCATGGGCCTGTTCGGAGTCGCGGTCGGCACGATCGCCGGAGCGCGATTGTCCCGCCTGATCGCCTCCGGCAATCCACTGGATGCGCATGCCCAGATGGCGCAGGCTCTGCGGTTGCTGCTGTTCCTGACCCTGCCTTCCGCTCTCGGCCTCATTGTCGCCGGCCAGCCGATCGTCAGGCTCATCTACGAACACGGAGCCTTCACGTCTGTGGATACCGGGGCGGTGGCGAGGGCTCTTGGGTGGATGGCGATCGGCCTCGTGGCCTACGCCTCGACCAAGGTCTTCGTGCCCTACTTCTACGCGATTCAGCGTCCTCGAGTCCCCTTCGGCGCGAGCCTCCTTGCGGTGACCGCCAACATTCTGACCCTGGTCCTGCTGTGGAATTCGATGGGCTTTGAGGCGGCCGGTCTGGGAATGGCTCTTGGCAATCTCGCAAACGGGGGACTGCTTCTTGCGGTCTATCGCGGACCGGAGTCTCTGCTCAAGACCATGGACCTGCGGTTCATAGGATCTCTTCTTGCCGCGACGGGTGCCATGTCCCTGGTGGTCGCGCAGTCGCTCTCGATGTTCGACCCCGCCGCGTCCGGATTGTCTGCTAAGGCCTGGGGGGCGCTGGTCCCGGTGTCTTTGGGGGCGGCCACCTACGTTGGCCTGACCGTTCTGCTCCGAGTCCCTGAAGCAACCCGGTTGGTGGACATGGTTCGGCGGCGCGTCGCGCGATGACCGGCGCAACCGGGGAGGCGCCCCCCCCGCCCGAGGATGCTCGGGTCACCGACTACCTGGACCATCTGCGGGCCGAACGCGGCTTGTCACCCAACACCATCGCTTCTTACCGTTTCGATCTTCGCAAGCTCGAAGCGTGGGCGCGGTCCCGGGAGCAGAAGCTCGAAGACATCAAGGTGCGGGATGTGGCGAGCTTCCTGGCTCACCTCCGGGCCCTGGGATTGTCGGCGCGTTCGGCCGGACGGGCGGTTCACGCGATCCGGGGGTTCTTCCGCTTCCTGGTGCGCGAGGAGAAGCTGACCGACGACCCCATGGAGAACGTGCGGTCTCCGCGCCCGTTCAAGCCCTTACCTCGCTTTCTGAACCGCGCTCAGGTGGAGGCGCTGTTGAGATCGCCGGATTGCCGCACGCCTCTTGGTCTCCGGGATAAGGCGATCCTGGAGACCATGTACGCAAGCGGCCTGCGCGCGTCGGAAGTCACCCTCTTGAAGACCGAGAACATCGACCCCGACATCGGGCTTTTGCGCATCTTCGGCAAGGGAAGAAAGGAACGACTCGTTCCCATCGGGTCGAGCGCCCTGGCCGCGATCCTGCGTTACGAGCAGGAGGGCCGCGGGTTGCTTCTGAAGAAAAAGCGCACGCGCGAGTTGTTTCTCAACCATGCGGGGGGGGCCTTGTCGCGGATGGGGTTGTGGCTGATCGTGCGGCGGCATGCCCTCTCCGCGGGCGTGGCCTCGATCCTGACCCCACACGTTCTTCGTCATTCCTTCGCAACTCATCTTCTCGAGAATGGCGCGGACCTGCGCGCATTGCAGGCCATGCTGGGCCACGCCGACATCTCCACCACGGAGATCTACACCCATGTGACCCGCGAGCGGTTGCGCCAGATTTTCGACAAATTTCACCCGCGGGCCTGACTTCGAGGACCCCTCCTTTCTTCGCCGGACTTTGCGGCCCGGCCTTCTCATGAAGGTAAGATTCGCGTGCCGAGGCGGGGGAGAGTCCACCCGTTCATCCGGCTAAACGAATTGATCACAGAGGTTCAATGAACAAACACCGCCACCTTTTCACGTCCGAGTCCGTCACTGAAGGCCACCCCGACAAGATCGCCGACCAGATCTCTGACGCGGTCCTCGACGCGCTTCTCGCGCAGGATCCCATGAGCCGCGTCGCCTGCGAGACCCTGGTGACCACCGGCCTCGCCTTTATCGCCGGCGAAATCACGACCACCGCCTACGCCGACCTGCCCTCGATCGTCCGCTCGACCATCGCCGACGTGGGCTACACGCGCGCGAAGTTCGGTTTCGACCATCAGACCTGCGCGGTCATCAACTCTATCGATAAGCAGTCACCCGACATCGCCCAGGGCGTAGACACCGGCGGCGCCGGAGACCAGGGGCTCATGTTTGGTTTCGCCTGCACGGAAACCGAGGAGCTGATGCCCCTGCCTATCCAGATGGCCCACAAGCTCACCAAGCGCCTCTCGGTGGCCCGTCGCAGCGGCGAGATCGACTACCTCCGCCCCGATGGCAAGAGCCAGGTGACGGTCGAGTACGATGGCGGCAGGGTGAAGAGGATCGACGCGGTGGTCATCTCCACCCAGCATGACGACCGGGTGAATACCGAGGCCCTTCGGGAGGATGTCCTCACCAAGATCATCCGTCCGACCCTCCCCGCGAATCTGATCGACGATCAGACCAAGTTCCACATCAACCCCACCGGACGGTTCGTGGTCGGTGGTCCCCAGGGCGATTGCGGCCTCACCGGGCGCAAGATCATCGTCGACACCTACGGGGGCGCCGCCCCCCACGGCGGCGGCGCATTCTCGGGCAAGGATCCGACCAAGGTAGACCGGTCGGCCTGCTACATGGCGCGCTACATCGCGAAGAACATCGTGGCCGCGGGCCTCGCCGAGCGCTGCCTCGTCCAAGTGGCCTACGCGATTGGCGTGGCCGAACCGGTCTCGGTGATGTGCGACACCGAAGGCACCGGCAAGGTTGACGAGTTGAAGCTCGTGGATGCGGTTCGGCAGATCTTCAAGCTGACCCCGAAGGGCCTCACGGAACAGTTGAATCTGCGCCGGCCCATCTACCGCCAGACCGCCGCGTTTGGTCACTTCGGCCGTACCGAACCCGACTTCACGTGGGAGAAGACGGACAAGGCCGAGGAATTGAAGGGTCTGCTCAAGTAGTCCTCGCGAGGAGCGGGCCGCCGCCACTGTTTCGTGCGAAAGTCTGTCCTCCCAATATGGAGTTCGCATGACGGTGAGTGGTGCGCCCGACTCCGTGACGCCCCCTGCCCAACCGCGAGGGCGTCGGCGCGCGGCTTCGCTCGCCCTTAAAGGAGCCATCGGCCTGGGTGTCCTCGTCTGGGTGCGGGCCTTCTTCGCCGGCCCCGCAGCGTTGTCTGGGCAGGCCTTAGGCGAGGGGCCGCAGTACCGCGCCTCGGGTGTTGTCCATGTGCATACGAACCTCTCCGACGGACGGGGGACTCCTGCGGAAGTGATCGCCGCGGGCCGACGCGCGGCGGTGGACTTCATGGTCATCACCGACCACAACCGAGTGGATCCCGCGGAGTTTGATCGGGTAACCCGGCCGGGTGATCCCCTCGTGATCGTTGGCTCAGAGGTCTCAACCGAGGCCGGCCATATTCTGGCCATCGGAATTCGCGCGCCCACGTTTCGCTTTTCGGGCACCCTCCGCGAGGCTCTGGACGACGTTCGGCACCTCGGCGGGTGCGCTTTCGCCGCCCATCCGACATCCCCGCGCGGGGAGACGCGCTTTTCTCGCGAGGACGACCCGGGGAACTTCGGGGTGGAAGTGGTGAATGGGGATACGGCCTGGCGCGAAGCGTCCCCCTTCGACCTCGCACTCGCGGCGTGGACTTACCCGGTTAACCCTCAGTTCGCTCTCTCTCGAACCCTCGACCGCTTCGAGTCCGAACTCGCGTTGTGGGACCGCATCCTGTCTCGGCGCTTCGCGCCCGCCATCGGCGGGACCGACGCCCACGGTCGAATTCCCATCACTCGCACCTCCAGCCTCCCGTTGCCCTCTTACGAGGCGCTGTTCGGCCTGGTACGAACGGTGGCGCATCTGGAGGCACCCCTTTCGTCCAATCGGGCGACCGCGCGAGACCAGGTCACTCGGGCTCTATGCGCTGGAAGCAGTGTCGTGGCGATTCCGTCCCTGGCCGATCCGTCAGGCTTCTCCTTTGTCGCGCGCACTGGGAATGGAGAAGCCATCGGCCCCGGGTCGACCGTGCGGTTTGGCCCGGGTCTTGCGCTTCTCGCGGGCGGTGCGGTCCCCAAAGGCACCACGCTGCGGCTGATCGAAAGCGGACAGACGGTGGCCACCGCGACCGAGACCCTGAAGTTCGAGCCCACGCGCCCTGGGGTGTTTCGAGTCGAGGCCTATGCGCCCGGTGCGTCCACTCCATGGATACTCGCAAACCCCATCTCCATCCTTACCCCGGAGGGAGAGCGGGCCCGGGTGGAAGCAGCACGTCCCTACCACGAGCCTCAGGTGGAGGGGTCCGTGAACATCGACGACTTCGATGGAACCACCGCGTTCGCGGCCGAACATGATCCCGGGTCGAGTGTTGCCACACCGATCGTCGACCCGGAAGGCGGCCGTGGCTCTGGGGGAGCCGCACTTCTATCGTTCCATCTCAACCCGTCACCGAATCCGCCGGTCTGGTGTGCTCTCGTGGATCGTACGAAGCGTGACCTGGCCGCCAGCAAGGGAATCTCCTTCTGGCTCAAGGGTGACGGTGAGTACCGGGTGTGGTTCCAGATTCGCGATCTCAACCCGGCATCGGCCGACGAGGGTACGGAGGCCTGGTTCGCCTCGGTTCGAACCTCGCCCGCGTGGACCCTTCACAACATTTCGTTCTCCTCGCTCCGAAGCATCAACCGGACGTCTGATGGTTCGTTCGACCCAAGCCGGATCGCTCATCTGGTCTTCGTGATTGATCACGGCGCCATGGCCTTTGGCAGCCGCGGCAAGGTCTGGATCGACGATCTCCGCGCCTACTGAGGCGATTGGGGAGCGCTCTTCGGCTTCCGGGCGAGGGTGCGGTAATACTCCTCGACCATCGCACGATATCCGGGCGGGAGTTCCTCGGAGCCCGAGAGCTGTAGTTCGGGCCGCTTGCCATCGACGTCCCGGCGCAACACGTACTCCAACATCTTGATGTCGTCGGCGACCTGGCCCGCGAGTTCCGCGAGGCCCAGCGGATCCCGCAGATTTCGGTCGGTGGCGAGCCCCTGGAGTCTCTGAGCGAGGGCCGCGGCCTGGGGAGAGGAAACACCGCTCTCCTCAAGGGCCCGGCGAAACGCCTCGGCATCCTGGGCCCGTTCGGTGATCTCTCGTCGAAGTTGCCGGGTCTCTTCGGCCCCCAGCCGGCCGCGCTCACCGCCGCCGCCTGGGCGGCCACGGTTAGCCGACGAGCCTCCGACGCCCCGTTGTGCACCTGGGCCTTCAGCCTGCCCCCCCCCCTCCGCGTTCGCACCCGGCTGCCCTTGCCCGGAGCCTGGCGACTGATTGGGGTTCTGGCCACCCGCCTGCGGCTGGGTGCCGCTCGGCTGGCCATTCTGGCCTGACGCCTCGGGGGCGCTGCGGGCGCGAAGGCGCTCCTCCATCGAGTCCAGGCCGCGCGCAAGTTCACGGGCCCGGTCCAGAGCGTCCGCCCTCTTTTTCTCCGGCGCCACGCCCAGGGACCTCCCGGCGGCGCGAATCTGTTCAGCCAGATGGTCGAGGGTCTGGCCGATGTCGTTCTCGAAGGCCTCGGCGGTAGGTTCAGCGGCCCGGTCAACGAGACCCTTGGTGTAGCGGATCTTCTCTTTCAGCTTGGAGTCGCGGATTCCATTCGCGGCCTCCTGCAGTTTCCGTGAGGCTTCCTTCTGCTCGCGGCGGGCTTCTCCCGCTACCTTGTCGAGTCTGGACTCGAGTCCAGCCACGTCGGCCGCCAGGGCATCCTTGCGCGACTTCACGGTCTCCGCTTTCGAGGATCCGCTCGGGCCGGTCGCGCTTTTGCCTGGCCCCTCCCTGAGTTCACGCAGGTCACGCGCGATCTGCTCCTGGTCCCGCTTAAGTTCCTCGGCCTTCTGGGTGAAGCCGGACATATCCCGATCGAGCCGCGCCGACCGCTCCTGGTCAAGCAAACGACGGGCCTCACGCAGGCGGTCGAGCGGCGATTGCCCGGAAGGGCTCGCGCCCTGCGACTGCCCCCGCGGAGCGCTCGCTTGTTGTCGCATGGCCGCCGCGGCCTCACGCAGCCGCCGTGCCGATTCTTCGAGGCCTGGCGACTGGTTTTCACGGGTCAGACGTTCGAGTTTGCGCCCCAGTTCCTCGGCCTCGTCCGCCAGTTGACGCTGGGAGGCGGAGCCGCCTCCGCCCCGCTGGTTGGGAGTCTGGCCGCGTTGGCGGGCGCGTTCGTTCTCCTGCTCTTGCCGCCGCGCCAGTTCCTGAAGGCGAGAGAGAGCCTCGTCGACCTGTTCTTCACGTTGTTCACGAGCACCGCTTTGAAGTGTCTCGTATTGATTTCTCAACTTGTCGAGATCCAGTTCGTACAGATCGGCCAGATCGTCCGCGGAGGCGCTCGACCCACCACCTCCTCCGCCACCCCCACCGCCCATGGCGACTTGAACCTCGCGGAAAGAGGCCTCGGCACGTTGAAGATGGGCGAGAGCGGATTGTTCGATGGGCAACGCGGCCCGCGGGCGGGGGACCTTCAGCTCAGTTTCCGCGAGCGACATCTTTAGGGTGGCCTGCCGCATCTCTTCCGCGGTGCCATGCATCGGAGACCCGTCGGGCAAGGCGCCCCGCGCAAGCATTCGCGTGACCAGGCCTTCCACCTGAGTACGCAGCCGCTGCTGAATGAGAGCTACCGTCTGCGCATCCTGGGCGAGACCCTTCGGATCGCGGGTTCTCGCCTCCTGTTCCCGAGCGAGCCGGAAGGTGGCCGCGATCACCTGGCGCTGCTGTTGCGAAAGCGATCCCGCATCCTCGCCCCCTTCACCGCCGCCCCCGCCTCCTCCGCCCTGTTCGGCTTGTCGGAAATCCCTGCGATAGGGCCTCGCCTCGAGGAAATAAATGTCCGTGGTGCCTATCTGAGCCGGTACGCCGGAATCGGTGCCACGCGCGTAGTACGAGATGAAGTCGCCCGGCTTGAGGGAGAACTCTTCTAGGAAGAACGTGTGGCCTGCCAGCACTTCCTTGAGAACCGGGGCCTGGTGGAGCGGGACGACCTTCTCCCCACCGCCGTTCACGGAGTAGATCAACTCCACCTTCGCCAGGCCGAAGTCGTCCTCGGCCTTGACCTGGGCGAAGACCTCTTCGATGGGAGTGGCCTGGCTATCGCGCCCGGGGCGGTCGAAGGCGAGGCGGGGCGGCAAGTCCGGAATCACCTCGATGACGTAGTCGGGAGAGGCTCCCACGAATGTGCCGTCCGCGCCCTGCAACTCGACTTTGTAAAACCCGTTGGCGCTCACGCTCATCTTGCCACTTAAGGCGAGTCCGCTCGCCGCTACCTCGAGGGGAAGGGGCGTCGATTCGGCGCCCTGAAGGACCAATCTTCCTCCCTGCACCGGCACCGTCGACGTAATCGAGAAGATCACGTTCGTGCCCTTCAGGGTGATGATGTCGCCCGTGCCCTCGACGCGTTGGGGATCGAGCCGAGTGTAGGCGGGCAGGCGGAACTCCAGATCGATCGCCTTCACGTAGGGTCGATCGACGACGCTCAAAGTGAAGACTCCGGATCGGACACCCGCGGACTCCACGAAGTATTCAGTATCGGCCATCACCGAGAGCATCATGAAACGATGCGCCGCCCTCTCCCCGGTGGATTCCTCCCGAACCATCGGCGATCGGATCCAGTCAAAGCCTGGCTGCCGGGTCACCACCTCCGCCAAACCGTCGAGGCCATTGAGAGTCGCCACAACCTCCTGATCGCTCGCCCGGGCCACCGTGAGATTGCCCGGGGTGACATCGACCTTGTAGGGGGTTGCCGGGCGGCCGGAACGAGAGAAGGGGCTCAGAAGGTAGGGAAACGCCTGCTGGATGAAAGCGGGGGCAAGAAAGTAGAAAGCGGTCCCCAGAACGGCGACGGCGCTCAGTGCGGCGAAGGCCTGCCGCATTTCCGCTTTCTCCACCTCGCGGGGGAGGTCGAAGGCTTCGAGCCGCGTGACGACGTCGCTTACGAGCCGGCTCCTTAAGGCGTTCGACTCCTGCGGGCCTGGAGAGGGCCCGCTTGCTTCGACCGCGCTTCGCAACGCCGCATCGAGGGAAGGCTCGTGTTCCTCGATGTAGCGGGCGATCGCGGTGTCCGATGTCTGCTTCCGTCCTCGCCACATCGGGACGACGACAAATCGAACGAGGAGGAAGAGAACCCAGACATAAAGGACGCCGGTGATTCCGCGCACGGCACCTTCGGTGTACCGCGTGGCGTCCAGGGCATAGGCGGCACCGGCGATCCCCAGTACCGACCCCGCCGCGAGCACGGCCAAGCCCCGAAAGAGGACGCGCAGGGTGTACCGCGTGCGGACACGTCGAAGGGCCTGACCGAGTCTCGGATGGTCGTCGAGCACGCCGGGGGTGAACATCACCATGGAAGGTCCCTCGAATGTATCAGGAGGCTGCTCTTTGTCCCTTGGCGTTCCCGAGAATGGTCTCGGCGACCAGGAGAAGTAGGACGCCCAGGAGGCCGAGGCGCCAGAAGCCCTGACCGGCTCCCGCCTCGGCGGGCCCAGCCGCCGGCAATGGCGCGGTGGCTTTGCCGGTGGAGCGAAGGGCCGCTTCCAGCTCGTCCGGATC
>Ga0163144_10027361_pt1 | contig 11042 bp, 9 predicted proteins | sample OliLak19BULKMAT1_FD_123175 | JGI IMG/M metagenome (GOLD analysis project Ga0163144, IMG submission 123175) | Freshwater microbial mat bacterial communities from Lake Vanda, McMurdo Dry Valleys, Antarctica - Oligotrophic Lake LV.19.BULKMAT1 | ecosystem: Environmental > Aquatic > Freshwater > Lake... | reverse complement strand
GTTCATCGGACTTACTACTCCGGCAATGAATAATTGGACATTGGATTTGCTGGCTACGCCGCGTAACCAGCCTAAACAACGAACAACTACGTTCATTTAATTATTGCCTGAGTAGTAGGCAGATAGAGAAACTCGATTTAACAATATTATTAGCGTATATTAGCGCGAATTAGCGGTGCCGAAATCGTTTTTCAAATAATGCGAAGGTAGAGTATTTTCAACCGCTAATAGACACTAATGTTCGCTAATGTACTTGAAGTTACTGCTGGGGACGATTCACACGCGCAAGTTCCCCTTGAAGAGATGGTATAGCATTTATCGCCGCATCTATCCAAACTGCTTGTCCGACAAAATCTGGATCGACCGTGTAAACAATGATCCCAAAGTGGTTGGGGTTGTCTCGATGCAAGCGAATAAAATCACGACTATTCAAGTTGAGAATCGCTCATTCCTCCATTATTGCCCAATCGAGAACTTCGAGATCAGGAGTCGCTATTCCAGAGAGTTCGCGTTCTTGGATCGTAACTACATCATGCTGCAGCCTACGCAATTCCTGAATTACTGCGAACGGAAAATTTTCGTTGGAGTAAAACCGAGCCAAAGTCACTCCCCTTCATTCTCGTTGATCTCTTGCTCAATTTCCGCTTGATTCTTGGCAACATAGGACCAAGCTTGCGCTAAATCGACGGGACTTAAACTCGGAAAGTTTTCTAGGATCGCGGAATCCGCAATTCCCAATTGCCTCATGCGCTCCAAGACCAAAACGGGAATTCGAGTCCGAATCAGACATGCGGCACCACCGCAAACGCCCGATGTTTTGACGATGCTAGGAAATTCGACGGAATGCGCTCTGGTTGACGTTTCCAGCGCTGACTCACGTTGTAAAGAGGACCAAAGCCGAAGGCGTTGATCCGCCGAAAGTTCGTCAATTTGCGCGATGATTTTTTCCACCGACGCCATGTCGAGATCCATGAAGGACAAAGGGCTTCGCATTTGTTCTCTACGCAATTATAGGCTGTCCACATGAAGTCGCAAAATCAGCCTCGCATTACCGAAAAAATACCAACGTCACCAACACAAAAATCGGAATCAGGATTCCAATGGAATACGCCGTGTACCCGAAAAAGCTCGGCATTTTGACGTGGTTTTCCTCGGCGATCGCTTTGACCATAAAGTTCGGTCCGTTGCCGATATAGGTGTTCGCACCCATGAAGACCGACCCGCACGAGATCGCGATTAAGATCGCGGCCGCTCCCTCCTGTTGCAGGAACGTCGCCAAGTAAGGAGTATTGTCCGGGATCACTCCTTTCAGTCCGCTGGCGGTGGCGGCGAAGGTGAGATACGTCGGGGCGTTATCTAAAAAGCCGGAAAGCGCGCCGCTCGCCCAAAAGAACTGCCACGGCTGCGTGATCCCCAGTTCCTTGCCGCGCACGCCGAGAATCTCCAACGCCGGAATCATCGTCGCAAAAATCCCGGCAAACAGCACGGCGACTTCGATGATCGGCCCAAAGCTGAAGCGGTTCTTTTCGCGGATCGCGGGCTTGGTCATGACGAACGAAGCGATCGCCAAGAGAGCCATTAAGCCTTCTTGCACGCCGAAAGCAGTCCCTAAAAACCTCTGTCCCTTAGCAACGATCACCGCCACTACGCCGAACAAAAAGATGACGTTATGCAGCCCGATGATCCGCAGCGGTTCATGCTCCATGAGCCGTTCAAGCTGCGAACCGGCCCGTTCGCGCTCTTCGCGATTGAGCGCGACCTGATCCCAAATATTAAAGATCATCAACAGCAATAAATTGACCATCAACCACTGCTGCCAGAGGTTCTGGACCGTCCACATGAACGGCACCCCTTTTAGGAATCCTAAAAACAGCGGGGGATCGCCGATCGGCGTCAGCAGGCCCCCGCAATTCGAGACGATAAAGATAAAGAAAATCACCACATGGACCAGGCTCTTGCGGCTGGCGTTGGCGCGGATCAGCGGGCGGATCAAGACCATCGACGCGCCGGTGGTGCCGATCACGCTGGCCAACATTGCTCCGATTCCCAACATAATCGTGTTGACAATCGGCGTTCCGGCCAGCGAACCTTGGATATAGATCCCGCCGCTAATCACAAAGAGCGAGCCAAGCAAGAGCACAAACGAGAGATACTCTTGCCCCGTGTGCTGCAACAAATGCAGTCCTGCGTAATCAAAGTCTTTGCTGAACATGATTGCCATATAAGCCGCGACGGGAACCCCCAGCGCCGCCGCGATGATCCCCTTGTTGGCGTTGTGTTCCCACCAATGCCCGGCGGCGAGGGGCAGGATGGCGATGCAGCCGAGGATCGCCGCAAATGGCAGCACCGACCAAATTGGCAATAGTTCTCCTACCTTTTTCGCTGCGGCCGCGCCGTGAACCGGGACTACCCTTGGAGGCGGGGCTGCCGCGGGAACTTCTTGTGCCTGTACGAAATGCGGAGCAAATCCAAAGGTCAACCACAAAATCACCACCCCTGCCCCGCCGCGAATAAATTCACTCATCGAGACCAAACTCCTAACCCGCCAAGATCTTCGGCCGAACCGCAAATCACAACGCTCTGCCGCAATGTAATTTCCCCGTCCGGCGGAGTCAAACCGTGCAGCGCGTCATTAAAGTCGCCCTATTTGACATAATCGGAATAATCCGCGTCTCTTTGCATTTTCGGCGTCCAGGAATTCGATAATGAACGATGTCTGATTTCGTTCCCCCGCCTTCCCCAGCCCCGCCTAGTTTGGCCTCAATTGTCCGTTCAAAATCTCCCGCGCACTAGCGTTTTATGGTTGTCATCGTCGGCTATATCATCGTGATGGGTTCGGTGCTGGGCGGCTTTATGATGGCCGGCGGCGAGATCGGCTCGTTGATCCACCCTTCCGAGATCGTCACGATCGGCGGCTCCGCACTGGGGGCAATGGTCGTCAGTTCCTCGCCCAAAGTGCTCAAGGATCTGTTCAAAGCGATCCTGGGTTGCCTGGGAGGTAATCCCTTTAGCAAAAACACGTACCGCGATCTTCTCAAGTTGCTTTACGATCTGCTCAAGACGGCCCGCCGCGAAGGACTGCTGGCGCTGGAATCGCATATCTCGAATTCACACGACAGCACCTTATTTAACAAATATCCGGCAATCGCCAAGAACCACCACGCCACCGAGTTTATCTGCGGCGCGCTTTCGACCGTGATCGACGGCTCGGCCAGCCCGCAACAACTCTCCGCGATGCTGCAAAAGGAAATTAAGGTGATCGAGGAAGAGCACCACGCGCCGTTGGTGACGCTCTCGAAAACGGCCGACGCATTGCCGGGTTTCGGGATCGTCGCGGCGGTGCTGGGAATCGTCATCACGATGGGGGCCATCAGCGGCCCGGTCGAGGAGATCGGCCACAAAGTCGGCGCCGCGCTGGTCGGAACGTTTTTAGGGATTTTACTCTCCTACGGTTTTCTCGGGCCGTTGGCGGCGCAGATGGAGCTTCGCGGACACGCCGAGTTGGCGTTTTTCCGCACGATGGCCGACATTATCCAGGCGTTTGTCGATAATGTTCCTCCCAAAGTCGCCATCGAGCAAGCGCGCCGCGGACTCACCAGCGACGTCCGGCCGTCACGCGATGAACTCGACAAGCTGTTCATGGAAGTCGATGCGTCGTAAAGTTCGGAGCGGAAGTCGCCGGACAGCTTGAGTAGCGGAAGTAGCCGGACTTCCCATGAGATTTTGCAAGTTCGGGCTCAGATTCGGAACAGTGGCCAGTTCCGCTTTTTCAAATTTTTTCACCAAACGCTAAACCGGAGTTAAACTATGGCCGCAGGCGGCGGTGGCGCTTGGAAAGTGGCTTATGCGGACTTTGTGACCGCGATGATGGCCTTTTTTATGGTGATGTGGCTGGTGGCCCAGAATAAACCGGTCCGCGAAGCGGTCGCCGATTATTTCCAAAACCCCTCGGGCCGCGGTAAACACGCCGGCGGCTCGCTCAAGCCGCAGTTTCGCAAAAATCTCCATCAAGGCGGGAGCAAAGTCCTCAATCAAGGAACCGAGGGAAACGGTTCAGAATCGGGCGATTCGGCGACCGAGTCGCCGCTGCCCGAGAACAACCGAACCGACGGTACCGGCGAAGTGACGCCCTTACTCAAACCACCGGGGCAGCGCTCGTCGATTGGCACGCTCGTTGCTTTCGTCGAAGCTTCGGCGGATCTCGATGAGCAAACGACCGCGCAGTTGCAAGTTTTTTTACCGACGTTATTAGGCAAAACCAACCGCATCGAATTACGCGGCCACGCCTCGCGCCGGCCGTTGCCGGCGGATAGCCCGATCCGCGATCCATGGCAGCTTTCCTACGCGCGGTGCCAGACGGTGATGAAATTTTTGATCGAACACGGCGTGGAGCCGAAACGAATCCGCCTCAGCCAGGCGGCGGGCAACGAACCGTATTCGCAGCGGATCGAGTCCGATTGGCTGGCCCAGAACTCGCGCGTCGAAATCTATCTGCTCAACGAGTTCGTCGAGGATCATACGACTCCCGCAGTGGGTAAAGGAGGGGTGGATAAAGGACCGGCGGGCAAAGGCCCGGCCCCGCCCGCCGCCGTTCACGCGGCCGCGACGCATTAGGGACGCACGGAGATCGCCGCATGTCTCAATCGCGCAAAAATCGCCGCCGCAAGGTGTTTCACCGCCGCTCGCAACCGGGGGCCAAGCCGGGGACGATCGCCGTCGATCCGGCTTCGCCTAAGCCGGTCGTCCAAGTGCTGGCGTTTGGCAACGGTACCGTGCTGGATCAAACGGTGACCGATCTGGCGGCGCTCAAAACAATTGTCGAGCGCAACAAAGTGACGTGGATCAATGTTGACGGCCTGGGCGACGCCGAGACGTTTCGCACCATCGGCAGACTCTTCAATCTGCATCCCTTGGCGCTGGAAGACGCGGTCAACGTCCATCAACGCCCCAAGGTCGATCAATACCCGGGGCATCTGTTCATCGTGACCCGGATGATGATGTTGTTGGCGGGGCGGTTGGAATCGGAGCAATTGAGCCTGTTTCTCGGCGCGAACTTCGTCATCACGTTTCAAGAATCTTTGCCTGGCGATTGTTTTACCTTGGTCCGCGAGCGGATCCGCGGCACTGACGATGCCTTCACGCATCACGAGGCCGACTACCTGGCCTATCGCCTGTTAGACGCCGTGATCGACGGCTATTTTCCCGTGTTGGAGCATTACGGCGAAGTCATCGATCAATTGGAAGAAGAGCTGCTCCGGTTCGAAGGGCGGAAGAACCTCAACCGCATCCACAAGATCAAGCAGGATTTGCTGGTAATCCGCCGTTCGATCTGGCCGGCGCGCGAAATGCTGCACGGCCTGGTCCGCGACGCCAACCCCCTGATCCGCGAAGAGACGCGGCTCTATTTGCGCGATTGCTACGATCACACGATTCAATTGCTCGACCTGTTAGAGATGTACCGCGAACTCGGCTCCGATCTCCGCGATCTCTATCTTTCGAGCATTAGCCACCGCATGAACGAGATCATGAAGGTGCTCACGATCATCTCCACCGTCTTTATCCCGCTCACGTTCATCGTGGGGATCTACGGGATGAATTTCGACACCAAGGCCTCTCCCTGGAACATGCCGGAGCTGGAATGGTATTGGGGTTATCCGGCCGTGTGGGTGACGATGCTCGCGATCACCTTCGGAATGCTGATCTTCTTTGTGCGAAAAAGATGGATCGGCGAAAGTTGGCGGCGCCACGATCCCGAGGAACCATTAGAAACGCCGTTGGAGAAGTGAGGCTGAGAAAGGACGAATGACGAAAATCAGAAATGCCGAATGGGGTATGCGACAATCGCATCAACTCATCGCATGAACGGCGACGCGGTTTCCTTCGCTATCCTCGAACACGTCGACAAAGCCGTGTTCGCCGATGCTCTTTTTAGGGGCGAGGATTTTGCCGCCGTTTTGCGCGGCGCGGTCGAGCGTCGCCGGAATATCGGCGACGCTGAAATAAACCAGCGTCCCCTGGTGCGACGGGACGTAGCTGGTCCCTTTGATCAGCGTGCCGGAAGCTCCGGTCGACCCTTGTTCCATCGGGAACCATGACATTTGGATTACTCCAAAGTCATGCAGATCCAGCTTGAATTGGAATACGGCCTCGTAAAATTTCATGGCCCGGGTCATCTCATTGACGGGAATTTCAAACTAGCCGACGGGATTCATGAGAAGCGCCTGTTGGAAAAGGAGAACTGATTGGCAATCGAATGAATAAGCCTATGTGGCGACGTTTCTTCTGCCATAAATCACCACAACACAGCATTCCCTGTACTGCAAGGATAGTGCGCGAGTATATGCGATTCTCAAAATCACGGAATTCAACTCATGTGCAGCCACGCCCTTCGCTGGCACTCATTGCGTGCCACCTAAATTCCCCCTCGTCTCCTGCCCCTCGATCTCCTCTCCCTTCACGCCACCAGCCCCTTCGTCACCAGCATGAACACGTCCTCCAACGTCGGGTCTTTGTCGTGGAAGCTGCGGAGGCGGATGCGGTGGAGGACCAGTTGATCGTGCAGGTTGGCGACCGTTTCATCTCCCCCTTCGAGTTCGACCGTGATCCGCTCGCGCTCGACTTGCAGGTCGCGCACCGCCGGATCGTTGCGGATGACTTGCAACGCCAGTTGCTGCGTATCGTCGTGGACGCGGATGTCGATGATCCGGTTCCGCCGGATGCGGCGGTACACATCTTCAATCGAACCGTGCATGAGCAATTGGCCTCGCTCGATGATCCCGATCGCGGTGCAGGTGTCGGCCAGTTCGCTGAGGATGTGGCTGCTGATGAGGATCGTCTTCCCCATCCGGCGAAGTTCTTTGAGCAAGGCCTTGAATTCCAAACGCGCGCGGGGATCCAAGCCGCTGCTCGGTTCGTCGAGAATCAACAGCGGCGGATCATGGACGAGCGTTTTTGCCACGCAGAGGCGTTGTTTCATCCCGCGCGAGAGGCCGTTGACGAAGTCGTCGCGCTTGTGCGTGAGGTCGAGCAGTTCCAGCACGTCGCCGATCACTTGCTTCCGCTTGGCGCGGGGAATTTGATAGGCGACCGCGAAAAAATCCAAGAACTCCCAAACCTTCATCCCGTCATAGACCCCGAAATTGTCCGGCATATATCCGATCGAGCGACGGACGGCCAGCGGATCGCGGGTGACGCTGCACCCGTTGATCAACCCTTCGCCGGAGGTGGCGCGGAGCAGCGTTGCCAGAAAGCGGATCGTGGTGCTCTTCCCCGCGCCGTTGGGACCGATAAAGCCGAACAGCTCGCCGGAGGGGATGGTGAGGTTGAGGTTTTCCACCGCCTTGAACTCGCCATAGACCTTGGTGAAGTTCAGCAGTTGGATCATCGGCGGCTTGGCGGCCGCCGGTTGCGGTTGCGCCGCACCTGGCGCCGGAGCGGTAAGTTGCGCCACTGGCAGCGGTGCGGAGTTGGGAGGAATGGGCATGTCGGGCGTTGGGGATTGGGCGTTGGGGGGAGGTATTTGGTGTTTGGTGGCTGGTGTTTGGAGAAAGCCCAACTTCTAACTTGCTTCACTTTTCGCTTTGCAATTTTCACTTTTCATTTTGCAGTTCCGCGTAAATCGTTCACCGTTCACCACCCACCTTTTCTTTTTTCGCTTCGTTACGTTAGGGAACTTTCGGTGTAGCTCCCTGCGGCGAGGGCTGCATATCAAACGGCAAGATCGGCAGCGAAGAATCGAAATTCTTGAGCGTCCGCAATACGTCGCCCCGCGTGTTCCAGTCGCGGCGGTGTTCCCAATGCGTGCCGGATTGCAGGTGCGCGACCAACAGCGTGAGCGAGCGCTCGCTTTGCGCCGCCTCGGGCGAGATCGTCAGGCCGGGCATTTGGCCTGGAATAATCGCGATCAGGCGGACTTCGTTGGGCGACATGGTCGCGGCCGCGGTGACCGCCGCGAGCAGTTTGTCCAGCGGGATCGCCGTTACTCCGCCGCCCGCGGCGTTGCTCGTCGGATCATAGTCGCGCCAGCCGCTGAACAACGGTTGTTCGGCCTTGGGCTTGACGACGTTGAGAAAATCGACCGTAGTGCCGTCGCCGGGGCGCAACTCGCCGACCCAAGCCGTTTGCAAGACCCCCTCGGTAGTTCGCCGCAGCACGCCGGCCGATTTAAGATGGTGTTTAGTCTTGTTTCGCAGGACGAACTGTTTGCCCGCACGCGGAGCGAATTCAAAACTTCCCCCCATGTCCAGCATCTGCTCGCTATGGACCATCGCGGTTGAGTTTGAAGAGACTTGAAAGCCGTCGAGGCCGACGCCGTTTTCGATTTCGCTTAAGCGGACCGTGCTGATCGGACGGAGCGGATCGCGTGGGATCTCGCCGGCGCGCGCGGGAAACGGGAGCGCGGCGGAGGTCGAGTCGGCGAAGGTCAATTCATAGGTCGTCGAGAGCGATGAATATAACGCCGTGTAGCGAGTCAAATGGCCTCGCGGATAATTGGGGTAACATTCCAGGATCGCGATTTCGGTCTGGGCGCGAACGAAGCCAATATCCAACTGCGCGAGCTTGATCACCGCCAGCGAGCCGAGAATCGCCAAAAACGGGGCAGCCGCCCAGGCATATTCCACCCGCCCGATCACGCGAAAGATCATGTAGTTCCCCACCACCAACACGCCCAAATAAATCACTAACAACCCGATCACAAACGACACGTCGGGAATGTCGATGCCCGACGCCTCGCCCAGCGCGTTGCGTGCCGTGTCGGGGAGAAAGCCTTGGTCTCTCCAGGCGGCGGTGCTGCTGTTGGGAGTGTCGAATGCGGCGGGACGCGCGGGAGCGGCGGGTTGCTTCGCGGGAGTAGCCGTTTGATTGTTTGCGGCGGGAGCCGCAAAATCGGGTTGTGCAGTCGGCGCTGCCGCCGCGACGTGCGATTCGACAATCGGCGTAGTGAAAAGCTGCGCAATGGCCGCAAGTTGTTTGCCGCTGCTGACCGCCGCGGCGGGTTCACCTTGGGGGAACCCGCTGCTGGTCCAATCGCGGGTCAAATAGCGCAAGCGGGTATTGTGATACGAATCCATCGCGGCGCGCTTTTGAAACGGCCGCGACGCGCGACTGGCGAGATAATTCGTGTTGCCAAACGCATTTTCCGCGGGGGCGGAAAAGACGCGCGGCTCGCGGCCGAGAATCGCGCCGTTGACGAAGCTATCAAACCCGGGCCAGGTTTCCAATTCCGGCTGCGTGAGCGAAAACGCCGTGACCACCACTCGCCCGCGGCCGACCTCGCGTGCCAACAGCGTGTCGGCGGTATGGGGAACGGCCTTCGCGCCGGAAGCGAGCTTGCCGCTGATGATGCTCCACGGTTTGAGCATCTGCAACGGCGGAATTTCCTTTGGCGGAGGAACGCGGCCGCGAAAAGGTTCGGGAAGCTGTACGGAAGGTGCGCGCTTCGACCAATACGCGTTGATCGCGGCCAATCGCTCGGGCGAGAGTTTATCGGCCTGATGCGCGCTCAAGGGGAGATACGAGCGCGCCGGATCGGCATCCAGAAAACTGCCGCGGAGTTTGTCCAACGCCGCCGGACCGTTGATCACCAACACGCCCCCCCAATGCAGCCAATCTGTCAGGGCGCTCTGTTGCTCAGGCGTGAAGAGGGTCGGGTCCACGTTATCCCAAATCAACACGGCCGTGCTGGTCCAGCCTTGAAATTGCGCGGGCAGCGGCACCGTTTTGGTGACCGGAGGCAATAACAACCGATAATCGTATTCATAATTCATCGGACCGGGAGCGCGGATCGTGTCGAGCTTCGGCCAGAATTTATAGCGCGTTCGTTCGGTACTCAGGACCACCATAAAATAGGTTTGTTCCGGCAACCGCGAGAGCAGGAACATCTCGGCCGGCTGCAAGTTTCGCCCGGAACGTGCTTCGTTCAATTCGGTATTGAGAAACAAGTTTGCGCCGCTGGAGGGAAGAAAGCGATACTCCAGGAACTTTTCTTTCCCCTTGGCCAAGACGGCCGGGCGAGTCACATCGAGGGCGTAATCAAGATTGGCCAGCGGCACCGCGTCGCCGTCGCCGGTTTGGACTTCCACGACAAGCTGCCCGCCAGGCACATCGGCCTCGTTCGCTTTGCGGCGCTCGACGGCGGTGGCCCAGTGGCGCGGCTTGACGAAGTAACGCAACGGGGCATCCGGCCTGAATAACGCGTCGGTATCGGCGTCGGCATCGTCAGCGTTGGCGTCCGACTCTTCTTGCGGCGGCGGCACTTTGCCGCCGGGCGATTTAGCGAGCCGCCGCGATTGGTCGGCCACATTCGGTAGCAAGTCCAACTGGACCGGGTCAAACGGCTTGGGCTTGGTTTTCCCGTGGGTCTCGTCTTCGGCCGCCGCATCCTCCGCCGGATCGCCGCCGGACACAGCGTTGGGGTCTTGCGAGCAGCTACAACCGCCGACGAAACAGAGGATCAAGACGAGCGGCAAAACGCGAGCGTAACGAGCCAGCCGTGACGCAAATGGAGCGTAGGGGCGCGGAGCATTCGCCGCGGATGCGAGACGCGCAAGCTTGCTGAAATTCAGAGCGGCACGCGGCCGATCCGGCTCGCTAAATGTCACAACTCTGCTCCGACCCAAGAAAGGCGTCCGCTCGTCACCGCGCGGCGAGCGCCGCGCATCAAACGACTCCGTTCAGTGTAAGCCAACCGGGAAGCGGGGGGAAGGCGGGAGGAGAAGGATGAAGGCTGAAGGTTGAAAGGTGGGGCGAGAGATGCGAGACGAAAGACGTGAGGCGAGGGAATACGGAATACGAAGGTAAAAAGAAAAAGGTGGAAGATATCCCCTGTTTCGTGTTGGTTCTCCCCCAACGCCCAACGCCCAATCCCTCACACCATCACCGGCTCTTGAACTTTGCCGTCGAGCGTTTCTTGCGAATCGAGATAGCAAGTGATATCCACTTCGTCCAGAAACTGGATCCGCAGTTCCGAATGGAGCGCCAAATCGACCTCTTCATTGGCCGGATCGGAGAGGCGATGCCCATTGGGATCGCGGATCCCTTGC
>Ga0163144_10027359_pt1 | contig 11043 bp, 11 predicted proteins | sample OliLak19BULKMAT1_FD_123175 | JGI IMG/M metagenome (GOLD analysis project Ga0163144, IMG submission 123175) | Freshwater microbial mat bacterial communities from Lake Vanda, McMurdo Dry Valleys, Antarctica - Oligotrophic Lake LV.19.BULKMAT1 | ecosystem: Environmental > Aquatic > Freshwater >... | reverse complement strand
TCCCACGATGCCGACCGGCCGCTCACAGACTGCTTCCACAGCTCGAACGAGCGGCGTGGCGTTAACCGGACGCTGTCTCCTTCGAACGAAACCTCAACCGGCTTCTCAGGATTCCCGGCCCAGTTCACCGTTTGGGTCAACTCTGGCCGGAACCAAAGAATCATGTCGGCGGTATTGCGCGCCAGGCGGATCCCCATGACGCCCGCTGCTGCCTGCTGAAAAGCCTCCGCAGGTGGGTAGAGTGAGGAAAGCCGGTCGGTGGAAAAGACCGTTTCCGCTTGCGTTGCAGCCCATGCTGTCAGGCTTAGTACCTGCTCGGCCGTTGGCGTCGTCCCCAAAAGGCGTACGTCGCCTTTCACTATCACGGCCGCGCCTCCCGCATCCATGTTTGTCAGTATTGTCGGCTCATGGTTTGTCAGCCCATCGCGAAAGTCCTTTTCTCGCACCATATATTCAGCAACCTGGTTCCATGCCGCCGCCACCTTCAGCTTATAACGATAGTTTCCAATTTCCTCTTTGGAATCCATCAACAAGGAAATCATGTGCCCCAAAAACTCGCAGGCCATACGGGTCTCATACTGTATATGAACAGGCCGTTCATGATTCATGCACGAGATCAGGCCCCACAGTTCGCCTTTCTTGAGTATTGTAATCACCAGGGTCGCCTTAGCCCCCATGTTCTTCAGGTAATCCGTGTACATCACCGACACACTGCGGGTGATAGCATAGCTGAGGTCCAACGGCCCATTTGTCAATGGATTCGTCTCGGGTAGGATCGGAATGGGCTCATAGGAGACATCCGGCAGATGCCGCACCCAGGTGAGAGAAAACAGCCGCCGCGCCGGTTGTGGAATGTCCGATGCCGGGTAGCGAAGCCCCAGGTAAGGTAGGAGCCCCGGTTTCAAAGACTCTGCTGTCACGTCGCCGCTGCCATCCTCTAAGAACCGATAAGCCATTACGCGGTCAAATCCAGTGAGCTCGCGGATTTGCTCCACCGCGAGATTCATGAACTCATCCAGACTGCCCGTAGCCTGCAGACGACTGATGGCCATGCGCAGCTCAGAATAAAGATCCAGCGTTTCAGCCGCCCCATCACCGGCCATCTCCAATTCCAGGATTAGTACGCCATCGATCCGGTGGCCAAAAACATGAAAGCGCTGCTTGTCTCCCACATCCAAACGAAGCAGGTGCACTGGCGAACCGTCCAGCTTCGTCGAGCCAAGACGCTTGCGCAACTGGTCCGTGTTTAGAGCCCCGAGCAAAGCTTCGGCATTGCTCGTCAGGACATTCTCCATCGAGAGATCGAAGACCGCGGCGGCATTTGCGCTGGCTTGCACCACGCGCAACTCCGGTTCATGCAACACAAGTAACAATCCATGCGGCTGAATGGCTGCAGAGTACTGGATCAGTTCGCGGTCGCAATTGCTAAGGTCTACGTTTCCGGCTGTCACGGAGCTTTCATTCGATTGTGCCGCTTTGGTTGCTTGATCCATTGCCGCTCCTTTTATGCATGAGAAGTAAGTTAAAACAAGCTGCAGTGCGCGTCATTGATGTTGAAGCCAAGTGTCGAAAGTCTGAAAGGTGGCGCATGCCGATTGAATGACGGCCAGTTTGTCGGGTTCCTCTGAGACGGTGTTTAGAATCTCGCCCAGGCCTTTCCACATTGCCCCTCGCTCGTCGCCGTAACTGGTGAAAAACGCGCAGCCTGTTTCGGCGCTAATCCCGAGAACGGCGGAGACGTGGCGCGAGATGATAGCGCCTCCGAGCGTCGCACCTTCTGTGACGTACAGACACCCGAGCGCATCCGCCACGGCAGCAAGCGCCGGTAGTTCCGTGCAGCGTGGCAGTCTGGCAACGTCATCGGCGGACAAACCGAGCGCACAGAGATCCTGTTCGAGGCGCGCCGTCTTCCTGCGTTTAGGATAATCGGGGCACGCCGCATTCAGGCTCGGCACCTCAGCCATGCGCAATTCGAGAGGCGCATAGAATCCATAAAACCGCCCAATCAAATGGCGGTACTCAGTTGACGAAAGATCCGGACGCAGGACATCCACGTGCTTCTCAATTGCTTCGTGGAAAGGGCTCGTAGCTTGCCTGAGCCGCACTAACAGGGAGGATTCCAGCGTTTTTGGCATCATGCCTTAGTGGATCTCGCTCGAATTGAACATCTTGCCGATTAGCGCGCCAAGCTCAAGATACCCGTCGAATGAAGAGGGCTTGCAGATTAAGCGCGTGCTCTTGAATTCCGAAATTGCCGTGCGGTCCTTAGGTGATGGAAGTGAACTCCACACGATCACAGGCACACTTTCGAACAATGCCTGCTGCCTGATGAGCCGTAACAATTCCAATCCATCGATTCGTGGCAAGTTCAAATCGAGGAGAACAAGATCGGGCAGGACGCCGTTCGGAACCTGGATGTAGTTTCGAGCAGTCTCTCCATCCTCAATCGAATGGAGTTCGAAACCGATCCCGGCTTGCTTCAAAGCATTCTCGATGAGGTAGACATCGGCGCTGTTGTCTTCAATCACCAAGATGCGATAAAGCACGTTGCAGTTCTCCTAGTTTCTATTACACCAGCAATACCGGAATAAAGAAGATTATAGTCGATTGGGTCGGGTTGCACTCTCACTGACCCATTCAACCTGGTTATCCGCCTGGTTGGCGTTCGTTCTGAAATTAACTATAGGGTCCGCGCATGACGGTCCTCGATGTGCACCGCAATAGCACTCCTCCCTGGTCGCACAAGGGTAGAGCTAACCGTTCGTTTGGTCAAAGCACAGGCCAGTTGGAAGCAAGAGTCCGAGATGCCGGCTACGCGGCCAAGTGGATTGGTCTAAAAAATCCTCCGTTACACGCGAGCTATCTGGGACATCCGTGCAACATAAACGAAACAGTCGTCTTCTAAGGAATGAAGTATATTGATTTAATCCATATGCGCGAAAAGAGAGTACCACCAAAGAGGGAGGGACGACCGCCCCACGCAACATCCCACTCGCTGCCGAAGACCGCGACAGGAATCCGTGGTCTCGACGAAATCACTGTTGGCGGTTTTCCGAGAGGTCGCACTACACTGCTTTGCGGCGCCGTCGGGTGCGGGAAGACTCTGTTCGGAATGGAATTTCTGATCCGCGGGGCTACGGAATACAATGAGCCAGGCGTCTGCCTTTCCTTTGACGAAACCGGGCAAGAACTTGCCGTCAATGTGGCGTCGCTGGGCTTTGATCTGAATGATCTGGCTGCACGCAAAATGATAGCCATCGACCACATCTACATCGAACGCAGTCAAATTGAAGAAACCGGTGAATACGATCTGGAAGGCCTGTTCTTGCGATTGGGCCATGCCGTCGATTCCACTCAAGCAAAACGGGTCCTGCTGGATAGCCTCGAAACCCTTTTTGCCGGAATTGCCAATGAATCCATCCTTCGAGCAGAACTTCGCCGCTTGTTTCGGTGGCTGAAGGATCGAGGTTTGACCGCCCTCGTCACCGCCGAACGTGGCGAAAATAGTCTCACTCGACACGGCATTGAAGAGTACATTTCCGATTGCGTGATATTGCTCGACCATCGCGTTACCGAGGCGGTGACCACCCGTCGTCTGCGCGTGGTGAAGTATAGGGGCTCCAGTCACGGCACGAATGAGTACCCATTTCTGATTGACACCGATGGAATCTCCGTACTTCCGCTCACTTCGCTCGAATTGAATCAGGGAGCATTAGATAAACGTGTTTCCGCGGGGATAACGGCGCTGGACTCGATGTTAGGCGGCGAAGGGTATTTTCGCGGCAGCAGCATTCTACTATCCGGGACGCCTGGCACCGGTAAAACAAGCCTGGGGGCCCATTTCGTAGAGGCTGCGTGCGCCCGAGGAGAGCGGTGCGTGTTCTTTTCCTTCGAAGAATCAGCCCCGCAAATCCTCCGCAATATGCGTTCCATCGGCGTGAATCTCGGGCAATGGGTGGATAAAGGGCTCCTCCGCTTTCAGGCTGCACGGCCGAGTACATTCGGGCTAGAAATGCATCTGGTCATCATGCACAAGCTCATCGCGGAGTTCAATCCGAGCATCGTTGTAGTGGATCCTCTCAATGCGCTCCTTCATGCGGGCGCGGAATTCGAGGCGCAAAGCATGGTGCTTCGGTTGGTGGATTTTTTAAAGTCAAAGGGCATTACCGCCCTGATGACGTCATTGGCCCACGAATCGGCTCCCACCGAGCAATCTGACGTTGAAATCTCTTCGATTGTGGATACTTGGATCTCGCTGCGGGATATTGAAAGAAGTGGCGAGCGTAACCGGGGGCTCTACGTTCTAAAGGCACGCGGCCTCGCCCATTCGAACCAGATTCGCGAATACGTGATCACCGATAAAGGCATCCAGTTCCGTGACGTGTACCTTGGAGCGGACATGCTGACGGGCTCCGCGCGGATCGCCCAAGAGGCAAAGGACGCGACCGCGATGCTGGTTGCAGCGGAGGAGACGCAACGACGGAAATCTATTCAGGAACTAAGAAGCAAAGTTGTGGAATCCCAAATTGCCGTCCTACAATTAGAATTGGAGTCTGAGGAGCACGAGATGCGCCGACTCACCGAGCAAGATGAGATCATGACCCGAAAACTGATTGACGATCAACGCGTAATGCAGAAAAGCCGGGCGGCCTTACCGGACTTGTCTCCGAAATCCGCCAAGAAAGGAAGCAGCCGCAAATGATTACCAAACCGCAGCCAGCAAACGTCTTGGAGGGGTCCGTCGAAGTCTGGAATCTCAGGTTGTACGTCGCGGGGCAGACCGCGAAATCGTTACTGGCTTTTGCAAATCTGAAGCGGATTTGCGAAGAGCACTTGCAGGGCCAGTACAACATTGAGGTGATTGACCTTGTGCAGCAGCCTCAACTCGCCAAGGGCGACCAAATTCTTGCCCTTCCGACGCTGGTGCGAAAGCTTCCTGAGCCTATCCGCAAAATCATCGGCGACCTTTCCAACACAGACCGCGTTCTGGTGGGTCTCGATCTTCGATCAAAGGGTTGACCGTTGGAGCCTTCCATGCCTAAGCGACATAAAATCGTGGATTCCACAGAGCGCTTTGAAGAGGCTCTTTCCCAGCCTCGAGAGGATCACTATCTTCTGCGTCTCTATGTCGCCGGGAACACTCCACGCTCGGTTCAGGCAGTGGCGAATATTCGCGCCATCTGTGAGGAAATACTCCCCGGCCGATACGACTTGGAAGTGATCGACATCTATCAACAGCCCGAATACGCCAAGCCGAAACAGATTGTGGTTGCTCCCACTCTAATAAAGGAGTTGCCTTTACCTGTTCGTAAGGTGATTGGCGACCTCTCCAATCGAGAACGCGTACTCGTTGGGTTGGATATTAGCCGAAGGCCGATTAGCGGATAACGATGGAAAGAGACACCCACGAGGTATTGAGGGAGCGAGTTCGGCAGCTTGAGGCTCGCCTTGTGGAGGTCGAAGCTGAACATCTGGAAGCGGAGGAAACGTTGTTCGCGCTGCGTGGCGGCCTGGTGGATGCTGTTATTTCTGCTGGCCCCGCAGGCGACCGCGTCTACACACTAGAGGGGGCCGACGAGACCTACAGGGTGTTTTTGGAAAAGATGGCGGAAGGCGCACTGACACTGATGCGCGACGGCCTGATCGTCTTTTCTAATCCGAAATTCCCGGCGATGGTTGGCTTGCCCATGGAGCAAGTAGTCGGATCGCGAATACAAGACTTCTTTTCCGATGCAGAGGCAGTGTCGTTGTCGGTTTTGCTTGATCGGGCACGGATCGAAAGCCAAAAACAAGAGTTCTGCCTTGCTACCCACGCTGGTACGAAGGTTCCAGTTTATATAGCGGCGAGCTATTTTGAACACCATGACCTGGAATGTCTATGCGTGGTGGTAACGGATCTGGCCGACGAAAAACGTACCAAACAGGCTCTGAAAGCGGCAGAACTGATCCTGGAAAGTGAAAAACGCCTTCGTATCGCCAATGAAGATTTGAAGCAATTCACATTCGCCGCGGCGCACGATCTGCGCGAACCCTTACGCAACATTCGGGCTTACACGGAACTTTTGTTGAAGTCCATTGGGACCGCCCTCAATGGCGATCATGACCGGATGAAAACCGTGATCGTCGAGAGCACGGAGCGCATGGAGGATCTATTAAGGGATCTGCTCGATTATTCTCAGTTGAATGCGCCCCTGGACGACCACGATAGCGTCACCGATGCGAGCGATGCGATCACCAAGGCCATCGCCAATTTGCAGAGCGTAATTCAGGCGTCGAGCGCTGAGGTTTCCTGGGGCCCATTGCCCTGGGTTTGCGGACGGGAGCAAAATTATGTGCAACTGTTCCAAAACCTCATCGGCAACGCGATCAAATACCGCAGCCCGCAACCTCCACGGATCGCGATTTCGGCTCGCAGGCAAGCGGACGAGTGGGTGTTTTCGGTGCATGACAATGGGATAGGAATTGATCCGCAGTATAGTGTCCAAATTTTTGGCCTGTTCAAAAGGTTGCATGGAAGGGAGATCCCAGGAACTGGTATCGGCCTTGCGATCTGCCAGAAGATTGTCGAGCGCAACGGAGGGCGGATTTGGGTCGAATCTGAGTTGGGCAGGGGTTCAGAATTTCTGTTTACGCTGCGAACCGCTGAGGCCGGGGAAACGCCTGCTATCCGGCAGGGAGTGGAGCAGACAGCGTGAAAAAGCGGATCATTGTCATAGATGACAACACTGCCGATACGTTCTTGCTGGAGCAAGCGCTGAAGGGTGGCGCGGTCGACTGCGCAATCGTTGGTATTGTGGATGGGGAGCAGGCTCAAAACTATATTTGCCGGTCAGAAGAAACGCCCCCCGCGGATCTAATTGTGCTCGATTTGAACTTGCCCCGGATCGACGGCATACAACTCCTGCGCCTCATCCGGGAGTGCCCTTCCTTTGACGGAGTGCCTGTCATTGTGTGGACTTCCTCGACGTCTCCCAAAGATCAGGCCGCCCTGGAGGAGTTTCATCCCACCCGGTTTTTCGTCAAACCAAGCTCACTCGAAGGATTTATGGAGTTGGGTACAAAAATTCGCGATGTGATGGGCGCGACACTTCCTGCTCCCCGGTGAAGGATCAATGTTGGCAAGCTGGGTTTCTATCAGCCAAAACATCCAATGGTTCGACGGTCCGCGCAAGCCGTGCTCATGGTCCTGGCGGCGCTTGAACGAGCCGGTTGGCAGGTTAAGCGCCAGCGTGGATCTCACCGCCTGCTGTTGCATCCAAATCGCCCTGACTACGAGTTCTCGTTTCACGATTACGACGAGATCGGGCCGAAGATGTTAGCCCGCATAGCAAAGCGCACAGGGCTGAAGCCGTTGATCCCGCCCCCGTTGTCCGACGATCTGGTGGCCATCCAGCTTCCGCGAGCCTTGTAGAATATCGAGATGCGACTTCTCCTGGGCTTGATCCTGACCGTAGGGCTCCTTCTGCCGGCATATGCGCAGAAACGTCTGGTAATCGTCGACCAGGACAGTTCCGGGCCTGCGACTACGAACCAAATGTCAATCCTTGTCCTTCTGCAGTCCAACGAGGTTGAGGTGCTTGGCATTACCGTGGTCACAGGGGACGCATGGCGCGACGCGGAAGTGCAACACACCCTGCGGATGCTTGAACTGATCGGACGAAGGGATGTGCCAGTCGTTCCCGGTGCGGTGTTTCCACTGGTGCGCACACAGGAGGAGACGCGACTGCAGAGCCAACTCTTTGGCAAGGCGGCTTGGTCGGGCGCCTGGGGGAGGCTTGCCGCCGATCTTGTCCTTCCAGAGGGAGCTGTGAACGAAACGCAGAAGATCCACGGGCCATGGGAAGTCCCTCCACTTCGAGAAGGTAAGCCCACAACCAAGCCACTGGACGAAGACGCCGCGCATTTTTTGATCCGTCAGGTCCGCGCACATCCTGGCCAGGTGACCATTTACGCGGCCGGGCCCTTGACGAACATAGCCCTCGCGATCGCTATAGATCCTCACTTTGCTTCCCTGACGAGAGGCATCGTCATCATGGGCGCAAGCATGAATCCGGCAACTGACAACCCTGAGTTCGCGACCAGCCCGCGCCGTGGCTTCAACTTCTGGTTCGATCCGGAAGCCGCCCGGATCGTCCTGCGTGCCCGCTGGCCGCGAATCGACATGACAACTGTCGATGTCTCCTTAAAAGCGATGTTCACGGACGAGATGTTCAAGGCTATTTCACGATCCCCGAGCCCAGCGGCTCAGTACATCGCTAAATACGCCACCGAACGTTACTACCTGTGGGACGAGCTAGCGGCGTGCGCATGGCTTGATCCGAGCATCATCACGAAGACTCAACCAGTGTATATGGACGTGGATGTCAGCCATGGTCCAAGCTATGGGAATACGCTCACGTGGTCTACACAACTCAAGCCGGCCATCGAGGTGCAACTAGTGCACGCGCAACTGGATCTCGATTTGCCAAAGTTCGCAAAGATGTTCGTTGACTTAATGTCAGCACCGGTGAGGACGAGGACTCAATAGTGGCTCCCTGGATGCACGCGACGGTGAGGTCGTGGGCTGCCGGGTTTCCACGCGAAAAGGACAAGTCCGTCCAAGCCGGGCACCCAGAATGGGCGCGTCTCGAACCTAGTTTGGATCAACCATTTCGATTCGATTACTCCAAAGTCGGCGACTAAGACGGTCACGTCCGCGAAATTGGCGGTTGCTATACTGGTCAGTCGTTTAAGCAACTTCCTGCACTTGAAGACCACATGAACATGAGATCGAATCGTCGTAGATTCCTGGAGTACTTCGCTGGACTCGGATTGCCCGCAACGCTGTTTCCGGGTTTGCTCAGGGCGCAATCGAACGAGCAAAAAGAGCCGCGGATTACGAAAGAAATCCTGCGGAGCGCCGCTGGGGTTGCCGGACTGAATTTCACGGAACCCGAACTTGAGGCGATGCTCGCGGGAGTGAATCAGAACCTCTCGCGTTATGAGGAACTGCGGCGCATCCCTTTAGACAATAGTCTCGCGCCGCCATTGTACTTCAACCCCTTGTTGCCGGGAATGAGCATCGATCGCGCGACGCAGCCATTCCGCGCCAGCAGGCCGCGCCGAATGAAGCGGCCAGGCACGGCGGAGGAGACTGTATTTCTTCCGGTTACGCATTTGGCTGAACTCATACGAACGAAACAGGTCACCTCTGTCGAGCTCACCGAGATGTATCTGGAGCGGCTGAAGCGGTACGGGCCAACCCTGAATTGCGTTGTCACCTTAACTGAAGAACGTGGGCGGCGGCAGGCGCGAGAGGCGGACAAGGAGATTGCGGCAGGGCGGTATCGTGGGCCGTTGCACGGCATCCCCTGGGGCGTCAAAGACCTATTCGCCACGAAGGGCTATCCAACGTCATGGGGCGCCGCACCCTTCAAAGGCCGAATCATTGATGAAGATGCCACTGTCGTCTCGCGTCTCGATGCGGCTGGTGCGGTTCTTGTGGCCAAACTGAGCACTGGCGAACTGGCGCTGGATGACATTTGGTTCGGGGGCCAGACAAAGAACCCATGGGACCTCTCGATGGGCTCACAAGGCTCGTCGGCCGGTCCTGGCACCGCCACCGCCGCGGGGCTGGTGGCCTTCTCCGTGGGGACGGAGACGTTGGGCTCGATTGTGGAGCCCGCCGGCATCTGCGGTGTGACGGGACTTCGGCCGTCATTCGGCCGCGTCAGCCGTCACGGCGTAATGACGCTGAGCTGGAGTCTCGATAAGGTCGGCCCGATGTGTCGCAGCGTCGAGGATTGCGCGCTCGTCCTGGCGGCGATTCAGGGCCCCGACGATCAGGATCTCTCGGTCCAGACTATTCCGTTTAATTGGGATGCCACGCTGGACATCCGGAAGCTGCGCGTTGGCTATTTGGAGTCTGCGTTTGCGAATACGAAACAAACCGCCCAAACTGACGCCAACGATTCCAAAGCGCTGGAGACGCTTCGAAGCCTCGGAGTTTCGCTGATAGAAGTCCGTCTGCCGGAGCATCCCCGGGTTGACCCACTCACAATCCTGTATGGCGAGGCAAACGCCGCCTTGAGCAATCCGGTCCGAACTCAGGCTGCGGAGCTTGTCCGGAAGGACCGGACGGCGGCTCAGAATGCGCTCCGGCTGCTTCCCGCGGCTGACTATCTGGATGCGAATCGAACGCGGGCGTTGCTGATGCGGGAGATGGCCCGCGTCATGTCAGAAGTTGATGTCTACGTCACCCCCTTCGACTATGCCGACTACACTCCGAACCCGGTGGCCACGCTGAATACATCCATAACCAATCTCACCGGCCAGCCGTGTGTTGTCGTGCCCCATGGGTTCAATGAAAAGGGCAACCCGACCAGCCTGACCTTTGTCGGTCGTGTTTTTGGTGAAGCGCGGATGCTCGCGGCCGCCAGGGCCTACCAAGAGGCCACAGACTGGCACTTGAAGCACCCGAAGATGTGAACCATCGCTCGTCGAACGGGCCTGCCACCCAAGCCATAGGCTCGCTCCCGATCCAGGACTTACCCGCTTTCAGGCATGGGAGTTCGATAGAATAACGCAACCCCCATGTCCCTATCCCCCGGCGACAAGCTCGGACCCTACGAAATCCTCTCGCCCATTGGCGAGGGCGGCATGGGCGAGGTTTACAAAGCCCGCGATACGCGCCTCGACCGCTTCGTCGCGATCAAGGTTTCCAAGGCCGCCTTCGACCAGCGCTTTGAGAACGAGGCCCGCGCTGTGGCCTCCCTCAATCATCCGAACATCTGCACTCTGCATGACGTAGGGCCAAACTACTTGGTGATGGAGTTCGTCGAAGGCCAGGAACTGCGCGGGCCGCTGCCGGTCGCCAAGGCGATAGATCTGGCTTGTAAAATTCTCGACGGCCTGGACGCCGCCCACCGCAAAGGGATCACCCATCGCGACCTCAAACCCTCCAACGTGATGGTCACCAAAACCGACCTGAAGGTGATGGATTTCGGCTTGGCGAAGATCGCGCCCACGGCCAACGGGGACGGCGAAATGACACGGACGGCGCTC
>Ga0163144_10027358_pt1 | contig 11043 bp, 13 predicted proteins | sample OliLak19BULKMAT1_FD_123175 | JGI IMG/M metagenome (GOLD analysis project Ga0163144, IMG submission 123175) | Freshwater microbial mat bacterial communities from Lake Vanda, McMurdo Dry Valleys, Antarctica - Oligotrophic Lake LV.19.BULKMAT1 | ecosystem: Environmental > Aquatic > Freshwater >... | reverse complement strand
CATCGTCGAACAACGCGTCCCTTTCGAGCGCGAAGTCTCACTCCTTTCCGTGCGCGGCATCGACGGCGCGACCGCGTTCTATCCGCTCGTCGAGAACCATCATCGCAACGGCATTCTTCGCCTTTCGCTCGCTCCCGCCGCCGACACCGCGGAATTGCAAACGCTCGCGGAAAGCTACGCCGACCGCATCATGGCCGAACTCGTCTACGTCGGCGTGCTCGCCGTCGAGTTCTTCCTAAAAGACGGCCGACTCCTCGCCAACGAGATGGCGCCGCGCGTCCACAACTCGGGCCACTGGACCATCGAAGGCGCCGCGACCAGCCAATTCCAAAATCACCTCCGCGCCATCTTGGGATTGCCTCTGGGAGCGACCAAGGTCACAGGCCGCGCCGCCATGCTCAATCTCGTCGGCGATGTGCCACCGCTCGAAAAAATCCTCTCCGTGCCCGGCGCGTATCCCCATCTTTACGACAAGGCCCCCGTCCCGGATCGCAAGCTGGGACATATCACTCTTTGCGGAATCGACGACGCCAAACTCTTCGACAATCACCTTCGGCAACTCGCGACCCTCATCGACCAGGACCAAGTATTCTCGTTAGCACGACGCGCAAGCGAGTGAGTTCACTCGAAAAAACGTCCGCGATTCCCATTTTCGTGTCCCCCTTTCAGATGGTCATTCGTCATAATCGCAATGTCCGGCCGACATCGCGACACCCTCCTTCGCATCGCCCCGGCGTTGTCGCGCCGCCGTCCCTCGGTCACCGACGCTGAGTTCGACGATCTCTTCGTCGATACTCAAATCGAGGACAGCCAACTTCGCCTCATCTTCGCCTTCTGCCACCCCGTCCTGCCGCGCGAGAACCAGATCGCCCTGACCCTCAAGACCCTGTGCGGCTTCAACAACGCGGAGATCGCGCGCGGCTTGCTCGCTTCGGAGGAAGCGGTCAAGAAACGGCTCCAACGCGCCAAACAGCAGTTGATCGACGAACAGGTGGAACTGTCCGTGCCGCGCGCCGAGGAATTGGCCGCCCGGCTCGACTCCGTGCATCAATGTCTCTACCTGCTCTTCAACGAAGGCTATGCAGCCTCCAGCGGCGACGCGGCCATTCGCGGCGATCTCTGCGAGGAGGCAGCCCGCCTCTGCCACCTCTTATGCGGCCAACCCCATTGCTGCTCGCCGTCGACGTTCGCGCTGCTCGCCCTGATGCTCTTTCACGCGGCCCGCTTCGACGCCCGCACCGATGCCGAAGGCCGGCTTCTGCTGCTGGAGGACCAGGATCGCTCCAAGTGGGACGCCGCTCTCATCGGCCGCGCCCGCAACTTCCTCGATCACGCCGCCCGCGGCCAACAAATCTCGACGTACCATCTGCAGGCCGGCATCGCCCTCCTTCATTGCAGCGCGGCCGACTTCGCCCAGACCGATTGGCCCGGCATCCTCAAACTGTACGACATCCTCCTCCGCATGGACGCCTCGCCGATCTACCGCCTCAACCGCGCCATCGTCCTGGCCCACATCGACGGCCCCCGCGCCGGCATCGACGCCATCCACCCCCTCACGAACGACCAATCGCTAAGACACTACCACCTCGTCGACGCCGCCCTGGGCGAACTCCACCGCCGCGCCGGCGACCTCTCCCTCGCAAGGGAACACCTAACCCGCGCCCGCGACGCCAGCCACTCGGCGCCGGAACGCGAGTTGCTCGAGCGACGTTTGCTGGCATGCCAATGAATAATGGCCTCCCCGCCCACCACACTGTCGCACCCCTCCCCGTTTCGCGCTCGCCCCGCCGCTTGCAATACCCCAACTCCCATTCCCAAGCCCGGCCGACGACCAGACCCGCTGTGATTGTGCAGAACAGGACGACGGCCAACCGCATTCCCGTGAACTGGCCGATCAACGTCGAGGCGGATGCCGTTGGGGCAGCGCCGTCGGCGACCTGGGCTGTTTCCCTCTCTTCCCGCTTCCCCAAGTTCCCGCTCCCCAAATGGACACACAACCAAGCCAAACCGGCAGTCGGCATCAAGCAATACGCCGGCACGGGCTTGGGAATCTCCACGCGCGGTTGGCCCAGCCCCTTGAGGAACGCTCGATCTTCCCCGTCCTTGTAATTGGCGCGACCATTGCCTCGTTTGGTCCCATGGTAGCAGATTCCGCCAACAGAGGCTCGGGGGCATGGTTCCAAGATTTATCCGAACCCCGCTCCAACGACAATAACAAACGTGCCTGTCCCTTTTTTACTTTCCAATTCGTGGGTTTTTGTTCTGGCGTGGGTCCAACTAATTACGTGGTGCTCCTGCAAATTAGCCTTTTTCAAGTCCCTACGCCTTCGTTCTATGCTGCTCTTGTAGCTTGCGTTGTGCGCCCAGACAGCGAACTGCCAATCTTTCCCACTGACGAAGTAAGTATGATACTCATCGACTTCGATATTGTACACCGTCTCCACGCGCCCGCTATTGGCTACTCCTTCAACCACCACCACTTCGCCGTCGTCGCTCAGTAGCTGATCGCCAATGTTCAGTTTCCTGGTTGGGATCCAACCACGGGAAATAAAAGGGGTCAGGCACGTTTATAGTTCAGCTTCGCCCCCTTTCGACCTGGGCCGGCCCCGGCCGCGTAATGTCGACTGCAATCCCAATTCCGTCGCGACGCGTTCGCGCCAATTCGGATTGCCAAACGGCGACCCGCGGGGCACGCTACGCCGCAACGACTCCAGTTCGCCGGCCGTCACTGGCGCGTTGTAGCAGACTCCGCCAACAGAGGTTCGCGCGGCTCGGGGTAGGGCTCCGAAATAACCCCAAACCCGCCCCACGTCAAATACAAACGTGTCTGTCCTCTTTCCTTTTTCCGCTGGTCCACCACTTTCGCCAACGACATCCCGCGCGAGGAACTCTTGCACCGACATTACTGCGTGATCCAAGTGAACAAAGTCTACAACAACCCGCTCAAGATCGGCGAAGAACGCTGGATCCCGTACCCCCGGCCGCAGGTGGTCGTGCAGTATTACGATGGGATGACGGGAGAGTTACGGTATGCGGAGGCATTGGCGGGGAAGGGGAAGTAATGGTCAGACCGCAACGGATGTGTGCGACTCATTCGAGAGGTTCTTGCCCAGTTGCGAACGCGTTCTCCTGCCAAAACCCCAGCGGATTACCCTCCGGATCGTGCGCCAGCGCATACCAACCCATGCCTTCGACCGGCGTGCGCGGCACAAGAACTTTGCCGCCGAGGTGGACGACTTTGGCAAGGTCGGCGTCGATGTCGTCGACGGTGACGTTGTTGATGATGCCGGTTTGGAGAGATTTCTTAGTGAGGGCGCCATCAATGCCGGGGCCGTAGCCGGTTTTGCAGGGCCAGTAATCCCAGCCGGGGAGTCTTTCGATTTGCCAGCCGAAGAGGGCGCGATAGAAAGCGGCGAGGGATTCCGGATCGTCGGCGGGGCATGGGATTCTCCCTTTGTCTGGCTCCTCCAGTCGCTTACGCTCCTGGCTCGCCTACTTCCGCGCGCCGGCTTTTTCCCACTCTACGTTCAAGGCCGTCGTTTTGCCTGCTTCGACGGCAACGGGCCGAATTTCGCGGGTCGCACTGTCGACGTGTTGGAAGACGATGTTGTACTTGCCGGGCGGGACGTGCGGGATGCAATACGCGCCCTTCTCATCGCTGATCGCGAAGAAGGGATGGTCGAAGGCAAAAACATACGCCTTCATCCAACCATGGATCGGGCAATCGAGGACGACGGGATGTTTCTGCGTCTTGAACTCGAAGTCGAACGGTTGGCCGGGCGGGGTGTTGACGTTGAATGTGTTCGCCATGACGGCCGAGTTAGCGCGGACGCCGTGGTTGCACAGGTCGTTGTTCTCGAAGCGGACGGTTTGACCTTCTTGAATCGCCAGCACGCGCGGCAGAAACAACATGTCGCGCTGGTCAAACGTGACCCGTGTCTTGCGCGCCGGCGTCTTGTGTTCCGGCGCCTTCTCCAAGTAGACGGCCACGAAGCGCAGACCCTTCGACTTGGCCTCGACGACAAGATCGTTGTGGAAAATCGTGCCGCCGTCCGTTGTCATGATCTTTTGCGCCGGCGGGACGACGCCGAGATAGCGCACGGAACCTTCGATGGCGCCGCTCTTGTCCTGTGCGAGTGCGGGGCTAGGAAGCAACAGGGCAGGAATCAGAATCCAAATTCGCATGAGGCGGGTTCTCCATTGAAGGATGCCATTGCGTGCCATGCCCATCGCTTGGCGCTCCGGCTCGGACTTCTCAAAGCCGTGTCGTGTAAACGTGGCAACGGTCCATGCTCCCGAATACCATCCAAAACCAAGATCCCGCCAAAACCAGAGGGAGCATGGACCGTTGCCACGCCTACGCCGACTAAGGCTGGCCCAAGCCGATGCGCTTGTGGAGATTATCGACGACCCAGTGAAACGCCGTCAAGTGGATCGACTCGACGATGCCCATGTCGTCCAGCGGCACATGGAGATTGAGCTTGGCAAGCGACTTGAGTTTGCCGCCGGTGAAGCCGGTGCAGCCGAGGGTGGTGAGGCCTTTTTTGTTGGCCCAGTCGACGGCGCGGAGGATATTGGGGCTGTTGCCGGAGCCGCTGATGGCGACGAGGAGGTCGCCTGGCAGCGCGAGGTTCTTGAGTTGCTCGGAGAAGACGCGGTCGAAGCCTTCGTCGTTGCCCCAGGCGAGGATATAGGGAGAATTGTCGGTAAGGCTGATGACGCGCAGGCGTTTTTTGTTGTCGTCGTCAAAATCCTCGCGGCGGAGCGTGCCCTTGCCCAGGTCTTCGCAGAAGTGGGAGGCGTTAGAGCCGGAGCCGCCGTTGCCGATGATGAACACGGTCCGGCCTTCGAGGTAGCAGCGATGGATGGCGTCGGCGAGGGCTTCGACCTGGGCGGGGTCGATGCGTCCAAGTTCCTCTCCGACCCTTTTGAAGAAGGCGGGGACATTTAGAGTGACACCAAGCATAGAAGGCTCCAAACTGGGAAATTCTCTTTTCCATTATACTATTCCGAAGGAAACTTACGGCAGGGTTTTGCTTGCCACGACCCCTCGCGGCGCGGATAATGCATTGGACCTAACAAATTCCAAGGGAGATCTGCATGACAGGAAAATTGAATTCCCGGCGTGCGGGAGTGGGCCTCGGCCTGGTGGCCGGTATGGTGCTCATTCTGCCAAGCTGGGCGGGGGGCGTCGCTGTGAAAGAAGGGGAAAAGGCGCCGGACGTTGCATTGCCGGCGACCAGCATCGCCAGCGTGTTTCCGGACAAGAAGGACGCGAAGGCGCTCAATCTCAGCGATTTCAAGGGCAAGAAAAACGTGGTGCTTTGGTTTTATCCCAAAGCGCTCACCGGTGGCTGAACGGCCGAAGCGTGCGCGTTTCGCGACCGCAATGAGCAGTTTGCTCAACTGGACACCGTCCTCATCGGCATCAGCACCGATACCCTGAAACTGCAGGAAAAATTCACCGCGAAGGAAAAACTGAACTTTCCGCTGTTGGCGGATACGGAGCACAAGGTAGCCAAGGCATTTGGCGTGATTGCTCCGGGCAAAGCCAATGCCCAGCGTGCCACCTTTGTGATCAGTAAGGAAGGAAACATCGCCAAGGTGTTTGCCCCGGTGAAAAACGCCGGCGGGCACCCCCAGGAAGTTCTGGAATATGTCCGCGACAAGCTGGCCAAAAAATAGAGAGCGCCTCTTGATCGTATTAAGGTAGCGCGAGGCACGGCCTCGCGCTTTTTTATTGCTCCAGGCAAAGAACCCATCCATGGCACGCGATCTGATCCTCGGCACGGCAGGCCATATCGACCACGGTAAAACGTCGCTCGTCAAAGCGCTCACCGGGATCGATACGGATCGGCTGCCGGAGGAAAAATCCCGCGGCATCACGATCGACATCGGCTTCGCGACGCTGGAATTGGGCGACTTTCGCTTGGGCATCGTCGACGTGCCGGGACACGAACGCTTCGTCAAGAACATGCTCGCGGGCGCCACGGGCATCGATTTGGCCGTGCTGGTTGTGGCGGCGGACGACTCGGTGATGCCGCAGACGCGCGAGCATTTCGAGATTCTCAAGCTGCTCGGGCTGCGTCACGGCGTCATCGCGATCACGAAATCCGACCTGGTCGATGAGACGACGCTGGAAGTCGTCGACCTGGAGATTCGCGAGTTAGTGCTGGGCAGCTTTCTGGAAAACGCGACGCTGGTGCGCACCTCGAGTCATTCCGGGATGGGCATCGAGGAACTCAAGAACGCGATTCGGGAGGCGTGTGAAAAAGTCGAAGGACGCACCGCGGCCGAGTGGTTTCGCATGCCGATCGACCGGTCGTTCATCGTACAGGGACATGGCACGGTGGTGACGGGATCGGTCAACGCGGGCCGGCTGAAAATCGGCGACGAGGTGGAATGGCAGCCGCGCGGGGAACGCGTGCGGGTTCGCTCGCTGCAAAATCACGATCAGGCGGTCGAGGAAGTGCATCGCGGCATGCGGGCGGCCATCAACCTGGCGGGTTTGCGGCTCGAAGACGTCGTTCGAGGTCAAGAGCTGGCGACGCCGGGCTATCTGGCGCCGTCGCGGGTAGTGACGGTGCGGCTGCATTGTTTGCGCGACATGAAACGGCCGATCAAACATCGGCTGCCCGTGCGCTTTCACGTCGGCACGAGCGAGATCATGGGCATGGTGTCGCTTCTGGATTGCGATGCCGTCGCGCCAGGCGAATGGGCGCTGGCGCAGCTGTTTCTGGAAGAGCCGGCGACGACGACCTGGGGGCAACCGTTCGTCCTGCGCGGCAGTTCGGCGACGCAGACGCTCGGCGGCGGACAGGTGCTGCAACCCGTGGCGAAGAAGGTGCGGCGGCGGCATCTGGAAGACCTGGAGCGCATCGAAAAACTCTGGACGGGCAACGCCGAGGAGCGGGCGCTGAGCGTGGCGTGGTTCGGCGGCTTTTCGGGATTCACGCCCGCCGACCTCGTCCGCGGCGCCAACCTCGCGCCCGATCAGGCGGAGGCGATGATCCAGACATTGCGCGAGAAGGGTACGCTCATGACGGTGCAGGTCAGTTCCGCCCGGCAAGCGATATTACACGCGGACATGATAACGGAGTTGGATGAGCGAATTCTGAGCGTCCTGGGCCGACTGCATGAAGAGACGCCGCTCATGACGTCACACGATCGCCAAAAGGTGCAATCGCAACTCACCTACATCGGCGACGACGCGCTGGTGCATGCCGAGGTGGATCGTCTCATCAAACAGAAGACGCTGGTCGGCGACTTGCGCCGCGTCGCTCGGGCCGACTTCAAGCCGAAGCTGAGCGCGAACCTTCGTAAGCTGAAAGACAAGGTGGTCGAGGCCTATCGCCTGGCCGGTTTTCAGCCGCCGGAGCCGTCGAGCTTCGCCAACCAGGCCGGCGGCAACGCGTCGAACATGAAGGACCTCTTCGAGGTGTGCATCGCCGAGGGGTTCCTGGTCCAGGTCGCGGACGATATTTATTTGCATACCGATCACGATGCCGAGATGCGGCGGCGCATGACCGAACGCCTCAGCAACGGGGCAGGGGCCACCGTCGCGGAGATTCGTGATATCCTGGGAACGACGCGCAAGTTCGCGGTGCCGATCTGCGAGTACCTGGATCGCGTCGGCGTCACGAAACGCGAAGGCGACCTCCGCGTCCTCGGCGCCTGACCATTTGCCGCTTGCGGCTTAGCGTGCGCAACCAAGAATCAAAACGCGGAGGATGCCTGACATGACCTTCACCAAGAAAGAACTGGAATACCTCTCCGTCTGGGCGTGCGAGGAGAAAGCGAACGACCCCTATTCGTTGCCGGCTCATCAACTCCAGGCTGATCACAAGGTTGCAGGAGTGACTTTCATCCGCGCGATCAAGGCGTGGGCCAGGCTGGAAGGGCGCAAAGACGAAGAGATTTTTCAACTTCATGAGAACGCGCGTCCGTCCTGGCCATGGTCCTCGGAAGAGGAAATGGCCAATAGATTGTCGAACCTTGGAGCGGAAGTGCGTGTATAGCGTATTAGGAATGTCGCAACCCTTCATCTGAACATCGCCATGGCGCTAGACTGATTCCAATGACATCAAATCCCCTTCGCAACCTACCCGCCGTCAACGACATCCTCGACGCCCCGTCGGTCCAATCCCTACGTGAAGTCCACACGCACGACCGCCTTGTCGCCGCCGTGCGCGCCGAACTCGACGACTTGCGCCGCCGCATTCGCCTGGGCGAAATCGTCGATGGCTTCGAGACGGCCGAGGAGGTCGGCAGCCGGGTCTCGCTTCGTATGACGGAACAAAGTCAGCCGAAGCTGCGGCGCGTCATCAACGCGACGGGCATCGTGTTGCACACCAACCTTGGCCGGGCGCCGATGGCGGAAGAAGCGGCGAAGGCGGCATACGAGGCGGCGCACGGCTACCTCAACCTGGAAATGAGCCTGGACACCGGCAAACGCTCCAGCCGGCAGGACGCCATCCGCGAATGGGTTTGCCAACTCACGGGAGCGGAAGCGGCGACGGCGGTCAACAACAACGCCGCCGCCACCGTCATTTCCTTGCGGGCGTTGTGCCAGGGCAAGGAAGTCATCGTCTCACGCGGCGAGCTGATCGAGATCGGCGGCAGCTTTCGCATCCCGGACATCATGGCCGTCAGCGGCGCGATCCTTCGCGAAGTCGGCACGACCAACATCACGCGCATCGCCGACTACGAGACGGCGATCGGACCTAACACGGCCGCTCTCATGCGGATTCACACCAGCAACTATCGCATCGGCGGTTTCACGAAGTCGGCGTCTTTGGAGGAACTGGTCGCGCTAGGCAAGAAACACAACCTGAAGGTGATCGACGACACCGGCAGCGGAGCCATGGTTGACTTCGGCCGCTTCGGATTCGAAGGCGAACCGCTGGGGCGAGACAGCGTGCGGGCGGGGGCCGATCTCGTGTTGTTCAGCGGCGACAAGCTAATGGGCGGACCGCAAGCGGGCATCTTGGCCGGCAAGAAGGAGTGGATTCAGAAGATCGAGAAGGATCCGCTGATGCGGGCGTTTCGCCTCGACAAGATGACGCTCGCGGCCCTGGAGGCGACGCTGCGTCTGTACCTGAATCCGGAGATCGCGCTCAAGAACGTGCCGACGCTGGCGATGCTGTCGCTCAGCGAGGAACAGCTACAACAGCGGGCGAAGACGTTGGCCGCGGAACTCGCGAAGATCGACAAACTTGCGAGCGTCAACGTGGCGCGCGATCATGCGTTCGTGGGCGGAGGTTCGTTGCCGGACCAGAAGATGACGACATGGGTTGTCGAGATCCAGGCGCGCGATTTGGACGAGAACACGCTGGCCGCGCGGTTACGGATGGGGACGCCGGCCGTGGTTGGACGCCTGTCCGCCGGCAAATTGTTGCTCGACGTTCGCACTGTCTTCGAAACCCAGATGGACGACCTCGCAAACGCCATCGAACGGGCGGTTGGGTAAGCCCTTCTCCGATACCAGTCGTTTATCAACACGAAACGCGCGAGGGCGCTTGTGTGGCACGCTCTTTGGTACTCCTAAGGGCGTGCGTCCCCGCGACAATGCCGTTTTAATTTCGATGGCCTATACCGCCAATGTAGTCGCCAATTTCGTCCATGTGACTTCCCTCACGCCGACGCGCGGTTGTCGCTTCGGTTGCGTTGCGTTTGCTCGCGCAACGCCCGGATTTCCGCGTCACGTCGAAGAACGGCCTCACGATTGGGCCAGGGAAGCGAGGGGGCAATGGCGCTGGCGCTGCCAATGACCGGGCCGGTCGGGGGGTTGTCACGCAGATAGGCCCATTGAAGGTTGAGCGTGTCCCCGCTGTGGACGCCGATGCTGGTCATCGCGTCGGTAGCCGGACCTCCGAATGGCGGTTCGGTGCCTTCGTGGCAATACACGTCAAGGAAGGAGATCTCGTCGCGCGTTAGGATCATGGTTCGGCCACCTGTTAATTTGCGGGCTGCCAATAACGGCGGTACTGTTGCCCCGCCGGATGATTCGCGATGTAACCAGCCAGATCAATACAGGCCGGCTCTCGGATGGGAACCCATTGAGCGGCCAGGGCGGCCGAGCGCTGATAAACCAGCACCTGGGCATTCACGGGCGGTGCTGCGACATGCCGTGACTCAAACCATTGTACCGCCTCACGGCAAAGCGGGCAATCCATCGCCGCCTGGCCGCTGTAGATGGCCCGCCTCTGTGCCGCTTCATACCACTCGTTGTGCCAGTCAAGGATGAGTTCGCCACAATGGGGGCACAGTTCGTTGGGCGGCATGATGGTTTTCCAATGGCGTCGATACCTCGCCCCGGCCGCGTTGCACAAGGCGCCTCGCTTGTTAGATTCGGGCAAGCGCCGCACGGCGCGGCAAATAACCAACGACGCCGATTCTACTCCCGCGTCGACTTGCACGCCAGAACCATGTACCTGTGCATTCGCGGTTCTGCCGCTCCCTCCCCGTAACCCGCATAACCCGCACGCCCGGTTTCTTCCGCAACCCAATCGTTCCGCTCGGCTCTATACCTGGCGCATCCCTGCAACCTTCGTCGCCAACCGGCCGATGTAGGGCTTGGATTGCGTCCGCGCGATCCCTCAAATGCCCGGCAATCCCTGGTTGGAGGCCACCCCACCTCATGGCGACGTTCTATCTACTCCCTCCGCGCCAGGTCGTCGGCGAACACTTTCGCGCCTTCCTGGGCAGCCTCTTCCCGGGCTTGCCGTGGTCGCAGCGAATGATGCCGGACCTGGCGGAGGCGTTGTCGGAGACGGCGAACGGACATCCCGATGTGTTTGTCGTCTATCAGGAAGATCTAGCGGAGGATGGCCATCCGGCCGCGATGCTGCTGCGCGATTTCGGGGCTGAACGAGGCGACGAGGTAGTGGAAATCCGGCCTGATCTGGGCGGAAGCCTAGCGGAGGTGGGACGCTGGCGAGTGCCCGGGGAATAATCAAGTGGGGTCGCGGTCAGCCCTCCCTTGCGGAAGGACTGTTACCCCCCAGCAAACCGCGACCCCATAGCTGGGTATGCGAACGATTT
>Ga0163144_10027356_pt1 | contig 11044 bp, 8 predicted proteins | sample OliLak19BULKMAT1_FD_123175 | JGI IMG/M metagenome (GOLD analysis project Ga0163144, IMG submission 123175) | Freshwater microbial mat bacterial communities from Lake Vanda, McMurdo Dry Valleys, Antarctica - Oligotrophic Lake LV.19.BULKMAT1 | ecosystem: Environmental > Aquatic > Freshwater > Lake... | reverse complement strand
TTGAAAATACAGTATCAACTGGGACACCTTTATCCTTGACTGAGAAAATAATGAAGTCAGTTAGTGACGGGGTAGAAAACAAAACAGTGAGTAGCCAGCTATCTATTGTTTGAATGAATAATTAATATGTTTAGCATTTTTCTTCCCAAAGAGAGCCTCGCCACCACAATATACAGCAATCAAAAATGGATGTTGAAGATAGCTACTACGACCCCCAATGGGGGTCTGAAGATGGCTCATACTATGAAGAGATAATTGAAGACGACTCGGGCGAAGAGGAAATGGTGGAAGAAGAGGAAATAGTCGTAGAGGAATACTCATCTGACGAAGATGTCTACCTCGCTATTGATCGCCCTTTCGACGAAAGCGTAAGCGAGTCAGTTGTTGAATTGAAAGGGGTTGATCCGCCAGGGTCATTGCGCAGAGATCAGCTTCAAGAACCTTCCCGTTCGGATTTGACCCAACCACGACCCCTCCAGCCTCCAGCAAACCAAATCTTTACAAAAAGCTTCCAACAGCCATGTGCGTTGCCTCAAGAACAACCATCGATGCCCTTTCGCTCGGTAGCAAGGCCGGTGATACTTCCTGATGAAATCTCGTCGTCATTTGTTTCGCCCCATCAACAACCATCGATGCCCTTGCGCTCTGTAGCGAGGCCGGTGATGCTTCCTGATGAACTCTCGTCGTTCCTTGTTTTGCCCAACCAACAATCACCGATACCCTTTCACTTGGTAGCAAGGCCAGTGATGCTTCCTGATGAACTCTCGTCGTCACTTGCTTCGCCTGACAAACTCGTCAGAGTTACGACTGCTGAGTCGTCGGAAGTTGAAATCGAGGAAGACGTGCTGTCAAACCTAGAGCTAGCTATATATGGACCCGAAAGGGTTCGTGTACCATACGATTCACAAAAGAATTCGCCTGGCGTCCATAACGGAGACGAAAACGACAAGCCGACCAAAGCAAGAGTCGTCAAGATATGCTTACTTTTGCTCTTTCTCTGGGTGATCGCAGTTGCCGTGATTTTCTGTGTTCTCTACTTCTTTGGAATACAAGATGATGGCTCCGGCAGCAACACAGCAACACCAACAGTCTCGCCGACAACAGTTGAAACCGAAGCTCCTCCAATAACTGCAACGCCATTTGATCCTTTCTACCCTAACCTTTGCCAACTCTCCAATCAGTATCAGCCTCATGTTTTGTCACAATGCTTTTGTTATGGCGAAATCAGAACCCTCGCAGAAAGCACAAAGATCAGATACGAAGCCTTAGTTTCAACTTTCATGGTCCCAAACGTTTACTCGATCTGGATCCATAGCATCAGCTCCTGCCACCCTGCCAATCAAGCACTGGTGTGGTTATCAACAAGCAACGCTAGAAATGATATGGATTTGCTTCAGCGCTATGTACTGGCGCTAGTGTTCTTTGCTGATGACGGTCCTGCTTGGACCTCGCAAACCAAGTGGATTACTGACCACGACATTTGCACCTGGCATGGCGTGGTGTGTACGGGTGAAGACATCGTCGAGATTAACTTGAGCGAGAACTGGCTCAACGGTCAGGTGGGTGCAGATTGGCTCGCTTAAAAAATCTGTTCATGAACTAACCTGTGCGTGCTCTCGATTTGTTGCTGCTTTAGATTATCAGCGAGCTTGGACTTCTAGGCAAGCTTGAAGTGATGAGACTGCAAAAAAATTCTCTTAGAGGAGATGTGCCCAAAGAGGTCTTCAAGCTACTTAATCTCCATTCGCTTGACCTCTCTGAAAACCGACTGCAAAACAGTCTACCAGTAGAGATCGCACCAAATCTACGGTCGTTGCGTCTTTCTAGCAACAATTTCACCGGGTCCGTCGCTTCGGAGTTGGGAAAAGCAACCAAGCTCCGACATCTTGCGCTGGGCGAAAATAGTTTCGTAGGAGAGCTTCCAACAGAACTGAACATGTTGACTCAACTTACTTCTTTAGATGTGCATGCGACTGGATTGACAGGGCGGATCACAACAGAGTTTGGGACTTTCACAGATCTCAGATATCTTTCTGTATCAGACACCTTTATTCGCGCCCGTATTCCAAGACAATATGGCCAGCTCACTAACCTAGCAGTCCTGCATGTTGCCAATACACTTGTAGGTGGTAATCTTCCCGAGGAAATTGCGAATATGAGGAGCCTTCGCCACTTGGATTTGAGCGGGAGCCGCTTTCGCAAATCGATTCCCTTGGGGCTAGCCAAATTGACCAAGCTGAGTGAGTAATGATTTGTTTGTGTTCCATTACGGACTTAGCAGGAACGCCTCTAACTATATGCTTGCTTCCCAATCAACCCCCCTTTTCCCGCTAGCACACTTATCGCTGCAACACAATACTTTCTCGGGGCTTCTTATAAGCGAGATGGGGCTACTCACAGATTTGACCACACTTTCACTTCATGGGAATGAATTTGAGGGAGAATTGCCTTCAGAACTTGGACAACTGACGTTGTTGGGTACGTGATTGTCATTTGTAATGACTCGAGCCTTGCTTTTCCTAGAAAGCTGACAAAGCTAACCTTTGCTGATACACGCAGAAGCGCTGACATTGCACGATAGTCTTCTCAGCGGCCGGCCGCCAGATGAAGTCTGTTCGCTCCGAGAGCAGAAGTTGGAGACATTCACAGTAAAGTGTCCCACACGTAACGAGAATGGAAATCAACTAGGTATAAATTGTCCCGTTCCGACCTGTTGCTCCGCTTGCATTGGTGATGTATTTTTGTAAGAAAAGCTATTCGCTCCTGGACGAAAGCACCGCATCTCTGTTCCATTGGCCAGTAAGCTTCTTTGGCAGTCAAAAACAAATATGGCCCACTATATAGAATGTATATTGAGTAGGAGTTTGTGGAATCTTGATAGTTTATTGATTGATGGATGGATTGATAACTGCTCATCTGGAAAGCCGGAGCTATTCGCTCATGGCATTGATTTCTTTGTAGCGTAACACCCCCCTTACGTCCGTCCGTGACATGGAGCGTACCATAGCATTGGCCAACGACTGAACGGTCACGGGCCGGTCCACAAAGGGTAAGCCGATTTTGTTTCCAATGAAAAAGGCACCCACCGCTGGGAAACTGGCCGGTTTATCCATGGTGTAAATAAGGGATGGCCTTACAATGACAGGTCGTATTTGAGGCCCGGCGTTCATCAGTTTGTCCTCGACTTCACGTTTGGCCGCCAAGTATCGTCTGAGAAAATCAGGAGCTAAATTGTTTTCCACAAAGCTTCCGCCTCCCATTTGAGGCCATCCAGCTTCGGCAGCCGAGGTAAAACAAAATGGCATGGGATCTTTGAGATTGTTGGCATTGGCGTAGTCTATCGCAGCTTCAATCGCATTGAAGGCTGTCAACCGAGTAATGCCATCATACGTGGCCCCGGTATCCGGCAATGATCCAGACCCAGATGCGAAGCGATTGTATTGACCGAAACCAGATGCATCGTCTAGGAGCAATCCCACACAGTGAATAATGCCTGCATGATTCGGAAGGCATAGAAAGATATGGGACATTAGAAACTAGAGGAAGCCGCTTGAAATGCATTTGCATTTGGATAGGGAAGAAAACAGCAGATCAAGACATACATCTCCCATCGTATTTCAAATAATCATAAAATCAACACACTTGCCTACGTAGGACCCGTCACTGAGGATACTGGCAATGGCGGATTTTTCTCGGGCATCGCCAGCCAGGTAGTTGATATTTGTATTAGAAGGAGAAGGTGTTTCGTCGGCAACAGACGGTGGCCGTCCCCGCCGTGATAAGCTTGTGACTTGATATCCATCCAGGGCTGCTCGCTTACAGACGGCCTGTCCCAGAAATCCTGAATAAACAAAGAAAGAGAAGATTTGAGGTATGAATGCGTGGACGTTTTGATCTCGCACACACCTCTGCTTGTTTGAGTTCACACAAAACTCACCTGTTCCTCCCAGCACTAGAAGCTTTCCTTTTTTGGTCCTACCATTCTCCGACATGGACAAGAAAGTCCTGCTCCTGTTTTGGCTACGACTGGTTCTAGTCAAAGGAGGTAGCGATGGTGACACAAAGCCTGCTGCTACTGTACAAAGACAAGGGGCCCCAATGGCCAAGTAAACAGCAGAGGAGGCAATGATTCTTATTCGCTTCATCATGCTTCTTCTGTGTCCCGTTTTGTGCTAACAAACTACTAGACACAATGAAAGATAATTGAACTAATTATTGCATCAATTGTGTGAATAAACTTTGCCTGCCAGTACTATTGGAATTACAGTGTTTGATGTCTTCGTTCGTCTCATCGTCAGCATTGTCACCATTGTCAGCCAATTGCAAAGATATCGTATCTTCTTGTTGATGTTGAAAATGATGTCATAAAAGCAATCGTGCCAAACGGATAGGAGGACAGACGGAAAATAATTCTTTTCAACCGCCGTGACGTCTTTTACGAACACCATATTCTTCACTGTTAAACTTCAGTGTAACACTAGCTAGCTAGGTGTAACTGTACCAGTGCTGTGCCACTGCTCCGCTGTAGAAAAATCAGTGTACCACTGTGCTGTACCACTGCTCCGCTGTAGAAAGGCCGTTGCGTGGACCGTTACGTGTAACTTCACTATAGGTCTTTGAGTAGAGTTACTGCCAGTGGGACACCTCACCTGAAAACCTTCCCATCACCAACTGCCGAAAAATCTGAAACACACATCCATCAACGAGCGAACTGATTATTTCTTTTTCCGTTTGGCACAAAACACGCCAAACCCCCTCACAACCAACATCACCAACAACAATACAGTCATTGTATTTTTCTTAGCCATGAATGTTGCCATCAACGAAGGCTTGAACACAACATCTGCTACCGAGGAAACAACCATGAATTGCATTGTCGTCAGTAGTCGGTTGCAGGCGAGTACAACCACATGCAGTAATAGAGGTGGATTTCCTTTAGCAATGACAGCCACCAAACTACAGTCTTCCACCGTGGAAGACCCAGCCAAGATTCACAACACCAAGTGCCAGAACAAGATTGAATGTACGACAAACGCTTCACAGAAAAGAGGCAAGAGGAAACATGATGAAGCCATCTCCACGGATGCTGTCCACATCAACGAGAAGGAAGATGTAGAATCTACTTCCAGCAGTAGCAACAAGGATGTTGGGGATGGCGAGAACCAGAAAGACATCGCCCATTTCCCGACCTCCATCACGAAAGAAACGAGGAGCAATGACCAGACCCATGACCATACGACAAAGACGGCCGACTCCTCCTCGTGCTTGGACTACACTACCTCCGAAAGAACCACCATGAACGCACCGATGACTTTGAGGAATCTTGGATCGGCCGTGGTGCAGTCACGTCGTCGCAGTCTGTTGTCGGCCAACCACAACAACTTGGACTCTTCGTTTTTCATGGTGGATACCAACACGAATCCTTCGTCACCCGCCGACATGGCCCTCCGACGTCGTCGTTTTTCGAATCCGGAAGGAGGAATTGCATCCAAAGTCCTACAACAAGCATGCCAACAACCACAGGCCACGATGGGTGGTGCCACTATTCACGAGGAAGCCACAGACTTGGGCTATGGTGCAGACTTGGGATATGGTACTACTACTGCTTCTGCTGCTACGGAGGACTTGGGCTATGGCGAAGATCTAGGATATGGTCCTACTACTACTAGTACTACTTCACCCGAGGAACCTCAACTGGTGTCCATCCGTCCAGCAAAACGCCAATGCCGTTATGGACGCCGCAACTCCTTTGTCATTCCCGAGACATCACGAGCACCCGGTCAAACGCAAGAAGGCACACGATTCTCTTGGAAAGCTATGGAATTTCTTTACGGCCGTGGTGGTGCCTCGGCGTGTAATCGTATTGACGAGAATGACGAAGAGGATGCCGCCAACGACAATCCTACCACTACTAGCCCCGTCCTTGAGCCATCCTCTGTGGAATTGTTGCGCCGATTGAGCATGCCGGAGGTAACACCCGCGTCCACTGCTGAGGCGAGTGCGTTGTAAATCCAAAGGAACGACGACCAAAGGAATGACCAACTACTACAACGACGAAAGATTGACTCAACTAACCAACACTATGCAAATAAATAATCCATGATTCTACATGTATTACTCGTGGAGGGTTGTACATGTATGTAATGGACGGAATTGGGCAATCTAAAAAGGAACAACTAACACCCAGAATTGGAAGCTGTGGGCGGGGATCCATTCAATCGAGAAAATTCATAATAATAATCAGAGTCTTGTACTTGTTCAGGTTTGGGCAAAACAGTAATGATCTAATGGGAGGGCGCTAGGTTGTGGAAACAAGTGCCTCTATGTGATTGTTCACTCTAGAAGTACAATATATTGCAATGGGATAATAATAATCAAAGGAAACAATTACATATACACAGTATTGTCTTTGTTTCCAACCGAGGCATTTAGTTGCATAGTATTTCTTGCTTTTTGCTTTTTCAAAGTCTCAAAGGATGCAAATCTAATCGGTCGTGCGCAGAAGGAACATTCTGCCAAGCGCCTTAAAATCTGAAAAGTCACCACTGAATTAATAGAGGTCACGTTCCACATAAAGTAAGGACTCACTTAGTGGTACACACACATTTAGTGGTACACACACATTTGTGATATACATGTAAAAATGTTGGATTTGGATTTTATTGTGCAGTTTGATGGCCGACCAGTAGCAAACGCCATTCGTTTAAGTAAATTACTGTGTGATGTACACTAAAGTACTATCCCCACAAAGTATAATTGTATTTATTGTGTAGTTTGGTGGCCATCCAGTGGCGAACGCCATTCGTTTTATTACTGTGGGATACACTAAAGTATTCCCACAATGCACTTGTCAGTGTTTGCCATATAGCTAGCGCGCGTAGAAACAACAACAGAGGTGGTTGCGAGTTCCAACACTCCTACTCGAGCTCTCGTATCCCGGCGAGCACTTCTTCCTCCAAGGAATCGCGCTTTATCCCGGCCACGATCACCGACATCTGACGACCGCCCTTGATGGATTTGGCTCGCTGATACGCCGACCTTCTGGTGCCGTGTGACGAGGACAGCGGAAGGACTTCTTCGCTGTCATGAAGCAGGTTCTTCAAATCATGCTCCAACTCTTCCAGGGCCATAATTGAAGAACGCCGGCTTCGTTTATGCTTAGCCTGATCCCAGCCATCACCTAGATAGGCCATGGAATCATCCATATTTTCCGGCATGTTCATGCCTCGAAGTAATGCATCCGGATCAATCTCAAAAGGCTCCCCGTCGTCAGAAGCAACCATGGACATAGAGTCGTCGTCCAGATTTTCAGGCATGTTCATACTTTTCAGCAACTCTTCTGGATCAAACTCAAACGATGGATTTCGCTGATGTTGCGCAAGTGCTTGGTCTCGTTCCGCAGACACTGATTGCAACTTGGCTGTAAGAGTTTCCCGTTCCGATTCTAATTTGCTCACAGCAGCCTGGAGTTTGGCGATCCTCTCTCCATCTTCTTCCAGCATAACTTTCATTTCCTCCGTAGCGGCGATTGCTGCTTTGCATTTTTCCACAGTTGCATTTAGTTTTTCCATTACCTCCTCATTTTCATCCACCACGGCTACCAGGTCTTGCTGCGCCTCATCCAACCGCTGCTTTGTTTCTTCAATGACCTTTTCCTTTTCTGCGACCACAATTTGAACAGAAGCCTTCTCTTCCCTCGAAAGGTTTAACTCGCTCTCCAAAGATTCGCTTTCTTCCCGTAGTCTGGTCATTGCCGTTTCCTGAATGGCAACCTTTTCTGCGTAATCCTTTTCGATGACTTTTTTGGCATCTTCTACCCTTTCAACGAGCCTTTCCAAAGAATCAATCTTGGCTCTGGCTTCAGTAAGCGCTACTGTTTTTTCAGCCATGGCCGACTTCATGTTTTCGAGGCCTTTCGCTTCTGCCTTTTGGAGGTTAGACAATGCTTCGTCGCGTTCCTTCTTGACAACTTCCAAGGATTCCTGCACTTGGAGTAGCTTTTGCTTCGTAGTATGAACTTCAACCTTAAGTTTCGAAAGTGAGTCCTTGGCTTGACCTTTTTCGAGTTCGGCCTCCTCGATTTTGGTTCGAATTGACTGGCACTCTTTCACTTGTTCTTCTAGCTCCATCACGACCGTTTTCTTCTCGGATTCAATATTGTCATGTTGTTGCTTGAGCTCATCTATTCGGTTTTGCTTCGCTTTTAGCTGTTCTAGAAAGTCTGCTCTCAGTGCCGATTTTTCGTCCTCGCTCTGTTTGAAATTTTCCACGAGCTCGGCCACTTTGGCATTGCTTTCTTTCAGGAGGAGATTGCTTTCCTCTCTAACCGCTTGTACATCTTGTTGTGTCTGTACTTGAGCTTTTTGAAGTTTGTCGAGAGCAATATCTCGGTCCGTTTGGATAGCCTTTATTCGTTGTTGGCTGTCCCACAACATCTGTTTGTTGAAATTTAACTCAGACTGGAGCTCTTTCATAGAGTCTCCAGCCTCTTGTCGACCCTTAGACAATTGTTCAAAGTCTTGCTTCACCGATGCAGCAGCTGCCCTCTCTTTGGTAAGAAGGGACTGCAGAGACTCACATTCTCTGCGAGAAACTTCCAGTGACTCTTGCAAATGTTGATTGTTTTCTCTGGCAGCATTCATTTCAGATTGTAGTTGTGACACCAACGCCTTTGCTTCCAGGCATTCTTTAGCTGCCTTTTTGGACTCTCGCTTCAAGGACGCGACCTCTTGAACTTGCTTTTTCAGCTCCACCTTGGCGTCTTGCAACTCTTGATTGCTTGCTTGTTGCAGAGCCTTCAAGTCCTGTTTCGCCGACGCTTTGATGGCTTGATTTTCAAGAAGTGCTGCCACCAGTTTGTCTTGTACCTCTTGAACACTATCGGTAGCGGCGTTCTTGGCCAAATCCATTTGAGATTTCAGCTTTACGTTCTCTTGTTGGGCTAATTGTAGCCTCGCGTGAAGGGTTTGTTGGCTGGCTTTCAAGGTATTCTTTTCTTCTCGAATGGTTTGAATTGTAATCTCTAATTTCGGACAAGAAGCACAAGCTGGAGGCTCCATAGGCTGCGATTTTTGTTGTCGTGGAGAGGGCGGTGGCGAATTTTCGAATTCCTTTAATTGTTCCTTTAATTGTTGCGACAAAGAGGTTCTTCGTCCGAAAAAGTCATCTAGCTTGCTTTCTTTCGCCTGTTCATCAGACTTTAATTGTTGTGATAAAGAGGTTCTTCGTCCGAAAAAGTTATCCAGCGTGTTTTCCTCCGCCTGTTCAACAGGCGAGGCAAAGGATTCCTTCTTCTCTTGTTTACTGGCTGCTGATTTTTGTCTATCAAGTTTCGAGGAAGGCTTGTTGCTACTTGGTGGTGTTGGAGTTGGAGCTGCTGTAGTAGTACGGATAGTTGCAGGAGCTCTTTTAGTTGATTTGGGAACTGGAGATCTGGATCGACTGGTATTCTTGGGCAGCATAAGACGACTGGGTACAGGCGGCTTGCTTCGACTTTTCAGCTTGGGCATGTCTAGATCGGATCCACTTTTGCCTTTCTTCGGCAGAGTGTCTGCGTGCTTGAGCGAGGGTAAGTCTAGATCGGTTCCACATTTTCCCTTTTTAGCCAGAGTTTCTGCGTGCTTGAGTTTCACATTGCTTGCTTCTTGGTGGAATAATCTGGACGGATCTTTAGGATAAATGTAATGGGAGCTGCAAGAGACACCCCTTGTCGGATGTCTCCTCCCTTTCCTGTTGGCTTGAGAGCAACCTTCCAGGGAGCCTGCCCAGATTCTCCTGCTGTCGGCTTCTCCTCTTCAGAAGAAGATATCCGAGCTGCCTTCTCATCGTCTGCAGAAGCCATACTCGCACTTTTACCGCCGAAACAACTAAAGTCGAACGCACCAAACGAAAGTAGAGCTATTGCTTCCAAGCTACGTCTCGTTTTCTCTTTGTCCTCCATAGCAGTAGCATGCTGGTCTTGTTGTGGACTGAAGTTAAACAACCCTTCCTGTAGCATGGCGCTTTCTTATTTTCGTTTGGCTTCTAAATACTTTCGTCCTCTTCACAACACAGACTCCCATTTATTGGGTTTCGCGCGAAGCATCCTTCAAGATAACTGCTCGAAAAGATTTGCTTTCATTGATTACGTAAGACTCCTAGTAGCGACGCTGGCGAATGTAGATCTCACACTTGATCCAGAGCAACCGGACTGGGTTCGCTACAAGTAGAGCTAGCTAGTAGTAGTAGTAAGTAGTTACAGGCACCAATAGGAGAGCTTATGGATGCTTGAGTAGCTACTCTAACTATCTAGAGAGCTTGCTATAGTAGTTACTTGGGTAGTTACTTAGTGGACTAATCACAATATGTTTTACTCAGATAGGTCATCATCAAACTAAGCGACGTCACGATCAAACTCTAGGAAAGCCGAGAAGCTCCTTATTGATTCTAATTTGCCTGCGCCTGCGCCTTTTCTCCAGCGTTCTCAATTGTTTCGCCTACGTAGCGGAGAGAGTGTCCAACTGTGCCCATGGCCGAGTCCTTTGCCTGCACAGCCTTTTCGACTGTGGCATCCTTCGCCGTCGTAACATTCCTCACAGCTCCGTCCTTGACTTCGTTGGCCTTGGCGACGGCTCGATCCTTAATTTCGTTGGCTTGACTAACGGTTCCGTCCTTGATTTCACAGGCCTTGCTGATAGTTCTATCTTTAATATTGTTGGCTGCGCTGATGGTTCCATCCTTTATTTCGTAAGCCTTATTGACAGTTCCATCCTTGATATTGCTGGCCCTTCGGATAGCTCCATCCTTGATTTCATTTGCCTTGTTGATAGTTCCATCCTTGATATTGTTGGCCCTGCTGATAGTTCCATCCTTGATTTCCATGGCCTTGTTGATAGTTCCATCCTTGATTTCCATGGCCTTGTTGATAGTTCCATCCTTGATGGTGTTGGCTCCGCTCATAGCTCCATCCTTGATTTCCATGGCCTTGTTGATAGTTCCGTCCTTGATGCTGTTGGCCCTGTTGATAGTTCCATCCTCGCCTTCAATTGCCATGGCAGTTCCCTGA
>Ga0163144_10027354_pt1 | contig 11045 bp, 9 predicted proteins | sample OliLak19BULKMAT1_FD_123175 | JGI IMG/M metagenome (GOLD analysis project Ga0163144, IMG submission 123175) | Freshwater microbial mat bacterial communities from Lake Vanda, McMurdo Dry Valleys, Antarctica - Oligotrophic Lake LV.19.BULKMAT1 | ecosystem: Environmental > Aquatic > Freshwater > Lake... | reverse complement strand
GTCCCCCAGAACGGTCGCCTGTCGATCGCCCTGCAGTGGGCCGAGCCATGGGGTCACGCCAGCACCGACCTCGACCTCGAGCTCTACAACATCTCGGGCGGCGACAGCCTCGTTACGTCGAGTGCGAGCGACAACATCGCGACGGGGATACCGTCCGAGTTCGTCTCGGTGATCAACAGCGGATCGGCCGCGACGGTGGGGATCAGGGTCAAGCGATTCGCCGGTGCCGGAACACCGCCGATGAAGTACATAGGGCTCAACAACTTCGGTACCTTCAGCATCGCCGAGCACAACACCGCCTCGCCGACGATCGATCCCGACGTCGCTTCGGCCACCGGCGTGCTCACGCTCGGCGCCGTGCAGTTCAGCAAGATCGGCCTTAACGCACCGGAGGTTTTCAGCTCGCGCGGCCCGGTCAGGCATCTCTTCGACGCCGCCGGCAACCCGCTAGCCAGCCCCGAGATCCGTCAAAAGCCCGACATCGCAGCCGCCGACGGCGTCGCGACGAGCGTGCCGGGCTTCCAGCCGTTCTTCGGGACGAGCGCGGCCGCCCCGAGCGCCGCCGGCATCGCCGTGCTGGCGCGCTCGGCCAATCCATCGATGTCGGTCGCCGACCTGTACGGCGTGCTGCGAAACCCCGCCAACACGATCGACTGCACCGCGAGCGGCAACCCAGACTCCGACTGCGGCTTCGGCTTCGTGCTTGCCGACAAGGCTGTTGCCCAGGCGCTTGCGAGCAGTCCGGCGGCCTCTTCGGGGTCGGCGGCAGGCGGCACGGCGGTGGCTGCGGCCAGCAATGCGCATGCGTCGGCCGTATCCAAGTTGAAGCTACCCAAGAAGATCAAGATCCGCAATCTGCTGCGGTCGGGGATTCCGGTGTCGCTCGAGCTGGCCGGCGGCAATACGAAACTGACGATTACGGCATCGATGCAAACGCCCAGCCGCAACTCCCGGTCGGCGAGCAAGGTCGTCGTCGCGCGAACCAGCAAGACGATCGCCGGCAGCGGCGCGGCAAAGCTGCGCGTCAAGCTCAACAAGCGCGGCAAGAAGCTCTTGAAGCACGCGAAGAGGGCCAATCTGAGCATAAGCGTCAGCGGTTCTTCGGCAGCCGCGAACGCGGCAACGCTGAAGGGAACCGTTACAGCCACACGGCGCTGAGCCCGGTGCCACGCGACGAGCTCATCGCGCGATACTTACCGCGTCGCACGGGGATACCTATACTCGCCCGATGAAAACGCGCGTGATCGTATTGGGGGCTGGTTTTGGCGGCCTCGAGTTGACGACGATGCTGTCTGACGCGCTTGGCGACGAGATCGACGTCACGTTGATCGACAAGAGCGACGCGTTTACTTTCGGCTTCGCGAAGCTCGATGTGATGTTCGGTCGTGAGGCACCGGCAGCAGTACGCAACAGCTACAGCAAGATTGCAAAGCCGGGCGTGCGGTTCTTACAGGAGACAATTAGCGCGATTGATCCTGAGGCCCGTACCGTGACGACCGACGCCGGTGTACATGAAGCCGACGTATTGGTGATCGCGCTGGGCGCCGATTACGACCTCGATGCGACACCGGGCCTCGCCGAAACAAATGAGTTCTACTCGCGCGCCGGGGCCGAGCGGCTGGCTGAGCTGCTACCCGGGTTTACAAAAGGAACAGCTCTGATCGGAGTCTGCGGGACACCTTTCAAATGTCCGCCCGCACCAAGCGAAGCGGCGCTACTGTTGCACGACTATCTGACTGCGCGCGGCATCCGCGATCAGTGCGAGATCACATTCGCGATCCCTTTCCAGGTGCCCGTTCCTCCATCGCCAGACACTTCCAAGGCTTTGGTCGCTGCGTTCGCCGAGCGCGACATCAACTTCGTTCCCGGGCACCGTGTCAGCTCTATTGACAACGGCCGCCAGATTGCATCGCTCGAGGATGGCAGCGAGCTGCCCTTTGACCTCTTCATGGGCGTTCCGAAGCACCGTGCGCCCGACGTGGTCCTGGCGAGCGGCCTGGCCGAGGACGGCTACGTTCCGGTCAACCCGCAAACGCTGGAGACGCGCTATCCCGACGTTTACGCGGTCGGAGATGTTGCGATGATCGGCGTTCCAAAAGCGGGCGTATTCGCCGAAGGTGCCGCCCGGGTGGTCGCGGACTCACTGATCGCCCGGCTGAAAGGCGGCGAGCAGCCGGGGCCTTACAGCGGTACGGGCTCCTGCTACATCGAATTCGGGTCAGGGCGCGTCGGTCGCGTGGACGTCAACTTCCTTGCGGGACCGTCCCCGACCGGCGCCTACCGGGCCCCGTCGGAGGCGTTGGTGGCCGAAAAGCAAGAGTTTGGCTCGAGTCGGCGTGCGCGCTGGTTTGGGACCTGACCTCACCGATACGCGATACTTGAGCCATGTCGGCGCACCGCGAGCAGGCGCATCTAAGCGCCCCGGTCGAGGTCATCTGGGACCTCGTGGGAGACCCGAAGCGTCACCCCGAGTGGTGGCCCAGAGTCGTGGAGGTGCGAGGCGAGTGCTTCGAAGAGGGGGACGAGTACGCGCAGGTGACGCGAGGCCCCGGCGGAACCGGAGAGACGGAGTTCCTCGTGGAGCGCCGCGACGAGCTTCGGGAAATCCAAATGCGCTGTCTGAAGACGGGCATGTACGCGCACTGGTTGCTGACAGGCGCACAGGGCGGCACGTTCGTTGACCTTGAGATAGGGATGGAGCCGACCGCACTTCCAAACCGGCTATTTGATGCCACTGCAGGGCGGCTGTACTTCCGTCGCTGGTGTACCCAGTCGGTCGACGCACTCCGCAAGGCGGCAAGCAATGAAAGCTAACTTCATAGCTCTCATAATCGCTATTACGATCGCGACCTGGCTCGCTCCGGCGCCTACACAGGCCAAGATATACAACGAGTTCCTAAGCCTCTCGCAACGGCATCTAAGCCCGCCGCCGCTGGTGCCGGTCAGTGCGCCGCCCGCGCTGACGCCGCTCGGCGACCACCTCCGCCAACTCAGTTCGAGAAAGAAGGGCAGCTACCTGTTTCGCATCACCCGCGCAAAGCCAGGACGGCTTCCAGACGCGGTTATTGCGCTCGAGCGCGGCTACTTCAAATCGCTCGGCGCAGCGAAACGAGAGAGCAAACGCTCCGGCTTGTTCCGCGCCAAGCCGACCAAGGTGCGTGGCCACAAGGGATACCTCTTCACCCGTGTGTTCGGCGCGCGCAATTGGGATCTGACTTGGCTCGAGGACGGCAAGGTCTACTCGATTGGAACCGGAACGACCAAGACGATTTCCCTGAAGCAATTACGGGCGACGGCCGATGGGCTCGAACACCTCGGTCGTGAATACATAGGTTCGATCTACGATCGCAATCTCGGCGACCAGAGCGCGATCGTGGTGACCACCGACAAGACCGTCTCGGCCACGATCGAGTGGACCGGTCGCTGCATGACACCCGACGGCATAGTGATGTCGCCACGCGGAGGCCAGACCGAGCTCTCACTGGTCGCGCGTCAGGGCAACTCCTTCACCTTCTCTGCGCTGCCCGGGTCACCGCCCGGAAGCGCGTGGACGCTTACCGGTTCCGGAACCATCGGGCCCAGCGCGACCTCGTTGAGCTTCCGCGCCAGCGGCGTAATCGATGGGCTCAGTTGCGACACCGGGCCGATCGCCCTTGTGCTCGATCAACGCGCGACCGACTGAACGCGCCCTCTAGGTCATTCGTCCAGCGCGATTCGGCAGCTCGGAGCCGCGCGCAGCATTGACCCTTCGTCAAGCCTGGTTTTTTGGCCGCTCCCATGGGCTTTCTGAGCCCCCAAAAGGCGCCCAATCGACAAAGGGCGCTGAGACACCCGAAACCCCATACCTCATCCAAATCAAGCTCTGCAATGGGATGTCGAGACAATAAGTGCGCGCCTATAGGTGTAGCTATGCCTTGTCGGAACGCATGAACAAGGGAAATTGAACGGAATCGTCGCCCGCATGATGCAGGCGAACCAACGCAAGGATGCAACAGTTGCAAACCAAGACACCAAACAATCGAGACACGAACGGACCGGCCACCGGTCGCGGGCGCAAGCTCGTTGTCTCTCTCCTGGTGCTTGGAGTCGTCGGCCTTTTGTGCGGCTCGACGATGGCGGCTTTCTCAGGCAGTACGGCCGACACAGGCAACTCGATTGCAGCAGGCACAGTCGCTATCGGTGACAACGACTCCGGCTCGGCGATGTTCGCGCTGACGGGTATGACGTCCTCCGACCCGGCGGTCAACAAGTGCGTCAACGTCACCTACACCGGATCGCTCGCCTCGACGGTGCGCTTGTACGCGGCGGTGTCGGGATCGCTCGCACCGTATCTGCAATTGACCGTTACACGCGGAACCGACTCGTCCCCATCCTTCTCGTCGTGCAGCAACTTCACTGCCGACGCGACCGACTACCTCGGCTCCGGGGCCGGCGTGATCTACTCGGGCCTCGTTTCGGCCTACCCGACGACATACGCCGGTGGCATCGTCGACCCCAAGACGGCCACGCCGGAGACCTGGACGACCAACGAGTCGCATTCCTACAAGTTCACGATCACGCTCAACTCCGGCTACAACAGCCAGACCTCGAACGTCGACTTCACCTGGGAGGCGCGTAACCAGTGAGGCGCCTACCTGGATCGGACAAGATCAGGAACCTGCTCAGCTACCCGCCCGCGATCGGCTTCGTCGTGATCGTGCTGGCCGGCCTGGGCACTTGGGCTGCCTTCACTGCGACTACCAGCAACGCGGGTAGCTCGTTTGCGGCCGCGAGCAGTGACGCACCGCCAACGATCAGCCGGGCGACGGTGCAGCGGGCTTCATCGGGCGGAGCAGGCTACCTGAAGAACTCCGAGGCCTTCTACGCCTACGCTCAGGTGACCGACGATGTCGGGGTTTCGTCGGTGACAGGTAACTTCGCTGTCGCCTCGAACGTGATCGCCACCGGCGAGACGAACAATCCCTTCACTACTACCGGCGGACCCTGGACAGTGGGTGGCCAAACCTACAACTACCAAAGTACAGTCGCCATGGTCAGCGACGCTGGGATGGCTACCGGGCCCAAGACCTTCACGGTCACCGCGCAAGATTCGATTTCGCAGGTGACGGGGCCGAGCGACTTCACCGCCACGATCGACAACACCGCTCCCACCAGGGTTCGCTCGGTGATTCGGAACACCGCCGACACGTACCCGGGTTACGTAAAACAGGGCCAGGATTACCACGTGTACGCCGAGATCACCGACGCAGGTAGCGGCCCAGGTTCGGTCTACGCCGACGTAGCGCGGTCCGGCACCGTGATCACGACCACGGGAGGGCTGCGGTCGATGACAACGAGCGGTGGCCCATGGACCATCGACGGACTGAGCTACAACTATCGAACCATCAATTCGGCGACGGCGGACAATCCGCTGACGCCCGATGGATCAAAGACCTACCGGATCTCGGCATACGACAATGTAGACAACGTTGGCAACACCAACTATTCGGTTATCGCAGACAGCACCGGACCGGTGATTACCTCCACGATTGAAAAGTCGTCGAGTTCAGGCGGCGCCGGATATCTCAAGAGCAGTACGAATTACTACGTATACGCCAACGCCACAGATGCCGCCCCTCCTAACGGCATCGGAGCTACGGACACCTCTTCGCTGACCGCGGTCGACACCAATGTCAACTCGACTGGTAGCTCCACGCCATTCTCTCTCGTCTACAACGCCGGCGGCTACTCCGTCGGGGGCACTACGTACTACTACCGCAGCGCCTCAACACGCCTCGCAAAGGCCGGACTGACGACCACGACCTACTCGGTGACCGGGTCGGACACGCTCGGCAACTCCAGCACCAATAGCACCCTCCCTCTGACCGCCGACAACACGATCCCGGTCATCACCGGCAATCCGAGAACGTGTGGAGGCACCACCTGCACGGCCGCCTACGTTGCCTCTTCGAAGGGCTACGTCCTGTACGCGGACGTCAGCGACGCCGGCAGCGGCATTGCCTCGGTGTCAGCGGACCTCAGCAGCATCACCACCGGGGCCACCTCGGTGGCACTGACCCCATGCCTCAGCAATTGCACCGTCGGGGTGGCCGGCAACTACACCACCTTCAACTACAAGAGCGCGGCGCAGACGTCCAATGTCTCGCCCGGATCAAGTTTCGATGTGACGCGCACCGACAACGTCGGAAACACGGCTACCTCCAATTACGGCGTGACTAGTGACACCACCCCGCCAAGCCCCGGCCCGTATCGCATTTGTCCCACCCAGAGCTGTACCGGCGCATTCGTCAAAGCGGGCCAGCCCTACTACGTCTACGCCTCGCCGACCGATGTCTCCGGGATCGAGTCGATGACAGTCGACGTCAGCGCCATAACGTCTGGACAGACGGCCGTTCCGATGACAGCCTGCTCGAGCAATTGCACAGTGGGCGTCACGACCTACACCTATAAGAGCGCGCAGCTGACAGCCGATGGTGGGCTCTCAAACGGCGCCACACCGCAGTCCACATTCACCACCACCGACGGTGCCCTCAATATAGCCACGACAAACTTCAATACGACGGTTGACAACACGGCGCCCACGATCAGCGCGACCCTGATCTGCGGTCCGGCCAGCGGCGGCTGCACCGCCTCCTACGTGGGCTCGGCCCGCACTTACTACGTTTACGCCAACGCAAGCGACGCCAGCAGCGGCATCGACTCTCTCACGGCGGACCTCAGCAACATCGACAACAACGGCGGCGGATCCACGGCCATCTCGATGCCCGCGTGCGCCAGCAACTGCGTCGTTGGCGGTGTGACGTATGGGTACAAGAGCGCACAGAAGACCTCCGCGAACCTTACGAACAACGCAACTCCGGCTTTCAGCGTTACCGCAACCGACAGCGCCACCACAACCGCCACGGCAAACTCGACGGCAAACGTCAGGACGACCCAACCTGCGGCGAGCGATGTTCAGACAACCAATTTTGGCGCCACGGTGGGCAAGCCTGAGGCGACCGACAAGATCACGTTTACCTATCTGCGTATCGTGGATCCAACCAGCATCATCGCCGGCTGGACCGGCTCTTCCACGAACGTCGTCGTACGAATCGACAACAGCGGAACCAACGACCTACTCTATATATACGACTCCACCAACACAAACCTGCTGGCGGTAACCAGCTCGGTCGCGCTGAGCGGGAACTACGTAACCGCAAACCGCACCTGGGGCGCATCGGGCACGGCCTCGACCATGGTCCTATCCGGTAACACTCCGACGACGATTACCGTCACGCTTGGCACGGTGAGCGCAACAAGCAGCATCAACACCGTCGGGACAACCGGAACCATGAGTTGGGTCTCGGGTAACGCCATCTATGACTGGGCCAATAACCCGATCCTCAGCAGCAGCACCGCCACCGAGTCCGGCAGCGCCGACGTCGAGTTCTAGTAGCGCGGGTCGCGCACCTCGCGCTCACGTACTACCGGGGCGTCATCGACGACGGTACGACCGCGCGTGCGATCGGCCCAAACCGTCATCCAAAATAGCGAGATGAGCAGGCCGGCCAGTCCGGCAATCATCGCGATCAGTCCGACCGTTGCAAGGTTGACGCCGGAAACCGAATCGGTGACCGCGTAACGCAGTATCGCTCCACCGGCGATCAAGAAGATTGAAGTACCGATTCCCATAGCAATGCCTCCATCGATCGTTTTGCGGTTTGTTGCACCGCCACAATCGCTCTTACCCGGGCCGAAATACTGCGAAACCCCGCTCGAACGAGCCGGGGGGCTCGCTAGGAGTTGCCCTGGCCGAGCCTGTCTCGGATGGCGGCAAGCCGCCGCTGCAACTCATCGCGCTCGCGCTCAGCTTCGTCGCGAGCAGCCTGGGTAGCTTCGAGCTTTTCCTCCAGCTCAGCGGCGCGCTGGCCGCCGCCGACGACAGTGTCGATCTGGCGTATTTTGTCGCTGACTCGCTCCAGTCCGGAGTGTAGGTCGTGTTCGAGCACCAGTAGGCGATCCAATTCGGTTCGCAGCTCCCGGATGTCTCGTGCTGCCTGAGCGGCGGCGGCCTCCTCGGCGCTGTTTTCGACAAGCTTCAAATCGGGGCTGACTTCCTGGGAAGGATCCGCAAGGCGCATCACTTCCTCCATCAGCTCACCCGGCCCCTGTGGAGCCTCGACGGGCGCTCCGGCGGGAGGATTGGCGCGAGACGGCCGAGCGAGGTCGCGTTCGGGTAGCTTCGCAATCAGCTCCTCGATCGCCTTGCGCGATGCGATCACCGGTTTGACCTCCATGCGGGCGAGCGCGCCGATGTCCCCTGCTGCCGCTGCGCCGGCCGCATTGGCAATCGCTACCACCAGCTGATCCCCGGCAAATGCGATCGGGACCGCCTGGCAGCGCTGCGCGACCGAGCGGGTCACCAGCTTGGCGGCCGCCATGTCGACCTCGTAAGAGCCAAGCTCGACGTACTCCGTGCCGTAGTGCGTGGCCAGAGCGTGTGCGAGTTGGTCCTCGGTCAGGTCGCCGCGGTCGACCAGGATCTGGTCAACCGTCTTGTTGGTTAGACGGGCAGCCTCGACGGCAGCCTTGATGTCCTGCTCGCCGGCAAAGCCGAGCTCCAAAATGACATCGGTCAAGAAGCGCCGCTGGGGCGTCTGTGCAGGGTCCATGGAACTTTGTATCGGCAGCAAAAACCCATCTCCCAAGCGGTTTCGGGCGGTTCGGGACCGTCCACAGCGCCCTGTACCTTCGGCTCAGGCTCGAATCGATGGAAACCTCTCGATCGCAAGGGATAGGACGTCTCGCCGGGGCCTTCTGGCTCGCCGGTTCGGCCGCCTCGCTTCCGATCATCCTTTCAGTGGGATTTTCGCCCGCACGGGCCCTTGCAGTGGCCCTTCCCGCCGCGCTCGTGGGGGCGGTCTGCTTCGCAATTCCATGGAACTCGATTGCGCCCCGCTGGCTGCATGCGCCCAGCCTCTTGGCTGCAACAGCTGTTGCGATCGCGGTTGGGTCGGGTGGATCGGACGGCGGCGCCTACGCCTGGCTGCTGACCCCGGTCGCGATCTACGCGGCGATGGCATTTCGGACGCGGGCGGCGCTGGCCGTGGAGATGGCCTTTGCTTTTGCCGCATTGACCGTGGCGATCATCGCAGGCGGGGATTCTTCGGCAGGGTTGACGGCACTTGCATCTTGCGCGCCAGCGCTGCTGACGGTTGCGGTTGTCGTTTCGATTCAGCGTGAACGTCTGGAAACCCACTCGCAGCGCGACCCGCTGACAGGGGTTGGGAACTACCGCGTGCTGCAGGATCGCCTGCGCTACGAGATCGTTCGCCATGAGCGCCACCGCCGAGGATTCAGCGTGATGCTGCTCGACCTCGATCGCTTCAAACTCGTCAACGACCGCTACGGGCACCTCGAAGGCGACCGGCTGCTACGCAGCGTTGCCAGGTCGTTGACGAAAGTCGTTCGCGACCAGGACACGGTCGCGCGCCAGGGTGGTGACGAGTTCTCGATACTGCTTCCGGAAACGGCCGACCGCGGCGCGGCGATAGTCGCGGCAAAGATCGATGCGGCTCTCGCTGAAACCGTGATTGCCGGTGCGCCACTGCATGCTTCGCTTGGGTGGGCGGTGTTCCCGCAGGACGGACGCTCTTCCGAGGATCTGCTGGCAGTAGCGGATGAGCGCCAGCGAGCCGCCAAGCAGTCGCGCCGCCGCCCCGTGCCCGACTCGGGCCGGCAGGCAGGCTCCGGCGATAGCCGAATCGCGGCCTAGCCCAATCATCTAGGCTTCGCGGCGTCTATCTAGGAAGGAGCACGCTTTGAGGAAACTCTTTGGACTGCTGTTTGCATCGATCGTGGTCGTAGCCATGCTCGGCGTTGCCGGTTGCGGCGACGACAAGAATGACAATTCGAGCACGACGACACCGACGGCAGCAACACCGACTACCGACACCACGTCTACCACTCCCGACGACAAGGGTGGCGGGGCGACGAAGTTGCAGATCGCCGCAGACAAGTCGGCGCTCAAGTTTGACAAGACCGAATTAAAGGCCAAGGCCGGCAAGGTCACGATCGCCATGGACAACCCATCGGCGATTCCCCACTCGGTCGGCATCGATGGCAATGGGGTCGACAAGGACGGAACCGGAGGTAAGCAAGGGGTCGGGCAAGGCGAGGTCTCAACCGTCTCGGTTGACCTCAAGCCGGGCACCTACACGTTCTACTGTCCTGTCGACGGCCACGAGCAAGCCGGCATGAAGGGGACGTTGACGGTTGAATAGCCGCTAGCACGCGTTTGCTTTTGGAAAGGGCCGCCGCTTGGCGGCCCTTTCTGCTTCCAGCCTGACAAGCGACCAGGTTTTCTACAATGTGTCCGTAGGCCTCCATCGTCTAACGGTTAGGACGCAGGGTTTTCAACCCTGAAACCGGAGTTCGATTCTCCGTGGAGGCATTCTTCCTGAGTGGGGGCCGATGGCCGAGCCGGACTCGATGCAGCAGAACCCTTAGGGATCGGGGCAGGCGGCCGGCGCCGGCGCGGTCTTGGCCTTGTAGTAGCCCGTCGAGGTTGCGGTGGTGCCCTTGAACTTCACAGTCCCACCGAACTGCATGCAGAACTTGAGGTCGCCGAATGTGGTGGCTATCGAGATCGGATTCGGGTTCGTGGTCAGCGTGTGGCCCAGGTTGATCGGGCCGCCGCCCTTGCCCTTGATGACCAGCTGCCCGTTTTTGCCGGGAACTGAAGCAGCCTTCCACTGAGCCGTGGCAATCGGGCCTGCCGCCAGGTACTTGTCCTTGTACTTGTAGCCCTTGTTCTGGTTGGGCTTGCCGATCAGCACCCAGTTGGCTGCCGGCAGGTTGTAGGGGTCGTCGAATGTGTCACCGTTCGTGCTCACAACTCGGACCGTGGCGCCGTGCAGCGTCGGGTCGTCAGAGCCGCCGTTACCCGCGCCGATCGTGATCAGCGGGTCCTTGGACTTTACGCTCAGCCTGCGCTTGGTCGGGTCGGGGTTGTCGCCGAGCGATAGATAGTTTCCAAGCACCAAGGTGCCAACATTCGAGTTCTC
>Ga0163144_10027352_pt1 | contig 11045 bp, 12 predicted proteins | sample OliLak19BULKMAT1_FD_123175 | JGI IMG/M metagenome (GOLD analysis project Ga0163144, IMG submission 123175) | Freshwater microbial mat bacterial communities from Lake Vanda, McMurdo Dry Valleys, Antarctica - Oligotrophic Lake LV.19.BULKMAT1 | ecosystem: Environmental > Aquatic > Freshwater >... | reverse complement strand
TCGGTCTTCGAACGAGATTTCAGCGCCTGAAAGTTAGCCGGAGGGACAATCAGATCTTTGACGTCGCGCCCCAATCCGTCTCCAGACGTGCCATGGCACCGAACACAGTGCTGTTGGTAGATTCCCTCGCCTTTCTTGGGATTTCCCGTAGGGGGCTGAGCCATCGCCCATGATCCGGCCAGCATAACAGCCACAACCCCAACCACCATCATGCGTGTGTACATATCGTTGCCCTCCTCTTGGGCCTAATTATGGGGCATGTGCAGCATCAGAATCGTTCCACCTCCCCCAGGATGAACACCGATGGCCCGAGCCCCGTCTCACCCCCGATTCGCCGATGAAGACCGGGAACGAGGAGAGCCCCCCCCGCTACCGAGAAGGGCAAACCCGAAAACCCAGGGAAGGCCGATTGATTCACCGGTCTTGCCCGCCGAGCGACCCGCCGCGAGCATCCTCGATCGGCTGTTTAATGCTGACCGCACCGCGCAGCTCACCCGTCTTGTACCCAATGGCCCGATCAAACGGATACTGCTGCTTCAGCATGAGGCGAATTGACTCCGGAATCTGGTCCCTCGACCCGTGGCAGAGCAGACATTTCGACTGAACCATAATCGGTTTCATAAATCGGAAGTACTGCCCGTCCGGTTCTGTCACGATCTCATGATGGGTTATGCTCGCGACTGTTTTCCCTTTCGCGGCGCGCTCGGTGAATTCAGCCAGCACTCGCTGCTCCCAGGCATCCGGCATCCCGAGCAAGGGATTGCGCACCCGCGTGCCCACCCGTGTGACACGCCAGCCACGCTCCCGCGACAACCGTCCGGCAATATCGGGCGCCAGCTTCGTGCAGACGATGATCGCTTCGACCGGGCCTCGCTCGGTCATCTCTCGTGTCATGGCCTCTCCCAACTCTTCCAGAAAGGTCGTGGCCACTTCGGACGCCCCCTGTGCAAGTTCGTTCTGGTCGGCAGAGGCAATACTCGTCGCCATCATGAGCACCGCAACACTTCCTGCCAGTGCGCTCATCACACGACATCTGTTCTCTGTCATCATGTCAACGCCTCAGAGGCCTCTGCCATCCACCCATTCAATGTTGGTGTTGTCCCCCGCCCTGCGCCCCACCTGCATGATCGCCACCGCCACTCCCTCCATGTCCATCACCACTCATGCCGCCACCCCCCATTCCCCCCATCATGCCTCCCATCATCCCTCCCATTCCACCTCCGTGCTGTGCTCCACTCTTCTTTTGTTCATGAACGGCACGGTCCTTTTCCCGTTGGTCGGGAGTCAACAGAGCCATGGCGGTGCGCTTACTCTTGATCGCCGTGAATAGGCAGGTCGCTTCTGCTTTTTTCAACTGATCGACTTTTGCCTGAATCGCCGTGAGATCAGTCTGCTCATCTTCCATCAGCGCCTGTAGTTCGAGTTTCGCCACCTTCGCGTCGGCTTCTAACCGGGCTTCTGAACGTTTGAAGTCCAGCTGCAGAGCCTTGACCTTGCTGATTTGTTCCGGCGTCAGCCCGATCTCTTTCGCATGTTTCAACAGATGCTTCAGATAGTGCGCGCTATGGTCGTCTTGTTCCTCCTGATCGTGGCCGCCATGCATCTGGTCATGCATCATCCTCCCCTGGGCCTCATCGGCAAGACCGGAGAGAAAGGTGGCTGCGACTAGACAGGCGACTCCACCCAATACCACAACCCACTGTCTCTTCATCATGATGCTTACCTCCCATGTGAATCCGTCCAAGGTCGCTACTCGCTACTATTTGGAACGGAGTTGTTGATTCTGTCTCCTGTTGACATCGGCGGGACTTGGCTCAGGACTTCCCGTTCAGCTTCGAGCCAGTCGTCGATATCACAGCCATTCTGACAACCCCGCGCTTGGTACCGTTCGAACGCGCGTTGCGCAATCAGAACATCGAGATCGTCCAGGGCCAGACCCGTGGTTTCTCTGGCCACTCCGATCGATATTTGCTCCCGGCGCAGATAAGGTCCGGCGCATTCTTCGTCCGACGCACTGCTGGTTTTCCCTCGATCCGATCACACTGCATGCAGGTGGTCTTCACAATCTTGTCTCTTAAACCGACTACAGTCCTACCGAATGCGTCTCTACCGATCAGCCCGGTCACACATCCAATGATCATGGTCACTGCAGCGAGAGAATGAGGCATCATGGCCATTCAACCTCCATGTCAGTCAATTTCCATTGATGACGTTACTGATGGGAGTCACCAGGATCGACGGAGATTCACACTATGGGCGATTTAAGAGATAAACATTCGGAAGAAAGTCCTTGCGAGGATCATGCCCGTCTCTGTGCATAGGTTTCACAGGAGAGAAGAGTTCGCAGCTGGTGATTTTTGCAGAGAGAGAAAAAATTAACCACTGGCTTGTAGCCTAATGCTACAGACGTGAAAAGTACTCTGTCGCACTAGGCAACAAGGCGCCAGGCGGGTGGGGTATCATGGAAGTTCCGGAGTGACTCGATGAGAGCCAGGACTTCATCATCCGTCAGTTACCCGCCAAATCCAACCATACTGGTACCGGCAAATCCGTTATTCATCATTCGGAACATTTCCCCTTTCGTCCGATAGGGGCAGAATCCGTGGTGCCATGGGCTCTCGATTCCATGTTCGGATTCATAGGCTTCCCCCGGCCAGCTTCATGCCGTTGTGAATCATCATGACGATGGCGACCAGGATTGCGATGGCGGCGAAACCCTTTGCCAACGTCGCCTGTGAGACCTGTTGAGCGCCCCACGATCCCCCGGTCATGCCTATGGCGCTGCCGAGCAGCAAGAGACCAATGAGAGGCCAATCTAGCTGCCCCGTTTGCAGATGGCCGACCAACCCTCCGACGGCGACCAACGAGATGATCAACAGAGAGGTACTCACGGCCATCCTCATGGGAAACCCCAGCACAAGAGTGAGCGCCGGCACGATCACGAAGCCGCCGCCGACGCCGAAGAATCCGGTCAACAGCCCGACGGCCATGCCGATCAGCGAGACCTTGACCCAGCAGGAACGGGGAAAGCGTTCGGCACAGCGCTCGCCGGTAAATCGGCTGTCATCTTGACCGCTGCTTCGCCACATCCGCCAGGCCACCACGATCATCAAGACGCTGAACAGCAGGAGCACCGTTTCCCCCCGCACGAACCGATGGCCGAGTGCACCAACCCACGCGCCAGCTGCGCCGGTAACGCTGAAGATCAATCCGGGCTTCACCCTCACCTCACCGGACTTCCTTCGTTGATACACGCCGATCAACGCCGACGCCGCGACCACCATTAACGACAGAACAGTGGCGGGCTGCACCTTCATTCCGAGCAGGTAGACGAGCAGCGGGATTGCCAGAAGAGAGCCACCTCCGCCGGTGGCGCCAAGCGCGAGGCCGATCAATCCTCCTGATAGAACGGCCAGTCCCGCTTGGTCAATGGTCATGGGGCAATAGTGAATCGTTGTCTGTTAGGCGTCGTCCGCCACGCATGGCGCAGTTCCGAATCTCTTGATCCCTTGATCGACTGCATGCCGAACATTCATCCGGTTGACAGATCATGGAAGGCATTCTATTTCTTCATGCCTGCCTATTACGCCTTTGTGGGGAAGGCTGCCTGCTTCCACGCGGTCATCCCACCCATCATCACCTGGACGTTGGGGAACCCGGCCTGCATGAGGATCTGCGCGGCGGTATGGGCACGTCCTCCTGCTTTGCAGATTGCGATAATCTCTCGACCGCGATAGGTCTCCAACTCGGACAGTCGATGCGAAAGCTTGGTGACCGGGATGTTGGTCACCCCATTGATATGGCCAAGTTCCCCGCTCAACTCATGGGGGTCACGCACGTCGAGGAGAAGCATGCTGGCTCCTGCCGCAAGTTTACGTGAGACTTCCTCCGCAGGAATCCCGACGACCTGCTGGTCGTTCGCGCCGATGTCCAACGTCCCTTTGACCTCACAGGCCGGGACGTCGACGGGAATCCAGGCTGCCTTAGGATCGCGTGCGCAGGCATAGTTGGCCTTCAGCACCTCCTTCATCCAATCGGCGGGACCGAGTGTGAGCCCTTCGAGATAGTCGATATATTCCTGCTTGGTGCGGAGCTTCAAATTGGGATTGCGGAGTTTTTGGTCTTTTAAACTCGATGGTTGGCGTCCTCGATACTCGTGGGCCGGATACACGATGAGGTGATCGGGCAGGCCGAGCACCCGCTGCATGCTGTCCCAATGTTCACCGGGATCGCCGCCGGGCAGATCCGTGCGCCCGGCGCCAGCTTCGTCCAAAAACAGGACGTCTCCGGTCAGAATGCGATCCTCGAACACTAACGCAATGCTGTCTTTCGTATGCCCCGGCGTGGTCATCACCTTGACTGGAATATTGCCGAGGCGACATTCGAACCCGTCCGTCAGGTGAACGGTGACGCAGCGGGCGGGCGCCTTTTGATGCATGACATATTCGCAGCCCGTCTCATCCTTGAGCGCCGCGCCACCAGAAATATGATCCGCATGGGTGTGTGTATCAATGACGTGCGTCAGGGTAAGCTTTCGTTGGTCCAGCGTCTTGAGGTAGTCCTCGACGTGCTCCAGAACCGGATCAACCAGGATCGTCTCACGACTCTTCTCGTCGCCGATCAGATAGGTACGGCAGGCATGAGGATTGAGTTGTTCGAATAGCATTCTTTGTCCCCTTCTTTTTGTAAGAGATGCCTATCGATGAGAGGCACGGTCACGGGAAAGGGTTCACGCCTGTTCGTGGCACTGTCATCTCCTGCTTTCATGCGTCAGACGTTTCTGGCTTTCTACGCAAACGGTCGGCTGGGTCAACCCTTCGCTGTATTTCATCCTCCTCGAGACCATTGCCATCATCTTGATCGTCCTCTGGCTTCTGGGTCTTGTACCTCATACACCATGTGCTGATTCATTCATGCCCTCTTGGTCATCGCGGTTGTGGTCGCAAATGATGATGGATGAATTGCGACAGAGCGAGGAGCGTGAATCTTCGTTTATCCATATCTACGTGTTTTTGGAATAGGCGAAATCGCGGCCTTCGCTTTCGCCCTAAGCTCCCGTGTGGGCACGAGGTCCCCTGGTGGCTGGGTATGGCCCTGGGGAATTTCCCAGTAGAGTAAATTTCTCTGGAATCATATAAATATATTTCTTCTTTCACGACTAGGGATAATCCTCGTGTGGTTTGTGTCATAGGGCAGTAGAGTGTAGACATGCTTAAGTGGATAGGTGATTAATCGGATGCGTGCCAGGATGAGGTCACATTTTTTGAAGGAGGTCAGTCATGATACCAGCAACCACAACTCGTGTTCAGGAAAATACTGATGAGGGAGTCAATGAGCGCATCCATCAACAGACCAAACGCAATATTGCGTACTTCGCAGAAAAAGGAGGCGATGGAATTGATCGCCGCCTAGAGGAGCTGGATCGGGAATGGGACGTGGAACGGTCACTCGAAGCCAACGCGGCTTCCATTGCCTTACTTGGACTTGGACTAGGCGCGTTCGTTGATCGCCGGTTCTTCGTGCTTCCCGCGCTTGTTACAGGCTTTCTCTTGCAACATGCTGTCCAAGGCTGGTGCCCTCCTCTCCCCATATTGCGTCGATTGGACATTCGGACCGCGAGTGAAATCGACACCGAACGCTATTCGCTCAAGGTCATTCGCGGGGATTTCAACAATCTACCTGAAAAAAAAGGTGAATGGGGAGAAGCTGAAATCGGACGCATTGTGAAGGCCGTCAACCGATAGAACAATTCCCGCAACGGCGATTCCCGGACTGACCCTTGAACGGATTGGAGAGATGATCGCGTCGTCGGACGACTGAACGATCGCCGCCAGCCGGGCCAATTCGTGTTTCGCTCGGCGCTGATCGGTGACATCCCGCACCGCGGCTCTTTTCATCCAATACACCTCCTGCGGGTGGGGGACGAAGGGTCTTCGCCTAGTTCATCTGACCCAGAAAGACCGTACCTATTCGACTGGCTGTAAGAGACACGTAGCTTGAAAATGATTTAGTTCATTTGCGAGGTATTAATGGAACTGAAGGGGCATAGTATCGGCTCCCCAATCATGACCTTCATTATCACGAGATCATCACGAGCCACCCTTTATTCATGACGGTTTGTCGGACAATCACCCGAGATCGCGTTCTTGATGACGCGTATTTCGAGTTTCCAAGAAATAGTCACTGCGCAATTCTTGAATGGTCAATTGAACATTCAAGATGAAAAATTGAGCATTACGGTTACCGACCGCAGGCATCGCCTTCACAACCCCTCATGCCTTCCATGCCCCCCATCTCACCTCTCGATCCGCCGTGTCCCATACCGCCCATGCCGCCGCCTCTCCCCATCATGGGCCCCATGCTTTCTCCACGCCCCATCATGCCCGGCCCATGTTCGCCGGAGAAGCTGGGCAGGTACTGGATAATGCTCCAGATCTCTTTGTCCGTCAGTTGCCCGCCAAATCCAACCATGCCAGTACCGGCCGATCCGTTCTTGATCACCCAGAATATTTCACCTTCCGTACGATGGCGCCATAGCCCATGGTGCCGGAAATTTCGGGGCGAGGGATTCAATTGAGCCGCCAACGGTCCATTACCGTCCCCGTCTTTCCCATGACAGTTGAAGCAAGCCCCCTTCCCGTCATACAGCGCCTTGCCTTCCTTGACGATCTCCGGGGATTTCGGCAGGGGACTCGTGAGTGCGCGCGCGTCGGCCAGCTTGTCGGCCGGCACCAGCGACTGCATCATGTGCCGCTCAGCGGCCACGGCGGGAACGGCAAGGGAAACGATGACGACTATCAATGGGAACATATTCAGTTTCATCACCTTCCTCCTCTCAAAGGATGCCGAAATAGTCCGCCAGCTTCGTTCTCACACTGTTCGACTCTCAACGGGGACCCGGCCGCCTCACCACTCGGCGGCGCGCACAGACTTGGTGCTCCTTATTCGTCGCACCGTGCGCCCCAGAGGGTACGACTCGGCCCTTCATTCGCTGCGGCCTTGCTGAACGAACTTTTCGGGCATCCTATGCGTTATTGTCCCCTTGTCCCAGATGTCTAGGCCATCAAAAATCTCTTGCGTCCAATAGTTTTTCCACATCCTGTTAATCGGCTCTTGTAAAGAGTCGAGCCAGCGACACATATTGTGTCGAGCACCGGATGTGTATGATTCAAATTGACCCACTCTTGATCTCTTAGAACAACCAGAAGTAAACTGGCTTCATGATATTTTTAGGTGCCATCGTTGGTCTTCTCGTCACAATCCTGATCATATTCGTGATAATAATTAGGTATGTTGGGAAAATCTTAACCCGCTTGTCTTCAAACTGACCCACTACCAGCAAGACGGCAGCAGTCCTCCTCCCACCGACACCGCTTATGGGGCATTAGATTCAATATCGACTCCAAGGCCGATCCAGGCCCGCAGCAGATCGTGCCGCGTGATCGAATAGACGACCTTGCCGTTCCTCTCGATCGGCAGGTTGAGAAGCCGCTTGTCCTCCATAAGCTTCACCGCCTCATCGAAACTCGTCTCATCTGTCACGGCGATGCGGTCTTTCACCATAATGTCCTCTGCGGCCAGCCGGTTCAGATCCTTCCCCGCTTCCAGCGCCCGAAGGATGTCGAACTCGCTGATGAATCCGGCGAACCTCCCCTCGCCGTCGACCACCGGCGCTCCCGGCGTATGCGTCGTCAGCAACTCAACGGCGATCCCCATCGCATTCTGTTTTCGAGTAAAGACAAGATCGTTCGTGGCACGCACTTGTCCAATCGTCTTGAACCCCCCGGCAGGAACACCCGGCCTGGCTAACGTGGTCATAGCACCCTCCTCTTGATGTTGAATAATTGCGTGATCACAAATCATTCCCCTCATCGAGCAGCAGCGCTGCCTCGACGGCTCGTATGTATGGATCAGCAACCTCTATGCCAATCGGAAAAAATCAGAGTTCCAAATAGCCTTGGATTAACAGCGTGTTCAGTAATGGGCATATTGGTCTCGTTCTATCGTGCTTGCGGGACTGGGGAGTCTTGCAACGATTTGGGCAGGCAACTGAGGCAAAATGCAACGGTAGGCGCACCCGGCATGAATACGGCCGACTTGGAAAATGAACCGTGATCGGATGAGTCAAACGCAGAAGGTTTCTTACTGCAGCGTATTACACATCCAGCACCACCATCTTGCGGTGGAATCGAGTGATCCCGTTGGGGTCCGGCGCCAGGCGAATGGGAGCTTCGTCTTTGCCGTTGTAGGGCAACAAATTCAGCACGTACCGGAGACTTTCCAGTCGTGCCGCCTGCTTATCGTTCGCTTTGACGATAATCCAGGGGCTGTACGTCGTGTGCGTCTTGCTGAACATCTCCTCTTTGTAGCGGGTATAAGAGTCCCACAGCTCTTGCGCCTTGTCATCGACCGGGCTCAACTTCCATTGCTTGAGTGGATTCTGCCTGCGCGCCTCGAATCGCTTCGCCTGCTCATCCTTTGAGATCGAGAACCAGAACTTGATGATGGTCACCCCGTCTTCGTAGAGCATATGTTCGAATTCCGGAACCTGCTGCAGAAACCGCTGATGTTCCTTCTTGCTGCAAAATCCCATCACCGGTTCAACCACCGCGCGGTTGTACCAGCTGCGGTCGAAGAATACGATCTCGCCCTTGTTGGGCAACTGTCGGATATAGCGCTGAAAGTACCACTGCCCCCGCTCTTCATCCGACGGTTTGGGCAGCGCGACCACTCGCATGGCGCGAGGATTCAGATGCTCGGTGAACCGGCGGATCGTGCCGCCCTTCCCGGCTGCATCGCGCCCTTCGACCAGGATCGCAATCCGTTCTCCGTTGCTCTGTACCCACCGTTGAAGCCTGACCAATTCAACCTGTAATTGTCGTAGTTCCTGTTCATACAGCAGTGTCTTGCGCACTTCCTCGATATCGACGGCTTTGTTCTCAAGGAGCTTCAAAAAACCTTTTCTCGTGTTGACTCTTCGGAGATCGTCCTCGGTCAAGGCGCTGCCCAATTCGCCGATACGCCCAAGCTCCTGGTCGACAGATCCGATGCGCGGGGCTCGATAACCGTCTCCTTCCCGCGGCACCATGGTTGGAATGGTCTCTAACTCGTTGACATCGACAGGCCCCGCCTGTCTCACACGCTCGTCGATATCTGCCCCTTCACGCCGACCCGCTCGGCCTTTTGACTTCCCGGTCGATTCGCCATCGGCTGCCATACAGAGATTCCTTCCTTTAATGCAGAATCAGAATGCCACGTTGCGATCACGTTCGGCGACGGCCTTGATATAGTCCGGCATACCCTTGATCGTCGCGCCTGCAACGAGGTCCCCAACGCCGATCTGTCGCGCCACGGCGCAGGCTCCGCAGACCCAGATGGGAATATTCGCAGCTTGGACGGCTGCCAGTAAATCTTTCATCGGCGTCAGATTCACCCCTGTGACATGATCGGCGGTTCTTTTTCGCCCAAGCGTGACAGCCTCATTCCAGAGCCAGAGCACGACCTCGTGCCCTTGCTCCTTCGCAACCTTCGCCGCCATGAACGGCAGCGTTGCCATCGTAGGATCGTCCGTACCTCGACTTCCAGACACAATAAATGTCGCCATTGTGGTCTCCTCCGTCGTTCGTCGTTCGTGAAGCGTATTTCGCATGCAGTCTTTCGCGCTTCACGAGATACGAAAGACGCTTCACGTGTTATTTGGCTAGCGATCGGACGTAGTGAATCAGCTGCCAGACCTGCTCATCCGGCAACCCCGTAAACGCCATCATCCCCGTTCCCGGCGAACCGTTCTTGATGATCCAGAACAGTTGCCCATCGGAAATGTCCTGCATCATCGACCCGCACGTGAAGTTGCGCGGCGGCGGCACCAATGCTGCCCCCATAATTCCTTTTCCATCCCCCTGCTCTCCATGGCACATCACACAAGCCACAGGTTGGGCTGTCTTCAAATAGAGTGCCTTCCCTGCCTGAATCGCTCCAGCTGAGACAGGAAGCGGATTCGTCTTGGTCAAGAATTCATCCGGCGCCTTGGCCGTCTTGCGGGGTTGCACACAGACTCCTCCCTGACCCCCGCTCGGAGCGGTGGCCATGTCCGGCGCTCCCTTAAACGTCGCCTTCACATAGGCCATTACATCGGCCACGCCCTGTTGACCGATCGTCAAATTCCAATAGGGCATATTCGGTGATTTGCCTACTGCCGGCCCGCCATGATTGATGACGTTGTACAGATATTCAATCGGGAGCTTTTCAAATGGAATGTTGGCATGAATCGCCGGTTTGGGTTCCAGACCGGAGGCTGCAGGTCCATCACCTTTACCTGTTGCGCCGTGGCATTGCGAGCAATATTCCTTATAGACGACCTTACCTCGATCCACGCTGGCCATCTCGAATTCACGGCTCGTCCAGGGCTCGTAGTACGTGAATTCCTTCACCCCCTGCACCATGAGAAACCCGATCACCGCGCGAAGCTGTGGCTCCGTCGCATCGGCAAGAAACTCGCCGCTGTGTGGCGTGAAGTCCTGTGGATTCTGTCCGAAACGGAAGAGCCAATCCTGATCGTACCGCTGTCCGGCCGCTACAAGCGATGTGCTCTGCGGACCCCCGATGAACTTGCCGTCCTCTTCGATCACGTGACAGCCGAGGCAGGCATGTGCCTTGAAGGCCTTCCCCCCGAACGTCGCCTCGAACTTCGTCACCTTCGAGCGATCGAACGCGCCGACCTTCACGCGCGGGTCCTTGTTGTGCTCAGTGAAGTAGTCGGCAATGGCATTGGCCTCCGATTCGGTGACCATTGGATGCTTCGAAGGAACCTCGGTCAGATCCCATCGATAACCTTTGGCATATAATGGTGCTTCTTTTCCCGTCAGCCACCGGATCAACCAAGGTCGTTTATACTTGCTGCCGGCCCAGATGAGATCGGGCGCCTTCAGATTGAAACGCGAATCCGGCTGACCTTCCAGTCTGTGGCATTGTACACAGGTCTGTTGAATAATCTCTTTCGCGCGCGCTTGATCGCTCGCACACGACAGCTCCGGGGACGACATGAG
>Ga0163144_10027350_pt1 | contig 11046 bp, 12 predicted proteins | sample OliLak19BULKMAT1_FD_123175 | JGI IMG/M metagenome (GOLD analysis project Ga0163144, IMG submission 123175) | Freshwater microbial mat bacterial communities from Lake Vanda, McMurdo Dry Valleys, Antarctica - Oligotrophic Lake LV.19.BULKMAT1 | ecosystem: Environmental > Aquatic > Freshwater >... | reverse complement strand
CCTGCAAATGGAATTCCTCTACAACCGAGCCATGGCCAGAGACGTCAAGCACATCCTCGACAAACCAGTCCACTTTCTGAATCAGATACTGCGCGAATTGAACTCGCTACCAGCCCGCATTCAACGCACCATCAAGGCGCTCCACTCAGAACAAGTCCGCCGGGAGCAACTCGCCAAAGCCACAACCGAAATTCTCGAAATCGAACCCATCCCGGACCAGCAACCTCTACCACAGCGGCCAGTCTGCATCGCAAGCCCCGTTCAAATCGAACCCAAACCGGCCACCTTCCCCGGAGGCCTGCTTTTCAAACTGTTTGCCGAGCGGATCATCAGCAAGTATCCGGTTGACGCCGAGCCGCTGAACGGGACCGCTGCCGAAACAAACCCTTCAGAAAACTAGGAGCAAACCCAAACGGAGAGGTACCCACTCCTCACAAGCTCTTTGAAAATTGAACCCGCTCCCACGCAGCACGGGCCTGGATCCCTATAAAGAATCCAGGCCCGCAAACCAGCGACGTGCACCGCACGTGCATCTATCGCGGTTGATTGACGCGATTTACGCCGCTACGGCTCGTGGTCACAAAAGTAAGGATCGTCTCACTCGGTATCTGCACCTTCTTGCCTTTTGTGAACACCTGACTCCCTGCCCCAGCCGCGCCGCCTGCTCCTGCGCCAATTGCAGCTCCCTTGCCGCCGCCGAAAATGGCCCCAAGCGCCGCTCCTATCCCGGCGCCAATTCCGGTCCTCACAGCCGTGCTCTTGCCCTGTCCACTGCTTACCTTGGTCACTTCACCCGTCTCTACTTCCGTTGGCTGCCCATTCACAGTCACATTTGTCAGCCGGACTGCAAGCTCAGTGTTGCCCTTAAACTTCCCGCTTTGATCCAGGTTCGCCAGTGTCACTGTCGCATTCGCCCCGCGAGCCACAATCGTCCTGCCATTGACCATTACATCCTGGTCAACGCTTGCTTGAAACGTCTGCCCCTCAGTCGCCTTCGAGGAATCGATGCTATCGATCATTCGAACCGAAATGGTTGTATTCGCAGGGACCCGCTGCCCATAAACAGCCGCGCAAAGGCTAATCGCCATCAGTATTTTCTTCATAACGCCTGTAAGACTCGCCAGCAATGAAAATCGTTTCCATCCGCTCCAGTTCAGCGGCCCACGTTGGTCTGGAAGCTTTCAGATGACATATGAATTTAACCGGACAAATCACATACTGGCGACATCTTTTCCAACAGCCCTTCACACTGTCATTCAACTGTGATATTCACCATTCAGTCCCTCAAGGAGGGGACCTGACCATGCGTCTCTATACAAGCTCCGATATCCGGAACATAGCGCTGGCGGGGCATGCACATTCAGGCAAAACCACGCTTGCAAGTGCCATGCTCTTCGCCGGCGGCGCAACTAGCCGCCTTCTTCGAACTGAAGAAGGTTCCACTGTCACCGATTTCGACGACGAAGAAATCGCCCGCCTCCACTCCATCTCCACCGGCATCGCCGCCCTTGAATTTTCCAAAAAGAAAATCAATATCCTCGACACGCCCGGCCTCAATACTTTCATCCACGAGGCCCGCCTCTGTCTGCCCGCCGCCGACGCCATGCTCCTGGTTGTCGATGGCTCCGTCGGCGTCCAGATCCAAACCGAAAAAGCCTGGAACTACGCCGCTGAATTTAACTTGCCCGTCGTCTTCGTCGTCACCAAGCTCGACCACGAACGCGCCAGCTTCACCAACGTCGTCACCTCCATCCGCGAACGCTTCGGCCGCCGCTGCTGCAGCATCGAATCCCGCGACGAACTCGTCGAAATGATCGCCGAGGACGACGACGAACTCATGCAGGAATTCTTCGAACAAGGCTCACTCTCCGCCGAACACCTCAACCAGGGCCTGCGAAAAGAAATCACCCACCGCCACCTCTTCCCCATCCTCGGTGTCAGCGCACTTACCGACCTTGGCATTCGCGACCTGCTCAACTTCGTCTGCGAATCCCTCCCTTCCCCTGTCGATCGTGTCGCACTCGATACCAAATCGCCGCCGGGCATCTTCGTATTCAAAACCCTTTCCGATGCTTTTTCAGGCCGCGTCTCCTACTTCAAAGTCATGGCCGGTACCCTACGCAACGATGGCCACCTCATGAACGCGCGCACCCATCACGATGAACGCTTCGCCCACCTCAGCACCCCCTTCGGCAAGCAGTCGAGCGAAGTCGCCGAATTGGCCACCGGCGACATCGGCGTCATCAACAAATTGAAAGAGACACTCACTGGCGATTCACTTTCCGACAAATCGAAGCCACAAGTCTGGCCTGCCGTCCATGCTTCAGAACCAGCCATCGCTTTCGCCATCCTCGCCAAGTCGCGCAACGATGAAGACCGCTTGGCCACCGGCATGCACAAGGTCCTCGAAGAAGACCCCAGCCTTCGCTTCTACCGCGATCCCCAAACCAAGGAATTCCTCCTTGCCGGCAATGGCCAGCAACATGTCGAAGTCGTCGTCGCCCGCCTTCGCAAACGCTTCCATGTCGATGTCGAACTTCGCGCCCCCAAGATCGCCTACCGCGAAACCATCCGCGGCCTTGCCGACGTCCAGGGACGCCACAAGAAGCAAAGCGGTGGCCATGGCCAGTTCGGTGACTGCAAAGTGAAAATCGAACCCATCGGCCGCGGCGAACAGTTCGCCTTCGTCAACGCCACATTCGGCGGCTCCGTCCCCAAACAGTACGTACCCGCCGTCGAAAAAGGCATCCAGGAAGCCGCCGCTCACGGTTGGCTCGCCGGCTACCCGATGGTCGACTTCAAGGTCACCCTCTACGACGGCAGCTACCACGACGTCGACTCCAACGAAATGAGCTTCAAAATGGCCGGCCGCAAAGCATTCAAAGCCGCCATGGCCGTCGCCAAACCAGCACTGCTCGAGCCAGTCATGAAGGTCGAAGTCCATACCCCGGTCGAATACGCCGGCGACCTCCTCGGCGATCTCAATGGTAGGCGAGGAAAGGTCGCCGGCATGGAAGTCAACGCCGGCGCCCAAACCCTCAAAGCCTTGGTCCCCATGGCCGAAATGCTGAGCTACCAGAACGACCTGACGGCAATGACTCAGGGTCGAGCCTCCTTCACCATGGAGTTCGATCACTACGACTTCGTGCCCGCCGCACAGGCCGAGAAAATTATCGCTAACGCAAACCACATCCAGATGTCAGACGATGATTAAACTGGTCCTGTGACCCGACGTCAGATCCTCCAAATGGGCGGCGCTACCCTCGCCGCCCAACCTGCTTCCGCTCCCCGGCCCAACTTCATCATCCTCTTCGCCGACGACATGGGCTACGGTGACCTCTCCTGCTACGGCCACCCCAACATTCAGACCCCAAACCTCGATCGTATGGCCAGTGAAGGCATCCGCTTCACAAGTGGCTATGCCGCCGCCAGCGTCTGCACACCTAGCCGCGTTGGCCTCCTCACCGGACGCTACGCCAAGCGCGCCGGCCTGCCCAACAATCTCGGTCCCGATTCGATCGGCGGCCTGCCGCTCACCGAAATCACTCTCGCCCAACAACTGAAAACGCAAGGCTACAAAACTGCCGCCATCGGCAAATGGCACATCGGCCACAATCCCGCCTCTTTCCTGCCCACCGCCCGAGGCTTCGATCAATACTTCGGCCTCCTCTATAGCAACGACATGATCCCGCCCTGGGTGAAGACAGAAGCCCCGCTTCGGCTTTGGCGCAATCAGGACGCGATCGAACACGTGACAGACCAATCTCTCCTCACCGAGCGCTACACAAACGAAGCCATTCAGTTCATCCGCAACTCAGCCAACAACCCCTTTTTCCTCTACCTGCCCTACGCCATGCCTCACCTGCCAGTTAGCGCTCCAGCCTCACGCCGCGGCCGCTCCCGCGCCGGCCTCTATGGCGACACCATCGAGACCCTCGATTGGTCCGCCGGCCAGATCCTCGCCGAGCTCAAAGCCCGCAACCTCGACTCCAACACAATGGTCGTCTTCGCTTCCGACAATGGCCCCTGGCACGACCTCCCGCCCCGCATGTTGGCCAACGGCGTCGAACCCTGGCAAACCGGCTCGAAAAGCCTGTTCCGCGGCGCCAAAGGAACCACCTGGGAAGGAGGTCACCGCGTTCCCTTCATCACCCGCTGGCCCGGAACAATTCCAGCCGGTCGAACCAGTCCGGAAATGGTCTCAACCCTCGACCTCTTCCCAACTTTCTCGTTTGCCTCAGGCGCACCTCTACCCAAAGACCGCACCTACGACGGTCACAACCTCCTGCCCTTACTCGAGAACAAGACTCAAACCTCGCCGCGCACCAGCTACCACTACTTCCTCGGCCCAGAATTGCAAGGCCTCCGCGACGGCCCCTGGAAGTACCGCATGAACGAGCTTTACAACCTCGACCTTGATCCCGCCGAACAGTACAATGTCGCCGCCCGCCACCCCGATATCGTCCAGCGCATGGCTAGCCGCCTCGACGCCGATCGTGTTAATATCTGAAGAGGTAGACGAGGGCCGCAGCCCCCTGCGGCCCTTTCTCTTGTCTGCTCAAATTCAAAAGGAATTAACTTCGATGCCGAAGCTCAAAACCCATAAGGGCGCTGCCAAGCGCTTCAAGCGCACCGCCTCTGGCGCCTTCAAACGTGGCAAGGCCAACGCCCGTCACCTCTTTGCAGGCAAGTCCAACGCAAACAAGCGCCGCCTCGGTCAGTCCGGAACCGTAAGTTCCGCTAACCATCAGGCTGTTCTTGATATGCTCCCTTACGCCTAACTAGACGTAGCCGGTGTCAGCGAGGCTCTTTGCACGTGCCCGCCATGCCCGGAATTTAGATGAACCATTAACCCAAGGAGAAAAACGTGCCTAGAGTAAAACGTGGTACCGGTCGTAGAGACTATCGCCACAAAACAATGAAGTTAGCCTCCGGCTTCTTCCTTACCAAATCAAAACTCAATCGCTCCGCACAGGAAGCCGTTGAAAAATCCCTCAAGTACGGTTACGTTGGCCGTCGCCGCAAAAAGCGTGACTTCCGCCGCCTCTGGATCGTCCGCATTAATGCGGCCGCCAAGTCCAACGGGATGAGCTACTCACGATTCATGAACGGCCTCAAAAAGGCAAATATCGACCTGAACCGCAAGGTACTCTCCGATATCGCCACCCTCGACGCAGCCGGCTTTAAGGCCCTCGTCGAAAAGGCCCAGGCAGCCCTACCTGCCAACACCCCTAAACCGCTAAAGCCGATCACGATCTAGTATGTCGGAAGAACTCTACACCGAAACCGAATCCGACCTCCTCTCTCAACTTGAAGAGCGAGTGATCCAGGCCCTTGAAGCAGTCGGCACGCTCCGCAAGGAAAAGGCCGCATTGCTTAAGGAAAATGAGCGGCTCACCGCCGAACTCAACGCCGCCAAATCGAAGAACAAGACGGCGGCTTCCCGCATCTCTAAACTCCTCGATCAAATGGAATTGCCCTCAAGCGAATAAGGATCTTTCTTGTCCCAGCCGGTTCATGTAACCATTTACGGACAACAGTTCACCGTCATCACTGGCGAAGATCCCGAACGCGTCGAAAAATTGGCTGAGCAAGTCGACAGCCTAATGCGCGATATCTCAAACCGTGGCGTAGTTGATACCAACCGCGCCGCGGTTTTAGCTTGTCTCCACCTCGCCGATCAGGTAGCCACTCTCCAGGCCCAAATAGACGCAACCAAAGCCCTCCCCGACCAAAAGCGCAAACTAAGCGATCTGCTTAATCTCCTTGATGAAGAGCTAAAATAGCGGTTAATGACGCCGCTGCTGCTACTGCTCCTCTCCATTCAAGTCCAACACGGCACCGCCGATTCCAACGGTGTCAAAATTCACTACGCCAGCTACGGCAAAACCGACGGCCCACTCATCGTCATGGTCCATGGCTTCCCTGACTTCTGGTACACCTGGCGCGACCAGATGCAGGTTCTCGGCGATGCCGGCTACCGCTGCGTCGCGATGGATCTCAGAGGCTACAACCTCTCGGACAAACCCGCCGGCGTAGAGAATTACGACATGCGCCTCCTGGTAGGCGATGTCCTCAGCGTCATCAAGGCAAACGGCCGCGAAAAAGCCATCGTCATGGCCCACGACTGGGGTGGCGCAATCGCCTGGCAGGTCGCCCTCAACGCTCCGCAAATGGTCGACAAGCTCGTCATCCTCAACCTGCCCCATCCCCGCGGCCTCAGCCGCGAGTTGGCAAATAACCTCGACCAGCAGAAGGCCAGTGAGTACGCCCGCCGCTTTCAGGAACCCGACTCCCACACCAAACTCAAGGCCGCCCCGCTCGCCGGTTGGGTCAAAGACCCGGAAGCAAAAAAGCTATATGTCGAAGCATTCGAGCGCTCCAGTCTCGAGTCGATGATGGCTTATTACCAGCGCAATTACCCGCGCCCGCCCTACCAGGAATCAACCGATCCGCGCAAACTCACAATGCCTGTCCTTCTCATCCACGGCCTCAAGGACACCGCCCTGCTCTCCCCTGCCCTCAGCGGCACATGGGACTGGATTGATGACCTCACCTTGGTCACAATTCCCGAAGCCGGCCACTTCGTTCAGCAAGATGCAACGCAAAAGGTATCCCGAAGCGTCAAATCATGGTTGGAGAGAGACAAATGAAATTAGCAACACTCCTGGCCTTCGCCACCCTGCTCTCGGCTGGAAAGCCTGAAGAGCCCAAAGTAGCAACCGCCCGCGGCGCAAGCGACCGCATGGAAATCATCGCCACGGTACACGCCAACAAAGAAGCCGTGAAACAAATTCTCGGCGACGAAATGAACGGCTACATCTACGTAGTTGAAGTATTGATCAAGCCCCGCATGGAAGAAGGCGTCAAGATCGACCGCGACGACTTCCAGTTGCTGATCACCGATGACGGCCAGCGCACCAAGCCCTTTGCCCCTGCTCAACTCACCGGCACCGGCGGCCTCGTAATCAAGTCCCAGAAAGGCCCCACCTCAGGCGTCATGGGACAGAACAACGGCCCCGTCTGGAGCGGCCCTGCCGGCAGTGGCGGCCCAATGCGACTCCCAGGCAACGGCGGCAATCTTGGCAACGCCACCACTCAGATCGAAACCCCAAATGCGGAAGTCAATGACAAAAAGGAAACAGAGAACCCGATGAAGAAAGTCCTCGAAGCCAAGGAACTCATCGCCGGCGAAATCAAGGAACCCACCAAGGGCCTGCTTTACTTTCCGATTGACGGCAAACATAAGACCAAGAACATCGTCCTGCTGTACCGCGGCCTAGGCGGCCGCATCGACGTCGAATTTAAATAACGTGAACATATTCCAACTGGATACCCCCGCCCTTGTAGTCGACCTGGACATCATGGAGTCCAATCTGCAAAAGATGGCAGACTACGCAGACGAGCACAAGCTCAGCCTTCGCCCACACACCAAGACCCACAAGAGCCCCGTCCTGGCCCGCCGCCAGATTGAGCGCGGCGCAATCGGTCTCACCGTCGCCAAGCCCGGCGAAGCGGAGGTCATGTTGCAGGCCAGCCCGAAGGAACTGCTGATCGCCTTCCCGACCATAGGCCTTGCAAAAATGGCCCGCCTCAAGGAAGTCGCCCGCCACACCAGCCTCACGGTGGCGCTCGATTCACTCGAAGCCGCACATGCGCTATCGGATTCCCAGGTGCCCGCAAAGATCTTCGTCGAGTTCGATGCCGGACTCGGTCGCGTCGGCGTAAAGCCGGATGAATTGGTCCCGCTCATCACGGCCATCAAGAAGCTGCCTCATGTCCAGTACGATGGGCTTTCGTTTTATCCAGGACATATCAAGGACCTCGGCGAAGAAGGTCTCGGCAAGATTGAAGCGCTCAACGTCAGCCTCAACAACATCCTCGAAACTCTTGACGAAGCAGGCCTCTCCCCGCGCGTCATCTCTGGCGGTTCCACCCCAACGATGTATCACTCGCACAAGATCTTCGGCATGACCGAGATCCGCCCTGGCACCTACATCTTTAACGACCGCAACACGATCAATTCCGGTGCCTGCCTTCTTGAAGACTGTGCCGCAACCGTGATCGTCACTGTAGTCTCGACATCCCACGCTGGCCAGATCATCGTCGATGGCGGATCGAAGACCTTCTCTTCAGACCGTCTTCATAACGACCCTGGCGTCAGCTTTGGAAGAGTCCTCAATGCGCCCGGCGCAGTGTTCCGCAAGATGAACGAAGAACACGGCTTCATTGACGTCACCGAATGCGGTCAAACATTCAAGGTCGGCGACAAACTGCAAGTCCTGATGAATCACGTCTGCGTAGTGATGAATCTTCATGAACAAGCCCACGGCCACCGCAATGGCGCGGTCGAAACGAGTTGGCCCATCGCGGCCCGCGGCAAGCTGACATGAGCCTGCATCTCCGCCCCGCAACTCCAGGCGACGTCAAGACCATTCTTGGCCTCATCGAGAGTCTCGCCGAATACGAGAAGCTGCGCCATGCCTGCGTCGCTACTGAAGAGAGTCTCGACCGTCACTTGTTCGGCGAGCATCCACGCGCCGAAGTTGTGCTGGCAGAATGGGAAGGCGAAGTCGCAGGCTTCGCCCTGTTCTTCCACAACTTCTCAACTTTCCTCGCCAAGCCCGGAATCTACCTCGAAGACCTTTTCGTCAAGCCGGCATTTCGCTGTAAAGGCATAGGCAAAGCGCTGTTGGTGCACCTTGCAAGGCTCGCCAAACTCCGCGACTGTGGCCGCGTCGAATGGTCTGTCCTCGACTGGAACACGCCCAGCATCGAGTTCTACAAGAGTCTCGGCGCAACCACCCAGGACGAATGGACCACCTTTCGGCTCTCGGGTGAGGCCCTCGAAACACTCTCGGGCTGGAAACAGAACTGAAGCAAAACCGTCATCCGTTTGCAGCATTCGATTGCTAGCGTCGGATCTGACCATGTTTCGACTCTTACTCACCCTCTCACTACTTGCCACAACGGCATTTGCCCAGGCCGCCGCCAGCGGCCCCGATGCGACCATCCTTTCCACCTTGCTCAACCGGCACAAGCCCACCGCCCAACGCTTTGAATTCGCCGCAATCGGCGACCAGCACTACGGCGCCGCCGGCATCGCAAAATGGCCTGGTTTACAGGCGTCGATTAACCGCTCCACCGCTAACCAATTCGTCGTTCACACAGGCGACATAAAATCCGGCAGCACGGTTTGCGACAACGCGCTGTTCATGAGCCGCAAGCGCGACTTCGACTTGTTCGAGATGCCAATGATGCTGACCCCCGGCGACAACGAATGGACGGATTGCCATCGGGCAAACAATGGAAGCTTTGACTCGCTCGAAAGGCTTGAGTTCCTGCGCCGAACTTTCTATCCGGACAACCAGAGCTTGGGAAAACGCAAGATCACATTGAGCCAGCAAAGCGAGGACCGCCGCTATTCGAAGTTTGTCGAAAATTCGATGTGGAGCCACGGCAATATATTGTTCGCAATGGTTCACCTGGTCGGCAGCAACGACAACCTCGGCCGCAACGCAGTGAATGATGAGGAGTGGCGCGAGCGCAGGGACGCGAATTTCAACTGGCTCAAGACTATCTTCAGCGTCGCGCGGGACAATGAGTTCGCAGGGGTGGTTTTGGTGATGCAGGTCAATCCTGGCTTCGACGGGCCGCGTGTGCGCGTCGGTCAACTCGAGACGGGATTGCGCGACAGCTTCTTCGTCATCGAGGACGAAGTCATTACCTTCCGCAAGCCGGTGCTGATGATCCACGGCGACTCGCACCAGTTCCATTTTGACAAGCCGCTGCTCGGAACCAAGTCAGGAAACCCGATCGACAATTTTACCCGGCTCGAAGTTCCGGGCAGCGGCGACGTCCATTGGGTCCGCGTAAGTGTCGATCCGTCCAAGACACAGATCTTCGGCATCGAGCACGTCGACGTCGTTGAAAGTTACTTCCCCCAGACACGGCCTTAGTGGGAGCATTTTCTCATCGAAGGATGAGCCTGAACGGGGACGGTGATGGTGGGTGAGGCTGGGGCCTTTCTTTTTTGTTTGATGAAGGAAGTAGAAATCGTCGCTCCAGAGCTCGAAGTTTTGTATCGATCAAGCGCTGCGTTTGGCGATGCGGTGCATGAACTGGTGCTTGGCGCGTTGCATGTCGAGCGCGGCCTCGGTATCGGATTGTTGCGTTGCGACGCGCTGGAGTTCGGGCAGCGTCAGGCCAGAGCGCAAGAAGTCTACGCAGCGCGGCACTTCCTGCAGCAACTCGAATGGCGTGGCCCACCGCCGATAAACACGACGGCGTTTGCCGTTCGGTTCGATGAGCAGCAGCGGCACCGCGCAAGGCCGATGAAAATTGAGGTACGGGTTGAGGTATTCGCGATGAAATTGGTCGACAGCTTCTGCATGTTGCATGCCGATGTGACCGAAGCCGATGTGTTTGCGGATGACGGCCGCGTTCTTGGCTTCCACCAATCCGTTGTCTCCGGAACGATGCGCGCGCGACTTGGTTTGTTCGATCATAAGCTTGTTCAAAAGCCGCTGTACAGTGTGGTTGATGAACTCGCTGCCGTTGTCGGAAGGAAAGCCACGAATACGGAATGGAAACTGCACGAGCATCGTTTCGAGCAATGGAATCAGCCATAATTCGCTGATTTGCGGCACCGCTCCCACGATTTCCCATTGCGTTACTTCGTCTACTGCGTTGATCTGATATATGCCCTTGCCGCCGCTGGGATCGCCTTGGTGCACCGTGTCGATGCGCAGAAATCCTGGCATGCCTTGTGGCTGTGGTTTGCGCCGTGCGCCGATGGCAATCCCTGTGGGCCGCGTCGGTTGATACGTCGCATTGCTCTTGCGGTAAGCCGCTGAGTTGCGAAACCGATAGATCTGCGTCGACGAGATCTTGGCCAAGCGCTGGTAGGCCGCTCGCCCATACTCGCCGTGCTCGCGATCCAAAATCCGCTGGGTCGCCGGACCGCTTAAGTTGCCATGCGCTTTGTCCACGTAAGCCAGCAGCGCTATGTCGCCAGCCGTGTAACGCGTGGCGAATTTCGTGCGT
>Ga0163144_10027349_pt1 | contig 11046 bp, 9 predicted proteins | sample OliLak19BULKMAT1_FD_123175 | JGI IMG/M metagenome (GOLD analysis project Ga0163144, IMG submission 123175) | Freshwater microbial mat bacterial communities from Lake Vanda, McMurdo Dry Valleys, Antarctica - Oligotrophic Lake LV.19.BULKMAT1 | ecosystem: Environmental > Aquatic > Freshwater > Lake... | reverse complement strand
TTGGACAGCGCCACTTTTTCCGAAATAATAACCCGAAGCGTAAGCGAGGGAACGAGTTAGGCACAATCCCTCGCTCACGCTTCGGGTTGCAAAAACGCTCGGTTTCCGCCAAAACTGGCGCTGTCCAACTATAACAAGCGGATTCCTCACAGCCACCAGCGTCGCTGAACCGCTTCGATGATGCGACGAAACACGACGTATCCGACAGCCCGCTCACCGCAATCAATCTGAGCGACGACACCCGCGCCGGGTCTCGCGTTCTGAAGACTCGCATTCTCGGGGACAGCGGTGGCCGAGGTCGACAGGCGGCCGAATTCATCAACTTCGGTTCCGGCGGAAATCTTCGCCAGTGTCGTCGACAGGGAGAGGTCCGGTGTCGTTTCCAGCGCGTAGGAAATCTCCAGCGGCGATGCGCTTTGTGTCTTCGCCTCCAAGACATGCCGGACGTCCGATTCAGGAATCCGCAGGTCCAATTCCCAGCCGCTCGCCGGATTGGCCACTTCAAACAAGTACTGACCTCGCTGCACCGGACGGCCCCGCAGTGTTTCCTGCAGGCGATCACCGAATACCATTCCGCTGAGGCGGGAATTCATGGAAAGACGTTCGATACGGCGGCTCAAAATCGCGGCCTGAGCTTCGAGCGAACTCTGTTTCTCCTGCAGTTCCGCCTGCTCGGCCGACATCAATCCGCTCTGGCTGATGCTGCGGTCTCCCCGGAGAGATTCGATTGCGGACAGCCGTGCCGTCGTGGACGCCAGATCGCCTTCGAGGGCTTCGAGCTGAATCTCCAGGTCTTCGTTTCGCAACCGGCACAGGACAGTCCCTTTGGAGACTGATGAACCATCTTCGACAAGCACTTCTGTGACGACTCCGTCCTCCGGCGCGAACACGAACGCTCGTTCGGACGGTACCAGCCTGCCGGAGACTTCGATGCGCAGTTCGGTCTGCCAGAACGTGAGTCCTGCGAGTACGACCACTCCGGCAACTCCGCCCATGATCATCCGCCGCTGCCGTATCGCCCGCGGCAGGCCAAACAGTGAATGCCTCCACCCCGACTGTTCACGAATCTCGCAGTTCTGCAGCGAAAGAGCCGCATGGCGGCAGATCTGCGGCAGACTCGGGTCCCCGCCGCCGACCGTACTGCCGGACATCAATTCAAACACCACCGCCCACTGCGCGTCCGACCAGCGGCCGGAGAGCGTCAATGGCCTGATTATCACCATGGGATCAGGATCGTTACCGCGGTCTGGTGAATTCGAAACCGGAAGAGGGCCGGTTGATTCCCGGCTGCTTTCTGTCTCAATCAACCCGCACAGCCACCGCGCGGCGTCCGACCGGGGATCAGGACTGCTGACGGCTGTTGCAGCCACCAGGTCCCAGCGGAGCCCGGACGTGCGGCGTGCTACGGAGATCCGGCGGCAATTCAGAAACTCGTTGGCATCACTCGCAAGACAGTTGGCCACGCGAACGGCATCCAAGTCTGAATGCAGCAGCGTGATGATCTGACGGAGGGTCTGATCACGGCTCGACTGGGCAAGGAAAGATGCCACCAGCTTTCGGCGATGAAGATCTGCGAAGACTTCCGACAGTTCGAGCAGCAACTGATCATCGGCTTCGGCAGTCAGATGCACTTCGAGCACGGCCTGCATCCCGTCGGCGATCTCGCAGGAGGCCACCCTGACAGTTTCAGAGTCCGCTCCGCCCTGTTCTGCACGGATGTGACGCACGAGACCGGGAAGAGCGGACTTTGCGAATCGGTCATCCGGATTGAGGGGCAGACCCTTATGATCGAGCAGCCGCGAAGGTGCGTCCAGCGCGATTCCCCAGAGCCGGACACTGCGGGCCGACAGGGAGGCGTGGATTTCTTCCAGCAGACACTCGGTCAGCTCGAGGGTTTTCGAGGCGCCAAGCCGGCGCTGTTCTGCGGACGCCAGCAGCTCTGGCAGTCCCGGTCGGCTGACGGTTTGCACCTCTGATTTCACTGCCCGCTCCGTCTTTGGTTCCTTCTCAGCTCCGTCAGAAACCGGCTACTGCTCCGTCACAATTGGATTGATGGATGGGAGGGGCGATCCCGGCGCGCCGTGGACTGCCGAGCCTGATTCACCACACGCCGGACCAACTCACCGGCTCGGCAGGAGCGTTGCCCACCCGCCAGATGCGAAGATTAGCACACGTCGCGGCGTGTTTCGATCGGCTCCAACTTTCTCTGCAGGTTGCGGAACGTACCAGAGGCATTTGGTTGTTGAGAACCGGCAGGATCTGCCGGTATTTTTGAGGATGCTCCGCCCGGAGTATCGCAGCTTGCCGCGTCCGAACGGGAAACAAACTCCCGGCGGAGTTTTTCTGAAATCCGCAGAAAGTGCTGCCGATGAAGGATACGGGGCGAAACCATGCTGCGCGGTCAGTGCTCTTCGGCCCGGCGCGTTCACGAAGAACGGGCGTAGTATTCTCAGACGGTGGATGGATCGACATGCCGCTTAGCGCTAACAGAACTCTGCTGCGACTCTTCTCGCTGCGGCCGGAACGCAGAGTTCGCGGCGGCGTCGGCGTCGCGCTGATGATCTCAGTCTTTGCCTCCGGCTGCGGAGGGACGCGACAATGGCACAAGACAGTCGGCAATGATACAGCCGAAGTCGATCAGGTGACTTCTGAAATCGACAGCCCTGCGCCTCCGATTTTTCACGAAGCCAGCCATTCAGCCCCACCAATCACTGCGGACGTGGTTGCTGCTTCGGAATTGACCTACACGGACCGGTCACTGGATGATGTCCTGCGCGACGGGCTGCAGCATTCAACGGTCCTGCGCGACATTGGAGGAGTGATCCTGCGTTCGCCGGAGACGGTCCGAACGTCGCTGGCCACCCGCCTGCAGGAAGCCGATCCGCGGTACGGCATGGAGGCAGCACTGAGCGCGTTTGATGCTCAGCTGGCGGCTTCCGCGGCCTTCAACAACAACGATCGCATCTACAACAACAGCTTTTTCGCGGGCGGTGCAACTGCGTTTAAGCAGGATCTGAATGATTATCAGGTCGAATTGTCCAAACGCACGGCGACGGGCTCATTGCTGTCTGTTCGGGGAGTCAATAATTACGACTCCAACAACGCACCCGCAAACACGTTTTACAGTGCCTGGAACTCGTGGGTTGAAGGCGAAATCCGCCAGCCGCTGCTGCAGGGCGGCGGGCTGGAGTTCAACCGGATTGCCGGACCGGGATCCACGCCAGGTGTCTACAACGGCATTCTGATTGCCAAAGCCAATTCCGACATCAATCAGCATGATCTCACGATCGCGCTGACAGACTTCGTCAGCAACGTGGAAAACGCGTACTGGGATCTGTATCTGGCCTATCGGGAACTGGACGCACGCAAGAAGGCCATGGAGCAGGCTCTGCTGATCTGGAATGAAATCAACGCCGAGGCGAAGGGCGGGGGAATTAAGGCCGCAGAAGAATCACTGGCACGACAGCAGTATTACCAGCTCAAGTCCGAAGTGGATGAAGCTCTGTCCGGTCGGCTGCTGCCAGGGACTCAGGTCCGAAACGGAGCCACGGGCGGCACCGTCCAGGCCGGCGGCGGAGTGCTGTCTGCAGAACGCCGACTGAGACTGCTCATCGGACTTCCTGCCTCGGATGGATCGCTGATCCGGCCGATTGAAGAACCGACGATGGCCGCGATCTATTTCGACTGGGACAGCAGCCTGCACGAAGCCATGACACAGCGTCCTGAACTGCAGAAGCAGAATGTCTCGGTCAAGAAACGCGAACTGGAGTTGCTGGCCGCGAAGAACTTTGTCAATCCGCGACTGGATGCAGTCGGACGCTATCGCTTTCGTGGCTTCGGTAACGATTTGATCGGCGACGGAAACCAGGGCGGCAGCGCACCCGCTTCGTCAATCGGTAATCTGGCAAACGGTGACAATCAGGAATGGATGCTGGGCGTTGAACTGACTGTCCCGATCGGTTACCGGAAGGCACACGCCGCGGTGGATCATGCCGAGTTGGCGCTGGCGCGGGAACGTGTCATTCAGAGAGAGCAGCAGCGGGAGATCGTCAGCAATCTCAGCGGAGCCACGGCCGATGCCGTACGGGCCTATCAGGCGGTTCAAAACGGTCTGAATCAGTACCTCGCAGCTCAGAATTACTTCGAGGCGCTTTCGTCGCAGAAATCCGTGGGACTGGAAGTCGAGTCCGACCGGCTGCTTGACTCCCAGCGACGTCTCGTGCAGTCAGAGATACAATTCTTCCGCGCACGGGCTGAGTACGCTGTCGCACTGAAGAATTTTCAATACGAGAAAGGTGCCCTGCTGATCTACAAGGATCTGCGGATTGCTGGTGTCAGCCCGCCAGCTGATACGTTTCCGACTGACGGCACTGCTAACGACGGCGGCCTGAACGACGGCGGTGTCATCGAGGAAGCACCTGAGGCGTCCCCCGTCCCGAATGCTCCTGCGAATGAGCCGAGCGCTGCTGCGGACAAATCGCCGTCGGCACCACAAGTCCATGCAAAGCCGCAACCGTCTGTGAGAGCCAGCAGTGCGACTCCGGCGTCCGACGAGACTTCCGAAGCTGAGCTGGGAGCGATGTCCCCGATTCCGACTGCCGAAGCAGCGGATGCTGGTCGCTCACGGCTGAATTAATCAGGCAACTGTGACTGCGTTTCAGACGCGACGCGGATACTCGCGGCGGCGTTTGATCGTCCAGTCGGCTTCCTGCGTGCCGGTCAAGATCGAGACGGCTTTCTGCCATGGCTTCGCATGATCGTCGCGAATTGCGCTGCCCAGGCCCAGAACGCTGTCAGGATCGGCCGCATAGCACGCCATCTCGCCGCCGTTGACACAGCCAGGTGTGCTGGCTGCGACTCCAGGATGGGCAAGTCCCAGGAGGTGGCCCACTTCGTGCAGGTGAGTGAAAAACTTTGTTCGTGAACCCTGGTACTGTTCTGCTTCAATATCGCGGTTACTGTAGAGCAGAGCATTCGACCGGAACGTATGGTTGCCGTTGACCCGCACCACGGGAATCACGGCATGGGCTCCGTCAGCTGTCGTAACCACGGACATTTCAAACTTACAGTAGACATTACATCGATGCGTCGGTGCGTTCGAAGGCGCATCAAACCGACGAAACGTATCCGGCGTCCTGAGCCAGAACTTGCCGCTCCAGTACTGAGCCGTCTCCCGCTGATACCGGCCCGTAAATCGTGTCCATTCCAGATCCGTCCACGCCCGGACCGGCACCTGGGTTCCGTCATGGTCCGGGTACGTCGTTGATCCGGCGGGCGGCGTATGACGCTGCAGGAAGACCCGCAAATAAATTGTCAGGTCGACATTGGTGGTGACGTTTCGGCCATCCGGATCCAGATCGGCATCAAAGTTTGGCTGGCCAGCGGCGGAATTCCCATGCAGGATCAGCGTCCCGAATTCAAAGTTGATCTCCGACATCGCTCGCTCCTTTTCAGATTCGACTGACAATCACGGAAGCACTGCTTACAAAAAAGGGAGACATCATCAGATGTCTCCCTTTGGTCCGATTTACAGACCGGGGAAGCTGAAAACCGTCGCAGGATGTCCCGGCCATTCCAGCGATTCGGCGTGGCAGTCGGTTAGCTGCGTCCTTCGCCAGGATTGTACTTGGCCGGGACGTTGCCCTTCTTGTCGCCGGTCGCCGGGTCAATCACGATGTAGGTCCATTCCACTTTCGTGTATCCCAGTGTGATCTGCTCCGAAGGCAGCGGACTGCCCGACGCATTGCCATGGAACGAGTAGCTGGAGATGATCACGTCTGACAACTTGTAGGTCAGGTAGGGCTCCTGCTTATTCTTGACGGTCGTGCAGAAGTGGATCTCGACTTCCTTGAAGAAGGTGCCGTTGGCACACGCTTCCTGCAGCTTGGTGGACGATTTGTCCAGCTGTCGCGAGCAAGCGACATCACCCAGTGTCGTTTCACCCTTAGTTCGCTGCTGATCTTTCGCACCTGCAGGAACCGAGCGGTACATCGGGGAACTCATCGATTCGATGATGACCCATTCCTTGTGATCCGCGTCAGTGGCTTCACCCTTGATGTCGCCCAGTTTCATGAATGCCGGCATTGTCAGTCTCCTTAGTTCGATCAAACCAATTCATCCGGGAAGCGGCCAGTCGACTGACTGACAATCATGTTCACTTCTCCGTCAGATGACCGGTCTTTGTTGCCGGCCCATGTCACCATCTTCAGACTTCTCCCGCCGGAGTTGCGGACAATCCTGGATTTTCTTTCGGAGATACCCAGGACGCGGGAGGGCTGGCGATTTGCAGTGACCGGCCTGTCCGCGGCGTTGACCATCAGAACTCATTGTCCCCGTTGATCCCGCCGTCGAGCGGCGTGTCACGCAGTCGCATGCCTTGAGGCGTGAAAATGTTGTAGTAGACGCGACCGTCGATGGATCCATTGAGAAACTGTACGCGACCATCCGCAAACGCCACCGTGACACCTCCAGGATGGAAACTGTTGGGCCAGGGAGCTTCTCCCTCCGCGGAATGCCTTCCGGAGTTCATGGCGTGATCACCCGCATTGGCATTCGAAAGATCCACGCCCCCTGAATCGCATTTATGATCTCGGCAAATCTGAAAACTGAAATACACCCGATTCGTGCGAGCTTCAGCGGTCGCCCAGTTCGTCCCCGGTCGGTAGGGATCGAACCCCGTTTTGACGTTTTCCGCGAGCAGCAGTGTGTTGGACATGCCGTCTTCAACACTGTTCGGCGTGTGATGCCGAGTCGTTCCCTGATAGCCGGGTGAGCCTCCGTAGCCATAGTTTTCGTTGAAGAACAACCCAAGGCGGCGATAGATCGATCGGTCGGACGGGGCAGTTTCGTCAGGGTCCAATGGAACGCACGACTGTCCGTTCCCGTTGAGATCCAGAGGTTCATAAAATGGATCCGTGATGCAGTCATGAACACCGTCCTTGTAAATCGATTCGCCGATACCGCCGTTGAGTGCGTAGCTGAGATCTCCGCGTCCTTCTGTCGTGATGTCGCTGGGACAGGTCAGCACTTCCATCTGGATTTCCGCCAACGCCACGTTGTCAGGATGCCGAGCCAGCTGATCGTGATTCCAGCGGTCAGCAATGTCTCTCCGGTCAATCCAGGCCAGGATCTCGACGACCCAATTATGATGGGCCTCGGGAGACTCTTTGCTGAAACCGGGACCACCGCCCCAATAACCGGCGGCAGGAAATCGATTCATCGTCTCGGTCTGGTTCAGGATCGCCAGTGCCAGATTCTTCGCGTTGTTCATGCACTGAGTTCGCCGTGCGGCTTCACGAGAACTGCCGACGGCCGGCAGGATCAGCGACATCAGCAACGCAATAATGCTGATCGTGACCAGCAGTTCAATGAGCGTGAAACCACTTCTTCGCGTCCCTTCACAGCCGCGCCGGAGGAGAAGATGGCCGATCCGGGCGCGCCGGAAGATGAGGGGGCTCCGCCGGCTGGAATTCATTTTGTGGAACTGGAACTTTGTCATTGCCCTGTCTCCGCCTTCGGCACTCCGCCGTGTGCCTCATTCCACGCTGTGACATTGGCTTCCGTCAAATGGTAGATCTCGATCGAATAACCGATTCTGTCTACCGGTTCGAATTCGAACAGATAGGCGAACTCGTTGCTGCGACTGTGCAACTGATGAATGCTGATGGCGTACCAGCCAGCTTTCGGACCTATGTCATCGCTGGTCACCCATTCTCTCCGCTTCGCGTGCGGAGCGTCAACAGGCGGATGCTGATATTCAATGCCTGCGATCCGCGGATCGAAAAACACATGCAGCGACAGATACAGCGGCGAAGCCTCCGGATGCTCTTTCACCCAATCGGCCAAAAACAACACGTCCTGTCCCCAATCGACACTCGCGTCAATCAGATGAGCGGCTGCATTCTCCGGTCCGCCTGCCGGCTCGTTGAAGTACGACACGCTGTGAGGAAACACCGCCAGACTGCTGACAACCGCCCATCCCAGCAGTCCCCACATGCCGCCTCGTAACCATAGAGGCATGGAGATCCTGTCCGAAAACAACTGACCGATCCAGATAAACATGAACGGATAACACGGCAGCACATATCTCAAGTACCGACTGAAGCCCGTTTGAGAACTCACCAGCACAAACAAGCAAACCGCCGGTGCCAGGAGTATCAGCTTCTCATGCAGCGCCGACTTGTCAGCCGTCACACTGTCCCTTCTCCCGCGATTCGGAGGAGAAGGTGCCCGAAGGCCAGATGCGGGGGCCGCAGCATCGCTGGTTGAAGAATTATCAAGTGACGAAAGCCGCCCGCGTACCCATTTCCAAACACCGCACCCCAACACCATCACCCCCAGCAGCAACACCCCAACCGGTGTCTTCACCAGCAATGCATACACATACCAATACCACCAGCCGCCAAACTTGTGCTCACCGCGAAGATACGACCACTTGCCTTCCTCGAAGTCATACTTCTGCAGATCCAGCCCCTCGACAAGACTCGCCGGCAAAGGCACGGGAATCTCCCCCAGCCATGTTCCCGCGAAACGGTTCCCAGCCTCAGACGGAATCGTCTGCCGCAGCGAACCATCCTCTTTCGCTCCAGCCAGCGTTTTCGTAAAGAACTGGAAATCACCGAGCTTCGTGAAGGATCGATCAAAGCCGTAACCGCTGTTGATGACATACAAAGCCACCACGCCCATCAGTATCAAATGCCGACCAGCCTGCCACGTTCTGCCATGTCGATGAACGACGGCCAGCAGCGGATACAGCGGCACCAGAATGATCCAACTAGTTTTCGTCAGCAGGCCCAGCCCCAGCACGATGCCGGCAATCGCCGCGGTTGTCCAGTGAGTATCCTTCAGCCACGATCGAAACGTCCAGAGGCACCACACTCCCATCGACGCCGCCGGACTGTCCGGGCAGATGGTCGCCGTCCAGCCCATGACCTCAGGAGAAAAACACCACAGCACCGTCGAGGCAAAACCGGCGACCGGTCCTCCTCGTTCTGTTGCCCAGCATCCGATGATCAAAGCCCCGATCAGCCACAGGCTCAGCAGCATCCAGCGAGCCATCGTAAATAGCCGGAACGACCGAGCTCCGTTCGCGGCGATCATGCTGCGACCAACGGTCCATTCATTTCGAATGCCCGGCTCCGTCACATACTGCGACCAATCATATTTCGGGGTCGACAGCACCACTGGAATCGCCGCCAGACCCTTCACCAGTGGCGGGTTCACTTTGTAGAGATCGAACCGCCCGAATCCCGCGACCAGACACCCCGCCGGCAGATGCCCGACCTCATCCAGATTCGGCGAATGCACAAACCCTTCCCACGCGATCATCCCACCCGCCACAACGACGCTCAGCCAGGTCAGAATCCGCCACCGTCGTTCACTTGTCATACCGCCCTGACGCTCAACTCTTATCCCGTCGTTTACTGTAGCCCCGTCGCTCCGCCGACGGGAATTTCCCGCCCGTTCAACTCCATTCAACATCCACCAGCCAAAATCATTTTCCACCGTCCCTTCTCCCCTTCCCAGGGGGAGAAGGTGGCCGACAGGCCGGATGAGGGGGTTGCGTTTTTTGCAATCCCGCCATCAAATCCCAATCATCCACAACCGCCCCGGCATCACGTTCCCATCTTCCGACTTCCACGGCCCCGTAAAGAACATCACATCCTCCTGCGGCACCACAAACAACGGATCATCCAAGGATTCATCCAGGGATTCATCCAGGGGACCGACGACCTCCTGACTCAGCAGTACACGACCGATGCCGAACTCCTCCATCTGCATCTTCGCCGCCGTGATCACAATTCCGAATTTTCGCGGAAAGTAGGCTCTTTCGCCGTTCGCGGACAAGTGCATCCTGGGCCACGGATTCTGCAGCGGCAATTCGCGAGTCACCCGAAACGCCGATCCCGGCCCCGATCGTTCGGCAATGTGCTGAACCCGTTCTGTAAACTCCTGATCGCCGGACGCAAAGTGCATGCGGTTGTCCGTCATCCACTGAGCATTATCGAGATGCTGCTCGTCCGCATCGAAGCCGTCAATGATGAGCGGCTCAGCCGTGCCAAATTCATCCGCACTGCTGGCGTAAAAAATCCGCGACGGATTACCCTGCACGGTAAACAGCAGCTCCGTCCCGTCCGGCGAGAGACTGCAGAACGCATCATTATACCGCGACGAGCAACCCAGTCTCACCGGTGCCTCAAACGGTTGCGCCTTCTCCAACCGAGTCGCCAGATAGACATCATCCTGCCCCAAACTCGGCTTCAAAAACACGATTGATCTTAGATCCGCACTCAAACTGGGTGACGAAACACCGGACTCGTTCTCCAATCCCGGCACCAGCACAGCAGCGCTCTTCGAAATCTCCAGCGTGGCCGGACTCACCGCCGGGGCCCGCATCTGTACCAGCGACAACTCCATCCCCTGAGCCATCGCCGCGGAGGAAGGCTGCGGAAAACGCACTGGGCGAAACAGCCACCAGAGCACCACGATGCCGATCAGTCCTGCGATTCCGGCCAACGCAAATGAAAGTCGGCTCATCGGCGCTGGCGGTGTAACGACGGAGCCGACAGGTTTTCCAGTCTGAACGGCGGCCTTGCCGCGGGCATCCGTCCCGGGCTCTCGCTTGCCAGTTCGCCCAATCGTTGCCCTGGACGACTCGTCTTCCAGCATTGCAGCTTGCTGTTCGGCAGGTCTCACCGAGCCAGCTTTTCGAGCCTCTCGGAACAACCCCGGCACGTCTTCCGCCGGAATCATATTCTGATCGTGTTCCGATCGCACAAGAGAATGCTCAACAACCTGCCCCGCCTGCACAGCAACAACAAGCTCCCGAAATGAGATCGGGCCTCGCTCAGTTTCGTCGGAAACAATGAAATAGCGAGTCATTCAGACAAGGCCGTACACGATCCGCAAGGCGACGAGTTCACGTCACTCGGGCGACGACGCTGAAACCAAAACAGGTACGCTGAAGAACGGAGCTTTGCCGCCGTTCCGTTTGAAGCACAGCATCCCACTGGGAACATCGTTTCCCAGAACCGACACACGAAACAC
>Ga0163144_10027348_pt1 | contig 11047 bp, 9 predicted proteins | sample OliLak19BULKMAT1_FD_123175 | JGI IMG/M metagenome (GOLD analysis project Ga0163144, IMG submission 123175) | Freshwater microbial mat bacterial communities from Lake Vanda, McMurdo Dry Valleys, Antarctica - Oligotrophic Lake LV.19.BULKMAT1 | ecosystem: Environmental > Aquatic > Freshwater > Lake... | reverse complement strand
CCACAAGCGCGACCCGAAAGAGCTCAAGGCCACCGCGCTGACGGTGGGCGCCGTGATCGCGCTCGTGCCGCTCGTCGCGTTGCACGCTTTCATGCCGCTGGCGAGCTGGCTGTCGGCCTCCTTCGCCACGGCGATGGGCCTGCTCGCGGTGCTGAACTGGCCGCAGATCCGGCGTAACGACGCGATCTTTCGGACCGAGGGCCGCGGTCCTCGCGGCATCGCGCCGCTGTATCCGGCGCTCGTCGTCGGCGGCAGCCTCCTCCACCTCTACGCGGCGCTCGCCGGGGGCGACGCGCGCTGGGCCGTGAACTCCTCCTTCGGCATCCTCACCACCTCGCTCGTGCTGGCGCAGATCTACGCGCCGCGCGCCGCCCACGCCTTGCTCGGGCCGGTCGTGCGCCTGCTCGAGCGTCTTCTGCCCCGCAAGGCCGCGCTCCCGGACACCGCCTCGCGGCCGCTGCGCATCCTGATCACCGGCCCTCCCGGCGCCGGGAAGAGCACCTACGGCAAGATGCTCGCGCGCGACTTCGGCATGGTCCATGTCTCGGTCGGCGAGCTGCTGCGCGAGCGTGCCGCCTCTTACCCGGCGCTAAAGGCGCAAATGGAGAAGGGCGAGCTCGTCGATTCCGCTCTGGTGCGCGGCGTCGTCCTCGAGCGCCTCGCGCGTCCCGATGTGGTCTCCCGCGGCTTCATCCTCGACGGCTTCCCGCGCCGTCCCGAGGAGATCGGCGTCATCGAGTCATGGCAGCAAGCCGGCGGCACGCTCGACGCGCTCGTCCACCTGAGCGTGCCCGACGCGGAGCTGTTGCGCCGTATAGCGGCGCGCGGGCGCATGGACGACAGCCCCGAGGTTTTCCGCCGCCGCATGGATATCTACCGCGAGCAGACGACGCCCGTCCTGGATCACTTCCGCCGCACCGTACCCGTCCTCGAGGCCGACACGGTCGGGACGCCCGAGGACGCCTACAAGGGCGTGCGCGCCCTCGTCGAGCGCCTGCACGCGCCGCGCTGACGGCCAAAGGCGGGCGCTATTTGATAGTATCTTCCCCTCGGCGGGGTAGCTCAGTGGTAGAGCACCGGTCTGAAAAACCGGGTGTCGACAGTTCGATCCTGTCCCCCGCCACCATTTTTTTGAAGCGCGTCATCCCCTTCGCCGTCGTCGCGGTACTCGCGTCCTGGGCCTTGGCCCAGAACGCCGCGGCTCCCGTCGTGAAGACGGCCTCTCAGGTGGACTGGAAGGCCTCCGGCAGCCTGCCCCCGGGCGCCGAGTATCACCTGGTCTACGAGGACCCCAAGACGCACGCCGTGCAGACCTTGGTGCGCTTCCCGAAGGGGTACGGCCTGCCCGCGCACTCGCATTCCACGGACGAGACCATCCTGGTCCTCAAGGGCAAGCTTGTCCTCGAGGTCGGCGGCAAGAGCGAGACCTTGACCGCGGGCGGCTACGCGACCTTGCCCGCCGGAACTTCCTTCAGCCTGCGGGCCACGGGCTTCGGCGCCGCGGAGTTCCTCGCCGCCTTCAACGGGCCCTTCGACATGAAGCCCGCCCCCGCCGTCGCCAAGCCTTAAAGGCGGAAAGGAATCGCCTTAGGCAGGACCTCGAGCACCACGGGTGCCAGGCCGTCCGCGTCCCCGTCGATGTTGAGCGGAAGCGCCTCGTCGGCGTGGATCTCGATGCGGCGCGCGCGGCGCAGGACCACGCCGGGACGGCCCTCGTGGCCGCCGGAGTAGGCGCGCGGCAGCAGCCCCATCAATTGCAAGCGCGGCATGTCCGCGATCGTCAGCAGGTCGAGGAGGCCGTCCTCGGCGTCGGCCTGGGGCGCCAGCTTCATGCCGCCGCCGAAGGTGCTCGTGTTCGCCGCCGCAATCAGGTGATACGCCGCCGCCGGCTCCGTCACGCCGTCGATCGTCAGGCGCATGACGCGGGCGCGGGCCGTCATGACGGACAGCGCAGCTTCCACGAGATAGGTGAGCGTCCCGCCGAGAGCCTTGCCGCGGCGCTGCACCGCGACGGCGACCTCACCGGGCAGGCCGAGGGCCGCGACATTCAGGAAATGCCGCGAGCGCGGCGTCCCGTCCGCCGCGCGGAAAGTCGCGCGCGCCGCGTCGATCCGCCTACGCTTGCCTTCCGCGAAGGCCTTCACCCATGCCTCCGGCTCGCGCGGCACGCCCATGTGATTGGCGAAGTCGCAGCCCGATCCCGCCGGAAAGGTCCCGAGGACCGTATTGTGGCGAGCGTGCGGCGGCACCGCGAGATACCCGTCCACGATCTCGCCCACCGTCCCGTCGCCGCCGACCGCCACCACAAGCTCGACACCGTCCGCCGTCGCCTGCCGAGCCAATTCACGCCCATGCCCCGGCCTATCGGTGCGGGCGAACTCGAGGTCCGGGAAAATGCCCTTCGCGAGCGCGCTCGCCTGCTGCCACCGCGCCCCCGCCCTCCCATGCCCCGCCGCCGGATTGACGATAAACAGTGCTCTCATGTTAGTGTCGATAATATTGGTGTCAGGCCTTGCGTATTGCGTTGTTTGAGCATCGTCTTGAAATACCGCAATACGCAAGGCCTGACACAATCGTAAGACCATCGTATAAAAGAACCGCCCCGGCCGGAGGGGGTCTCGGCCGGGGCGTATTGTGCGGTGCGGACGGGAACGGTTAGCGGGCGAGTTTACCCGCGTCGATCATGCCAACGCCCTGCATCTCGGCGGTCAGGTCGCCGGCGAGAGGCGTGGCGGCCTTCTTGAGCTGCGCAAAGACGCCGTCCGGGCCGTTGAGCCCGACATAGCCCTGGGAGATCGCCAGCGCCGCGAGCCCGGCCACATGAGGGGCCGCCATCGAGGTGCCGGAGTAGGAGGCGAAGCCGCCGCCCATCTTGGCGGACAGCACATCCACGCCGGGAGCGATGAAGTCCACCTCGGGTCCGCGGCTGGAGAAGCCCGCGAGCTTGTCGGTGTAGTCGGACGCCGCCACCGCGATCGTGTCCTCGTAAGCGCCGGGGAAGCCGACGGACTTGCCGGAGTTTCCGGCCGACGCAACGACCACGACGCCGGAGCCGCGAGCGAAGCGCACGGCGCGCTTCATGGCCTCGCTGTCGACCGGGGCGCCGAGAGACATGTTGGCGACATCCATCTTGTTCTTCGCGGCCCAGACGATGCCGTCGATGACATCGGACAGGTTGCCCGAGCCGTCGGCGTCGAGGACCTTCACGGCGTACAGGCGGGCCTTGGGTGCCACGCCGACCACGCCCTTGCCGTCGCGCTTGGCGGCGACGGTGCCGGCGACATGCGTGCCGTGGCCGTTGTCGTCCTGATAGTCGTTCGGGTTCTCGGTCTTGGTGATCGCCGAGTAACCGCCGTCGACTTGGCCCGAGAGGTCGGGGTGGGAGGTGTCGATGCCGGTGTCGATGATCGCGACCTTGACGCCCTTGCCCTCGGTGATGGGCCAGGCGGCCTGGGCGTGGACGCGGTTGATGCCCCAGGTCTCTTCCTTGCGCTGGGCGGCGATGGCGGGAGACATCGGGTTAGCCGCGGCGGCGCGGGCCTTGGCGAAGTTAAGGCCGGCCATGACGCCGTCGAAGCCGGGCATCGGGGCGGCCTGGAAAGAGATCTGGGCGGACTCGATCCACTTCACGCGCTTGTCGGACTCGATGGAGACGATGCGGCGAAGGGCCAGCGAGCACTTCTGCGGGTCCTTGCAGATCGCCTTGCCCATCTGGGTCGACAAAGTCTGTCCGGCCGGAACATCCACGAGCGCCACCGAGACTTCCTCATCGGTGTCGCCGTTCGTCGCGATGTGCTTCGCGGCCTTAAGGTCCAGCGCGCCGAGCGCGGCGTTGCGGTCCTTCTCGCTCGCCTTCGCGTCGAAGGTCACGATGTAGCGCTTGCTGCCCTTGGGCGCGGGCAAGGCCGACGCGTTGGCGGCGGCGAAGCTCGCGATCATGAGTCCGGTCAGTAGTTTCTTCATTTTGTACTTTCCCCCTGCGCTCCGTTGAGGGGACCCGGAGCAGGTCTTTCGTCTTCCCGTATTATGGGCGGAAGGCCCATAGCGCACCTGGGCCGGAAGGCCTAGATTCGTCTAGGCCCAAAGGCCTACTCTCTAGGTCCTGCCCGGGGAGGGCCTGGGCCCTCCCCGCAGGTCCTCCTAGCGTACGAGCTTCGCCGCGTCGACGACGCCCGCGCCCTGCTCGGATGCGGAAAGACCGGGGACCTTCGTCGCCGCGCGCTGCAGCGCGGCGCGGACCGCCTTCTCGCCGCGCGCGCCGCGGGCGACCGCGAGCGCTCCGAGCCCCGCCATGTGCGGGGTCGCCATCGAGGTGCCCGAGAAGCTGTCGTAGCCGCCGCCGGGGACCGAGGACCTCACGCCCACGCCGGGTGCTATGAACGCGACCTGGTTGCCGCGGCTGGAGAACTTGGCGATGGTCTCATCCGGGCCGAGCGCTGCGATCGCGATCGCCTCGGGATACGCGCCCGGGTAGTTGACCGAGCCGCCGTCGTTGCCGGTAGCCGCGAACACGGCCACGCCGCGCACCTGCGCATACTTGAGGGCGGCGCGCATGAATATCGTGCCCATCGGGGCGCCGAGGCTCATATTGGCGACATCCATCTTGTTGTTGCCGCACCAGATCAGCCCCTTAATAATGGAAGAGAGCCCGCCCGCGCCGTCCTTGTCGAGAACCTTCACGGCGTACAGGCGCGCCTTCGGGGCCACGCCGACCACGCCCTTGCCGTCCAGGACGCCCGCGATCGTGCCGGCAACATGCGTGCCGTGCTCGTTGTCGTCCTTCCAGGGCTTCTTCGAGTCCAGGGCGTTGTAGCCGCCCGCGCAGTTGGCCTTGAGGTCGGGGTGGTCGCAGTCGATGCCGGTGTCGATGACGGCGACCTTCACGCCTTCACCCTTGGTGACGGCCCAGGCGGCGGGAGCGCCCACGCGGGCGATGCCCCACGGGACCTCGGCGGCGTCCACGCCCGGCGGCAGCGCGTACTCGGGGCGCTTGGGCGGGGCGGGGACGGCGGGCAAAGCGGCCTTCACGGCCTCATATGAAGGAAAGGGAGCGCGGAACACGGGCGCCTCGAGAAGCCAGTTCCTATATATGTCCTCCTGGACCTCGAGAACCTCGGGCAGGGAGGCGGCCTTCTCGGCGAAAGCGGAGAACATCTTGGCCGCAGGCAACTCGGCGACGAGGACGCCGATCTCGGAGAGGTCGTCGGCCTTGGTCGCACCGAGGGTCTTGAGGGCGGCCTCGCGCTGGGCGGCGGTGGTGCCTTCCTTGAACGCGATGAGGTAGCGCTTGGCTCCGGCGGCGGACGCGCTCGCGGGCAGAAGCAAAACAAGACCAAGCAAGATCAACAGTGATTTCATGGTGTCCCTCCAAAATCTCCGTCTCGGCGCCGTCGACGAAATCTAGCATAGTCCGGCCCAAAAGGCCTAGTCGAAATTGGGCCCAACAGGCCAATATTTTTGGGCCCTACGGCCTGGGCGTATTGACGGCACGGCGAGGGCCATCTATACTCAGCCAATGATCACCCGCCTCGCGCTCTCGCTGCTGCTGTGCGCCGTGTCCGCCCGCGCCCAGGTCGCCGATCCGCCCCTGGTCGACGCCGTGAAGCTCGGGAACACCGCCGCGCTCAAGGCCGCGCTCGCGTCGGGCGCCGCGGTCGACGCGAAGGACGCGCACGGCTGGACCGCGGTGATGTGGGCCGCCGGCCATTCCGATGCCGCGACGCTCAAGACCTTGCTCGACGCCGGCGCCGATCCGGCGCCGAAGGACGAATCCGGCTATTCCGCGATCGTCGAAGCCGCCAAGGGCGGGCGCGCCGCCAACATTCCCATGCTCGCCGCGAAGGGCCTGGACTGTTCGGTGAAGGACGCGACCGGCACGCCCGCCCTCTCCTACGCCGCGACCCAGTCCGCCGCGACCGTCACGGCATTGCTCGCGTGTAAAGCGAAGGTCAACGCCCGCGACGCGAACGGGCAGACCGCCTTGATCCGCGCGGTGCAGCTCGGCCGCGCGGACTCCGCCTCGCGCCTGCTCGCCGGCGGCGCAAAAGTCGACACGAAGGATCCCAACGGCTACACCGCGCTCCTTTGGGCCGCGCACGGCGGCTGGACCGACGCGGTGAAGGTCCTGCTCGCCGCGAAGGCCGACAAGAGCGTCCGCAGCGCCGACGGCAAATCCGCCCACGACATCGCGGTCGCCCGCGGCCGACCGGCCGCCGCAGAACTCCTGCAGTAGCCGCATGCGGCCGTCACGCTTCGGCGTCCTCCTCCTTGCGCTCGCCGCCTGCCTGGCGCGCGTCGTCTTCATCGAGTCGCACTGGGACGAGGACGCCTGCGTCGCGATCGGCTGGCTGATGTCCAAAGGCTGGCGGCTGTACGCCAATGTCTTCTCGCATCACACGCCGCTCGACTATCTCCCCGCGTCCTTGCTGGCCCCCGTGTTCGGGCCCTCGCCCACGGCCATGCGCGCCTTCATGCTCGTTCTCTGGGCCGCGTGCGCCGCCGGGCTGTTCGCCGCGTTGCGCCGGCGCGAGGACGGCGCGCGGACCGCGGTCCTGTTCGCTGTGCTGTCTTCGCAGTGGCTCACCTTCTGGCACGGACAGATGATGCTCGTCGAAAACATGTGGGCCTACGCCGCCGTCTCGGCGCTCGCCTTGCTCGGTGCGCCGCTGGACCTCGAGCCGGAGGCTTCCCCCCGACGCGCGGCAATCATCGGCGCGCTGCTCGCCTTGATCGCCACGGCCTCCCCGGTAGCCCTGCCGGTCGCCGTCCTCTTGGCGCTTTGGGCCGCGACAGACCCGCGCTGGCGGAAGCACGCGCGCGCGTTCGCGCTCGGCGCCGCGACCTGGCTTCTCGTTTTCGGCGCCTGGGCCGCGTGGCGGTCCGACCTGAGCCTGCTTTGGCTGCACGCCGTGACCTTCAACCGAGAAGTCTACGCGCGCTTCCACGGCTTCGACGGCGGCGCGGCCGCGGGCTTCTGGCGCCGCGCGGTCGAGCACAACGCCGCGTATTTCTCGACGGCGCTCGACTGGAGCACCTGGGAACTGTACTTTGAGGGCGTGCTCAAGCTCGTCGCGATGAGCTGGGCCGCGTGGACCTTGGCCGAGCGCAAATGGGCGCAGGGGCTGTGGAAGCTCGCTTTCATCTTGGCTTTGAACTCACGCCCCGAGAAAAGCGTCGCCTCGACGCCGTTTCACGCCGCGCCCTTCTACCTCGCGGTGACGATGATGATCGCAGCCGCGCTCGCGAACATCTGGGCGGCGCTCGAGGGCCGCCGGCGCAAAGCCTTCGTCCTCGCCGCGACCGCGGTTCTTCTGCCCACCATCGTCGCGACCTCCTGGGCGACCTTGACCTTGCGCGCGCACGCGCGCCCCAACGCCGCGTACGACGAAATCGCCGCCGCGGTGCGCAAGTGCACCGCCCCCGAAGACCGCGTGGCGGCGTTTCCGTTCTATCCGCGCTTTTATCTCGACACGAGCCGTCTCCCCGCGACTCCAAGCGTGTTCTATCTCCCGTGGCAGGACGCGTGGGAGCCGCAGCGCCGCGCCACGCTGGAAGCGCTCGCGAAGAACCGGCCCAAGGCCGTGCTGATCCAGGACGCGACGGTGTGGAGCGCGCCGTGGAAGGAGTACGGCGCGGGCGTGAACGCCTGGCTCGAAAACGAGGGCTACGCGCCGGTGTCCGCGCTCGACGCCGGCGGCGCGGCGGTCCTGCTGCTGCGCCCCGACGCCGCCTCGGCCTTCGCCGAGTGTTTCCAAAAAAGCCGTTGACGAAATCGAGGGCCGGGGCTATACTGCGAACGAGGACAAAATGAAGAAAACACTAGCGAAGTCGGCCCGGCACCACAAGGGTTCTTCAAGGAAGTCGAAGGGCGGCAAGGCCGTCGAGTTCGAACTCGGCTGGAACGAACTCGAGGCGCAGCACGACCGCATCAAGACCGACTGGATGAGCCTTTCGGTTCAGCTCGGGATCGGCGGATCCGACAAAGCAGCGTACGACTAAGGCTTAGTCCTGGTCTTCGTCAACGCGGCGCTTGAGGCGCACGGTGCGCTTGCGCGCGCGATGGCCGAAGCGTTCGACCAGGGCTTCCGCCTGAGCCAGCAGCTCGCCCGTCCAGCGGCGGGCTTTCAGGCCGTCCAGCAGCGCGTGCGCGTCCAGCCGCGCCACCTCCGCCCACAGCCCTGACTTGCGCGCCTCCTTCTCGAGCTCGGCGTGCTTCTCGGCCTCGCCGGTCTTCGTGGGCAGGTGCATCTCGTCCTTGACCGTCACCGACGCCTGCGCGCGCTCGCCGGCCACTACGGACACGCCCGCCGCCTCGGCCCACACCGCGATCTCGTCCTCGGCCCGCTCGCGCTCGGCCTCGACCGTCTTGAGCTCGTCCTTGAGGCGCTTGCGCCGGTCCTCGACCTCCGCGTAGCGCGCAACGAGCTTCACGCCGTCATCCTTGTGCCGCTCCGCGGGAGGCAGCGCCGCGACGCGGACCGGATCGGCGAACAGCGGGCACAGGTCCTTGTACTCGCACCAGTCGCACAGCGCGCTCTGTCGCGGCTCGAAGGCATGGTCGTGCTTGATCTCCGAGATCAAAGCGCCCGCGTCGGCCAACAGCTTGGACCGCGCGGCGTCGTCGCGGATCGAGGTCAAGGTCTTGCCGTGGCGCACATAGTGCCACTTGAGGCGGACCTCTTTGGTATCCGGCCACTCGCGGCGCACGGCGAGCTCGTAGAGCGCGAGCTGCCAGTCCTCGTCGGCGTGCTCCTGGTTGGGCAAAGACTTGGCGGTCTTGTAGTCGACGATCTCGAAGGCGCCGTCGGGTGCTAGCGCCAGGCGGTCCACGAAGCCCTCGATGCGGTACTCGTGACCATCCACCTGGATCGGGAAGCCGACGCGCTTCTCGATGGCGACCGTGCGGTCCTGAGTGAACGGCTTGTGGCCCTCGTAGTACAGATCGACGCAGTCCCGCCCGACTTTTTTCCAGTCGTCCTTGACGAAGCGCGCGTCCTTCTCCACGACCGTCGCGTCCCAGCCTTCCGCGAACTCGCGCTCGTAAATCTCCTGAAGCTCGGGCAAGGTCGGAACCTTCCCCCCCGTCACCAAAGCGTATAGCTCCTCGAACGCCGAGTGCACCGCCACGCCGACCACGGTCTCGGGCGTCTTGCGCGCGCGGGAGATCTTGTCGACGTAGCGGTACTGGTAGCGCCTCGGGCAGTTCTGGTAGACCGAGAGCTTCGACGGCGAGAACTTGGAGGAGCGATCCTCCTCCAAGTGCGGCTGGTTATCCATCGCCTTAGATCATCTCCAAGAGAGCGAGATGGAGATATTCGGTCTCCGGCATGGATAGCAGGATGGGATGGTCGAGCGCCTGCCCTCGCAGCGCGACGAAGCGCATCGGGCGCTCGGCCTTCGCCTGCGCGTTGCGCAGCATGAGGACGAAGTCCTCGCGCGAGACATGATGCGAGCAGGTGGCCGAGACGAGCAGGCCGCCCTTGGGTAGGGCTCGCATCGCCTGCGCGTTGAGCTTGGTGTACAGCCGCAGCGCCTGCGGCAGGTGCTTCTTGGCCGGAACAAGGCTCGGCGGGTCCAAAATGATCATGTCCGGCTTGAACGGCTGCTGGCCGCGCGCAAAGCTCTCGAGCACGACCTCCGCGTCGCCCTCGTCGGCCGACACGATCCCGTCCACGCCGTTGAACTTCGCGTTCTCACGCGCGAGCTGGACCGCGGGGCCGGAGGTGTCGAGTGCCAGCACGGCCTTCGCCCCCGCCTTGGCCGCGGCGATCGCGAAGCCGCCGGTGTAGCAGTACAGGTCGAGGACCGCGCGGCCCTCGAAGTAAGGGCGCAGGAACGCGCGGTTCTCGCGCTGGTCGAAGTAGTGGCCGGTCTTCTGGCCCTCGCCCAGGGGTGCCGCGAAGCGCAGGCCGTTCTCCGTGATCGGCACGCGCTCTGGGACCGTTCCCATCAAGGTCCGGCACTCGAGCGGCAGGCCCTCGAGCGCACGCACCTTGTGGTCGTTCTTAAGGTAGATGCCCTTGGGCTTGACCAGTTCCTCGAGCGCGGCCTGAATCCACGGCATGCGGCGCTCGATGCCGGCAGACATGACCTGCAGGACGAGATATTGGCCGTAGCGGTCCACGACCAGGCCGGGCAGCCCATCCGACTCGCCGTAGCACAGGCGGTAGGAGGTCTCGCCGGGCAGCGCCTTCTCACGGTACGCGATCGCGGCCGCGAGGCGACGGCGAAAGAATTCGGCGTCAACCGGTTCCTTCGGATCGCGGGTCAGCACGCGGCCGCCAATGAGGCTGTTCGGATTGTAGAACGCCATGCCGAGCGACACGCCGGCCGCAGTCACGATGACGCCGAGGTCGCCGGGCAACGGCGGATGATCCGACAGGACCTCCTTGATCTCGTTGGAGAAAATCCACAGATGCCCCGCCTTGACGCGCTTGTCGCGGTCCGGGTTCAGAATGATGCGCAGCGGCTTCTCGGTCACGACGGCTTCAGGAACGGCTTTGGCGGCTTCGGTCATGGTATTTCTCCTTGTTCCTGGTGCCAGCGTCCCGTTGTTGCATAAGTCCCACGGAGTTATGCAACAACGGGACGCCTGGCACCTTATTAGGGTTCGGCTAGAGGCAACCGCCCCTCTTTAATATCTCACGCGCGGAAGCCGCGTAGGGCTCCAGCGAAAAACAGGCGTCGAGCTCTTTGGCGGACAGGCGCTTGGACACATCCGGATCGGCGGACAGGTGATCCTTGAGCGGACGGTTGTCCTTCCAGGTCTTCATCGCGTTGCGCTGGACGATGTCGTAGGCATCGAGGCGACCGAGGCCGGCGTCAATGAGACGCAGCAGGACCTTTTGCGAGAACACAAGTCCGTTCATCTTTTCGAGGTTGCGCTTCATGTTCTCCGGAAACACCACCAGGCCGTCGAGCACAACCTCGAGGCGATGCAGCATGAAGTCGAGTGCGATGTGGGCGTCGGGGATGATCATGCGCTCGTTGGAGGAGTGCGAGATGTCCCGCTCGTGCCACAGCGCGCAGTTCTCCGTCACCGCCGACT
>Ga0163144_10027347_pt1 | contig 11048 bp, 9 predicted proteins | sample OliLak19BULKMAT1_FD_123175 | JGI IMG/M metagenome (GOLD analysis project Ga0163144, IMG submission 123175) | Freshwater microbial mat bacterial communities from Lake Vanda, McMurdo Dry Valleys, Antarctica - Oligotrophic Lake LV.19.BULKMAT1 | ecosystem: Environmental > Aquatic > Freshwater > Lake... | reverse complement strand
GAACCTTCTTGGAATGATTTCTCGGAATTTCTTCCCAACAAACCAAAGAAAATACGCGAGATTTGCAGTGGTGGTGGCAGCGCCAACAATATTATGGACAATTCAGCAACATCAGCAGCAGAAGCAGCAGCATCTACCATCAAATTGGAAGTGATTTTCGCCTGGAAAGATTTGCTGACGGCACTTGTCGAACAGCACGTTTTCTTGGATTACGTTCAATCTTTGGAAGATGCCTTTCGAGAAATCGCAGAGAAACCTGCACTCAACATTAAACACAAACAAGATACATTGGGCGAACACTTTCAGAAAAATTTAAATGAGAGTGAAGTCCAACAAATGCAAGCAGCTCAAATGCTGTGGTTCCGACATCAACTCAACTTGACCCATCTTCTGACTCATACCGTGGCGAATCATTTTCGCGACAATTGTACCGAATGCCGTTTTGTGACACTGCTAGAAATTGCTCTTTCCTATCAAAGTTCGGTGACGAGTGACGAGGGAGACTCGACTGTTGTCTACCAATGGAAACCTTCCAATGACGTCCAACGCTTTTGGGTTCGCTTGATGCAACCGATTGATCCCGATATGCCGCCATTTGAATTTCGTCGCAAAGCCTATGGCGTCTTGGTGTCCTTATCGTGGGTTCCGTCGTCCAAAGGACTCTTGCGGGCGTGTTCCATTGCGGACAATCGACCAGCTCCGTCGGCGGGAACGCCGTTGGAGGCTCGTCGTGTTTTGAGTAAAATTCCAAGGCGACCTCTGGCACGGAGTGATAGTGTCTATCAGGTCCTGGATCGGCTCAAGGACGAAACAAATGTATCCGTGGTCATATCCGCATCCAAATACAACAAAATCACGTCGTTGGGAGTAGGAAAAACAACCGTCGCAGCGTTGGTGGCATCGCATCCACTGATTTTACGAATTTTCAAAGTCATGTGGCTGAATATGGATTACAAAAAGCGACAACACGCTGCTACTACTGCAACCATACATCATCACGAGAAGGATGCAAATCTTGTGGTTGAAAATTCCAAACCCAAACTAGAATATGCCCAGTACATTGAATATCTTGATAGCCTTTGTGACCAACTCGGCTGTCCGCAAATCCATCGGGGTGCCAATGCCAAGGTTTACAAAGAGTCTACAGAAGCAGAAACAGCAGCTGCTTCCACTACTAAAACTCCATCATATACGAGACCTGTATGGCCCGAAGCTCATTCCTTAAAGAGGCTAGAAGAACCCGCCATTCGACATCGAAGGGAGGAAAATCTCATGCGGCGAGCAAAACAAATGATGGCAGATCTTTTGGATACGACAGGTAGCAACATCCTGTTGATACTCGATGATGTCACAGAAGAGGAGGAATTGAAATGGTTTCATTTTACGGAAAAACAATCGACGCTTGCTACGGGCCAAGATATCATGCATGCGGCAGAGTTCAATGTCGAGCTGGATCCTTGGGGCGAAGCCGAGTCCGTAGAGCTGTTTCTGTTGGAAGCTGGCTGCCCCGAGTCGCACGCGATGGCATCGGCTACCGAATTAAAGAGAATTGTATCGGTTAGTAAATACCATCCAATCATTGTGCGCAGTGCTGCACGGTGGTTTATGCTGAAAAAAGTGACAGTTGGATTGATAGAGGCCATGGAGGAAGCAGAGCAGGAATTCACCTCCTCCATCAGCAGGGCCCCGAGCGCCCATGATCTACACGGAGAAGCTCTCCTAGCATTCACCTCTGCAGTCCCAAGAGCACTGAGTACGATTCTCAACAATATGCTGAGCCCAACCACAAATAAAACACAGAAACCGTCCATTTTGTTCAAACTGTGTCTTGCGTCTATGGCAGCCGTTTTCGCAGACTCGCAGCCAGTTCCTCTTACAGCTGTTCTTTTACTCTGGGAGCAACTATTTATAATGGAGCCAGATGCTTTGGAAGAGTGTGGGGGCAAGCTGAGTGATACCGAACTACGGAAACGTGTCTGGTTTATTGCCGAAGGCTTGTCGCACATGGGAGTTCTATCCTTCACGGAAGATGAATGCGGCGAAGCCCTCGTGGCCATTCACCATGAGTTGTATGTAACATATGCTCTAGGCCTCGTGGCTGAAATGGAGCTCGGAGTAAGACCAGAGGACGTTATTGTTCAGTGGCACAAAGCATTCGTTGCCGCTTATTTATCTGACTAGAAAGTTTGCTTCGAATAATCCAGACAGTTGTCATGACTATGCCTTGCATAAGCTGCCGACACACATGCTATGCTGTAAGCTATACTTGAAAACTGCAGCTTTGTTGAGCAACGGGAGGCTCTTCAAGGAGAGAATTGCAGCGTTCGGGAGGGCACATGCAACCGATTTGCATGTGCGTGACTGCATTCAGCTAATGCAGTGTATAAGGCGGGACCCTACGATCCCGAGGGAACAGCGAGATGAAATTGCAACTGATCACTTTAAAGAAGTTGCCAAATTGCTAACCGAAAACTTCGATACATCAAAGGAAGAGTCTGCGATCAGCTTAGCGAAGGATTTGCATGCGATTGGTTTTGGCCTTGCCGAGAACGGAAAATACAAAGAAGCTGTGGTTATCTATGCGCAGGCCCGACAACTTGTCCCAAAATCGCATTCGTTTGCTGCTACAATACTGTACAGTATGGGTTCTGTCAATCTGATACTGGATCAACACAGTAAGGCGATAAAGAACTTTATGGCTACGATAGCCTCGATGCAAATCCTTGGAGAAGACGGGGAAGATGGCAAACCAAGAAACAGTCTTTTCCAAGAGGTTTCTCGTCTTTACGGTGAAGCGCTAGTAGCTCAATGTAGCTATAAACTAGCGCTTACACAGTTCGAAGAAGCTTTGGAGCAGATGCAAGATGACAGCTTCGAAAGTCAAATTGAATACGGAATCCTCTTGCAACGGAAAGGGCGGTTGCATCTTACCATGGGAGACGTTGCGTTGGCAGAATCAGAGTTCCAGAAATGCATTGAACATAAAGAAAGGATAAATGAAACGTCTAGAAACCTTGCCGCTGCTCATAGCATCCTTGGAGATCTGTACATTTACAGTGCAAAGCCCCTCGATGCAAGAAAGCACATTGATGCAGCTCTCCAAACCATCAAAGATGTGGACAGAAAGTGGCCCAAGCTCAAGTACGACGACGACGACGACGTCGATGATGTTGAGCTCAAGCTCCTCTCAGCGAAGTGGCGGAGTCTACGGCCTGATCTTCCTGAGGATCTTTCCAACTACGACTCGATACGGCAGAGGCTGCTTGATGCACCCGTGTGTCTCATGGATCAATCTGCGTATGACCTTCGTTTCATTGCTAAGGCATTCACGTCCGCTGGTGAGCATGATAAAGCTGTGAGTACGCTTGAGGGCGCACTTGAAATAACGTCGGAACGAACAGAGTCGCTTGAGAGGGCAAAATGTCTCTTGGATCTTGGGAACTCTTTCCTAGATCAAGGCGAGAGATACAGCAGCGAGAAGAAAGCAAGGACTATGTTTGAATTGGCGCTCAAATTGTTCGAATTGGCTTTGAATATACAGAGGCCCAAACTTGGTGATTGCAACCAAGTGCTCGAAACACTTGACGGTATTGGTAACCTTCACGTCAATCTTAAGCAGCACGAGAACGCTGTTGCTATTTACGTTGAAGCTCTCAATCTAGCAAGAAAGCTGAGAAGCGACGCTGAAAAAATCGCTGGTATTCATTATTTTCTCGGCGAATGCGCAGAAGCGCTTGGGAGACTTGACACTGCCTTGATTCAATACAATGACTGTGTAGAGGGATTGAAACTGGCAAGGCCGTCGGACGACCTTGATCTCGCGAGGCCACTTCAACGAATTGGCGCTATCAATTTGGTCAGTGGCTATTATGATGAAGCTTATCCTATTTACCAGCAGATTTTGAAGATTCGGACCGCAAACTTCGATCCCGACGATGTGCTTCTGGCGGAAACCCTGGATGTTTTAGCATATATCGAAATGCGGAGCAACCGCAGAAACTATGAAAGTGCTGCTTCGCACCTGATGAAAGCTCTGGACGTCCGTATGCGGCATGATAATCTGCGAGCTATAGGGGACACGCTTTATCAAATTGGGCATACGTATCGTATGCGAGGTGACTACACAAATGCCATGAATCACCTTGAGCAGAGTTTGGCCACGATCGACAGACGAGTCGTCGAGAGCGACCCGCTTGTCGCTAGTCTAGCCCTCGCAATTGGAAACACGCATTTCAACATCGGAGACATCGCTGAAGCGGAAGCGCATTGCCAAAGAGGTAAGGAAATTTCGTTTCGACTTTCAAAATCTGACCACAAGAAAATCTCATTTCCAAAGCTGTTTGTTTCGTGTAGCCATGATGTTGCGTACCAACAATCTAGGCCCTGATAACCGCAAGACGGCTAATGCCGCAAAGAGCCTGGGGATGGTGTACTTCCTCTTAAACAAAACCGACGAAGCCCAATTTTTGCTGCAAGAATACTGCAGGATCTTTGAAGGGAAGAGCGACAGATCTGATCTTGAGCATGTGGCTGCCTTAATAATGCTAAGCGATATTCAAATTGTGAACAATCGGCACAAACTTGCAAGCAAGATATTATATACTGCAAGAGAGCTGTGCAATAAGTGTGAAACCATAGGTGAGATCCAGGCTCAGCAGCTTTCAGAATTGAGGCAGATGGTGGACTTGAGACGTTTAGACCAAGCCCCGTCGTTGTGCGCTCGAATGGACGAAGATCAGCAGGATGTTCCAGAAGTGACCTTGTTGGAACATGACCCAAAAGAACTTCGGACGTTTCAAAGCCTTCTGTTGACTGATGATTAACAACAAAGTCATGCGGCACTTAGAAATATTATTCATTTCTCCTCCACGTGTATTGCGCACCGTGTTGGGTTGCTGAGACTTTTTATAGCTAATAGTGGTGTCATTAGGAAAGCGAAACACTAGTTTCAAAGGAAAAAGTATACAAAAATGTCACTGGTTTGCTTTTTACTGTATTGCGTATAGTTCGCACGCCAAGTTTACACATTGCTGCCACACCCACCCAATCTTGGCATTCATCCCTACTAGATCGGACTGAGATACTTATCTGTGCACCAAAGCGTATAAAGCTGGTCTAGCTACGTTGCATTTATTATAAAATTAACCGTCTAGCTAGAAGCCGGCAAAAGAGGGACACAAGAGTTGCAGTACAAATTTCAATTTTCATTTCTTGTCCATTCCACTTATAATTTTTCCTTTGTTTATTTGTTGTTGTTGTTGTTGATGATGATGTCTGTGTGCTGTTTAAATGCTGTTTACTTCCTCATATCCACTACCATTGGTTCATTGGCGAATGTAGGAAGATCTGCTCGCAACTTGTCCAAAGATTCCTTCCAGTCCTTGGCTCCCTGTTTTTCAGGCTCCGCTCCAAAGGACTGTCTTCGGTCTGCCTCTGCCTCTTCTTGTTCAACAGAAATCATACTGAGTGAAACTTTGCGGCCATCAATGGACTTGCAACGAACCTGGACTTTGTCACCAACATTGACGATGGATGTGACAGAATCGGCACGTCCCGCTGATAGAGCCGAAATGTGACACAGACCATCCATTTCACCTTCGACTTCCGAATTCAATTGAGAGGCATCAAATCGGATGAAGGCACCGAAATCAACGGTACTCGCAACGGTTCCTTCAATGAATTGGCTTGGATCGTATCCCTTGGAAGCCAAAGCAGAGACAACAGCACTATCATCTTTACGCTGGCCGCCGCCACCGCCGCCGCCGCCAGCTCGCTGTCCTCCCCGTGATTGACGAGGTTGCTTGGAGGCTTCCTCTTCCTCTGCGGTCATCATGGTAAGCCCCACTTGGTTCTTTTTTGCGTCAATATTCATGATACGAACTTCGACTTCTTGTCCTTCCTTCAAGAATTCCTTAACATCGGAGACAAAACCAGCCGAAAGATTGGAAATGTGAAGGAGTCCATCGGTGGTGGCTCCAATATCCAAAAAGGCACCATAACTGGTAATGGTCTTGACCTTGGCGCTGACCGTGTCACCGATGGAAAATTCACTCAATTCCTTTCCCTTTTCTGGGGTCTTCTTTTTCAAGGAACTACGAGCAGGACGGTCGGCGTTGTGAGCTTCTTCCGCGCTTCCAATTCCATCCATAGCTTCAACCTCGGGAGGAACATCCTCAGCACCCTCGGCATCCGACATGAAAAGACGTGTGCTTCCGCGACCACTGCAAGCGGCACATGCACAAGACAAAGAATGGCTACGACTTCCACTGCAGGCGGCACAGGCACAAGACGAAGAATGGCTTCCAAATCCAGTAGAAGTGCAAGCAGCACATCCACACATGGCGGGATGGCTGTTGCTCTTAAGTCCACTGCAAGCAGCACATCCACAAATGGAAGAATGGCCATTGCGAGAAGCATAAAGACGAGTGCTGCTTCCACGGCAAGCAGAGCATGCACAACTAGCCGAATGGGCCATCAAGCAAGAAGCACAGGTGCAACCAGGTGTGTGGATACCCGTGCAGGCGGCACAAGTGCAACCAGTGGCATGGCTACCGGCAGTTGCAACCGAAGCAGATGATCCAACAGTAGTAGCCAGGCTTGTTTGAACGAAGGCTGAACATGCAAGATATCACCAAGAAGAGAGGAAGAGATAATAAAAAGGAGTTAGCAAGGCTGTATGTATAGTGGATATTAAGTGGATATTCAGGTACTATCCAACAACTAGTAGAGCGACTACTTCTTCAAGATCAAGGAGACACACCTGGCGCGGTAAAGGCCGAAACCGAGCCGACAGAAAGGCAGAATGCTGCAACAGTGGATGTTGTGAAGCGCATGATGTATTTGTTCTTTATTAGTGGATTGTGTGAGTGAGTACTCTGTCTTGTTCTGTTCTAACTACTAGCTAGATCGACAAACAAACGAGCTGTTAAAGATCGTTTGGAAATGATGTTTCTCTTCCGCTGCTGATGGATGTTGGCGTTTAGGTGTTCTTGCTGCCGGGAAAAGCTTGATAAACTGCCAGTAATAACAACTCGCCATCTGCATTCAACACCTCAAGGATTGGCAGATTCATCAGATAGATATCTGGAGTGATGCATGAGTTGCGTGCATGAGATTGATGGATGAGACGCTTTGATTTAAAATAGTTAGGGGGAAGGATAAAAACGACTGACGTACTTTTTTGAATCAGTGACTCACCGTGATTGCCTTTCGACGTCCGTCCTTCGCTCCAAAGCTTTTGCTGAACTCATCACGCACCCATCATCACCAGCATGATCTGCAGCTTCCCAAGCCAACCTTTCCTGTTGTCATCGACGACCAATACAGCAGCAGTAACAAGAGCGACAGCAGCCTCTGTTCCTTTGTATAATTCTACTACTAGAAATAGCTACCATCATGAAGAACTTTGTCCTCTTGTTCGTTGCTCTCTGTTTGGCTTCTGCTTCTGCTTTTGCACCTCAGCTTGTCCAAAAGCAAAGCCAAAGGTACGATCTAAATTGAGTTCGTTCGGTTGTTTGTGTGGGGGGTTGTTGTTGTGGTTGCCATTGCCCGTGTCTTTTGTCGTGTGTAATGTTGCTGTTCGTTACTAATATTTGGTTTCTCGTCAATTTTTTCATAGTGCATTGTCTGCCAAGCACGTCCAAGACAAGGCAGCTCGATGGGCCAAAGCCAAGCGTCCCCGAAAGTCGAATCCATCCGATATGAACAAGACACCACCCGTCTACCAACTTCACTCTATGCAAAAACCTCCAGAATTCACCATTTCGGATTCTCCAGCAACTCCTGTCACCAAACCAGAAGCTTAAATAGTGATGTTGGTTGTTCAAGAAATGGAAGTTTAGTGGAAGACAGTATTTTGTCGATGAATTTTGCTCTAGTAGTACTGTAGATAGTAGGTTTGCTTTCTGCAGATGATGGAGCAGTTCGCTCTCTTCATCCGTACTAGTAATGGTAGATACTACTAGCAAAACATTTGGAAAACTTAGTTTGAGATGAAAAAATACAATCAAATTCATAATATTAGTCCCGGTGGCACCGTATGATGGCTGGATTAGAAATTAGAGGACAGCAAGCTAGCTCTTATAGTGCAACTTTCAGGTAGCTCTCTCAAAGATCAAGAATGCCATGTGTTTGGCTTGATATCATGATTGTAGTTTACCCTTTTAAGTTTGTTGCCTGGCCTTTTCTAGAAGATCAGGAATGTCGACGGAGAACACCTTGTCCATTTCTTTGACAAGCTTCTTGTCCAACTTGGGGATGTCTGTCAAATCCTTGATTTCATTAAGAGCCGTTCTCATGGGTTCTACTGATGGGAAGTCGCCTTTGGGAAGACCGTATCGTCTAGCACAAGCTAAGAACTCGGCATCGAGACGCCCAATCAATCTTCGCTGCTTGTCCCTCTTGGCCCAGGGATTGTAGGGCATTTGTTTTCTCAGGTAGTGGACGATGTAGGCATGCACCTTGACGCTTCTGGCTCGTTTGACCAGCTCATTGATACGGCGCATCACGGCCTGCTGTGGTAACCTCATAATGTCATCCATCAAGTCCATTTCTTCTTGGTGCAGCAGAGCTGCTTGGTCCGTGTGTTGCAACGGTTTGTCCCAAAAGCTACCCATGTAGACACGACACACTTCGGGCGTATTCATGACTTTTCCTAGACTCCACATCAGGGCTCCATACACACGCATCAGTTGCTGCAACGAAAGGACAGAAAAAAGAGCATAGAATGAGCACGGTGTATGGGACATTCGATTCCAAAAGAGACCTTGCCGTGTTCACACCCACACGCCTGCTTACCTGCGTTGAAATTGTATCTGCCTTATTCAGAACAATACGAATTTTGTCCAAGTGAGGAATCATCAACTCCATCACTTGTTTCATTTCATCGGATATATCCAACTTGTGAGCGTCAAACATGACAATAATGAGATCTGCTCGTTCGGCAAACCACTTCATGACGGCTTCGTAATCATAGTTACGATTGCGCTGTTTTTGACCACTCAAGATACCAGGTGTATCAATCAGGGTGACATTGAGCAGGATGGAACTGTCCAATTCCACACCTTCCATGCGGGACAAAAAATTGTTCCCAAAGGGGCTCAATCCAGTAAAGGGACGATAATTTTGAGCACACAGAGCTGCTCCGGGTATAATCTTGTCACCTTGGCCCCAGAGGACAGCCGTGAAACGATCCGTGGTAGGTTCTGGACCCACACGAATCCCAGGAAAGTCTCGACCCAAGAGATATTTAATGAACGAAGTCTTTCCAACACTACAGCATCGCAAGACAAGAAGTGACGACGTCGTGAGGTGACATTAGTTAGAAAAAATCGTTGTATAACACAGCCCTACAACAGGACCGTACAAGTACTGTACAATATAGCCGGCCATGTGTACTTTTGTTGAACGAACGAAATGCTCTTACCTAAATGGCCCCAACAACAAGACAGATGGCGGAGCATCGAAATCGGCCGGAGACAAGGGTGGAGAATGAAAGTGCCCATAGCGAGAGCTCAATTCGAGAGGCAAAATCTTTTTGCGGTAGAGACGTGCCAATCCCTTCATAATGTATTCCTTATTGATGGCAGCCCAATCAATCCCATGTTCACGGTCGGCATTACTGGTCATGCTGCTGCTGCTACCGCTGCTCCCACCGACGTCGGGATCCACGATATCCCAAGGAACATTATTTCCGCTGGCAATGGCATCTTCGGGGTCCATGTTCATCATGGGATCATCGCTCATGGGTAATTCCATAGTATTGCTATTCATACTGCTGGTAGATGGCGGTACATTATCATAGGGCGATGGTGGCGGGCCGCCCACATCAGGACGGGAAGGAAAAGGAGGAGGTAAGGAAGGATCCTGGTATCCATAATGCTGCTGCTGCTGCTGCTGCTGCTGCTGTGGAGGCGCATGGGATGTCTGATGGGAATGCTGCTGCTGTTGATAATATGGATTATTGGAATGTGGATGCTGTTGTTGTTGTTGCTGCTGCTGTTGTGGCTGCTGCTGGTATGGATTGTTGGAACGTTGTTGTGGTGGAAGTCCTAATGGAGATGGAGGATACGAGGATGACTCTGGTGGATGGACATTGTTTTTATTGTTGTTGTTCTCCTTGGTCTCGTCATGACCAGGCAAATCAGGAGGAAGGTCCGGTGTAACGCCCAGAGAATAGGGGTGATGTTGTGCTCGTTCCAGATATGTCTCACGGTGTTGTTGCGGTGGTGGCTGGTTTGGATATCCACGATCATCTCCACCAGTAGATCCGCCTCTCCAGCCTAAAAAGGCCATGCTTCTTGGATATGAAACATCATTGTGCTTGTCTGAGGATGCCACTTCTAGTAGTGCTGGTAGTTGTTGCCGTGAATAATTGTTGATAATATCATCATTGAGAGGGGTAGTACCACGATGCGCTTTTGCATGTAGAACTACATCAGCGGATCGGATAGCATCCGCCAAACCTTGCCATCCTTTCCAACCTAAAAAGGCTCTCCCTACTCTGGCACCATGACATCTTGAAACTTGGGAAGATAGTACCTGTAGTATCAAACCAGCAGCACAACAATATGAAATACGAAGGAGTTGTGGCCGCCGTCTCCGGCGACGTTTTGCAGTATTATTTTTAGTTTGATGAGGCAGATGGCAATGATCGGATATCGATTCCATTATTTCATGCTTATCATGACAGGTATTCATGTTGGTTGTTAGTATTTCTGGCTGCATACGTCTTGACCGTTTCTCGTTGGGTTTCATCCAAGTTTTCCTTCAGCTTTCTCCCTTCCAACAGACGGTGATAAGTGATAACGAGAAAGAGGATAAACGCACAAGGTTGGCTTCAAGTACTGTAGGTTAGCGGTGCGATTGCTTCTTCTCGCTACCTATTACCACTGGCAGCCTCTTTCGAACAGATGAGGTACTTGTACTAGCTACTGTAGCTAGCTCAGATGATAGCGTGTTGATGTACAAGAATTATGATTGTGATCTCAACCAATGTTGCAGGCTTCTTGCAATGTTAGAGAGCTAGAGCTCATGGCCCATTCATATTT
>Ga0163144_10027346_pt1 | contig 11048 bp, 13 predicted proteins | sample OliLak19BULKMAT1_FD_123175 | JGI IMG/M metagenome (GOLD analysis project Ga0163144, IMG submission 123175) | Freshwater microbial mat bacterial communities from Lake Vanda, McMurdo Dry Valleys, Antarctica - Oligotrophic Lake LV.19.BULKMAT1 | ecosystem: Environmental > Aquatic > Freshwater >... | reverse complement strand
CGGTGATCAGACATTGGAGTTAGATATTGGTCTCTACCAATTATCCTTGGCGGCCTATAGCGACCAGTTGGCGCAGATGAGCGAGCGACGGATCGAGGTCGAGGCGGATTTGCAGTAGGCAGTAGTTGGTCATCAGTCAAAGAGCCGAGACGGTCAGGTCTCGGCTCTTTGATGCTTAGACTAATCCAAGCTATAATTTCAACTGATAGTCATTAGTGCTTACAATCTAAAAGGCAAACCTTTGCTGGCGTATCGACGATGTAAAGAATGATTACGAACAGGGGTTCATCGAATATGAGTGACACATACTTGAGTCGCATTGCGATCAATCCGGCAGTCATGGTGGGCAAACCGGTGATCCGTGGTACCCGAATTCCCGTTGATCTGCTGGTGCGTATGGTGGCGCAAGGTATTTTATATAGCGAAATTTTGGCGGAGTATCCAGGTTTACAAGTCGAAGATATCCAGGCTGCCCTCTTTTATGCAGCAGCGACCGTATCACATGAGCAAATTTTCCCACTATTACAGCCTGAGTTAGTCTAATGCTCAAATTTATGGTAGATGCCAGCACTGGTGTTGCCTCGGCCCGCTATCTGCAAGCACAGGGTTATGACGTTATCTTCGTTGGTGAGTGGCATCCAAAGGCAGCTGATATTGACATCGTTCGGTTTGCTTTGACGGAACAACGAATTATCATCACAAATGATAAAGATTTTGGTGAGCAAGTATTCCGCGATCGGCAACAACACGCAGGCGTACTTTTATTGCGTCTGGCCGATGATCGAACAACAACAAAATTACGCGTCATTCAAGCCGTTTTAGCGCAATACGAAGGACAACTAGCCGACACTTTCGTTGTAGCTACCGAGCGCCATATTCGTATCCGCAAACCCGTTTGAACACTATAGAAATATTGAGACTGCGCTGAGTATGTCCATCCTACGCCCACTCCTGATTCGCGCCCTGACTATGATTGGGGTCTTTTTTGTCGTCTTGCTCCTGCTCGTGCTGAAGTTGGGCCTGACCGGTTTTTCCGACCGGATCCTGAGCGCGGTGGTGGGCGAGCAATTGCGCGCCGAACGGACAGCCCTGGCCGAAAAGATTCGCGATCCAGACGCACTGGAAAAGACGCTTACGGAGCGGCGCAAAGAATTTGAAGCCTTTTATGGCCTGGACACGCCCTGGTATTTGCGCCTGCCCGGTACTGTCTTTCGGGTTTTAACCCTGGATTTGGGCGAGGCGCGCAACTTGCGCAGTTTCGATGGCAGCAACCGTGTGATCGACATTGTGTTGGAACGCTTGCCCAATACCATGCTCCTTCTTACCACATCGCTGATCATCACCGCCGTGTTGGGGTTGGGGCTGGGTGTCTATATGGCAACACGGGCCGGCACTTGGCTGGATCGAGCCATGTCGATTTTTGCCGCCGTCTCTTATGCCATCCCCACTTGGTGGATCGGCATTCTGCTCATTTTGCTACTTTCTGTGCGCTGGCGACTGCTACCCTCCGGCGGCATGTATAGCACGCCGCCTCCGATCGACAGCGTACCCCGTTTTCTAGATCTGCTTCAACACGCGCTGCTGCCGGTCTTGACGTTGGTGTTGGTCAGCGTCGGTCCCTACATCTACGCTGTCCGTACGATCACGCTCAACATTGCCCAAGAAGATTATGTGACAATGGCGCGCGCCAAGGGTCTACCGGCCAGCCGGGTGCGTAATCGCCACATCCTGCGTGTGGCCGCGCCGCCGCTTGTCACGGGGCTGATCCTGGGCCTGGCCGGTTCGCTGTCCGGCTCGATCTTGGTCGAAACGATCTACAATTGGCAAGGCATGGGACGGCTGTACTACGATGCGCTGGCCGGTACACCGGATGAGGGTGTGATCGTGGCGCTAACCTTTATGTTTACGCTGCTCTACGTGGGCGTGCGTATGTTGCTGGAAGTGCTCTATATTTTTCTGGATCCACGTGTGCGGTATAGTGATTAGATATATGACAGCTCAGCCAGTTGATTGATTTGCTACTGCTTGACAGTATTACCGTAATACGGTAATATCAAGTCATGATTAAGACGTTCAAAGACAAAGAAACCGAGAAAGTCTTTCGTCGCTCCTTTTCGCGCCGGCTTCCACAAGATATTCAGCGCGCAGCATTGCGTCGACTCAGTTATTTGCATTCGGCCAAAGAAATTATGGACTTGTTGACTCCTTCCTCGAACCGCCTGGAGCCGTTGAGCAGCGAACGACAAGGACAATATAGCATCCGGATTAATGATCAATGGCGCATTTGCTTTGAATGGATTGATAATGATGCGTACAACGTGGAAATTGTAGATTATCACTAGAAGGATATGTATGCAAGAAGAAAAAATGCCACCCGTGCATCCTGGCGAGATCTTACTCGAAGATTTTATGAAGCCCTTGGGCATTACTCAATATCGACTGGCCAAAGGTATGCATGTTTATCCTCGCAAAATCAACGAGATTGTGCAAGGTAAACGCTCCGTTACAGCAGACACGGCGCTGCGATTGGCGCGCTTCTTTGGCACCTCGCCCGAAGTATGGATGAATCTACAGGCACTCTATGACCTCGAAACTGCCAAAGATGCCCTGGAAGAACGCGTCTCACGCGAGGTAATACCCTATCTTTCTGCTCAGTCTTCAGCGGTGCTGGGGCAACCAGGCTAAAGCCGAATGCCAGTTGAATAAAGAGTGATGTATGCAACTTAAAGCGGCCTTGCGGGAACTATTGCGCAGCGGTGCGGGCATCAGTGGCATCTTGTTGCTGGGGCTGCTCATGGCCGGCGCCATCTATGTACTCACCACCTATCCGCTGGACTATGGCGACCGCGAGTGGAGCAACCCTACGCGCTGGGCAGACAACCCCAAAGCTGTGCCGCCTACGTGGATTAACCTTTGGCAAGATCAGCCGCGCGTCGAGCACCGTGTTTTCAGCGCCAGCCAGCCGGATGAAATCAACGTCGTTAAGGCCGGCAAGATCCTCACTTTCCGTTTTCCGCTGACCTATACCTATACCATTCCACCTACCTTTCTGGCCGTTACGCTGGGTGATGTCGCCTATGCAGAAAAGCCCCCGTTGGTCACCGTGAGCGTGTTGCGCCCGGACGGCAAAGAGATGCGCATCTTCCGCCATGCTGTGCGGGGTCCACGCGAGGGCGAACAGGGCCCTTTCCAGCGCTATTTTGGGGAGCCGCTGCGGGTGCAATTGAGCAGCGATGAATCCACCTTGGGTGCGGTGCGTGAATTCTTAGAAGAAGAGTACGAACTGCGCCTGGACGAAGGTGAAATCAGCGGTCAGGTCGAGCGCATCATCTTTGGCGTGCCAGACGCTGAGGGTGAGGCATTTACGCCCCTCACCGGCGCGTATGAAGTGTTGGTGCGCGCCAGCTTCCGCGGGGCAGACGACACGTTAGGTCTGGTCCGTTTTGTCGTTGGTGGCCAAGTCTACGGCCTGATGGGTACGGACTCGCTGGGGCGTGACCTGGCGCAAGGCTTGCTCTTTGGTCTGCCGGTGGCACTCTTCATCGGGTTGGTCGTTTCGCTTGTTTCCACGACGATTGGCACGGGGCTGGGCATTGCCAGCGGCTATATTGGCGGGCGCACCGATCTGCTAATCCAGCGCATGGCGGATATTGTGGCCAATGTGCCAGTGCTGCCCTTGCTGATCTTTATGCTCTTTGTGATTGGCCCCAGCCTATATGTGTTGCTTTTTGTCCTCGTCGCTTTTAGCTGGCCCGGCTTTACAATCCAAGTACGCTCGATGGTGCTCCACACGCGCACCAGCACGCTGGCCGAGTCGATCCAAAGTTTGGGCGCGTCGCGGGGCCGGGTGATGTTCCGTCACATTTTGCCCCAGATTGCGCCCTATGTCCTGGCGCATTTGATCTTCGCTGCGCCCTCAGCGATCCTGGCCGAAGCCGGACTTAGCTTTCTGGGATTGGGCGATCCATCGATCCCAACCTGGGGCCAGATTTTGGAGAGTGGCTTCCGCACCGGCGGTGTCTATGTCGGCTATTGGTGGTGGATCATCCCGCCCGGGCTGCTGATCGTGTTGACGGGCTTAACCTTTATGTTGATTTCGCTGGGCTTGGAGCCGGTGGTCAATCCCCGGCTACGGCGGACGCGTTAAAAAGTATTGCATTTATCATTCTTTTTCGCTATACTAAGTTAGGTGAATCACTTGGCGCGTTGGATAGTCCATGACCGGTATGGCAACCAGATTTATATGACCGACGAGCGATGGCGCCACGCCATGCAAAAGCGGCCTTGGCTATCTAACTATCTGGAAAACGTACTTACTACCATTCGTCAAGGCCGACGGCAGCAAGATCCGCTCAACCCATACAAATACAAATATTATTGGCCTTGTCGGCCGCTTGAGCCAGAATTTAATCACATGGTAGTTGTCGTATTGTTTGCTCCGCAGACCGATGCATCGGGACAGCTAGCGCCCAATAATTATGTGGTAAATGTTTGGGCAGTTTTTCTTTATGGTAATAGGTAAAAATAGCATGATTGAGCACTATGAATATGATGCAGAAAGTGACGTGTTAGACGTTTATTTTGACGAGAAACGTCCGGTGTGGACAATTGAGCTAACGCCTAACATCATGATCAGTATTGATCGCATTTTGCAGCGGGTGATTAGTTTGACGTTTATGGACTATACAGAGCTAATTCGCCCAACTGATTGGGGCTTCCGTAGTTTTCCGATTACCGGCTTGAGCGAGCTGCCGTTGGTCGAACGCGACTTAGTGATTCGCATCTTAAATTCATCTCCCGTCAATCGTTGGTTGGATGTATCTAGCGTGCAGACATTGCCGAATTCCCCTTTTGCCGTCACTCACTTAGAACCTCCCCCCCAAGAATTGGGTTTGCTCGCCTTGGCAGACGTATAAAATGTGATAAGCTTGTGCGAATTTCGTACTATCGGCCAAGCTGGCAACCAAGAGGAGCGTACCGCCATGTTGGCCACGAGTGCTCCCGACCTTACCAACTTGCTGCGTCAACAAGAAAGTTTGCGCGGGATTATCGAATCGATCAGCAGCGAGCTAGAATTGCGCCCGCTGCTGACCTTGATCATCCGCTATGCCTGCGAGCTATTGGAAGCAGAAAATGGCACGATTGGCCTACTCGATGAGCAACGCCAGGTCGTCACCACAGAAGCCGTCTATCAGATGCCAGCCAATGAACTCGGGGCGGAATTTCCCGCTGGCGTGGGCATCTTCGGCCACATCCTGCTCCATCCGCAAACAATTATCCTTACGCGTTATGGCGACGTAGCCCACCCGACCCAACTCACCCTCATCGACTATACCGTGATTGGCGTGCCGATTTTATGGCGCAACCAGTTGATTGGTGCCTTTGGCTTGGGGCGTCCAGCGATTCATCAATTTACCGAGCAAGATGTAGAAATCCTTTCGCTCTTTGCCAAACACGCTGCAATTGCCATTATTAACGCGCGTCTCTTTGAATCGGAACGGCGGCGTACGGCGCGCAGCACGATGATCAACGAGATTAGCCGTCAGATTCACAGCAGTTTGAATCTGGAAACAAGTTTGCAAACCGCGGTGGAATCGATCAATCAGTATCTACATTATCCCAATATTGCTTTACTCTTAACTGATCTGGAAGATCCGCAAACCTTGGTGTTGCAGGCCCGCAGTGGTATCTATATGCAACATGCCAAGAATGGCTACCGCCAGAATATTCAAGTTGGCATTATTGGCGCCGCTGCCCGCCATCGGCAACCGATCTTAATTGCCGATGTGCGCCGCGATCCACGTTACCTGCCTCTGCCGGGGGCTAGTGATATTATGTCTGAGCTGGCCTTGCCACTGATCGTGGATGACCGGCTACTAGGTGTGCTCAACATCGAATCGAAACAGACCATCAGCAGTGATCAAGTGACCGATCTTAAGATTATTGCCGATCAATTAGGCATCGTGATCGACAATGCCCACCATTACGCTGAAGAAAAACGACGCACGGAACGCCTGGAACTGATCGCGCGCGTCGGCCAGCGCATTGCGGTCCGCCTCGATCCAGATGAACTTTTTAGTGCTACGATCAAAGAGCTATACGCCCAATTAGGCTACGATCATGTTGCTTTTTTCGTGGTCGATCCTCTTGATCCCGGCTGGCTGGTGCAACGCGCGTATGCCAGCCGCTGGCCGGAAGCCGGGCGCGTCGGTTATCGCCAGTCGATTGAACGTGGCATTATCGGCGCAGCCGCGCGGCGACGCACATTCGAGCTGGTCAATGATGTACATGCTGACCCGCGCTATATCCCCGTTTCAGAAAAGATCGATTTGCAAGCAGAATTGGCCGTTCCCATCTTGCTGGGTGAGCAACTATTAGGCGTCTTTGACGTGGCCAGCCGCAAGCCTTTTCTTGATGATGATCTAAAGGCGATCCAGATCATTGCCGACCAGTTGGCTGTTGCGATTGATCACGCCTATCTTTTTGCCGACACGCAGCGCGCACTAGAAGAAACCCGGTTACTCTATCGCACCAGCCAGCGCATCAGTGTGGCGATCGATGTTGATGATGTTGTGCAGGCGTACCTGGAGCAGGTGGCTGTGCGTGGGCGCTATGCTTGTAATATCGCACTCTACGAATTTGATGATGCTGGCCGTCGCTCGGCCGTGATCGTGCGTGGCCGCTGGACGCCAGCGGATGGCCTACAATGTCCGCTGATGCTCCAAGTGCCCAGTGTGCGCGATGCGCTTGATCCACTGCTGGATGTCGGCCAGACAATTGCGATTCGCGATGTCCACACAGATGCGCGCGTGCCAGAAGTGTTACGCCAGATGCAGGCCCAAGATAACCGCCCCGCCCTAACGCTGATCCCGCTGATGGCGCGGGGGCGGCGGATTGGCCTGGTCATCCTCAGCTATCCTGGGGTGCATGAATGGCCGGAAGCCAATTTGCACGCCTACCAAATTACGGCCGCGCAATTGGCGACGGCAATCGACAATCGCCAACAGAACGCAGTGATGGCGCGCCACAACCAGCGGATCGCCGTCTGGGAAGAGCGCCGCCGCTTGGCGCGCGAATTGCATGATTCTGTCACCCAACTGCTCTTCAGCATGACGCTGATTGCCCAATCGATTGCACCAGCCTGGCGGCGCAGCCCAGCCGAAGGTGAGCAACGCATGCAACGTCTGTTAGAGTTGAGCCAATCGGCATTAGCAGAAATGCGCGCCTTGTTGGTTGAACTACGCCCGACTGAACAGCCATTACCAGGCGCTACGCCGGGTCTTCTTTTAGTGGAGCAGCAAGGGTTGGCCGTTGCCCTGCAAAAATATTCGACGACGATTGGGCATGAGAATTTGCGCATTGACCTGGACGCGCAAGCCTATACCAGACAACCGGCCACCCACGAAGCAACCCTTTTTCGCATTGCTCAAGAAGCGCTCAACAATATTGTCAAACATGCCAAAGCGAGCCATGCGATTATTGGCCTGGTGACGCAGGATGGTACAACGCGCCTCACCGTCCAAGACAATGGGGTCGGATTTATGTTAGCTGCGACCACCCCTTCGCCAAACAACACTGGCATGGGCTTGCAGACCATGTATGAGCGCGCGGTGGCTTTGGGGGGCCAACTGCGGGTGATAACGGCCCCAGGCGAAGGGACGCGCGTTGAAGCGATACTACCCATGAATTGATTTTTGATTTACGGATTATCATTTCGACCCGACAACTTCGTAAATCGTAAATCAAAAATCGTAAATTATCAAAAGGAAAGGGTATGCCATGACAGCACCCACACCTGTTCGTGTCTTGATCGTAGATGACCATAGCATTGTGCGTGAAGGCTTGCGTACCCTGCTGAGCGAGGAAGCTGAGATCGAAGTGGTCGGCGAAGCCGCCAACGGCGCCGAGGCCGTCAAATTGGTGGCAACGCGCCATCCGCATGTGGTTCTAATGGATTTGGTGATGCCCGAGGTAGATGGGATTGAAGCGATCCGGCGGATCCGGGCGCGTAAGTATGCGTGTGAAATTTTGGTTTTGACCAGCTTTGGCGATGATCAGCATGTACGCGACGCGATCCAAGCGGGCGCCACCGGCTATTTATTAAAGGATGTCCTCAAGGCCGACCTCTTGCGCGCGATCCATGCCGCCGCACGCGGAGAACCGACCTTACACCCCGAAGCACAACGGGTGCTGATCCGCCAGACGACCGCGCCTTCGCCCTTCAAGGATCTGACTGAACGAGAACTGGATGTGCTGCGCCTGATCGCGCAGGGTCGCAGCAATCGGGAGATTGCCCTAACCCTCCATCTGACGGAAGGTACGGTCAAAGGCTACGTCAGCACGGTGCTCGACAAACTGCAAGTAGATGATCGCACGCAGGCCGCCCTCTTTGCCGTCAGGCACAAGTTGGTGGTGGATGGTTAGGCTAGCGTGGTCAACACCTTTACTTCTTGTTGCAATCGTTCAGCCAGTTTGTCTTCTGCGACATCCAGGTCATAATCCATTTGTAATCCCAACCAAAAATGGGGTGACATGTTGAAGTAGCGCGCCAGTCTCAGGGCCGTGTCTGCCGTGACACGTCGTTTCCCGTGTACAATTTCGTTGATACGACGTGCGGGTACACGGATATCGAGTGCAACCTGATTCTGGCTTAAATTCATCGGTAGTAAAAATTCCTCAAGTAAGATCTCGCCAGGATGAATGGGCTGCAATTTGTCAGTCGTGTTCATCGCTTTATCCTTTATGGTAATCTACAATTTCTACATCATTTGCATCACCTTCGTACCAGGTAAAGCAGATACGCCATTGATCATTAATCCGGATGCTATATTGTCCAACACGATTGCCAACCAAACGCTCTAAACGGTTTGCTGGTGGAACACGTAAATCATGAAGTTCGCTCGCTCGGTTTATCATTCGTAGTTTGCGCAAAGCTACTTGCTGAATATCGGCTGGCAGTCGACGCGAACGCTCGCGATGAAATATTTTTTCAGCTTCTGCATCCTTAAAACTTCTGATCATACCCTATTGTATAACGCCTTGCGTTAAACGCCAAGCGGGGTTTTCTGAGTGTATAGTAAACCTAAAATGAGAAATCTTTATAAAACTTCCTAAGAGATGTTATGCAGCTTCTCCTGGGAACGCCGGCATCCTGCTGGCCTGCCGCCAGGGATGGCGCGGGTACCCTCTGGGTGCCCAGTGCGTAACATGAGTTCCTAAGCTGCAATCTGTTGAAAGTTAACCGAATAAACGCTAATTCCTTGAAAACGCGCCTCACGAAACGCTTTCAAGACGCTTCTCAAACGCCCCTCTTGTTATCCTAGCCTCAACATTGAAATTCATAAGGCCGTCAAGCTAGCCGGAACAAATTTGTTGAGGAGACCGCATGTTTAAGCACACCCGTCCAACCCCGACCGAAGCCCTGGCCCATCGCCGGGTACACCAGTGGCCGCATGTGACGCCGGGCGCCACCAATCGTCACCCCGCGCGCGTTGGCAAACAATCCAACGCGGATGAAGGGTTTGCGACACTGATTCCTGCGATCCGCATCTTGGTGATCGACAAACATGAAATCGTGCGCGAAGGATTGCGCACTTTACTTGCCGAAGAACACGAAATGGCTGTAATCGGCGAGGCCACCCACAGTGGTGAAGCGCTCGGGTTGGTCGCGCGTCTCAAGCCTGATGTGATCCTAATTGACCTGATGTTAGCAGAAAAAGACGGTATCGAGACGATCCGGCATATCCACCAACTTCACCCCAGCGGCCAGATCGTCGTTCTCACCAGCTTTTGTGAGGAGCGGATGGTGCGTGCGGCGATTCAAGCAGGCGCCACCGGTTATTTGCTCAAGGATCTGCTTAAAGCGGACCTGATCAGCGCGATCCAAGCCGCGGCGCGTGGCGAACCAACGTTGCATCCTGCTGCCCAGCGGGTGCTCATGCGTCAGAGCAGTAACCATGCCTTCCAAGCGCTCACCGAACGCGAACTAGACGTGCTGCGCCTGCTTGCCCAGGGCCGCAGCAACCGCCAGATCGGCGACGCACTTTGCCTGACCGAAGGCACAGTCAAAGGCTACGTCAGCACGATCCTGGCCAAGCTGCAAGTCGAAGACCGGACACAGGCGGCGCTCTACGCGGTAAAGCATGGGTTGGTGCAACTGAATAATTAACTCATGTTACGCACCTGGGAACGCCGGCATCCTGCCGGCAGCCGCCAGAGATGGCGGCGTTCCCAGGTGCGTAACATGAGTAATTAACCCTGCGTACCTAACTTTCGTTAGCTATAAAGCCTAACTTTCAGCCGGACAATTGCTATCTCTTGCTGGAAGCGAAGTTCCTTGCTTTCCAGTATGCTATGTTAGAGTAACAAATCTCAAAACTCTGGAAGTTAGCATGCAAGAGTCCGACGTTCGCTATCGAGTGTTGATCGTTGATGACGCGCCTACCGTGCGCGAGGCATTGCGCTGGGTGCTGGAGGAGGGGCTGGATGTAACGGTGGTAGGGGAAGCGGGGGAAGGGCACACCGGGCGACGGCTGGCAACAGAGTTACACCCAGATGTGATCATTCTGGATATCGAATTGCCTGATATAGATGGCTACACTGTCGCTCGTTTGATTAAAGCCTTGCCCAATCCACCGCGCATCCTCTTTCTTTCCGTTCATAGCGATGCCTACAGTCGCCAACAAGCGCTCGATGCCGGCGGTGATAGCTTTGTCGAAAAGGGCGCCGGTTGGTTGCCACTCATCGGTGAACTGCGTCGTCTACTCGTAGCACAAAGCTAGGACTAATTTTTTCGGTAACTACACAGCCATCCTACTCCATCTTGAGGAGCGTTAGGACGGTGGGATGAGCAGTTACATTTTTCGTTTCAGTTTTTAATGCACCGTAGTAAGGAGACAAATATGAACAAAGCACAGTTTGCCCGGCGTTGCCGGAATTGGTTAGCCGGTGGCACCCTCGTCTGTGGTTTAGTCACCGCGTTGGTGCTGAACACGGTGGCGAGTATGAATGCCCAGGACGCGCCCGCCGCCGCACTTGCTGTCACTGCG
>Ga0163144_10027345_pt1 | contig 11048 bp, 9 predicted proteins | sample OliLak19BULKMAT1_FD_123175 | JGI IMG/M metagenome (GOLD analysis project Ga0163144, IMG submission 123175) | Freshwater microbial mat bacterial communities from Lake Vanda, McMurdo Dry Valleys, Antarctica - Oligotrophic Lake LV.19.BULKMAT1 | ecosystem: Environmental > Aquatic > Freshwater > Lake... | reverse complement strand
GGCACAGTGAAGGTCGTTCTGCTGTCGCTTTGCGTGTTTGCCGCCGTGCTGGGCGCGGGCTGGTTTCTGATGGGACCCGATTGGCGCGCGCTCGTGGCCAATCCGCCCGCTGGGCGTGATGTCCTGTTCTGGAGCCAGGGTCAGCGAAGCGCCGCGTTCCGGATGATGGATCAGATTCCCTTCATCGTTTCCTCGAACCAGATCAAGGCGGGGAAGTCTGTGCGCACGCTGGAGGCCGGTGCGCAGCTCGATCCCGGCATCGCGCTTGATGCCTACATGGCGAGCCAGCAGACGGTGGGCCTTGTCATTCTGCACAACGGCAACGTGCGGTTGGAACGCTACGGCCTCGACTTCAAGCCGACGGGGCGTTGGACGAGTTTCTCGGTCGCGAAGTCGATGACGTCGACACTCGTGGGCGCCGCTGTTCGGGACGGGCACATCCGTGAGCTGGAAGATCCGGTCACCGCATACCTGCCCGAACTGAAGGGGTCCGCCTATGAGGGCGTCAGTGTGATGCAGATCCTCACGATGACGTCCGGCGTTGGCTGGAAGGAGGACTACAGCGACCCGAAGTCGGACGTGGCGCTCTACGATCTGCATGTGCCAGAGGCTGGCATGGACACGACCGTCAGCTACATGCGGACGCTGACGCGAGCCCATCCGCCGGGCACTGTCTGGAACTATTCGACAGGTGAAACCAATCTGGTCGGCGTCCTGGTGGCCCGTGCGACCGGTAAGTCGCCCGCGCAGTACCTCTCGGAACGAATCTGGGGGCCTTACGGAATGGAGCAGGACGCCACCTGGCTGCTTGGCTCGACCGGACTGGAAATGACCGGTTGCTGCATCCAGGCTTCAACGCGCGATTTTGCACGATTTGGCCAGTTCATCCTGGACGGGGGCGTCGCGGGCGGCGCGGCTGTTCTTCCCGAAGGATGGTTGCAGCAGGCGACGCGCAAGCAAGCAGAGACCGGAACACCGGGTCTGGGGTACGGCTATCAGTGGTGGACCTGGGACGATGGCTCGTTTCAGGCGGATGGCATCTTCGGCCAGGGCATTTTTATCGACCCCGCTCGCCAACTTGTCATAGCGTCCAACAGCAATTGGACCAGCGCTGACGGGGATGCTAAGGGCGAGTGGGAGGCGCGGAACGACTTTTATCGCGCAGTTCAGCGCGCTTTGGACGCCGAAGCGCCGCGATGATAGCCGGCAGGCGCACGACATGGCGGATCGGGAGATCAGGCGTCCGACCGCTCGACTTGGCCAACTATAACGGTATTCTGCGCCTGGAATGGCTTACACCCTGATCAATGCAAAACCGGCGGCGCGGCCCGCATCGGACGCCTCGCCTGCGGCGTTGGCGGCCGGGCAGGGCGCGCTGGTGGATACGTTTGGGCGGCGCGTGAGTTATCTGCGCCTGTCGATAACCGATCGCTGTGACCTGCGCTGCACCTACTGCATGCCGGAGCGGATGACCTTCCTGCCGCGCAAGGACGTGCTCTCGTTCGAGGAGCTGGATGAGCTGGTCACGGCGTTTGCGTCGTTCGGCGTCGACAAGGTGCGGATCACGGGCGGCGAGCCGCTGGTGCGGAAAGACGTGATGGAGCTGATGGCGCGGTTCTCGCGGCATCTGGGCAACGGGCTGAACGAGCTGACGCTGACGACCAATGGCACGCTGCTGTCGAAGTATGCTGGCGAGCTTTCGGCGATCGGCGTGCGGCGAATCAATGTTTCGCTGGATACGCTGAACCGCAAGCTGTTCGAGACGATCGCCCGGCGCGACATGCTGGAGGATGTGCTGCGCGGGATCGATGCGGCGATCGCGGCGGGCATTCATGTGAAGATCAACACCGTAGCGCTGGCTGGCGTCAACGAGGTGGAAATACCGGACCTGATCCGCTTTGCGCATGGCCGCGGGGCGGACATCACGCTGATCGAGACGATGCCGATGGGCGAGGCGGAGACGGACCGCGTTGAGGACTATCTTCCGCTGAACAAGGTGCGTGCGGATCTGGCGGCGCAGTTCACGCTGATTGATCTCAACTACACGACGGGCGGGCCTGCGCGATATGTGAAGGTTGAAGAGACGGGCGGGCGGCTCGGCTTCATCACGCCGCTGAGTCACAATTTCTGCGAGAGCTGCAATCGCGTGCGCGTCACATGCACGGGGCGGCTCTACACCTGCCTTGGCCGTGAAGAGGGCGCAGACCTGCGCGAGGCGCTGCGGTCCGATCCTACGGGGCAGATGTTGCGCGAGGCCATCATCGGCGGCATTTCGCGCAAGCCCAAGGGGCATGATTTCGACGCCGCGCGGCTGGCGACGCCAGCGAGCCCGCGCACCATGTCCCATACAGGCGGCTGATGGCGGGCATCGTGCTTCTGTTCGGACGACTGAAGGACGCGTTCGGCGCTGCGTCCGTGGCCTTGCCGGATGGCGTGCTGACAGCGGCAGAGTTGCGGGCGCGGCTGGCGGAATTGAATCCGGAACTTGCGGACATGCTCCGTGCGAAGACCCTGCGGATTGCGGTGAACCAGGAACTGGTGGCGGACGAAGCGGGCGCGCCGGTGTCTGCGAGCGATGAGATAGCGCTGCTGCCGCCGTTGAGTGGGGGATAGCCGCAACTGTCGCGGAGAGACTGTGCGGCTGCTATTCCCCTCGAAGCAGCCGTTCGCGGTGAGCATGGTACGAAGAATTCGAGCAGGTCACCTAAAGCGGCAGGATAGCGGCCAGATCGGCCAGTCGACCGACTGGTTCAAAGGCTTCCCTACAGTAGAGGCCCAGCACGGAATGCAGGTTGATGTGCGCTTTCGCATTGCTCGCGACGCATTCCAGGGAAAGACCCTGAGAGTCCAGCGGCGCCAGAGATCGGGCGCAATCCCCGGACCGAATCTGCGCGCCCATTGGAATGGTTTCGCAGGTCACATCGACGCCGCGATGTGAAGATTGCAGATATCTCTTCAACATGCCGCAGGCTGAGTGCGAAGCGGAAGTAGAGCGAGATTGCGTGCTTGATCGCGCCCGGCAGGAAGCGGGTCGATTCTACGAAACTCCCATCATTGACGCTTCGCGCAAATCAACTGCCCTAAAGCCTGCAGAAACTGACCGTGGTCAGCCTGCCAGCACCGGCTCCGGTGATCGTCGATCGCCTAGCTCACGCGATCTGCGATGCGGACAAGCGTATCGCGCAGCGCGTTTAGCCGTTGGGATGTCTGGCCGCTACCTGAGACATCAAGCGTCTGGGCAACGCTACGAATGTCGCGGGCCACGCCAGCGCTTCGGCGAGCCTGGTCGACAAGAGGTGTTGCAGCATCCAGCACAGCGGTCAGCCGGCTCGCTACGTCAGCCCTCAGCACCTTGTCCCTCGCCAACTGATCCATGTAGGCGCGCGCCACGACGGGATGCGCTGGCCAGGTTACCGGGTATTGCTGCTGCGGGTTCACGGTGCGTCCCTGCTCGGCCATGCGTGCGGCGGCGATTTCATTTGCCGACAGATGTTCGCTTGGCGTCAGCTCGAACACGTCAAGACCGCGTGCGATTTCCGTTCCGTAGATGCGGCCTTCATACCAGTAGGTCGACCAGTATCCGCCCAGGGTCTGACGATCGGCGTTCACCGGGCCACGGTCGAAATAGGCGATCTCACGGGGAGTGGACGAGTCGGTGAAATCGCTGATCGAGAGCCCGCCCTGATACCACGCCTGCACAAAGAGGTCGCGCCCCGGCACCGGAAGGAGGGAGCCATTGTGCGCCACACAGTTCTCAAGATCCGTCTGGGCTGCCGGCAGCTTGTAGTAGCTGCGGAAGACGAGCTTGCCGCCGACAATGTCGTAGATGGCGTTTGCGCCCCAGGTCGGCGGATCCTGAACGCGGCAACGCGGACGGCCGCCGCCGCCCCACTCATCGGTGAAGATGACTTTGGTTCCCTCATTGTTGAAGGTTACCGAATGCCAGTAGGCGAAGCCAGAATCGACGACAGCGTCGATCCGCTTCGGTGCACGCGGATCACTGATGTCGAAGATGATGCCGTTACCCGAGCAGGCGCCGCCTGCGATCTTGCGTGACGGGAACAGCGTGATGTCGTGGCAATGATCTGTACGGTTTGTGGTCTGCGTGCCTTGCCCGTGATCGCCGCCAAGCCAAAGGCCGCCAAGCTGTCCGCTTTGGTCGTCAGCAAACACGGTCGGGCTGTCGACAATGCGGGCCTTTGACGGGTCTGCCAGCAGAATCTCGATGACGTCGACACGGAAAAGCGCGGTGCGGCTATCGCCTGGCTGACCCGAGATGCAGCCGGCAAGCTCGTCCTTGTCGCGCACACCTGCCGTTCCGGAATTGTAGACGATCAGCCGCTGGTCGTCCGCCGAGACAACTGAATGCGTGTGCGAGCCCCGGCATGTCTGAACCTGGCCTACCTGACGTGGCCGCGTGATATTCGAGATATCGAAGATGCGCAGGCCGCGGAAGCGATCCGTGCTGGCCTCAGTGCCCACCCCTTCACGGCCGCAATCCACGCGGCCGCTCGTGGCTTCAACTGACATGAGCAGGAGATTGCCGACGATGGAAACGTCGCCCTGTCCCCCGGGGCAGATGATGGCGCTGATCAGTTTCGGCTCGGCCCCGCCCAGCCGATAAAACTGTACGCCCTGATAGCTGCCCACGGCCAGCAAATCGCCTGAGAAGGCCATGTCAGTGTTGGCGAAGCTGAGGAAAGGTGCGCGACGGCTCGCCTCATCTGCCGTGCCGAGACGTGCATCACCGTCCTTGTTCTCGGCAGGGAGTCGCAGGGGCAAACCTTCGGGATTGGACGGGTCGAAGAACCCGGCCGGCTTGGGAAGGCTGGCGACCAGACGCATGTTGCTGATCGCCTGTCCGGCGTCGTGAAAGCCCGGCTTCAGCGCAGCGCGCGGGTCTGGCGAAAGACCGCGCAACAGAGCCGCCATGCGCTTGATCTCTGCCTGCTGCTCATTCGTGACGTCTGTTGCAAAGCGATAGAGAACAGGATCATAGGCAGAGCCGGGTTGGGCCAGCAGGTTCGTCACCATCGTAACCGCGCCCTCGTGATGGGCAATCATGAGCTGCAGGAACTGCCTGTTGAAGTCCGATCCGCTTGATGCTTTCAGCTGCGTCAATTGCGCGGCCGACGCCATTCCCGCCATACCGCCATGGCCAGCGCCATGTCCTGGGGCGGCGTTTGCCGCGGCAGCATGCCCGGCGTGACCGTCCGCCGTAGCCGGCGCCGGAGCGTCTTCGCCGCGCTCGCGCAACCAGGTCTGCATGAAGGCGATCTCGTCTGCCTGGGACGCGTTGATTCGCCCCGCCAGATCGACAATGGCAGATGTTGCGCTACGGCCCTGAACCAGGGTGGCCATCTCCACTGCCTGACCGTGGTGATGAATCATGCCCTGCATGAACTCGACATCGGCCTCCGAGTAGCGGTTGTCTGCCACGCGGGCGACTTCGCGACCCTCAAGCGTCCGGCTTTCCTGGCCCGGCGCGCCCGGCTGAATCAGCGGCGGCGGCTGGGCGCAGGCCGACGTGCCGAGGAGAGCAGCAATAGCGACCGAGTTGACCAGGATCGACGATCCAGACAGGCGAAAGTGCGGCATCACAGGCCTCCAGCTTCATGTGCCCTCGCACTTTTGCAGAGTTGTGGGTGAGCTGTCACGTCAACTGGTCCAATTGCGGCCCCACCGGGTTGTAGGTCGGTTCCTCACCGGACTGGCGGGGGATCAACCTGCACCACCGGCCCAAACACCTCCTCGAACGCAGCCCTCAGCGCCACGTCAACCTCATGCATCGGGATCAGCTGGCCGAGGTCGGCGAGCGACGTCAGCCCCAAGCCAGGGTCGGTGACACCACACGGTGTGATGCCGCCGAAGTGGTCGAGGTCGGGCTCCACGTTCAGGCTGATGCCGTGATAGCTGATCCAGCGCTTGAGGCGCACGCCGATGGCGGCGATCTTGTCTTCGCGGAGCTGGCCGCCCGGACGGGTGCGGTCGATCCAGACGCCGACGCGGCCTTTGCGGCGCTCGCCTTTCACGTTGAAGGTCGCGAGGCTCGCGATGATCCAGTCTTCGAGTGAGCACACGAACTGCTTCACGTCTCGCCCGCGTTTCGTTAGGTCGAGCATCACATAGGCCACGCGCTGGCCGGGGCCGTGATAGGTGAACTGACCGCCGCGCTGGCTGTCGAAGACGGGGAAGCGGCTCCCCTCTTTCAGGTCGCCGTCCTGCGCGCTGGCCCCCCTTGTGTAGAGCGGCGGGTGCTCAAGCAGCCATATCAGCTCGTCTGCTTCGCCAGCGGCAATGGCGGCCGCGCGTGATTCCATCGCGGCGACGGCGTCGGGGTAAGCCACAAACCCCTCTGAAATGGCCCATCCTGTGGTCATTAACCTGTCTGCAACCCGAAAGGAGAACTTTGGCGCTCTATATCGGAGCATCGCCTTGAAGTCTCAACTGGACCAGGTCGGGGTCGAGATCACTGTCCTTCTGGGGCGGGCGCTGATGCCCATGCAGCAGGTGCTCCGCATGGGTCGCGGCGCGGTGATCCAGCTCGACACGAAAGAAGACGACAGGGTGTGGATCCTGGCCAACAACCACCCGATCGCCCGCGGCGATCTGGTGATCGAGAACGACAAGATTTCAGTGCACATCACCGGGCCGGCCGAGGTCTCGGACTATCGTGCAACCGAGCAATAGGCCCTGTTTTCGCTGCCAATTCGGCACAGACGCCCGTCCCGACAATTGTGCTTCACAAGCCGCCAAACCCGTCATATACGGCGCGCTTGCCCGGCGTGCGGTCGTGGCGGAATTGGTAGACGCACTACCTTGAGGTGGTAGCGCCGCAAGGCGTGGAAGTTCGAGTCTTCTCGACCGCACCAGCAACTTCACAGAGAGAACGCCGTTCGGCGCAGGGAGGTCGCCATGAATGACACCCGCGATCCCGACGCGCCCGAATCTCCGATTGATCCCAATGAAGTTGAGGCGGTGGCCGCCGCCGGCGTTATTTCGCCAGCCTTCGTTGTGCAGATGGTGGGTGCCGTGGGCGATGGCGACAAGCCGTTCCTGTGGCGAATAGCCAAGGAGCGGCACCCCGCCGACCTTGCCGACTTGCTCGAACAGCTGCCGCCGGAAGCGTTCCGCAAGGCCATCCACCTGCTGGGCAAGAACCTGCCGGCAGAGGCCGTGGCCGAGCTTTCGGACACCGCGCGCCTTGAGGCCCTGCATGAACTGACCGACGCATCCGTCACGGCCATGATCGGCCATCTCGATTCAGACGACGCGTCTTTCTTGCTGAACGATCTCGAGCACGATCGGCGCGAACGCATCCTGAATCGGGTGTCGGCGACGGATCGCGCCGCCATCGAAAGCGCGCTGGCGTTCGACGAGGAATCGGCCGGCCGCCTGATGCAGCGCGCCTTTGTGGCGGCGCCTGTGTTCTGGACGGTTGGGCAGGCGATCGACCACATGCGCAGCGTGCCGGAAGACGACCTGCCGGAGATATTCTTCGAAATCTACATCGTTGATCCGGCCTTCCGTCTGCAGGGCAGCGTGCCGGTATCGCGCCTGTTGCGGCACGGCCGCGACAAGCCGCTCAGCGAAATCATGCGGGAAAGTCCCGTGCATGTCCGCCCGGAAATGGACCAGGAGGAAGTCGCCTACATCTTCCGGCAGTACAACCTTGCGTCCGCGCCTGTGGTCGACGACGCAGGCCGGCTGACCGGCATGATCACGATCGACGACGTGGTCGACGTCATCCGGGAAGAGGCAGAGGAAGACATCCTCGCCCTGTCCGGCGTTAGCGAGGCAGGCGTCAACCAGTCGGTGTTCTCGGCCGTGAAGGCGCGCGTGCCCTGGCTGTTGCTGAACCTGGTGACTGCGTTTCTCGCTTCGCTGCTGGTCTCGCTCTTCGCAGTGGTTATCGACCGCGTCGTGGCGCTGGCCTTCCTCATGCCCGTGGTGGTGGCGCTTGGTGGAAGCGCAGGGTCGCAGTCGCTCGCCGTGGCCGTGCGCGCCATTGCCGAGCGCGATCTGGAGGGCCAGTTGGCGCGTCGGGCGGTGCGTCGCGAGGCGCTGACCGCCTTGATTAACGGGGCGCTGATTGCCTTGCTTGCGGCGCTTGTGGTGCAGGTCTGGTTCCAGGACGTCCAGCTTTCCCTCGTCATGCTTGCCGCCATGGGCGCGACTTTCATGTGGGCCGGCCTGGTGGGGATTCTCGCGCCGTTAACCCTGAAGCGCCTGGGGCAGGACCCAGCAGTTGCCTCATCGGTCTTTGTGCTGACGACCATTGATCTGATGGGCTTTTTCGTTTTTCTCGGGCTTGCCAGCCTCACGCTGCTTTGACCGGACAGCCGCTTTTCGAGCAACTGGCGTCCGCATTGCACCGGACAGGCGAGCTACTTGGCGATTGTGCCGGGCCGGGACGATGACCGAACGCATGCGTATCTCAGCTGCTGGCCTCGAACTGATCAAGACGTTTGAGGGATTGCGCGAAGCGGCTGTCCGGCTTCCGGACGGCCGGTGGACGATCGGCTATGGCCATGTCCGCACGGCGCGCGAAGGCCTGACAATAACGGGGAATGATGCGCAGGACTTGCTTGTCCATGATCTTCGCTCGATCGAATCCGCCGTATCCACGTTGATCTACGCGCCGCTGTTGCAAACACAGTTCGACGCGCTGGTGTCGTTGGCGTTCAATATCTCGCTGGGCCAGTTTCGCGAAAGCGAGATCGTGCGCCATCTCAACGCCGGCGATTATCTCGCTGCAGCCAGCGGCTTCGACCTCTGGCGCAAGGCTCGCCTCAACGGACGCGTGATGGTGGTGGACGCGCTCGTCCGCCGCCGGGCGGCCGAGAAGTCGATGTTCCTCCAACATCCAAGCGGACCGTCGCCTGCGCCGACTCCGATGGTGACGCCGGAACTGGACTTCAGCGGCGACGCGCCTGTGCGTCGCGAACCTCCGCGCCAGACGATGGCCGATGAGTTCGACCAGAACGACAACGCGCGGGCAGGACCCGCGCCGGCCAATGACATCGCCGAAGCTGTTCGCCGCCTCGCGGAGCGGACGCAAGAAGTGGTGACGCCTGTGCGCGAGATCGCCTTGCCGCCCGGTGCGAGTGTTGCGCCGCCCGAGCCGCCTCCGGTTTCGATCGCACCGCTTCCGACTGTTCAGGATGTCGCTGCCGATCCGGCGAAGCCAGCTTCGCCAATGACGGCAGAAGAACTTGCGCGGGCGAGCCGCACGGTTGCAGAGCGCGTGTCGCGTATCCTGAATGGCGTCCAGAAGAAGATCGACACGGTTGAATCCGTCCAGCAGCCTTCCTCAGTCACGCCGCCGAACCCCGTGCCGCGTGCGGCCAGCCAGGTCCGTGAGGGCCTGCCGAACTTCGATCTGCCCGGAGAGCGCATGCAACGCGAGGCCGAGGCACGCGCGCGCGAGCTGATCGACGACACCGAGGTTGTTGAGCTCGATCGCGACCCGGCGGAGGCGTTTGCCGAAGCCGAGCGCAAGGCGAAACTGGTCAACGGTCATGCAAAGCGTGTTGGCCCCATTTCGGGGCGCGTGCTGGTGATGGCACCCTGGATCGTCGTCCTCGTGCTGTCGGTGCTTGGTTTCCTGATTGGCGCTGTCGGCGCTTTCAGGGGTGAGGGTCTGCCGATGGGCGGACCGCGCCTGGCGGGCACCGTGCTCGCTGTGTTCGGGGTGATGATGGTGATGAGCCTCTACTTCATCTTCTGGAAGCGTTCCTCTGACGAAGTCTGAGCCGGCGCAAACACTGAACTGGCGTTCCCTGACAGGGCCGCTAGATTGCGCCGATGATCCCCAACGCACCCCGATCCCTCGACTTTGACCTTGGCGAAACCGCGGACATGATCCGCGATACCGTGGCCGGATTCGCGCAGGCCGAAATAGCGCCGCGCGCGGCCGAGATTGACCGGACAGATGAATTCCCGCGCGATCTCTGGCCGCGCATGGGCGAACTAGGCCTTCTGGGGATCACGGTGGAGGAGGAATGGGGCGGTTCCGGCCTCGGCTATCTCGAGCATGCGGTGGCGATGGAGGAGATCAGCCGGGCGTCTGCGTCGGTGGGCCTGTCCTATGGCGCGCACTCGAACCTTTGCGTCAATCAGATGCGGCGCTGGGGAACGGACGAGCAGAAGCGGCGCTACCTCACCAAGCTGATGACGGGCGAGCATCTCGGCTCCCTCGCCATGTCGGAGCCGGGCGCTGGGTCCGACGTGGTCGCCATGAAGCTGACCGCCGTGAAAAAAGGTGATCGCTACATCCTCAACGGCTCGAAGATGTGGATCACCAACGGGCCTTCGGCCGATACGCTGATCGTTTATGCCAAGACGGCGCCTGAGAAGAACTCGCGCGGCATTTCGGCATTCATCATAGAGAGGGGCTTCAAGGGCTTCTCCGTTGCGCAGAAGCTCGACAAGCTGGGCATGCGCGGATCGGAAACCGGGGAGCTGGTGTTCGAGGATTGCGAAGTCCCGGAAGAGAATCTGATGGGCCCGCTGAACAGCGGCGTCGAAATCCTGATGTCAGGCCTCGACTATGAGCGCACCGTGCTAGCCGCGGGCTCAACAGGCATCATGCAGGCGTGCATGGACGTCGTGCTGCCTTACATCCACGACCGTAAGCAGTTCGGAAAATCCATCGGCGAGTTCCAGCTCATCCAGGGCAAGGTCGCCGACATGTATGTGAAGATGAACGCGGCCAAGGCCTATGTATACGCGGTGGCGAAAGCGTGCGATCGCGGCCAGACGGCGCGCAAGGATGCGGCCGGCGCCATTCTCTACGCCGCCGAAACCGCAACGCAGCTGGCGCTGGACGCGATCCAGATCCTCGGCGGCAACGGCTACATCAACGACTATCCGACGGGGCGGCTGCTGCGCGATGCGAAGCTCTACGAGATCGGCGCGGGAACGTCGGAGATCAGGCGCTGGCTGATCGGGCGGGAGCTGTTTGCGGAGTCGGCGTGATCGCGACGCCCGTGGGTGCTTGTTCATCGTCCATCGGGCTTTTTGGCGGAGTGGGCACTTTAGCGGAG
>Ga0163144_10027343_pt1 | contig 11048 bp, 11 predicted proteins | sample OliLak19BULKMAT1_FD_123175 | JGI IMG/M metagenome (GOLD analysis project Ga0163144, IMG submission 123175) | Freshwater microbial mat bacterial communities from Lake Vanda, McMurdo Dry Valleys, Antarctica - Oligotrophic Lake LV.19.BULKMAT1 | ecosystem: Environmental > Aquatic > Freshwater >... | reverse complement strand
GATCCGCCGTCGCCCCGCGGCCAGGGCCATGAGCACGCGCCCCGTGTGTCGATCGACGATCGGGACGGAGCTCGGCTAGGCGGCCCGCTCGATCGCAAGGGCGGCCTCGGGAGCCGGCGCAGCGATCGATTCGATCCAGTCGAGGTCCGTCGCGTCGGGGATCCAGTCCTTGTCGTTCTTCATGCGGTACCTCCGTCAGACCAGCAGGCCGGCGCCGAAATAGAGGCCAGCCGCAAGGATCGTGCCGGCCGCGATCGTGCCGACGTTGATGTACAGCAGGCCCGTCGCCGACTCCATGCTCCGGGACCGGGCGGTCTGGACCGCGGCCCACGAGACGATGAGCGGGAAGATGAGCCCGATGATCAGGCGCAACCAGACGAAGAGGGCCCACGGACCCACGAGTGCGGAGAACGGTGCCACACCCGCCGGTCCCGCCCCGGTGGCGATCCAGACCGCGAACAGCCCGACCTGGACCGCGATGACGACCATCAGCGTCCGCGACAGCAGGATGAGCGGTGCCTCCGGCAGCTTGGGCGTGACGAGGTACCAGTGGCCAAGGATCATGGCCGCGAAGACGCCGCCGGTCGCCGCCCCCAGCACGGCCAGTTGTACGAGCAGTGCGAGCGCCCCCGCCGCTCCGCCACCCCAGGCCAGTGACCCGAACACGAGGGCCAGGACCCCGGCACCGAGCGCCGCGAGCTCCGCAGCGGGTGCCCAGGCCGGGCGTCCACGACGGATCGCGAGGGCGGCCAGGGCAAGGACCCAGAACGCCAGCAGGGCGAACCCGCGCGGCGCGTCCCAGGTCGGGTCCAGGGTGATCGGCGAGTCGCCAAGGGTGGATGGCAGCGCGCCATCGCTCAGCCAGGCGAGGATCCCGAACCCGATCGCGCAGACCGTGGTGAAGCCAAGGAACCCGCGCGTCGCCATCGACCGGCGGCGCAGGAGCACGACCACCGCGTAGGCGCCCAGGGCAAGGCCCGTCAGCAGGGTCCAGTTGATGAACGCCAGGTTCTGGCCGATCTGCGTGGCGGGCACGGCGCGAGTGTAGCCGCGCGGCTAGCATCCACGGCACAGGAGGTGTTGCCCATGGGACTCCCGACCGACATGACGATCACCTGGTATGGCCACGCGTGCGTGGAGATCAAACTCGCGGATGGAAAGATCGCGCTCATCGACCCGTGGTTCGGGAATCCGTTGAGTCCCAAGGCCGCGGACGCTGTCGAGCGCTGCGATCTGCTGCTTGTTACGCACGGACACAGCGACCACCTGGGGGATGCGGTGGCCCTGGCGTCACGGCTGCGACCAGCCTGGCCGGCCATCCACGAGATGAGCCTGTGGCTGGCCCGCCGACTCCCCGGTGGCAACGACCAGGTCACGGGCATGAACAAGGGCGGGACCGTGGAAGCGGCCGGGTTCAAGGTCACCATGACCGGCGCGGATCACTCCGCCGGCGACTGGAACCCTGGCGCGGAGACGACCCTCTACCTCGGCGAGCCCGTGGGGTTCGTGGTGGAGCTGCCGTCCGGCTATCGCGTCTACCACGCCGGCGACACGCAGGCCTTCGGGGACATGGCGCTGATCCGCGAACTCCATCGACCCGACCTCGCGATCCTGCCCATCGGCGGCCACTTCACGATGGACCCGGTCGGTGCCGCACTGGCGGTGGAGTTGCTCGGCGTGCGCAACGTGATGCCCATCCACTACGGCACGTTCCCGGCCCTGGCCGGTACGCCGGATCGGTTGCGAGCGGCGCTGGCCGAGCGCGGTCTCGGCGGGATCACCGTCCACACACCGGCACCCGGCGGCTCCATCGGCGGCTGACTTGGCTACGGAGCCGGTCGAGGCCCTTGTCAGAGGCGGTCGCGCGAGTCCATGACCGCATCTACGCACTCGTTGAGGGTCGGCACCGTCCCCCAGATCAGGCCGCTGGCGGTCGAATAGGCCGCGTCGAGCTTGGCTCGCACCTCGCCGTCCGCCCAAACCGGGCTGTCGGCGAACCCGTCCCGCGGCCTGCGCGTCGACGGGAACCCATAGCGCCGACTGTGCTCCTCAGCGTCCGCCGCGAGGGCGGCGACCAACCCTGGATCGGCGATCGCATCGCGGACCGTGCCGGCCTGTAGGAGTCGATAGGTGTCATACACGTGGCGGCCCTGGCCGACCAGGCCATCTGGTTCGGCCGCGAGGCGCGAGGCACGGTCGTGCAGGAGGCCCAGCTTCTCTGTGAGTGTTCGCTCGGGCCGAAGTGTCAGCACTGAAGCGGGCGCGAATTCGTCGAACTCGGTGTGCGATAGGCCATCTGCTTTGGCGGCGATCGCGACGTAGGAGTCAACGCTGCGAGATTCGTGGGGCTCCGGCCCACCGCGGATGCCCATCTCCAGGAGCACGCCGGAGGAGATTCGTCCTGGATCCGGATAGCTCGCCGGATACGTATAGGTAACGTTCCGCTTGACACCCTTCGTTGACGTCGCCAACCGTCCGATCAGTCCGAGGTCATCGACTACTCGCTCGGCGATGGCCTTCAGGAGGCGGTCGCGTGCGCCGATGCTGGCGTTCTCGGTCGGTGCCACGAGGATGTCGACATCCTCGGAAAAGCGTTCGATGATCGAATAGGCCTTTGACAGGCTGGTCCCGCCCTTGAAGATGCAGATGCCTCCGTCGATGGGTCGGGAGACGCTCCGGAGCAGCTCCGTGACCCAGAAGTCCTTCTCGACGTCGGCCAGTGGGAGCCGCAGTCGGTCGGACGCGCGGGTGACCAGCGCGGCGAGATCATTCGGGTGGTCGCGGAGTCGTGTCACGCTGCCGTTGGATCGAGCAGGGTGACGAGCTTGTCGCGGACGCGAGCCGGCTCGGAGCTGGCGGCCTTCCGCAATCGCGTGGGTCGAATCCTGCCGTCTGCAACGAGTCCCCCGATGGCTGTCCTTAGGTCGTCCCAGTCGCCTCCGACGTGGGTCGGCCAAGCCCGAACGGCCTCAAGGGTCGCAATCTCATGGAGTGTCAGATTCACGCGATCCGGATTCCGGCGGACGTGGAATCGAACGCCATCGATCCCAGTCGGCGGACTGCCGAGGAGAGCGATCTCATCGACCGATGGCACTTGGGTCGTCAAGCCAAGGGTGCGAAGGGCGGTCCACCCTGCCGGACCAGACCCACGATGTCGGGTGACCTCGAGCGCCACATCGACGGGACGAGGACGGGTCTTGCCGAACCGGCTCTCGTAGCTCCGGAAATACAGGCCCTTGTGGGCGCGCACGATCGGGGCGTCGGTGGCGACCAGGCGAGAAAGGGCGTGCTCAACCGCATGCCGGGACCCGCCACGCTCGGCGAGATCCGAAACGCGCAGAAATGTCCCTGGCTTCGCGCGATCGACTCGTCGCTTGACGACGGCTGAAGTTGAATCGTTCATGGGAGGAACACACTATCGAGTTTCTCCCAAGCAGTCAACGGGACGTCGGATTCGAACTCCACCTCGGCAAGCGCCCGGCAGAAGCACTCGCCGGGCGCGCCGGCGCACCTGCCGACCACCCTCGAATCGAACTACCAAGGAATCCTTGATCGTTGCGCTCTTCGAGTTCTCCCTCGGCATAGGCGTTCTTGATGTGCAGGCCGACGTCAGAGCGGCCGCCCCGATGATGAACTACGGGGCGGGTGAAGCGCTCGCTGCGGCTGCGGCAGCGGCTTTCTTGAGCTGACCCTGCGCGCTGGCACGACCGTGGCCGACGCCCTTGTCCTTGCCCGGCTTGCCGTCTGGATGCGCCGCGTGCCAGGACTTCCAGCCTGGGTGGCGCTCTCCGACCGTCTTTGGGCCGCCGGCCCATGGTGCCTTCCCGGTCGCCGTTCGGACGGGCTTGCCGTTCACTGATTCGACATCGATCTCCGTGGAGCCCGCGGCGATCTCACCGACGACGTCGACGGTCTTGCCGACATGGGCAGCCAGGGGATGGTTCGTGCCCCACCACCACGAGGGCCCGGCCTCCAGGGTGTACGTCTTGCCGCCGACGGTCAGCGTGTAGGTCTTGGCGCCGTCCGGATCCGTGGTCTCGCCCACCGTGCCGCTCACCGTGATCGGCGCCTCGGCTACCTTGACCTTGGGGGCCTTCGTGGGGTTCGGGGAAGGCGAGGGATCGACCGCGAGGGCGGACCCGCTCGAGAGGGCGACGGCCAGGAAGCCGGCGGCGACCGTGGCCGCGATACGACGACGAGTGACGCGCGCACTCAACATGGCAGCATCTTGCGCCCTGGCGGACGTTCGTGCAAGGCCGGCGGTGCGCCGCGTCACCGCCATCTGCGGACGTGGACGGTATGTCGTCGTGAGATGCGCAACGCTACGAGCGGCCGGTTGATTGCTCGCGCCGACCCGCCCGTCGATCAGGGCATGTACGTCACCCGGAGCGCGACGTAGTCGAGGTCGAAGCGCTTGGTCGACGAGCTCGAGGCGTCGATGAGGCGGAGGCGCAGGTTGGACGTGCTGAACTGGCCGAGCAGCCAGGTCCGACCCCACGTGTCGGCTACCCCACCGAAGGTATAGGTCGTCTCGGCGGTTGCGCTGATGGCCAGTGGCTTGATCGTCGTCCAGGTCGTCCCGCCGTTCCACGACAGCTGGGCGCAGATATTGGTCGTTCCGGTCGAGCTGCCCATGCCAAGGTCGACCTGGACCTCGATCCCATCGATGGACGTGACGGTCACTGGCAGACCGGTCGCAAACCCCCAGAAACGGTGGCGGTCCTTGGTCGTGCTGGGTGTGGCCCCAGTGCCGCAGGAGGTGCTCGTGGATGTGCCGCTGTTGGAGTCGGTCGCGAAGGAACTGTCGTTGGCGCAAGCGCGCGTGGGGTTGGACTGGTAGCCGTTGTTGTCGCCGGCCCCGCTCGTGTCGGCGGCGGTCGTCGTGCAGGTCGCGTACGTGGTGGTGACCGTGGAGGTGACCGTTGCCGCGGCCTGCCCGCTGTTCGCGCTGACCCATGACTGGTAGGCGGACTGAAGGACGTAATACCAGGTTCCGGCACCCGGCGCGTCCGTCGTCGCCGATGCGGATCCCGGGGTGACCGTCGCGACGGCGCCGTATGGGCCGCCGTTCACGGAGCCGCGGAGCAGGCTGTAGCCGGTCGCGTAGGTGTCCACGGTCGGCGTCCAGGTCAGGCTCACGCTGGTCCCGCCGATGGCAGCGAGGCCGGTCGGCGGCGCGAGGGTATCGGCACCCACGGTCCCAGTGGACGCGACGGCATCGGTGTAGCTCGCCAGCGTCATGGGAGCGGCTCCGGGCCACGCGGACCAGATGACGGCGAAGGCCGTCAGGGCCGTCAGGGCCGTCAGGGCCGCCAGGGCCGTGATGACGGCCCCGGCACGGACGCGGGCGGTCAAGGCGCCCAGACGCGTGTGCCGGTCGGCGTCGCCAAGCGGAGTGGACGTCGGCGATCCGACGCCAGCGCATCCAGCCACCAGCCCAGGACGAGCAGCAGGGCCCCCGTCGACAGAACCAGGACGACGCCCGGCACGGTGGACAGGAGCGAGATGAGGTAGCCAGCGTACGGAAGGCCGATGTTGACCCGCCCGATGACCGCCGACGCCGCGGTGATGGACGGATCGGCGGTCGCGTTGGCGTCGCCCTTGGTCTCGATCCAGGTCTGGCCGTCGCGGTCTGCGACGCGGATGATGCGATGGGTGAAGACGGCGCGTTCGGGGCCGCTGCGCAGGGTCACGACGTCGCCGACCGCCAGCGATGCAGGAGGCGGCGCGGGTTCCAGGATCACGGCAGAGCCCACGGGGAGCGCCGGCGCCATGCTCGGCCCGGCGACGATGTAGACGGGATAGCCGAGGGCCGGCAGCAATCGACCGACGACGACGCTGGTCAGTCCGATCGCGACGATCGCGAGGATCGCGGCATCGACCACGCGTGCCAGAGCCATGATCGATCGGGTGCCGGTGATCGAGCGCTCTCGCTGCATCGTGTGCCTCCCTGCCGGTGGCCCCGGAACGTGACCGGAGCGCGACCCGTCGCCGGGCCGCGCTCCGGGGTGCAGCCGGTATGCGCGGTTACGGGTTGTTGGCGGTCTGCTCGGCATCGAAGGTGAACGTCGCCGCCGACGTCGCACCCTGGAGCGTATTGCCGGTCGCCAGCGGCAGAATGATCCGGAAGCACAGGACCTCGCTCGCCGCAGCGGCCAGCGTTCGGTCGCCGGCGTTGGCGCCCTGGACCGGACTGCCGATGGCGGCGCCGTTGAGCGCGGTCGCGGCAATGACGGAGGTGCCGTCAAACGCGGCGCAGCTGGTACCCAGCGTCTTGACGGTCAGGGTCAGCGTGGTGCCAAGGGTGTTGGTCGCGACCGACGTCAGCGCGTAGCGCAGCGCCGCCGTACCGTTGTTCGAGATGGTCAACGCCTGGGTGTTCGTGTCGCCCGGGACCATGGCCGTGACGGTGAATGCTACGGCCGGGGATGACGCGATATCGATCGTGCCCGATGCGAACGTCCCGGTGGAGGCGGATGTGTCCGTGAAGATCGCCAGGGAGAACATGCCCGCGCCGAGGCTGACGGTGGTGAGACCGAGCAGCAGCGCGAGGATGCCTCGGCGACGTCGCCGAGACAGTCGCCCCACGAGCGGTGCCGGCGTGACGGACGTGATGGACTGCTGCATGCGCGCTCCCTTTCGATCGGCGCGTCCGAGCGGCAAGCTGCCGCTGGATCCACGCTTCGAGTACCCGTTGACGTAGCCCCCGACGCCACGGTCTCGATGGGTGGCGATAGCCGATCGAGTGCGTCCGGGACATCCAAACAGACGGGTGACGTAGGCCGCCACGGGACCGATGGGTCAGCGCCGGCGGTACCTTGGTTCGTCGCGCCGCACGATCGGTGCGGGCACGCGCCGCGATCTTCGGTCTCGTGCTGCGGCCAGGGCGGTCTTCGGGACGGTCCTGGTGACGGTCCTGGTCAGGTGCCGCGGTCGGCGCCGCGGTCGGCCAGTCGGTCGTCGTAGCGGCCGTCGCGCCAGGCGAGGGCTGCTTTCAGGCCGTCGCGGCGGACGATGACGTCCCACTCGCGCTGCTCCGGGGTATCGGCCGCGTTGATGATCGCGCCGAGATCGAGCCCCGCTTCCACGGCCAGCCGGAAGCCCGCGGCATCCATCGATCGGTTGAGCATCCGCTTGGTGAGGCTCATGACCTCCGGCGGGGTGCGGGCCAGGCGGTCGGCCAGTGCGTCCACCTCCGCGACAAGGCGCTCCACGGGCACGACCCTGTTGATGAGCCCGATCCGCTCCGCCTCCACGGCGTCGATCAGGTCGCCGGTCAGGAGCAATTCGCGGGTCTTCTTCTGGCCGATCAGATACGGCATCAGCAACGTCACCGGGGCCGACCCGTAGCGGATCTCCGGTTCGCCGAGCTTCGTCCCCTCCGCGGCCACGACCAGGTCGCAAGCCATCGCGAGCTCCAGCCCGCCGGCCAGCGCATACCCATGGACCTGGGCGACGATCGGTTTCGGGGAGTCCAGGAAGCGCAGCGTGGCGGCGACGTCCGCGGCGAGGGCCCGGCGCCACTCGACAGGGCCACCGATCCCGCCCTCCGACTCCTCGGTCAGGTCGTAGCCGGACGAGAAGGCCCGACCAGCGCCCTCCAGGACGATCACCCGCACATCCGGATCAGCTTCCGCGGCATCCAGGGCGGCGACGAGCGCCTGGACCAGGGGGCCGTTCAGCGCATTGAGCTTGGCCGGGCGGTTCAGGGTCAGGCGGACGCCCCACGGCATTCGGGTGGTCAGCAGGACGGGTTCGTCAACCATGGACCACGACCACCAGAGCGTCAACGGCGGTGGCCCCATGCGGCGAGGCGATGACCGGGTTCAGATCGACCTCCAGGATGTCCGGTCGCGCCACGCCAAACGCGCCCAGGGCGACGACCATTCGCGCGACCGCGTCGCGATCGACGGCCGGGCGCCCGCGGACCCCGTCCAGGATCCGACTGCCGCGCAGTTCCCCGAGCATCGCCAGCGCCTCATCGTGCGGGACCGGGGCCAGCCGGATGGCCACATCGTCCAGGACGTCCGTGAAGATCCCGCCAAGGCCCACGACGATCACCGGCCCAAAGGACGGATCGCGCTTCAGGCCGACGATGAGCTCCACCCCTGCGTCGGCCATGGGCTCCACGAGCAGGCCACGGGGCGAGAGGTCGTGTCGTCGGCCGGTCTCGAGGAGGTCGTGGGCGGCCGCCCGGATGCGCTCATCGCCTGCGAGGTGGAGGACGACGAGGCCAAGGTCGCTCTTGTGGGCGATGCCCGGGGCATCCAGCTTGAGCGCGATGGCGTGGCCACCCAGGGACCGCGCCGCCTCCACGGCCGTATCCGGGTCCGGGACGGCGATCGCCGCGGTCACGGCCAGGCCGGCGGCACGCAGGAGGTCCAGGCTCTCGCGCTCGGACAGCATCCGGGCGGGACTCGGAGCTCGCACGCCTTCGCCCACGGTCAGCCCGAACGCTGCGCGATCCAGGGCAAGATCCGGCCACTCTGCCCGCCACGGACCGTTGGCCAGCCGCCGGCCGCGGACTCGCTCCCAACGCGCGACCGAGCCGATCGCCGTGAATGCCTCCAGCGCACCACGCAGCAGCGGGGCGCCGTCGCCGTGCATGTCCAGGATGGCCTTGGTCTCCGGCGGCGGCTCACCGGAGGTGAGCGAAACGTAGACCGGCAGGATCGCCGGTCGCTCCCGAGTCGCGGCCAGGAGCTGCAGGGTCACCTCGTTCGCGGTCTCGACCTCCGCCGGCAGGGAGCGGTATGGGAAGTCGTGGACGAGGACCAGCACGTCGTAGGCGTCGCTGGCCGCCAGGGCCTCAAAGCAGGCGCCGTATGCCGCGGCCGGGTCCGCAGCACCCCACGGATCCAGCGGATTCCCGATGTAGCCCATCGTGGGCAGGCGCTCCAGGATCCGGGAGCGGGCGGCGTCCGGGATGGGCGGGAGGTCCACGCCGGTGCGAGGCGCCATGTCGGCGATGAGCGAGGCCTCGCCCGTGGAGACGGTCACGACCCCGGTCCTCCCCCGGCCAACGCCGCGGCCAGTCCGACGCATGCCCTCCATGAGCTCCGCGGTCTCCAGCAACTCGTCCAGGTCGGCACAGCGGATCACCCCGGCGGCATCCAGCGCGGCGTCCGTCACCCGGGTCTCGCCGGCGAGCGAGCCCGTGTGCGCCACCGCGGCCGCCTGCGCCTGGTCGCTACGACCCACCTTGACCGCCATGATCGGCTTGCCGATCTCAAGCGCGCGGTCGGCAAGTGCCAGAAACCGCTCCGGCCGCTTGAACCCCTCCACGAACAGGATGACTGAGCTTGTCGCCGGGTCGTCCAGGCAGTACGCGAGGTAGTCGCACAGGTCCAGGACCACCTCAGAGCCACAACTGATGATCCGGCTGAAGCCGACCCTGGCGCCCGAATGCACGAACGCGTCCGTCACCGAGCCTGACTGGGCGATCCCGGCCACGCCGCCCCGGGGCAGGTACGGTGAGACGTCTCCGATGTAGGTCGCGCTGTTCGTCGTCAGGTCGATGACGCCCATGCAGTTGGGCCCCACGAGCGCCAGGCCGTGTTGCCGGGCGATCTCCGCGACCTCGAGCTGCATCGCGGCGGCAGCCGCGCCGCCCTCCACGACGCCCCCGCCCGGGATGATGACGACGGGGATACCGGCGGCTGCGGCATCGGCCGTGACCATGGCCGCGCGCAACGGGTTGAGGGCGACGAGCGCGATGTCCGGACGCTCCGGGAGGGCCGTGAGACTGGGGTACGAAACCTGGCCCAGGACCTCGTCGTACTTGGGGTTCACGAAATGGCAACGGGTCTCACTGCCCATGGCGCGCAGGTTGTCGCGGACCGTCGCCGCTATCCAGCTCCGGGGCGAGGCACCCACGACAGCCACGGACCGTGGTGCAAATAGCGGCCGCAGGTCGATGGCGGGCGGAGCGCTCAGTTGGGTCATCGGAGGGCCACGTGGGTCATCGCAGGGCCACGTGGGTCATCGCGGGCCCACGCGCGTCATCCGACCACGCGGTCCACGCCGCGCTTCTCCATGGCCCGGGCGATGATCAGCCGCTGGATCTCCGATGTCCCCTCCCAGATGCGATCGACCCGCAACTCCCGGAAGAACCGTTCCGCGGCGTTTTCCCGCATGTAGCCGCGTCCACCAAAGACCTGGACGACCCGGTCGGCACAGCGGAAGGCCGCTTCCGAGGCAAACAGCTTGGCCAGCGACGCCTTGGCGTGGACCAGCTTCGGATCGGCTCCAGTGTCGGCCAGCCAGGCGGCCTCGCGGGTGAGCAGACGCGCCGCAGAGGCGTCCGCGGCGGCGTCGGCCAAGGGGAAGGAGACACCCTGGAAGTCGTAGATGCGCTCGCCGAACTGGACCCGCCCCGTGGCCCACTCCACGGCCATCGTCAGGAGTCGCTCCATCGCCCCGCTGCAGCGCGCTCCGATGTGGATGCGCTCCTCCACGAACCACTCGTTGGTCAGCTCGTCCGCCCGTCCGACCCCACCCAGGATCGCCGATGCCGGGACCCGGACATCCTCCAGGACGAACTGCGGGTGGCGATCGGCGAAGGTGTGCATGTAGTCCGGGTCGTGCTTGAGGGTGAGGCCGGGCATGTCGTAGTCCACGAGGAAGAGCGTCGGCAGTCGCGCGTCGCCGTCAACGACCAGGCAATGGAAGATCATGAAGTCGGTCTCGTCCGGGGGTCCCGTCACGAACCACTTCTCCCCGTTGAGGAGGTACTCCCCGGTGGCCGCGTCGCGGGTCGCGGTGGCGGCGAGCGTCCGCGCATCGGAGCCCGCGCCGGGTTCCGTGATGGCGTAGCTGCCGAAGCGCTCGCCGCGCAGGCTCGGCTCCAGGTAGCGCCGGCGCTGCTCCGCGTCGCCGTGGATCAGCGCGTTGTAGGCGCCCGGGATGAACGACCAGAGGCCACCGGTCCCCTGCCCAAGTTGCTCGTGGACGAGGACCTGCTCCAGCATGGTCCAGCCCTGCCCGCCGACGTCGCGCTGGAACGACCCGCCGACCAGGCCCGCGGTGATCGATTCGCGCCGGATGTG
>Ga0163144_10027340_pt1 | contig 11049 bp, 9 predicted proteins | sample OliLak19BULKMAT1_FD_123175 | JGI IMG/M metagenome (GOLD analysis project Ga0163144, IMG submission 123175) | Freshwater microbial mat bacterial communities from Lake Vanda, McMurdo Dry Valleys, Antarctica - Oligotrophic Lake LV.19.BULKMAT1 | ecosystem: Environmental > Aquatic > Freshwater > Lake... | reverse complement strand
GGCTGCGCGAACACGTCGGACAGCGCGGCCGGCGTCGGGATGCCGTCGCCGGGGCTGCAATCCTCGGCGAGGATATCGGGCACGTCCTCGTCCCACGGCGCGACGAGCGCACCCGACAGCGAGGTCACGCCGTACCAGGCCGGCGCGGTGCCGAGCAGCGCGATCGTGTTGCCGGTGGCGTCGACGATCTCGGTCAGCGCGCGCGTGGTCTGCGCGATCATGTCGGACGGCGGCACCGTCGCGACGACGCCCGTCAGCTCGAGCTCGCGCGCGTAGTACGGCGCCAGGCGATCGACCCACATCGCGGCGTGCCCACCCTGCGAGCCGCCGAGCACCGCGAACCGCGCCGTCGCGCACTGATCGCCGCGCTCCTCGGGCGCGAGCCGGATCGCGGCGCGCACGGCGTCGAGCGAGGCGATCGCGGTGGGCTGGCCGACCAGGTACGGATGCGGAAACCCCGTCGGCACGCCGTCGCCGCGCAGCCCGAGGTAGTCGGGCGCGACCACGACGTAGCCCGTCGACGCCACCGCGGCGGACAGCAGCGCGTACAGCGGATCGTCGCCGGTGACGCCGCACCCGTCGGTGAAGCCGGACGTCCCGTGGAGGAACAGCAACACGTCGAGCTCGCGGCCGACCGGCACCACCGGATACGCGATCTGCGCCGTGGCCTGCACCAGCTCGCCGCGATCCTGCGTCGTGTACGTGATCCGCCGCGTCGCGGTGTCGTACGCCGGCGGCACCGGCAACGACACCCCCTGGGTGTCGAGGATCGCGGCGAGGAAGTCCGCGGTGTAGTCGGTGCGCGGGCCGAGGTCCGTCACCTCGCCGAGCGCGTCGTCCCGCCGCCAGGTGTGCGCGGGCTGCCCGCACCGCGCGGGCGCGTCGGCGAGCCCATCGGTCTCGGCGGTGCCCGCGACGATCACCGCCGGCACGTCGCAGGTCACGCCCGCGTCGGGGACGATCGCGGCGTCATCGCCGCACGCGGCGAGCAGCGCGACCAGCGCGAGCCCGGCGCGGATCATGACTTCAACGCGATCGTGAGCACCGTGCACACGGGCTCGGCCTGGCCGTTGACGATGAACGGCTTGTGGGCCCATTCGGACAGCGTGGCCTCGCACAGCTCGTCCCAGCCCTCGATCCCCGAGGCCTTCATCACGGTCAGCGAGGAGATCGCGCCGTTGACGTCGATGCACAGCTTGAACACCGTCGCCACCTTCGACCTGCCCGACGCGGCGAGCGCGTCGAGCACGGCGTCGCTCGGCTCCGGGTCGTCGCCGTACAGCTGGTTCGCGGCGAGCGCCTCGGGCGCGATGATCTGCGGCTCGGTGGGCGGCGGCGGCGGCGGTGGCGGCGGTGGTGGCTCGCCTCCCATCACACCTCCGACCTCGCCGCCCTCGACGCCGCCCTCCACGCCGTAGTCGTCGTCGGCCTCCACCGGCTCGGTCGACTTCGCCGGCGGCTCCGACCTGGGGGCAGGCTGCCCGCCGCCGCACGCGGCGAGGACCATCAGCGAGATCACGAGGTGCTTCATCTCGGCGGCATCGTACCCGCGATCGCGGCGCGCAACGCCGCCGCGTAGCCTTGGCCGCCCTCACGCTGGAACCGGCGCGCCAGCGGGCCGGCAAGGCGCGCCAGCAGGATCGCGGGCGTGGAGAACGCGGTCAGGTGGAACGTCACGCGGTCGCCGGCGCCGAGCTGGAGCTCGAACCGCTCCTCGCCGCGCACGACGTGCGCGAGCGTGCCGTAGGCGAACGCGAACTGGCGTGGCTCCTCGATCACGTAGACGACGCGACAGGCGCTCAGCGTCCACAGCCCGAGGTGCCGCGCGCGCAGGATCACGGTCGCGCCCTCGACGAGCGGCGGCCGCGGATCGCAGATCGAGATCCGGCCGCCGTCGTAGTGGCGCCAGCTCCGCAGCGCCGCGACCCCGGCCGCGAAGTCGGCCGCGCCCACGCCCACGTCGAACGTCGCCCGGTCGATCCGGTAGCCGTCGGGCATGGCGCCGCGCGTGGCGCCGACCTCCGGGTACGACCACGGCGCGATCGCCTGGCGCGCCGCGAACGCCCCGAGCTGCGCGTCCGTCGGCCGGCGCAGGCCGATGGTCACGGCTTGCGCCGCAGGAGCGCGCGCGAAGTCCACCAGCTCCACACCAGCCACACGCCGGCGCCCCGCGCGGTCCACCACGCCCACTCGGCGCGGTCGAGCTCGCCGCGGCCCTCGAGGACGAGCGCGGACGCGACGCCGGCCACGCCGATCACGACGAGGATCAGCTGATGGCCGAGGCGATACATCAACCGCGTCGCCGGCTCGAGGTTCTTGACCTTGAGCGCGAGCTCACCGGACTGCGCGGAGCGGAGGAACTTGCGGAACTCGGCCGGCAGCGCCGTGACCGACATCATCAGGTCCTTCGACGTCTCGACCAGGAGGCTCGACCAGTCGCCGTCGTCGCCGAGGACGAACCGCTCGACGTAGGGCCGGATCACGGTGATCGGGTTGAGCCCGGGGTCGAGCTCGGTGCACAGCCCCATCAGCAGCAGCAACGTCCGCTCGAGGACGATGAACTCCTTCGGGACGTGGAAGTTCGCGCTCAGCTCGCGGATCGACAGATCCATCTTGCGGAGGTCCGCGATGCTCTCGAGGCCCTTGTCGGGATCGAACTTGACGTCCTTGAGGTTGAACGACTCCAGCGAGATCGACTCCTGGAACCGCGAGTGGAAGTACTCGACGACCTGCTCGAACACGCGCTCGTCGGCGCCGCGCGCGACGAACCCCATCTGCTTCATCGCCTTGACGATCCGCTGGCTGTCGTGCGCGAGCGCGCCCTGGAGCAGCTCGACGATGCCGGCGCGCATCTGCGGCGACACTTCGGCGACCGCGCCGAAATCGAGGAACACGATCGTCGGCACCTCGGCGCCCGCGGCTCCGGGGCGGACGAGCAGGTTCCCGGGGTGCGGATCCGCGTGATAGACGCCGTCGGTGAAGATCTGCTGGCAGTAGGACTCGACCACCTGCCGCGCGAGCACCTTGCGATCGACGCCGAGCCGCTTGAGCCCGGCGACGTCGGAGATCTTCACGCCCGCCTCGAACTTCGTGGTCAGCACGCGCTCGGTCGAGCGCGACCGGATCACGATCGGGAACGCGATGGCCATACGGCCATGCTCTTTAAAGTTTGCAGCGATTCTCTCCCCATTGTCCGCCTCGGCGCGGAAGTCGAGCTCCGCGAGGACGATCGAGCGGATCTCCCGGTACAGCTCCTCGAGGCCCTGGTACGGCAGGAACCGGCTGACCAGGCGGAAGATGCCCTGGAGCGTGCGCAGATCGCTGCGCACGATCTCGTCGATGTCCGGATACTGCACCTTCACCGCGACGACCTGGCCGTCGTGCATCCGCGCGACGTGGACCTGCCCGATCGACGCCGACGCGATCGGCGCGCGATCGAACTGCGCGAACAGCTCGTCGGGCGGCGCGCCGAGCTCCTCGCGGATCCGCGCCTCGATGTCCGCGTACGGGCGCGGCGGCACCGCGTCCTGCAGACCCTCGAGCTCCTTGCGGAACTGCTCGGGCAGGAAGTTGGTCATGATGCTGATCAGCTGCCCGACCTTGATGAACAGGCCTTGCAGCTCGCAGATCGTGCGCTCGAGCCGACGCGCGTTCTTGACGTGCGCGCGCGACAGCTTGCGCGCGAGCCAGTCCTCGTTGTGGAACCGCGCGCGGAACCGGATCCACAGGTAGCTGAAGATCACCTTGAGCGTCGTCCAGTACGCGCGGAAGCTGCGCGCGCGGCGACGCGGCGGGCGCGCGGTCTTCAGCGATCGATAGCGCCCCGTGCCCGGATCCTGCGGCGTCGGACCGGCGAGGTCGGGGCCGTGCGGCGGCCCTCGGCCCGCGGCCGGATCCTCGACCGTCCTCGCCGCGTTCATCGTCGGATGATATACGGTGTGCCCATGGCCGACCAGCGCGACGAACCGCCCGACGACGACAAGGACCTGCCCGAGTCGATGCGCGAGCGGCTCGAGGCGCTGATTCCGGAGATCGTCAAGCGCACGTTCTCGGCGGGGATGGGCGCGGTGTTCTCGACCGAGGAGGGCATCCGCCGGATCGCCAAGGAGATCCCGGACGTCGCCGGCTACATCGCGAGCACCGCGGACACGACCAAGGACAAGGTCGTCGAGATCGTGGCGCGCGAGGTCCGCGAGTTCCTCCAGACGATGAACCTCGGCGAGGAGATCGCGAAGATCCTCACCACGCTGTCGTTCGAGGTGAAGACCGAGATCCGGTTCATCCCCAACAGCGAGAAGTACACGGGCGTCGAGCCCGAGGTGAAGAGCGCGGTCCGCCTCAAGCGCGCCGAGTCGCCCAAGGACGCCGGCGTGCCCGACGAGAAGAAGGCCCGCCGGTTCTGGCGCCGCGAAGACGGCGACGAGGCCGCGCCGGACAGCGACGACGACGAGAAGTAGCCCGGTCCGGACTACCGCGGGAACAGGTCGTCGCGCATCGCGACGATGTCGGCGCAGGTGGCGTCGTCGGCGACGCGGATCGCGCGGAACAGCGACGGGTTGCCCGGCTGCTGCGTGACCTCGGGGTTGAGGACGTTGACGGCGCGGGTCTCGGCGGTCGAGCAGGTCTCGCCGTCGGTGGTGCGGCACCCGAGGATGCCCTGCTCGAGGGTCGCCTCGATCGTGCCGAGCACCTTGTCGGACGAGTAGACCTGACCGTCGAGCGAGAACTTCGAGCGCAGCGTCACGTAGACCTCGTCGAGGTCGACGGCGGGCACGTTCGACGCGAGCAAGGTCGCGCCGGGCTTGGTGTCGCGCTCCTGATCGCAGGCGCAGTTCGAGCCGAGCGCGAGCGCGCAGCTGGTGTCGGCCGACGGCAGGCAGAACGTGAACGAGCCGTCGTCGGGATCCGCGCTCGGCAGCGGCGCGGAGGCCGCGGGCTCGAGGCGCGCGCCGATCACCAGCGTCAGCTCGCTGGTCTCGATCGTCGCGCAGGTCTGATCGGCGGAGCCGAGCGTGCCGGTCCCGGTGACGCCCGCGACCGACTCCACGGTGGCCTGCGGGACCTCGAAGTGGATCGGCTCGTCCTGGCCCTCGATCGGCACGTCGGGGATCGTGATGCCGCACGCGTTCGCCGTGACCGTGATGCTCGTGCCGGTCTGGACGATGTCGAGCGAGATCAGCAGCTCGGCGGTGGTGTCGGTCTCGACCAGGCCGGACGCGTTGACGTGCACGTTGAGCGTGCCGAGCACCGCGGCGCGGCCGTTGATGTCGAACGTCCCGCCGGGCTCGCACACCTCGCCGAACGAGAACGCATCCGGGGCTGAATCGCCCCCGCCACAGGCGATCAAGAACGTCAGGCTTGCGATCCACCCGCGCGGCATCGAGGCACCGTATCATGGCGCACCTTGCGGGGGTCCTCTCGTCTCTGGATCGCGGGCGTCGCGATCGCGGCGTGCGCGCGAACCGCGAGCGCGAACCCGCTCGAGGTGTTCGGGTTCGGCTCCGAGCACGCCGCCGAGGCCGGCGTCGGCGTCGCGACCGCCGAGGATTTCACGGCCGTCTACTACAACCCCGCGGGGCTCGGCGCCGGCACGACGAAGCAGGCCGGGTTCGGGTTCCTCGGCGCGGTCTCCAACCTCCGGGTCGACGGGCGTCGGCAGAGCCTCACGGATCCGGTCGGCATGCTGGTCGGCGTCGCGGTGCCCGCGCCGCTCGGCGGATCGCTCGCGGGACGGATCCGCGTCGGCGCGGGGATGTACGTGCTGCCGGGCTCGATCGCGCGCGTCGTGGCGCGCTCGCCCGACGAGCCGTTCTACCCCTGGTACGACAACCGGCTGCAGCGGATCGTCGTGCTCCCCGGCATCGGGGTGAAGATCGTCGACGGCCTGTGGGTCGGGATGGCGGCGAACTTCCTCGCCGGGCTCGAGGGCGGCATCATCGCGGGCGAGGGCTCGACCCGCGCGCTCGAGGCGCGCGTCGATCAGAAGGTGCCCGCGGTCGCGCGGATCATCGCCGGCGTGAAGTACCGCGTCACGCCGGAGCTCGCGCTCGGCGCGGTCTACCGCCAGCGCTTCGAGGTCCCGTTCGCGACCTCGGCCGAGACCGAGGTGGCGGGCGAGCCGATCGATCTGGATCTGCGCGCGGTCGGCCAGTTCACGCCCAACCAGGTCGCGGTCGGCGCGAGCTACGGCACCGACGCCGGTCACGTCGCGCTCGACGTGACCTGGTCGAACTGGTCGGAGTACCCCGGGCCGTTCGTGATCGTGAACAGCGCGCTGCCGCTGATCGGCCCGCTCGCCGGTGAGCTGCCCGACGTCCCGTACCAGGACACGTTCGCGGCGCGGCTCGGCGGCGAGGTCCACGCGACCGACGCGCTGATCCTGCGCGGCGGCTACGGGTTCGAGTCGTCGCCGATCCCGGCGGAGCAGACCGGCGTCACCAACTTGCTCGACGGACCGAAGCACACCGTCGGCGCCGGGCTCGGGATCACGTGGGCGCGCAAGGGCGGCAAGCGCGCGCGGCTCGACCTCCACGTGCAGAGCCAGCTCGTCCAGGCGCGGTCGATCACGAAGCGGATCTTCGACGGTGACGGCGCGTACGACTCGTGGACGTCGCTGCGGGACGAGGTCGTCGACGACGCGGCGGATCCCGACACGCTCGGCGACCAGATCTCGAACCCTGGCTACCCGGGGCTCGAGTCGGGCGGCGCGGTGTTCTCGGGCGGCCTCACGCTGGTGGTGGAGCTGTGAAGAGCCTCGTCGTGATCGCCTTGCTGGCGACGCCCGCCGCCGCCGATCCGCTCGATGACTTCGGGTTCGGCGCCGGCGCCGCCGCGCGCGCGGGCGCGGCCACCGCCACCGCCGTCGGGCCCGAGGCCGCGCACCACAACGCCGCCGGCGTCGCGCTCGGCGATCACCCCGCCGTGATGATCGGCTGGGGGTTCGGCCACATGGGCCTCGAGATCGACGGCGAGGACGCCGAGCTGCTCGATCCGCACGGCACCTCGATCGGCATCGCGGTCCCGGTCGACGTCGGCCAGGGCTGGAAGATCGGCGGCGGCGTCGGCCTGTACCTGCCCGACCAGTTCCTCGCGCGCGTGCAGCTGATCCCCGCGACCGAGCCGCACTACGTGCTCCTCGACAACGATCCGCACCGCGTCGTCGTCGAGCCGGTCGCCGCGATCTCGTACCGCGACAGGTTCGCGATCGGCGCCGGCGGCTCGGTGCTGGCCGACGCGAAGTCGAACCAGATCGTGTTCGACGTCGGCGTGGTCGCGGGCGAGAAGGTCGGCGAGGCCGCGCTCGACATCGAGATGCCGATGCGGCTCGCGCCGATGATCGGCGTGTGGGGCCGGCCCCACGACAAGGTCCGCCTCGGGGCGACGTTCCGCGGCGAGCTGTCGCTCGACCTCGTGCTCGACATCCTCGCCAACGTCCAGGTCGAGGGCGTCGTGACCGGCGACGCGCTGGTCTCGCTGCGCGCCGCCAACTACTTCACGCCCGCGCGCGGCACGCTCGGCGTCGCGATCGATCCGACGCCGGAGCTCACGCTGTCCGCCGATCTCACCTACAACCGGTGGTCGCGGTTCGACGCCGGGCTCGCCGATCTCCGCGTCCTGGTCGCGCTCGACATCAGCCCGCCGCTGGTCTCGACCGCGCAGCCCGCGCCCGGCTTCCACGACACGATCAACGCGCGGCTCGGCGCCGAGTGGCGTCGGCCCGGCGCGCGCACGAACCTCGCGCTCCGCGCCGGCTGGGGCTGGCTGCAGTCGCCGGTGCCCGAGCAGACCGGCCTGACCTCGTTCGCCGACGGCGATCGCATGCTGGTCACCGCCGGCGGCGGCGTCACGCTCGCCGACTGGTCGCCGTGGCTGACCCGGCCGATCGATCTCGACCTCGCGCTGCAGTGGCAGCACGTCGGCCACCGCCTCACCCAGAAGGACGTCGACCTGTTCCCGGGCCAGGCGTTCTCGTCGGGTGGTGACATCTTGCACGCCGGGCTGTCGGCGACCGTGCGATTCTGACCATGGTGCGGCTCGCTCTCGTGATCGCGATGCTCGGCGCAGGCTGCGGCTTCCTGCCCGAGGACGACTACACCGGCAAGCGCGCCGGCGACGGCATCGCGCCGTGGCAGGACCTCGGGCCGGCGCAGGTGTGCGTGGGCAACCAGTACCTCGGCCCGCCGGACAGCGTCGCGGGCGGGCTGTGCTTCGACGGCAACCTGACCGAGGCGATCTGCACGATCGACGCGGACTGCGCGACCCGCGAGGCGTGCGTGTGCGGTCGGTGCACGGTCGCGTACTGCTCGACGGCGAGCGACTGCGCCGCGGGCCGGGTGTGCACGTTCGCCGAGCATCGCTGCGACACCCAATGCTTCGGCGAGGCCGACTGCGCGGGCCCGGAGGAGTGCTTCAACGGCACGTGCCGCGGCCGGTGCATCACCGCCACCGACTGTCAGACCGGCGAGGTGTGCAGCTCGCAGAACTTCTGCGTCACCGCCGACTGCGAGGACGACGACGGCTGCCGCGCCGGCGAGCGCTGCCGCGTGCAGCGCACGCCGCGCCAGGTCCTCGAGCCCGACGTCACGCGTGACGGCGACCTGATCGTCCTGTGGCTCGAGGTGTCCGACGAGGTCCAGCGCGGCGAGTCCGCGATCTATCGCGCCGAGTCGCGCGACGGCCTGCACTTCCAGATGAACCCGGACGAGCCCGTGGTCGAGGAGGGCACCACCGCCGGCTCGCCGACAGTCGTCCGGACCGCGGACGGCCTGGTCATGTACTACGACGTCGACGACGGCCTCGCGATCCGCGTCGTATCGTCGACCGACGGGGTCAGCTGGTCCACGCCGGTCGACGCGATCGACGGTGGCGTCGGCGGCGCGGCCGCGCGCAACCCGAGCGCCGTCGCCCTCCCCGGCGGTAACATCGCCGTCTACTACGAGCGCGGCAACGGGCTCGGCATCTCGCTCGCCACCGGCCTGCCCGGCGGCGCGCTCACCGAGCGCGGCACCGTGCTCGCGCCCGACGACGTCACGGTCGCGCCGGGCGCCGCCGACGCGCCGTTCTGGGACGACGTCGAGCGCGTCGGCAACCCCGAGGCGGCGATCACCGAGAGCGCGGACGGACCGTCGCTGCGGCTGTACTTCTCGGCGTACGGCCGCGAGAGCGCGGACTCGGTGCAGTTCGGCGAGGTCACGCCGATCCCGCCGAACTACTCGATCGGCTACGCGAGCGCCACGATCGACGATCCGGCGACGCTGCGCGCGTGGCCGTACGGCCCGATCGTCGATCGCGTGACCGCGTTCCTGACTCATCACGACGAATTCTCCCCAGGCGTCGTGCAGCTCGCGGGCGAGGACGGCGCCGACGACGCGTACCTCATGTACTACATCGAGGCCGATCCCGACGAGACCGCCACCGGCCCCGACGGTCCGTACGTGATCGGCCGCCTCGGCGTGCTCGGCAACGGGGCCCACGCGCGCACGACGTCCCCGTAGTGCCGCGGTCGCTCCTCCAAGGGCGGTTCCACGTGGTCCGGCTGATCGGCGAGGGCGGGATGGGCGTGGTCCACGCGGCGCGCGACACCGAGCGTGGCGAGATGGTGGCGGTCAAGTCGCTGCGAGGCGCGGCTCGATCAGCTGCTCACGGACGCGCGCGCCCGCGGCGACCGGATCGCGCAGGCTCACCTGGTGATCGGCCACGCGCACGTGCTGTCGCTGGCGGCCGACGATCCGGCGCGCGCGCGCCGCGAGTCGACCGCCGCGATCGACGCGTGGCGGTCGCCGTACTTCCAGATCCCCGACCTGTTCGATCTGTGGGCGCAGGCCCAGACCGATCTCTACGAGGAGCGCGGACAAGGCACCCTGGGCGCATCCGCAGGCCGCCGCGCTCGAGGCCGCGCTGGCGACCGGCGAGGCGCGCGCGCGCAGGTACGCCGCCGCCGCGGACGGGTTCGCCGCGCAGGACATGGCGCTGCACGCGGCGGCCGCTCGATGGCAGCGTGGCCGCGCGCTCGGCGGCGACGAGGGCGCCGCGGTGCAGGCTGCGGCCGAGACGTGGATGCGGACCCACACCGTCCGCGCTCCGGATGCGCTGTCCGTGATGCTCGTTCCGGGCGAGCCGGGTTGACCGCGCGGATCACGGGGGCGTAGAAGGGCTGCTCGCGGCGCGGGGTGCGTTTTCTGGACACCGCGGCGACCCGCTCCCTACGATCAGGTTTTCAGCAAGGAAGCCTTCATGCTCGCCGTCATCGGAAACGTTCTCGCCGGCCTCCTGGCGATCTCCCTGTTCACCGCCACTGTCCGGCTCAGCAAGTAGCTGATCGTGAGATGATCGGCGCGTGCCGGAGCGCGCCACCGTCCTGCCGAGGGTCGCTCGTCCGCCGACGCTGGACGAGCTCGATCTCCAGGATCTCGAGGCGGTCCGCCTGCTGCTGCGGGGCGACTCCGTCGTCGACTGGCACCGCCTCGCGTTCTCCGGCCCCGACGAGGTCGACCGGTTCCTCCGGCTCAACGAGCTCGACCCCGACTCCGAGGACGAGATGGAGCGGCTCGAGGATCTGCGGCTCGAGGCCGTCGACTTCCTGACCCGGGTCTACGGGCTCGCCATCCCGGACGAGGTCGCGGAGGACGTGGCGGCGCGCGACCTGTTCCTGATCGCCTCGCGCGACGGCGGCCACCAGCGCTGGGCCTGCGTCGTGCTCAAGGCGATGCACATCATCCATCACGTCGGCGGGCGCCAGGCGATGATCACGCTGTCGGTGTCCGACGAGGTGATCAACCGGCAGATCGAGCTCAAGGTCCTGCAGGTGGTCGAGGAGCTGCGCGCCGCCGGCGCGCCGATCGCGGAGTTCGAGTGGAGCCGCAAGCCCCGCGACTCGGTGATCACGAAGCTGCTGGCGAAGCGGTCGACGCTGGCCGCCAACATCTACGACAAGCTGCGGTTCCGGCTGATCGTCCCGCACCACGAAGATCTCGTGCCGGTGCTCGCGACGCTGACGCGGCAGCTGATCCCGTTCAACTACATCGTCCCCGGCGAGTCGGTGAACCAGCT